>JADMIO011403849.1_pt1 | contig 62801 bp, 78 predicted proteins | sample 8958161 | NCBI WGS metagenome assembly JADMIO01 (sample SAMN16585339, study PRJNA669376) | soil metagenome | isolation source: Crop rotation soil | place: USA: Cullars Rotation, Alabama | collected 2011 | reverse complement strand
CGACAACTTGTCCACGTGGAATTCTAAGCTTAGGATCCCAATGTGCTGGAAAGACTAAATATGATATAATAGTAGATGGCGGTGTAGCCTGGGTAACCTAGCTACATCAACAGACCTTCGAAATCTCGACTTCAAATCTAGAACACGGGAGTACAAAATGGCTGGCGCACTGCATCGGGTTTCCCCGAGGATGCAAAGTGTGGGGACCTTCTTCCACTTCTTCGGATACGTTTTTCCGATGATTCTTCTCATCGGAGCGTATCTACTGGCACCGACTTTGCGGTACACAGTCTTCAATACCATACCGCAGAGTGAGTCGTCGGACTTCTATATCTCCCTGATCGTCGACCTGATGTTGGCGATCATCTGGGTGATCGCCGACATGATCGTCATAAGCCGCACACTGATTAGCGGCCCCAGACTGATCGAGAACGCGATGGTAAGCATGATCATGGGGTTCGTTTTTTTGGGCGTCATTGTCCATATGTACGACACTGGCGCGCTCGCGTGGCTGGTCCTCATCCCTGGCCTCGCGGCCATCATTGATGCCTTTGTGACGGTGTACATCGCCCTGAACCAAGCACTGCTCAAGCGGCTGCTGCAGGAAACTGGCGCCGATCACTAAACCAGGAGACACAGAAATGTTGAGAATAACTCTGTGGGGAGGAGCTATCGCCCTACTCATGATCGTAGTGGTCTGGCTCCTCGAGACCAACCCTCGTATCCCAATCAATGAGCCGCTGGCTTCGTCGGTGGCAACCAAGACGGAGCCGGGGGTGGTCACAACAACGCCTCAACCGGCGTTGGAGCAAACCAGCCAGGAGATCTTAGGAAAGGTGGACGCCATTCTCACGAAGGCGCCCCCCTCACCCGCTCCGGCAGTTGCCCAGACACCGACGGCCGACGAATGCAGCGACATAAGCTTCACGGCGGAGGTCAACAACCTCAAGGCTGCGGAATGTGTCGACTCGTGGATGCCTACGTTGCTCAAATCCGCTTGGGCATTCATCGAGCTCAGCAAGTTCCGCATTCTCGCCGCGATCGTGGTGTTTGTGGTCTTTGCGTTGCTCGGCTTCGGCGTCTTGTCCAGCTTTGGGGTTTTCATCATCATTTTGTTGGTGGGGACCTCTTGGGCGCCCAGTCTTCTGGACGCCCTCTACAAGCTGGGCTTCACGAGTGACCTTCTGGCTCCTGCCAAGGTGCCAGGAAACATCCTCGCCCACTTCATTGCGGGCGCGGCGGTGGTACTGACGATTGCAGCTATCTTTGCACCCCTATTCCGCAGATTCAGGAGTGCTGTGGTGCTTGGTATCGCTGCCGCGTTTTTCTGGAGCTGGGCAAGTGGCCTTGCGACAGACAACGTGGTCAAATGGACCAACCAGGTCGCCTACGACCTGTTCCACTCGACCTCGGCCCAAGCCCAGACCTACACTCCGCCGACCAAGGTAGCCCGCACGGCGGACAACTACCGGGTGGAGTGCGCGGGTGACGCTCAGCACGTCGTGTTGACGTCTGAGTGGAAAGACCTCGCACAAGGCGGACGCCTGCACATTGCCTGGCAACAGGAAGCAGGCGCATGCGTTGACGTAGGTGGCAAGTACGACAAGCCCTTCACCGACTGTGGAGGAGACCACAACCTCGATGGACTTGCCAAAACCTACTTCAGGGCCAGCGAGGGCCAGGGCGAAGTCGAGATGTGCTACACCACGTGGCGATAAGCCACGTGGCACGACTCAACGGCGCGGTTCCCCTCTCGGGAGCTGCGCTGTTTTCTTTTCTTTATTTAGGTAAGTATTGCGTTGCCTCGGGGCCGAGTGTATTTGCAACGATGGTGAGTATCGAGTACGCAGCTATCATAATAAACATGCCGATAATGCCCCACAACATGTGCTGCTTGCCGGCCTCTTTTTTCTCTCCTGTATCAGATGAGAGCCCTGCCATAAATTCTACGACACCAAAAATAAATATAAGTAGTGCTGCTGCAAACAGCAGTGCTAAAAGCGGGTTGATAATAACGTCTGCCAAGCAACCCGCAAGCGCATGCGCGCTTTGCACGCACTTGCTCGAAGTTGTTACAGCGGCACCCATATATTTATGTAGAGACTATCGCGGCACTTGCGGATAGTGAGGAGCGTTGCTGTTGTTAACACCAAGTGTGTTTTGTGCGAGTTTGATGATGCCCCACACAGAGACCATGATAAAGAGCCCCACCAACCCGGCTATCATGATGCCCTTGCCGTCGGATGCACCCTCGCCACCGCCACCCCAGATGTATTTAACCAAGCCCCAGAAAAACGCTACAAGCGCCAGCGCAATAAGCACCGGGATAAGCATGTTGAGTGTGTCACCAAGCCAACGGATAAGGCCTTGGAGATTGTTGCTTGGCACTTGTGCCGAGGCGATAAGTGGCAATGCAAAGAGTAGTGCTGAGGTGATTGCTGTTTTTTTCATATACAAATTAGGATTATATAGCTCAACTGTAGCAAGAGAGGCCCCCCGCACAAGGCGGGCGTGTGGATAGCCCTTAGCCGCAACTCGAGTTAAGGAGCGTGCTGCACACGAGCCGCAATATCCCCCAGATAGAAAAGATTACAAATAACGAGATAAGCCCCCAGATAATCGCGTCGCGCTCGCGGCCGTCGGCCTCGCCTCCTGCCTTATATACAAATTTAAACGCCGCCCACATAAACAGCACCAATGCTAGCACAAAGAGGACGGGGATAGTGAGGTCTATCAACCCTATGACATAGGCTACGAGGTCTTTAAATGTCGAGTGGCTTGAAAGCATGTTATGTGCAAGAGCTGATGCCGTTTACTCCAAGTTGCTCGAGCGTGTTGATGATAACGCTTGCGATAAGTGAGGCACCGACAAAGATACCGATGCCGATAATAACGTGCAGGAAGTTGCTCCGTGCTTCCGACAGCTTGTCTGCATTGCCTTGTGCAAGCACAAACTTAAACCCTGCCCATACAATAAAAATAACCGCTATTGGGATACCTATTACCATCACCGCCTCGAGCAAGCCGGTAACAAGCCCGCATATAGTGTCGAACTTGAGTGGGTTTATAAGTGTGTTTGCGCCTGCTTTGTGCACATCTGGGGGACCGCTTGTACCTGCAGCAACTGCTAAGAGAGGAAGAAGTAATAGCGCAAAAGTAAGAAGTGTACTCACTATCCCTTTATTTTTATGAAAAAAGTCTTTCATTTTGCTACTGTGACAAAAGCTCTTGCAGTGCTTGTGCGCCCTCGCCCACTGCGGCGGCAGGCGTTGTCTTGCCGCTTACTACCGATTCTATCATGGTCTGAAATATCGCATCGCTAGCAGCCGATGATGGGTCGAGCCATCCGCGTGCAATAAGCGCCGACTGTACAAACACTGCCGCAGTGGCACTGCTGGTGGTGTCTACTGCAACGTCGCGCCGCACGGGTGGTAGCGAGAGCGCCCCAGACACAAGGCCCACGGCTGCTTTACCAGAGAGCTTTTGTGCAACAGCAAGCGCCCCATCTACATTTGCAGCACTGCGCGATATACCCAAGCCCACCAAGCGGCCAAACGTGAGTCTTGAGTTGCCTTGCTCTATCTGTGGGAGCAGCGCCACACCAAAGCGCAGGTTAGGGTTGCGCTCCGAGAGTTGTGAGTACTCGCTGGCAAACCCAAAGTACATCGCTACATCTCCTGCAACAAACGCGTCTGCGGCCGAGGGCAAGGCACGGTTCCACGAGTAGCTGGTTTTAGATGGGTTGGCAAACTCTGTGTAAAAGCGCAGTGCAGACTCTGTTTGCCCATCTGTGCCGTCGGACTCCTCGCCAAAAGTTACTATGGGCATCCCAGACTCGTCGCGCTCAACAATGTTGTCGCCCACCTGCATAAAGAGTGTTGCAAGGATATCTTTGGCGTGCGGGATGTTGCGCCACTCGCCGAGTGCTACGGCGCTCTTTTGCACAGCAGAGCGCGCATCAAGTGATGTTATTTTTGGTGCGAGCGCGAGGAAGTCGCTCCACAATGTTGGCGGCGAGGCCACACCAGCGGAGGCAAACAAATCGCGGTTCCAATACATCACGAGCGGGTCGAGCGTAAACGGCAGCGCGAGTGCGCCATCTGGGGTCAAAAAGAGCTGCCCCTCGTCGACATATGAGGCAAGATAATTGCCTTGCGATATAGCACTGTATGGAATGGTGAGTATCTTGTCAGAAAATTGACCCAGGTCCTCGACAGAAAGCAAAAAGAGGTCTGGCCCCGAGCCGGACGCCATCGCGTTTACCAACTCGGCATTGTAGGTTGCCTCGCTTTTTTGTACGTAGGTGACACTCTCGAGTGTCTTGTCTTGTGCGCCAAGCGCCTCTATTACTCCTTGCATGGTTTGGTTGTCGAGCGTGCCCCATATGGTGACAGGGCCAACACTGCCGCCGCCAAGCACGCCGCCAAACGCAGCAAAAACTCCGACACCCACAAGTATGAGCGTCGAAAATATGCCGAGGACGATTATTTGGAACGTAGACATATCCTCACTCTATAATGCGGCTTAAAGAGCTTTTTTGCGAACGACAAATCCCCAATGGTATGCACCTGCAGGGAGCGCTGCCCCAACGGTAAAGCCATGTGTATCAAAAAGTGTACGAGCACTTTGCTCGGACAACACATGGTCGGGGTGCGGGCCAAGGCCTCCCCACGAGTCGCTCCAGTCGACAACAAGAGCGTGGCCACCCTTTTTAAGTACGCGAGACATCTCGGCCAAGCACTCGCCTTTGTCATCGAGCATAAAGAGTACGTTGGCCAGAATACAGAAGTCGAATGTGTTTGGCGGCAAGTTGGTGCCACCTACAACCTCGATATTGCCGTGCAGGACCTCGACATTATGGAGACCCTCGCCCTCGGCGAGTTTTTTTATCCGCGGCAAGAGCTCGCGGTTGATGTCGACCGCCCACACCACCCCGCCCTCGCCTACCTCACGCGCTGCTGCGCGGGTAAAAAAGCCCGAGCCGGAGCCAAAGTCGGCAACGGCCATACCCTCGTAGATACCGGCAGTACGTACAACCGCACCAGGATGTAAAAAACTTTCTTCCATCGCTCCTTAGTATACATCCACAAAAGTATGGCGCGGTGGTGCATACGTTAATTTAAAAGTAGGGAGCCCCAATAGGCGTAGCCGACAATCGCGCTCGTGACAGCAACTGCAGCACCCAACTCGGCGCCGTACTCTTGTTTTACTTTATTAATACGAGCCTTCATACCACTCTTGACGCAAGAGTGGCCAAATACTTACAAAAAAGCCCGCCCGCCGGTTTGAAGCCGGCGGGCAAATTGTCAGTGCTGGTGAGCTGGATTGGAACACCAGCCAGAATTCTCGATGATATCCGGAAGCGCGAGGTGGCGACACCGGTCCACCTTCTTCTCGAACTCACAACGCGTGTCCCCACGCCACCACCAGCCAAATTCATGCCAGAAATAGCGCCAACGCCGTCGAAACGGTGGTTTATACATCGTATATCTCCCGGAACAGTTTCAGGCAGATAATATCACAAACCTAAAACCTTTGCGCGTGTATCTTCTACACCTTCAAACACATGACTTTCTATACCGAGCGTTTGAGCAGAGGCGACGTTTTTCGCGCTATCGTCAAAATAGATTACATCCTCGGGGTTGAGATTATTTTCCGTAAGCACCAACTCATAACACCTTGGATCTGGTTTTATAAACCCTGTTTGCCACGAGTAGTACTCTTTCTCAAAAAGCTCTTTTAGAAACGGAAAGTACTTGTCGTAATATGCTGACCTCTCTCGCAGATTGTTGGATAGTATAAAAAGGCGCACACCCTTTGCCTTGAGCTCGCGCGCAAGCGCAACCATCTGTGTATTTTCTTGCTCAGAGCTAAACCAAAAATCTACAAACTCTTGCATACTCATTGGGATACCCCACTGCTCCAGATATGGCTTCCAATACGAGTACACATGGTCAGCCCCAGGCATCCGGACTTTTGCCATGACCTCGCTTAGTGCCGGCAAAAATCTTTCTGACTCAATACCATACGCCTCACCAAAACGATCGCTTAGCTTGGGCGATACTATAAAAACTCCATTCAAATCAAAGATTGCAGCTTTTTTCATACCTTTGTAAATCGTTTTAGTTTTTGGCCTTCAAAATCTACAACCTCTCCCCACTCCCTGAGCGGCCGGGTAAAAAATGGTGCGGCTGGGTTTGCATACATGGGTTTGTACACAACCATCCACTCGTCGTCGCCCGAGTGCAGAGCAATCAAAACAACTTTGTACTGGTCGCCCTTGTAGTGCCGATAAACCTCCCCCGCCGTAGGAGCATCATTTGGCAGTGGTGGTACCGGATCTCCCTTACTCATATTTACTCTTTTGTTACTAGCAAATGTATATGGAAATGTGCGGGAATAGATTTTATTTTATGAGTAGCCTCTATTAAAAATTCGTATTCATTTTGAATATCTTCGCTATGCTTAATCTCCAATAGCTCCTGTCTTTCTTCTTCAGTAAAATCTATTTCCTTTGTATGCCGCAACGGGAGCAGCATGTGGTGTGTTTTTGCCACTTTATCAAAAGGAAATTTATTACCAGTTATCTTCCAATATTTAAATTTCTTCAGAGGTTCTGTTTCGCATAACCGGCAACCATTATCAAGGCCTCCTTGCGCCTTATAGTCAGCGTATTTCTGAACCATCTCTGGAGTACGTAAACTCATGCGGTTATCTATAAACAAACAAAAGATGCAATTGCGTCGCCTTCTCTCAACTTCATTACTCTCACGCCTTGGGTACTGCGGGAGAGGGATGGGATTTCTACAAGCCCGGTGCGGATTACCTGGCCTTTTTTGGAGATCACTACCATCTCGTCCTCGCCCACACCCTCTTCTTTAGATACCACTCTTGCTGCAATGAGCGGGCCTGTCTTTGGCGTTACCTTAACAGTCTTGATACCCGAGCCACCGCGCTTTTGAGTTTTATATTCGCTTACCGGCGTTGTCTTGCCATATCCGTTGCGCGAGACAACAAGCACCTCAAGATCTTTGCGACCCTTTGGCACCACATCGGCGCCCACTATAGTGTCGCCGCCGGAGAGCTTCATCCCGCGGACGCCCCCAGCACCCCGGCCCATGGCGCGTATATCACTTTCTTTAAATCTGATTGACTGCCCCTTACTCGAGGAGAGGAATATCTCATCACCCTTCTCCACAAGCAGTGCCGCAATAAGCTCGTCGCCTTTTTGGAGCTTGATAGCAATGAGCCCACTGCGGCGCACATCGTGGAACGCAGTTGCATCTACTTTTTTAGCAACGCCGTGCTTGGTTATCATATAGAGAAACTTCTCTCCCTCTTTTTGGTTCTTGCGCATCGGCAGCACGCTCGAAACCTTTTCTGCATCGCTCAGTGCCAAAAAGTTTACTATCGCCTTGCCCTTGGTCGAGCGCTTGCCCTCTGGAATCTCATAAAATTTGAGTTGGTACGCCTTGCCCACATCGGTAAAGTACAAAAGGTCGCTGTGGGTCGATGTAGTAAGGAAGGTCGTGACAAAGTCCTCCTCTTTTGTGTCGAGGTCTATCACACCAACGCCCCCGCGCTTTTGCCGGCGGAACTCCTCGGGGTTGGTACGCTTTACGTACCCACCTGCAGTGAGCACAAGCACCTGCTCCTCGTCGGGCACCAAGTCCTCGACATTGATAACACCCGCCGCACCTTTGATAACTTTTGTCTGGCGCTCGTCGCCGTGCTTCTTTGCAATGTCCTCTATTTCGGTCTTGATAACGCCGAGCATCTTTTTCTCTGACTTAAGCAGTGCTGCAAGCTCCTCTATGAGTGCCTGCACCTCCTTGAGCTCGTCCTCTACCTTTTTGCGCTCGAGGTTTGCAAGCTTTTGCAGCCGCATCTCGAGTATTGCGGTTGTCTGTAGGTCGGAGAACTTAAACTTTTTTACCAAGTTGGCATGCGCATCGGCAACATCCTTACTTGCGCGGATTGTCTTGATTATCTCGTCGATATGGTCGAGTGCCTTCTTGAGCCCGAGCAAAATATGCTCGCGGTCTTGCGCCTTTGTGAGGTCAAACTGCGTACGGCGGCGCACCACCTCTTGCCGGTGTTTGATAAACTCTTGCAAAATGCCTTTGAGCGAGAGCGTTTGCGGCACGCCGTCTACAAGCACCACCATGTTGAAGTGGAATGTATCCTCAAGCGCAGTGTGCTTGTAGAGATAGTTCAAGACTTTTTGCGGATGTGCGCCTTGTTTGAGCTCCAGCACAATGCGGATGTCCTTTGTAGACTCGTCGCGCAGCCCGCGGATACCCTCGAGCTTTTTGTCGCGCACCAAGTCGGCAATGCGCACTATCATGTCGGCCTTGTTAACACGATACGGGATGCTTGTGATAACAATCTGGAAGTCGCCTTTTTTGCCCTCGACAATCTCGGCCACACCGCGCACCACAACACCGCCGCGGCCCGTGGTGTATGCGTGGAGCAAATCTTTTTTATTAAACGCGACAGCCCCTGTTGGGAAGTCGGGCCCAGTTACAAACTGCATCAAGTCCTCTACCGTTGCCTCCGGCTCCTCGATAAGGTGGGTCAATGCGGCCGAGAGCTCGCCGAGGTTGTGTGGCGGGATACTCGTTGCCATACCAACAGCAATACCGAGTGTGCCGTTGAGTAAAATGTTTGGCACGGCCGATGGCAGCACCTCTGGCTCTTTTATGGTGCCGTCGTAGTTGGGGCGCCACTCGACTGTCTCTTTTTCTAAATCGCGCAAAAGCTCTGTGGCTACATGCGACATCTTTGCTTCGGTGTAGCGCATTGCGGCGGCACCGTCGCCGTCGACAGAGCCAAAGTTGCCTTGGCCGAGTATAAGCGGGTAGCGCATGCTAAAGTCTTGCGCCATTTTGACCATCGCATCGTACACAGACGCGTCGCCGTGCGGGTGGTACTTACCGAGCACCTCTCCCACCACCGTTGCCGACTTGCGGAAGCGCGATTGCGGAGTGAGCCCCATGCGGTGCATGGCATACAAGATGCGGCGGTGCACCGGCTTGAGCCCGTCGCGCACATCGGGGAGAGCGCGGCTGGTGATAACGCTCATCGCGTAGTCCAAGTACGCCTCGCGCATCTCTGTTGAGATATTGCGCCCCACAACACCGCTGCCACCGTCTGCTCGGGGCTCTTTCTTTATTTCGTCATCAGCCATAGGTTATTGATTGCCGTAATATCCGGGGAGCATTGTCGATGTAGAACTTGCACCTTGCACCGCCATGAGCGTTGCAGCAGTGTTTGATGTCGCCGCAGGCTGCGTGCTGCCAGTGCCAGCTAGCCGCACACCGAGTGTGCCTACCCACCCTACAAAAAGGATGGCGGTGAGCACTCCGGCTATTTGCATAGAAAGTTGTCTCCGCTCGTGTGGAGTTTTTTCTGCTTTCATCCGGTTGATAAACTTTTTCATACAGTATTACGCTGCAAGCACCACCACCTCACCCTCTTTGCCCTCGAGGTCCTTCTTTTTTACAGTCAGTTTATCTGTTGCTTGCACGCTCTCGGCACCCGCCTCTTTTAAAAACTTTTTAAGCGCCTCGGGGCTCATAGGCATTGGTACGACTGCCTTCGGCTCCAATTGTACCGCAAGCTTGTAGCCCGGAGCAGTCTCGAGGATGCCGTCGCCACCAACAGGGAGAAACAGGATATCGATGTCGTCGAGCTCTTGCTGCGCCGCCTGTGGTAAGTCGGCACTGCTGAGCGCACCGAGGAAGACTAGATTCATCCCCTCGAGCGACACACTATATATAGAGTTGATGCCCTCGCTACCACTGTATGTCGATGGCATACCAAACCCGCGCACCGCAACACCACGCACCTCGTACTCGCCAGGGCCTTTTATGACAAAGGGCTCACGCTCGCCAAAGCTCGCGTTCTCAACACCGTTAAAGTCCTCGTGGTCGAGCGTCACAAGCACGATGTCGGAGCCAAACTTAGATGCTTTAAGGCTGGAGTCCTTGGACGGAGGGTTAAAAGAGAGTGTCAAATCCCCTTGTGTGACCTTGATATTTTGGCCACCCAAATAGCTGATTACCATAGCTCTATTGTAGCATATTTTGCCTGGTTTTAAAAGCAATTTTGGCTGCTTTAACTTTGACAAAATCGCGATTTAGAGTATTGTGTTTGGCGACGCTGCTCGGTGGGAGCAGCGCAAACCAAGAGGGCAAGAATGCACTTGGCAACAACGAACGAACCACCCGTTGGGTGGAAGAAAGATTTGACCCTTCATCACCTCTATGCCGGCAAGGGAGGAGGGCATCGGAGGGAGCCGCAGGACAAGCAGGAGCAGTCCGTGGTCCTGAACGACAACGAGGAGGTCGGCCCGGGTCGCCCCTTCTCGATTGGGTCTCACGACCCCATCTCCCATCGCCGGACGGAACCGATCGACCCCGAGGAAGACGACGAGGACCTCCCCTAGGCTATACTAAGCAGCTTCGACAATTTGTTCGGGTCAGTAGCTAGGGACTCGCCCCCCTTGGTGAATGCCCGGAAGGCCGGCAGCGCGCGATACGCGCTGCCGGCTCTATTTTTTGCTTTGTAAAGGCTATTGACAGAAAAATGAATATTTTATAAAGTCATGTTTATCCACTGTATCCTTGGGTCTTTGAGCCCTTGCGAAGAGCAGCTGGTGTTCTACTTCGAAAATTCATTCAAGAAACGGAAGGAAGAAAGTCATGAGACTCAAAGGAGCCCTTTGGGGCACTCTCGGCGCCCTTGCGCTGGTGGTTGGGGTCATCGCTGTGCCGGCCGCATTCGCCGCGTCGCCGCCCGAGTCCTACAGCCCGATCGTGTCGCCGGCCGGCCATATCCACCAGGGCCACATTGCCGACAACGTCGCGCTCGCGCTGAACGATCTGCCCGACTTCAACTTCGTCAACAAGTCCTACGACGACCAGGTCGGCATCGGCGCCAAGAACGCGATCGGTGAGCCTGGCTTCTACGCGATGACGGCGATGGTGCTCGACGACGGCATGTCGGACAACGTCGGCCATATCGACTTCGGCGATACTGCTATGGCGGTCAACGACAACTTCGGCGGCGCGATGCTCGATCCGACCGACCCTGGTCGTCTCGGCCATGTCGACTCCGGTTGCCACGGCTCGCTCGTGTCGAACGTCGGCGCCGGTCACAAGCCGCCGCTCGCCTTCCTGACCTGAACTACCGGAGGAGTCCTGGCCAAGGGCTTCTCCTCTCGGCTCGGGGGGTGGGTGCCACCCACCCCCCGAGTTGCCACCCCCCAACCTTGTTGGAGGGGTGCTTTGTTTTATAAGTTGCAAAAACACCACTCTTGCGGTATAGTCTCCTGCAATAGAGGGCATCCCCTTTATTAACGCGAGTGGGAGTAAATCTGGATCTCAGACCCCCGCCGTACAAAACAATATATGACACCAGCAAAAGAGGCCGTTTTAGATGCGGCTCAAACTGAAGATACACAGGACACCTCGCTTATGGCGGGTGTGCTTGAGCGTAGTGCTACCCCACCGCAGCCCGGCGACATTGTCGAGGGCCCGGTTATTGCTCTTGACCGCGCACGGCTCTACATCGACCTGCCACCTTTTGGCACTGGCGTCATCTTTGGTCGCGAGTATCTCAACGCTCGCGAGGTTATCAAGCGCACCAATGTTGGTGACCGCATTGCAGCCAAGGTTATCTCTACAACAAGCAAAGAGGGTTACATCGAGCTGAGCCTCAAGGAGGCTCGCCAGGCGCTTATTTGGGCCGAGGCAGAGGCCGCAGTTAAAGAAAAGCGCCAGGTAGAGATTCTTGTAAAAGAGGCAAACAAAGGCGGGCTCATACTCGAGTGGCAAGGTATCGCGGGCTTCCTCCCGGCATCGCAACTTAAGGCAGAGCACTACCCACGCGTGCTCGATGGCGACAAAGACAAAATCCTCGACGAGTTGCGCAAGCTCGTTGGCACACGGCTCATTGTCTCTATTATTTCTGCAACACCTAAGGAGGGCAAACTTATTTTTAGCGAGAAGGGCATCGACGATAAAGAAAAGCGCGAGCTCGTTGCCGCATACCAGGTTGGCGACACTGTAGAGGGCGAGGTTACTGGCATGGTGGACTTTGGTGTGTTTATCAAACTCGAGGAAGGTCTCGAGGGCTTGGTCCACATTTCAGAAATCGATTGGGGTCTTGTAGACGATCCACGGCACTTCTTTAAGGTTGGTGACCGTGTTAAGGTCAAGATAATCGACATCAAAGACGGCAAGATAAGCCTCTCGGCAAAACAACTTAAAGAAAATCCTTGGCAGCTTGCAACCGGCAAGTACAACAAGGGCGACAAGGTAGAGGGCGTTGTAATCAAATTCAACAAACACGGTGCGCTCGCATCTATTGAGGAGGGTATCGCAGGGTTGGTGCATGTCAGCGAGTTTGGCAGCGAGGAAAAGCTCCGCGCAACACTCGAGCTCGGCAAGCGCTATCCGTTTACCATCTCACTCTTTGAGCCAAAAGACATGCGCATGGCACTCGCCTACGCTGGAGAAAAGAAGTAGGAAGCGCAATAAGCAAAATAGTTGCAAAAAGAGGGTTAGACTTGGCCTAACGGCCCGGAGTGCACTCTTTTTGCAACTATTTTGCTATTTGCGACTATGGATTTCCATCATCGCCTTTTCCGGGCCGCCTTCTATAATGAGCTCGATAGCCTCAAGCGCGACCTTTCGTGCTTTTTTTAATTTTTCTGCTTCCGCGGGTTTAAATTTACCCAGCACAAAGTCAACAATCTTCTCTCCATCGGGGCGTTTGAGCTTGCCAGATGGGGTCGAGGGGCTAATACCGATGCGGATACGGGTAAAGTCGCTCGTTTTGAGTGCTTTGATGATTGATTTGACCCCATTATGCCCGCCCGCGCTGGCCCCATAAGAGATTTTGACCCGGCCGAGTGGCAAATCAAGCTCATCGTGGAGCACAATGAGCTTTTCTGCAGCCTTTTTAGAGGGTACGAGCTTTTTGAGCGGGCCCCCAGAGTTGTTCATATACACATCGGGGGTAGCAACTTTTACTTTAGAGGGCAGTTTATCCTCAAATGCTATCAAAAAGTCACGGCCTGTGTTGTGGCGTGTGCCTATATACTCACTTCCTGGGTTACCAAGGCCCGCCACAATCCATTGCATGACAAAAACTATAGCACAAAGCAAAAATTCGCACGAGAAAATGATTTTGTACTTGCATCAATGCGTGCAGAGAGTACAATACTCTCTATGCCACAGGAGAAACATGAAAATTTTTTCATCGAACTCCTAAAATTCGCTCTTATTGCAATCATCATCGTCGTGCCACTACGACTTTTTGTTGCAAAACCGTTTATTGTTTCGGGGGCATCGATGGAGCCGGCGTTTGATACCGGCCAATACCTTATTATCGACGAACTTTCGTACCGATTTAACGACCCCAAGCGCGGAGATGTGGTTATATTTCGCTATCCTAACGACCCTACACAATATTTTATTAAACGCGTCATAGGCTTACCTGGAGAAACGGTGCACATTGAGCGCGGCGAGGTTTCTGTTACACAAGCAGATGGCACAACACTCAAGTTGTCCGAGTCATACATCGTGCACCACGGCAACGGTGCAGACATGAATGTAAAACTTAAAGACGGTGAGTACTTTGTCATGGGTGACAACCGGCCAGAGAGTTCCGACTCGCGCATCTGGGGTGTACTCCCGCGAGAAAATATTGTTGGTCGCGCATTTGTGCGCCTGCTTCCACTCCAAGATATTGCAATACTCCCCGGCAGCATTTTGTCTCAGTAGTGTGACGTCATTATGACAACCAATCGTATATCGTCCGCTTCATTTCTTAAGCACGCGGCGGAAGTTGCGTCGTTTTACGGCTTCCACCCCATGCGCGAGGTAGAGCGCGAGCACTTGCGCTACCTACAAGCAAAGCCTGGCAACCGCCGCACACAGGGCATGTACTCTTTTGCCAGTGCGGCACTCCTTGCCGCTGCGCGCGCTGCAGCACGACCACAAGACCCAGTGCTTATTTTTTATGCAACACCCAACCCAACACATGTGCCTGTAAGTCTCGGCGACACCTCACCTGCACACGGGTTAGGAGAGTTTGGACTCCAGGTAATTGGCACTCCAGAGAGCGTTGGCGAAATTATTTTGCTTAAAACAATCACCATGATTGCCGCCGAGTGGGGCACGCCATTTTCTCGTGTGCGCGTTAACGCACTTGGTGACCGCGACTCTCAGCAGCGCTTTCAGCGCGAGCTTGCAGCATATCTCCGCCGACATCTCGACCAGTTTGCAGAGCCAATGCGCCGCGGCATTATAGAAAATCCATTTTCTGTATATCGCATCACCTCGCCCGAGGTTGCTGCAATACTCGAGGGCGGGCCACGGCCAGTACACTTTTTGTCCGAGAAGAGCCGTGTGCACTTCCGCTCGGTACTCGAGCATCTCGAGCACCTAGGGCTCCCCTACGAGTTGGACGACTTGCTCGGGGGTGACGAGCGCGGCCCACACATTGCGTTTGCACTAGACTTTAAAGAGGAGGACGCGACACTACTAGGCGCACTCGGCGGCCGCTTTGACGAGTATTTAAAGCGCGAGAGCCGCCACAAGGACTCAACGGGTGTGGGTGCCTCGATCTACTTCCGCAAAAAGGGAGTCACAAAACAAAACTTTATGGCAACTGCCCCTGCAAAAAAGCCTAAGATATATTTTGCGCAATTAGGCCTGCGCGCCAAGCTCGAGGGGCTCGCGGTTGTCGATATGCTGCGCGCAGCACAGGTGCCGGTGCTGCAGTCGTTTGATGCCAACAGACTCTCGATGCAACTTGCAGCTGCAGCCCAACTCGGTGTCCCCTACTTGCTTATTATGGGCCAGCGCGAGGCGCTTGATGGCACGGTGATAGTGCGCTCTACCCGCAATAGCTCTCAAAATATTATTTCGCTCGGCGAGGTGCCCAAATTCCTCCGCACCTTGCGATAGTGGCAAGTGCGTGCTACTATAGCCCCTACCTATGGCAACAAACGCAGAGGTGCAGAAAAACGAAGGCGAAAACGCGGTAAATCTTATCCGTCGTTTCCAAAAGCGCGTACAAGGAGCGCAGGTTATTATCCGTATGCGCGCACGCCGCTACCGCACCCGCGTAAAGTCTCCTGCAGTTGTCCGCAAGCATGCACTCAAGGCACTTAAGCGCCGCGAAGAGGTCGCAGAGCTCATCAAACTCGGCAAAATGGTAGAGCGCCTCCCAGGCGAGCGCCGCCCTCGCCGCTAACTCACTTAGCTTCATGCGAAGCTCTATATCCTTTAGTAATAAAACGCGGACGCGCATGCCGCGGACGCTTTTTTCAAACATCAAAGACGCGGCACTGGGCAAGAGCTATGACCTTTCGGTCGCGTTTATTCCAGCTGTGGAGATGCGCAAGATTACAATCAAAACCAAGCACAAAGACCATGTGTCCAATGTGCTCTCGTTTCCACTCTCAAAAAACTCCGGAGAGATACTGATATGCCCTGCCGCCGCAGCACCCTACACACTCCCATACCTTTTTATCCACGGAGCCCTGCATCTGAAAGGCCATAAACATGGTGCTACAATGGAGCGTACTGAGCAGAAATTGCTCAAGCGCTTTATACCGTATGCAAAAAATAGTAACGGGCATAGACGTCGGCACATACCAAGTTAAGGTAGTGATTGCGGCGCACCCAGAGAACCCGCGCGAGTCGCCTCGCATACTTGGCACCGGTTACGCCGAGAGCCGCGGGATGAAGCAAGGCTACATTATCTCTATACCCGAGGTCTCTCGCTCCATCGCAGCTGCTGTGGCCCAAGCAAGCAAGGCTGCACAGGTTAAAGTTAAACGCGCATACATTGGCATTGGGGGTGTTGGGCTAGACGAAGCGTTTTCTCGTGGAGAGACCGTTATCGAGCGCGGCGACTCCGAGGTAACCTACCGGGACATTACGCGTGTACTCACTGCAGCAGAAAGCGCTCTCTCTCCTACCGCGCTCCTTAACCGCAAAGTGCTGCACACAATCCCCCTGCGATACTCCGTCGACGGGGTGCGGGTGATGGGTAGGAGCCCAATCGGGATGAAGGGGCAGCGTGTGTCTGCAGAAACTCTTTTTATCACCTGCCTCGAGCGCCATGTGCACGACCTTGTGTCGGCCACAGAGGAAGCTGGGATTGAGGTAGAAGACATTGCAGCCTCACCGCTTGCAGCGAGTTTTGTCGCACTTTCTAAAATGCAAAAAAGGGTTGGCTGTGTGCTTGCCAATATTGGTTCAGAAACGCTTTCTATAATTGTGTTTGAGGACGGTGTGCCTATTTCTATGCGGGTGTTCCCTGTCGGTGCATCTGACATCACCAACGACCTGGCGCTTGGTCTGCGCATCAGCCCCGAGGAAGCAGAGCAGCTTAAACAAGGGGCAGTGTTGGGTGCAACATTCCCTCAGCGTAAAATTGACGATCTTATTTCTCGCCGAGTGTCCGACATGTTTAAACTTGTAGAGGCGCAACTAAAAAAGATCGGCAAAAACGAGCTCTTGCCTGCGGGTGTCGTGCTCACCGGCGGCGGCTCGTCTATCCAGACCATGGCAGATCTTGCTAAGGCAGTGCTACATCTGCCCTCGCGTATCGCATCGCTCTCGGAGGGTATGGGCTCTAAGGTACATCTAAAAGACGGCTCGTGGGCAGTGGCATATGGGCTCACTATTTGGGGCTTTACCCAGGGCGAGGATGCAGAGCCTGGGGCCGGAGCGGGCTTGCGGGATATGGCTCGATTGTTGATGCGGTGGTTTAAAAAATTCCTTCCTTAGAGCAACTAGGTGGAGAATAGTAAGGAGACGAAAGGCAAAAAAGTCAAAGTTTGCATTAGCTTTATAAGTGGTATAGTGGTGAGCGCTAGATTACCAGGAATCCACCACTATCTTTATGCCTCAGATACAACCAGAGATTGAAGCGTTTGCTCGGATACGGGTCGTTGGTGTTGGAGGTTCTGGCAAAAACGCTGTCAACCACATGGTCGAGAGCAAAGTGCGCGGTGTCGATTTTATTGCGGTTAACACCGACGCTCAAGATCTCCACAACTCCGGCGCAAAGAAAAAGATCCATATTGGCAAAAACCTCACCCGCGGCCTTGGCACTGGGATGAACCCAGAGTTGGGCAAGCGCGCCGCAGACGAAACTAAAGAAGAAATCCAGCAGGCGCTCAAAGGCTCCGACATGGTTTTTATCGCCTGCGGAATGGGCGGCGGCACTGGCACCGGCGCGGCTCCTGTTGTGGCAAAGACCGCTAAAGAGCTTGGCGCACTCACTGTGGGTGTTGTGACCAAGCCGTTTTCGTTTGAGGGGGCACAACGCTTGCGCTTGGCCGAGCAAGGGCTCGAGGAGCTACGCAAAGAGGTGGACGCGCTTATCGTTATCCCTAACGATCGCCTGCTTGCCACGGTAGCCAAGGAGACAACTCTTAAACAAGCATTTGCAATGTGCGACGATGTGCTTAAACAAGCAGTCGAGGGCATCTCTGACCTCATCACCAACCCAGGCATTATCAACGTCGACTTTGCCGACGTGCGCGCAGTTATGGAGAACTCGGGCTCGGCACTTATGGGTATTGGTATCGCCTCAGGAGAGAACCGCGCGCAGGCTGCAGCACACGCTGCCGTCTCTTCCCCACTCCTTGAGCTTTCTATCAACGGTGCCAAGGGTGTCTTGTTTGCCATCGCCGGCGGCGAGGACTTGGGCATGGTAGAGGTCCACGAGGCAGCAAAGATAATCACCGAGTCTGTAGACCCAAATGCCAAGATTATCTTTGGTGCTACCCGCGACGACAAACTAAAAAAGAACGAGATCCGCGTTACTGTTATCGCAACAGGCTTCCCTGCTGCTGGTATAAACCCTCGCAGCACACCTTTGTTTACCTTTGCTCGCGAGAAGGAGGGCGACACCCCGCCTATCGGCAAGATCTACAATGCCCCAACTATGCCTATTAAAGATGAGGCTCAGGACACTAAGCCAAAAGCCGAGGATAAAGAAGACGACGACTGGGGCGCAGTACCGTCCTTTCTGAGGAGACCGAAGATAAAATAAAAAGTTCCGTAGACCGGTTAGTGTTATAATGCAGTGATGTACGACCTTGCTATTATCGGTGGCGGGCCCGCAGGGGTTGCCGCTGGAGTATACGCCGCTCGCAAGCGGCTTAAAACTATTTTTATTGCTGAGACAATCGGCGGGCAAAGTACCGACTCCATGGGTATAGAAAACTGGATAGGTACAGTCAAGATTTCTGGCCCGGAGTTGGCAAAGTCGCTCGAGGAGCATCTTAAGGCATACGCAGAGAGTATTGTTGATTTAAAAATCGGTGCTCGCGCTCAAAAGATACAAAAAAATGGAGAGACCTTTTCTGTCGAGACCAGCCAAGGGAGCTTTGAGGCACGTGCGGTACTCGTTGCAACCGGCGGCACACGCAAAAAGCTCGATGTACCAGGCGCCGCAGAGTTTGAAAACAAGGGTGTAACCTACTGCGCCTCGTGCGATGGGCCACTGTTTTCGGGCCAGGATGTTGCAGTGGTGGGTGGTGGCAACGCGGGCTTTGAGAGCGCAGCGCAGCTGCTTGCATACTGCAAGTCGGTGACACTTATACACCGCCACAACGACTTTGCGCGCGCTGACGCAGCCACAGTAGAGGGGGTGCTCAAACATCCAAACATGAAGGTGCTCAAAGACTACGAACCTACAGAGGTAAAGGGAGACGTGTTTGTAAACGGCCTCACTGTAAAAAACAAACAGACTGGCGAGACAATGGATTTGCCAGTGGCGGGAGTATTTGTCGAGATAGGCATGCTCCCCTCAACCGATCTTGTAAAAGGCTTGGTAGAACTCGATGAGTGGAATCGGATTAAAGTTGATGCAAAAAACCAACACACCTCCATAGAGGGAGTATGGGCTGCAGGCGACTGCACCGACGAGCTCTATCACCAAAACAACATCGCCGCGGGCGACGCTGTCAAAGCACTCGAGGATATCTACTTCTGGCTCAAAGCCCGCACATAATCTGTAGCCCTAAGGGGAATCGAACCCCTATTACCGGCTTGAAAAGCCGATGTCCTAACCGTTAGACGATAGGGCCGTAACTGAAAATATAGCCTAATTTAGGGAAAAATGGTACTTTGTTGCTGACGGAGAGGTGGCTGAGTGGTCGAAGGCACCGCACTCGAAATGCGGCGTAGGGGAAACCTTACCGTGAGTTCGAATCTCACCCTCTCCGCAACACATACTATGCAAGCGGTTATATTGGCAGCAGGAGAGGGTGTACGTATGCGGCCGCTCACTCTGGAGCGGCCCAAGCCTCTTATCGAGGTTGCAGGTAAAACTATTTTAGAACACGTCGTACGTGCACTACCCGACGAGGTAGACGAGATTGTGCTTGTTGTTAAATACAAGCAAGAGATGGTCCGCGCATACTGCGGTGATACTTTTTTAGGCAAAAAGGTAATATATGTCGAGCAGGGCGAGAAAAAGGGTACGGCTGCAGCGCTTGAGTACGCACGACCGTTTTTAAAAGAGCGTTTTATGGTCACCTTTGCTGACGATCTGCTTGCTAAAAAAGACTTGGAGCAGCTCATAGCACACGAACACGCGCTTTTGGTATGCGAGCAGGAGCATCCTGAGCGTTTTGGCGTGGTAGCACTCAATCCCGATGACACCTTGCGGACTATTGTTGAAAAGCCAGAACATCCAGAAACAAACTTGATAAGCACCGGGGTAGCGGTACTCACTCAAAAAATATTTGAGTACACGCCCGATGGAAAAAACGGAGAATTATTTTTGACCGGGATGCTGACGGGCTTAGCGGCGGACGTGCCTGTGGCAATTGTGCGAGCGTCTTTTTGGCAGCCCGTGGGCTACCCAGAACATATTCCTGTTGCCGAGAAGTTACTGAGTGCGCGGTAAGGGACTCGAACCCCTGGCCCTCCCCACGTCAAGGGGATGCTCTACCAACTGAGCTAACCGCGCGTATGCAGGGAGCATAGCAAAAAACAAAGTGCTAGGCTATAGTTTGAGCGCATATGAAAATCCTTGCTATAGAAACGTCATGCGACGAGACCGGTATTGCAATTGTAGAGGGAGAAAAGACTCCTAACGGTTTCTCATTCCATATCCTAAAAAATGCGCTGCTCTCGCAAGCTCAGCTGCATGCCGAGTACGGCGGCGTATACCCCAACCTTGCCAAGCGCGAGCACCAAAAAAACCTGCCTGTCTTGTTTGAGCAATTTGCAAACGACTCTGTTGATGCTATTGCTGTCACACAAGGTCCCGGGCTCGAGCCAGCTCTTTGGACAGGTATCGAGTTTGCTAAAAAGCTCGCGCAAGAAAAAAATCTCCCCCTACTACCAACTAACCATATGGAAGGCCATCTTATTTCCTCTCTTGCGAAGGATGGAAAGATCGAGGGCATCCAATTGCCTGTATTAGCATTACTCATTTCCGGCGGACACACCGAGTTTGTCTTGATGCGCGACTGGTTTACTTACCAAATAATCGGCCAAACATTAGACGACGCCGTGGGCGAAGCCTTTGACAAAGTGGCGCGCATGCTCGCACTGCCCTACCCTGGTGGTCCAGAAATATCAAAACACGCAAGGGCAGCGCGAGAAAATAATTTACAATCAGAGATTAAGCTACCGCGCCCAATGCTCCAAACCGACAGTTGTGATGTTTCATTCTCTGGTCTAAAAACGGCAGCCTTGTATGCGCTGCGTGGCAAAGAATTATCGCAGGAGGAGAAAAAGGCCTTCGCTCGCGAGTTTGAGGATGCAGTTGGCGATGTGCTTGCTGCCAAGACCCTACGCGCACTCGGGCAAACCGGGGCACAAACATTTGTCGTCGGCGGCGGCGTAGCGGCCAATGCGTATCTGCGAGCGAAGTTGGAGGCAGTGGTCACAAAAGAATTCCCTGATGTAGAATTCCGTCTACCTGAGCACGCAATAACTGGAGACAACGCAATTATGATAGCCGAAGCCGCGCTTGCCCGAGCCCTCTATGGCCTCGACGACTCCACAAAAGAGGACTTCCGAGCCGTTGGTAGTCTCTCGATTTCAAGCAAAAAATAACGTAAACTGGGCTCCATGCCCGAGAAGTTTCTAAAACCTTACAACCACGCGGTCACGGAGCCCGATATATATAAAAAGTGGGAGGAGTCAGGCTGCTTTAACCCCGACAATCTGCCGGAGAGTCATACGGAGCCCTATACCATCATTATGCCGCCGCCCAATGCGAACGGCTCCTTGCATGTGGGCCACGCGCTTTTTGTAACCCTCCAAGACCTCCTTATCCGCTTTAAGCGAATGCGTGGTTTTAAAACTTTGTGGCTCCCAGGCATGGATCACGCTGGCTTTGAGACCCAGATTGTGTACGAGAAAAAGTTAGAGAAGGAGGGCCGCTCGCGCTTTAAGATGGATCGCGATGAGTTTTATAAAGAGACGCTTGCCTTTACGCTCGAAAATAAAAAGTTTACTGAAGGCCAGCTACGCCAACTTGGCGCCTCGTGTGACTGGTCTCGCGAGAAGTTTACGCTCGACCAAGATGTCGTAAAAACCGTATACGGTACGTTTAAGCAGCTCTACGACGACGGCCTCGTGTACCGCGGTGTACGCCCGGTCAATTGGAGCACCAAATATCAGACCTCGCTCTCTGACCTCGAGACAAAAACAGTCGAGCGCAAAAACCCGCTTTATTATCTAAAATACGGCCCATTTGTCCTTGCTACCGTGCGCCCCGAGACAAAGTTTGGCGACACCGCAGTGGCTGTTAACCCAAACGATGCTCGATACAAAGATTGGGTGGGCAAAGAAATCGAGTTTGATGGGCTCATCGGGCCCGTCAAACTGAAGGTTATTGCCGACGAGTATGTAGACATGGAGTTTGGTACGGGTGTCGTAAAGATAACTCCTGCTCACGACCCGAATGACTTTGAGGTAGCGCAGCGGCACAGCCTCCCTGTTGTGGAGGTTATAGACAAATTTGGCAAACTCACAGAAAAGTGCGGCAAATACGCGGGGATGAAAGTGATGGAGGCCCGCGCGGCAGTTGCCAAAGACCTAGAGGAAAAGGGGTTGCTTGAGAAAGTGGATACCGAGTATACGCACATGGTGCTCGTTAACTACAAGAACGAGAACGATATCCTTGAGCCTCGCATATTGCCTCAATGGTTTGTTAAAATGGCTCCCCTCGCCAAACTTGCACGCGAGGCTGTGGAAAGCGGAAAGATTAAATTTGTTACCGACTATCACCAAAAGATATATTTCCACTGGCTCGACAATTTACGTGACTGGAATATCTCTCGGCAAATCATCTGGGGCATCCCAATACCCGCTTGGTTTAAGGGCGAGGAAGTATTTGTGGGTGAGGACTCGCCTGGTGAGGGTTGGGAGCAAGACCCGGACACTTTTGATACCTGGTTCTCCTCCGGACAATGGCCGTTTGCAACACTTGGGTATCCTGACTCTCCTGATTTTAAGAGCTACTACCCTACTTCTGTTATGGAAACGGGGTATGACATCCTATTCTTTTGGGTGATGCGGATGATCATGCTCGGGCTCTATCGCACGGGCGAGGTGCCATTTCGCGATGTGTATCTGCACGGCTTGGTGCGCGACGCTAGCCGACAGAAGATGAGCAAATCCAAAGGCAACGTTATTAACCCGCTCCAAATGACAGAAATTTATGGCACAGATGCGCTGCGTATGGCGCTTTTGGTTGGCAACACTCCGGGGGCAGATATGGCTCTGGCAGAGGACAAGATAAAGGCGTACAAACTATTCTCTAACAAACTCTGGAACATTGCGCGTTTTGTGCTCTCGCAAGAAAGAGCTGGCGAAATAAAACCAGATATTAAAGAGGAGTTTGATGCGCTTGCACGTGAGGTAACGGGTGATATCGAAAGCTATAGAGTATATATGGCCGCAGAAAAGCTCTACCACTACGTTTGGGACCGTTTTGCGGCGGAGATTCTAGAAGAGAGTAAGGGCAAACCTGAGTATGGCGAAACATTACATTATCTGTTGGAGAACTCTCTCAAACTACTCCATCCGTTTATGCCATTTATTACTGAAGAGATTTGGCAATCACTACCCGAGAGAAAGAATTTGTTGATGATAGAAGCTTGGCCTACTAAATAGGCGGTATAATGGGCGCATGATTTCGCCCGTGCTCTTTATTGCGTTTCTGGGTGGCGTACTCCCTGCACTACTTTGGCTTACGTTTTGGTTGCTTGAGGATCGTCTGCACCCCGAGCCTAAACGCTATATCTTTTTCTGTTTTGTAGCAGGGATGTGTATGGTGCCTTTTGTCTTGCCTCTTGAGCGCCTGATCCTGGCACAGGCCATGAATATTGGCTACGCCTCCACCAGCTTGGGGGTGCTGTTTCTCTGGGCACTGTCTGAGGAGCTGTTTAAATTTGGTGCGGCGTACATTGCAGCCCTACGTTTGAGGGTGTTTGATGAGCCTCTGGATGCGGTAATTTACCTTGTAACAGCGGCACTTGGGTTCTCTGCGGCAGAAAACGTGCTTTTTCTACTCAATCCACTCATGGACGGGAGCGTGTTACAAACGATCGTTACTGGCGACTTACGTTTTATCGGCGCCACGCTCTTGCACACGCTTTCATCAGCTTCTATCGGTATTGCACTCGCATTTACCTTCTATCAAAAGGTGTCAACCCGCCGTTTAGCAGCCGTATTTGGAGTTATCCTTGCGGTTGTGTTGCATACGCTGTTTAACTTTTTTATACTGGGGAGTGGTAGTGGTGCGACATTCTGGATATTTCTCGTTATCTGGCTAGGCATAGTCGCAATACTGCTGGGAGTGGAGCGCGTTAAGCGCCCCTTGCCTCACTATTCTTAATTTTCTTTTTGCTTCGTTATGGCACGAGATAAAAAATCCTTATTTGATTGGCTAACCGGCAGTGCCGGAGCAGATGCCGACTACTCATTTGATGATCTAGACCAGGGCGCTGGTATGCCCTCGGCCCGCTCACTGGAAAAACGCTCCCTTTCTCCCCTGCGCACGAGTATGGAAGAGCCTGTTGAGGAACCCATGGAAGGAGAGCTTTCTGTAGATGTATACCAAACCCCCACCCATATAGTAATAAAGGCCATGATAGCTGGGGTGCGACCCGAGGACTTAGATGTATCTATTACTCGCGACATGGTGACCATACGTGGCAAGCGCGAGAGGCACACCGAGGGCACTACTGGGGACTTTTTCTTTCAAGAGCTGTACTGGGGCTCATTTAGCCGCACGATAGTACTCCCCCAAGAGGTAGAGATAGAGGAGGCAGAGGCTGTAGAAAAGCATGGGCTTCTTGTAATCCGGCTCCCTAAGATGGACAAAGGCAGGCAAGCCAAACTTAAAGTCCGCTCAAACTAAAAACCCCGAAAGGGGTTTTTAGTTACACAGGGTGCTTGGGGCCGGGATCGAACCGGCGACCCCCTCCTCTTCAGGGAGATGCTCTACCAACTGAGCTACCCAAGCGACAAAAGGATTTTAGCAAAAAATCCTGATTTTAGCGACCCCTTACACTAGTTAAAAAAACTGCCTGCTTTTTCTTGGAAACCTTGTAAGTTGCCATAGATGCTCAAAATCTGATCAATGTATGGCTGGAGGTAGCTGTATGCTAAGAGTGAGGAGCCGATAAGCAGCACTATCCAAGTTATGCGTATTGCGCGCGATATCCATGCACTACGGCGCATACTATGCAACATTTTATTAGTCTCTTGAGAGAGCGCAATATTTTGGCGTACCAACTCTTTGAGCTCTGCCAGGTGCTGTGACTCCGTTTCCATAGAGGAAATTATATCACGCTTATGTTAGATTCTTTGTACGCCCTCATAGCTCAACGGATAGAGCAATCCCGTCCTAAGGGAAAGATGTAGGTTCAATTCCTGCTGAGGGCACCTAATTAGTCGCCGTATTCGTCTACCGCAGACGTCTCCTCTGTCTCGTCCGCAACAGCGCGAGACGATGCACTTGGCCCTACTAGGGGTGCCTGGGCTGCAGCCTTAAGTGTAGCGAGTTGCATCGCAAGGTCAGCCTGTATCGAGGTATATGCTGCGTCTCCTGCTTTATTGTCAAGCTCATACGGGTCTATTGTGTAGTCGTACAGCTCTTTGACTCCACTCTTCAGTTCCGTATATCGATACTTATCTGTCCTTACACTCCAAAAGTTTGGTGGGTTTGCCGCACTCACAGCGCCACCGCCGCCCCAGCGGTTAAGAAGCGCGGTGCGCCATGTCTCAGCCGTACCTTCAAGAAGTGGCAAGAGCGACACACCATCATGCGCAATCCCAGAGGTCGCTCCTGCGAGCTCTTTCAACGTAGGTGCGATATCTATGTTTGATACAAGCTGAGGTATGTGCTTTCCCTCCAGACCTGGGTATCGTATAAGAAGCGGGGTGCGTAAACACACGTCATACGGACAGCGTTTTCTCGTCCATCTATGCTCACCATGAGCATATCCATTATCGGTCATGAAAATCACTATCGTGTTGTCAGAGATGCCCCGCGCTGCAAGAGTATCGTCAATGGCTTCTACCGCCTCATCTATAGCAAGTAGCATCTCCCACTGCGCCCTGGTGTCGCTTCTGGCGGTCGCTGCAGCGACCTTTGGCGAGTTGCGAATATAGGCAGGCTTGTCCGCAGAAGCTTCGTTAAAGTTGGGTGGTAACACTACTGGCTCGTCGGCATAGACACCCTTATGCCTTGGGGCTGGCTCAAACGCCCCATGCGGCGCTGGAGTAGAGAGATAGAGGAAGAAGGGTTCTTCAGCAGTTTGAATAAACTCTATAGCTTTTTGCTTGAATACATCGGTACCGTAGTGAGCAGGCTTTGAACCATATTTCTTAAACACGCCATTCTCGTTGAGTGTGTAGTTGTAGTGCGTCTGACCATTTACGAGTCCTACCCAGTAATCCCAACCTTCAGGAATATAAGTGCCACGATTCCAAGGATACTTATTAAGATATTTTCCTACTAAGCCTGTGGTGTAACCTGCAGCATCGAGCCAAGTAGCAATAGTCTCTGAGGTGTCCAATTTGGGCCCAAAAGGATTTTTTATTACGCCAGTATGAGTATCGTATTGCCCAGTCAATATGGTAGCGCGTGAGACACAGCAAAGCGACACGTTAAGAAATGCATTATCGAATATCTGCCAGTCAGTCCGCGACGATACATATGGCATCTTATCAACGGAAGTATACGGTTGGTCATCGGTTAAGATAAAAACGATATTTGGTTTTGTACCGCTTAAGGCCACCGCTGCCTGGAGTTGATACTTGGACGGTATGTGCGCAAGAACAGTATAAGCAGCCACGAGCAAAAAGCCGACCAGAATTGCTGTATATATCCTTGGCAACAATTGCTTTGTTTTTATCTTTCTCATTTAGGCTTCAACGCCCAATTTCTGTGCAAGACGCTCGCGACTAAAACCTATCATAGCATCTCCTCCCACAACTATCACCGGCACACCAAGCTGGCCGGTAAGCTGGATCATTTCTGCACGTCGTGCTGCATCACTCGCTACATCGTATGCAGTATACTCTATACCTTTTTCAGCAAAAAATTCCTTTGCCATTTGACAGAAGTGACAGGTTGGAGTGCTGTAAATTGTGACGTGTTTGTCCATAAATATTTATTTGTTATTGCTTTTCTTCTAGTATACCATGGCTGTCAAGGTCACCTAGAAGCGGGATTAGTTCAGTGGTAGAACGAGTGCTTCCCAAGCATTAGGCGCGAGTCCGATTCTCGCATCCCGCACCAAAAAACAAGGAACACAGTGACTATGTTTTTTAAGTGTGCCGGGAGGCTTTGCGAGACGGTGCACTACCAAACAAAGAGTGAGTGGAGGGCGCGCATAAAAATATTCTTATCTTCGGTTTGTTGTAAATCTTCTTGTGGAGAGTTACGCACTATTTGTATCTCCCCCTCTCCTTGCCTCACGACGCCAAAACGTTCTCGAACCTCCTTCTCAATCCCAATGTCAGAGGCAAGAGCTGCAACTGTGGCACGTATCCTGGCCTCATCCTCTTGCAAAGATTTCAGGCTCTTCTCGGCATCTTCTTTAGCAGTCGCGGCCGTAGTAAATGTCCCGTACATCCCCCATGCAGAACTGACTGCAACCCCTGCAGTCACAAACAAAAACAACGTACCAACCAAAAGTACACTGAAGCGCACTAGTGCTCTGGTTTTAGTATGGTGCTTTTTAAATTCTTGCATATATGCTAGGCTAGGTTGAATCAATTTATGTTTGGAATGTTTGGAAAAAACCGGGACAAATTTACCAAGATCTTTTCTTGGGTCATTGGCGTCATCGTCATAGTGAGCATGATCGGGGCATATTTTGCTTCTCTCACGTTCTAATACCGAGAAAAACAAAAAGGCAAAACCGTCTGTGCGGTTTGCCCCGTGCTCTAGATAGTACACCCGTATTTGTGTATCGGCAAAAGCCCCCTACTGTGGATATCTCCCCGCCCCCACACCCTACTCTGCTTTAACCATTTTAAGAAACACCTCCTCGGGGATATTGACCGAGCCGCGCTCCTTCATCTTGGCCTTGCCCTTTTTTTGCTTCTCCCACAACTTCATCTTGCGGGTCCTGTCGCCTCCATACATATGCTGGGTTACGTTTTTACTCATAGCTGGCAAGGTCCTAGAGGAAACAATGCGGCCGAGTGCCACCCCTTGGATCTTGGTTGCAAACATTTGGCGCGGCAAGATCGTATATAGCTTCTCGACAGCAGCAACAGCTTCTGCCTCTACCCGATGCTTGGCAACAATACGAGAAAATGCGGGCACCAACTCCTCCGCCACAAGCAAGTCTAGACGTGCCACATCGGCGAGCCGCAGCTCCCGCAACTCATACGAGATAGATGCATAGCCTTGGGAGACGCTTTTCATCTTGTCGAAGAAGTTACGCATCAACTCCCGCAGAGGCAAAACTATTTTGATCATCATCCGCCCTTCTGAGAAGGTGTCTGTCGACTCCACAACAGCCTCGTGCTCAAACAAAAGCGGAGTAACACTGCCCACCATGTCTGCAGGCAGAATAATTTCTGCAGATACATACGGCTCCCACACGCGTACAATGTCGCCGTAGGCTGGAAAAGCCGAGGGCGAGTACACAGCGTGGCGCTTACCGTCTCGCGCCTCTACCTCATATGTAATAGTTGGAGTTGTTACCACAAGCGAGAGATTAAACTCGCGACGCAAACGCTCGGTAATTATTTCCAAGTGGAGCATACCAAGGAGCCCGCAGCGGAATCCGCGCCCGAGCATTCCTGAAGCCTCTTCCTCAAACGACAGTGACGAGTCCGAAAGGCGCAACCGCGAGAGTGCCTGTTTTAATTGTGTGAAGTCATCCTGACTTTCTGGATACACGCTCGCCCACACTACAGGCCGAGGTTCTGCATATCCAGGAAGTGGCGATGTGTTTGATGCACGCATACGTACCGTGTCTCCAACACGAGCAATGCCCGGCTCTTTAATACCTGTGACAATATATCCAATCGAGCCCGCACCAAGACTACCTGCCACAACTGGCTTTGGCGAAAATGTTCCTACTTCAAGTGCTTGGAAGCGACGCCCACTTATTGCAAACTCAAGTGCATCGCCTTTTTTTATTGTGCCGCCAAACATGCGCAAGTACACAATGACTCCTTGGTGGTCTGAGTATTGAAAGTCAAAAATAAGTGCCTGGGGTTCTGTGCCACTTTCTGAAGTGGGTGGTGGCACGCGCTCAATCACTGCGCGCAACAATTCCTCGACCCCGTCTCCTGTGCGACCGGAGCATAACAAAATTTCATCTTCTTTAATCTCAAGCAGTTTTGCGACCTGTGTTTTAACTTGCTCTACGTCGGCAAGCGGTGAATCTATTTTAGAAATAGTAGGAATAATCACCAGCCCGAGCTCGCGCGCCGCGCGCAGTGTAGTTAATGTTTGCGCTTGCACTCCCTGTGTGGCATCAACAAGCAATATCGCACCCTCAACAGCAGTTAGTGCGCGAGAAACCTCGTACGAAAAATCGATATGTCCAGGAGTGTCTATCAGGTTCAACTCGTACTCTTGTGCAGGCCCCGAGCCATTGGACACATTCCAACGCATTCTGACAGGCTGCATTTTGATAGTTATTCCTCGCTCACGCTCCAACTCCATCGAGTCGAGAACTTGTTCGCGCATCTTACGCTTTTCTATAGTGCCAGTCAGCTCTAAAAAGCGGTCAGCCAGAGTGGACTTGCCGTGGTCTATGTGGGCAATAATTGAGAAATTTCGTATGTGTTGCATGTTTTACACGACGTCGCTTGGCTCTACGGCTACTGGTTGAGTACGCTGGAGCCTGCGGGTGAAGGTCCCCACAATCTCGACCAGCTCCTGGCTACGGAGGAGCCAGAGGACAACGGCTATTGTCGCTAGGCCTACGCAGCCAGCCACAAGGCCTTGAGAGACGATACCTAACAGGGTTTCAGTGTCAACTACAGGCTCAAAGAACTGTAGCGTACCATAAGCGCTCGCTCCTCCGATAACCGAGGCACAAAAGCTCTGGAAAAAGAGCCTCCCTGCCCTCCTAAGCGAGAGTTTAAAGTCGCGAGCGAGCAAAAAGAGTCCTAGCACACACTCCACCAAGGCGCCGATGGTAACACCCAATACAAGCATCAATACTGCGCTACCTGGGACGTCGGGCACGCGCAAGAGCGACTCTACAAATGCCTGAAAGAATGCGCTTTGCTGAAATATAGAAAGTAAGATAAGCGCAGCTGAGACAGAGACAATTATATTTACTACTCCTAGCAAGAGCGGTTTGGCAGTATTACCAGATGCATAATATGCCCGGGCAATAAGGAGGTAGAGGGCCTGTGCCAAAAGCGAGATTACAAAAAGTGCCAACGCAGCCGCGGTGAGGCGTGTAGCAGACCAGTCAAACGCCCCGCCGCCCAAGACTGTGCGTACCATGTGTGCGCGCAGCACAATAATAAGTATTGTCGCAGGCAAAGACCAAAAGATCATATGCCTCAGGGCTACCTCAATATGCCGGACAAACTCCTCCCTCTCTCCTGCGGCAAAAAAGCGCGACAGGGTAGGAAACGCCGCTACCGAGTATGACACTCCGATAATCGTAAGCGGTACTGCTTGGAGATTGGATGCAAAGGTAAATATTGCGATAGAGCCAACTGAGAGCAGAGATGCAATAGCAACTATACACAAGAGCGCTAATTGCCCCGCCGCTAGAGAAAAAGTACGTGGTATTGAGAGTGCTAGTACCTCGCGCAAGATCTTAAACGTCTCGCGCCACGGCAAAGTGCGTTCAGCCTTCTCTCCAAAAAAGAATGGTACCTGCACCAACATATGTAGTAGCGCTCCAATAACCACACCCCACCCAAGGCCAATCAGCCCGAGTGTCGGATACAAAAATATAATGCCGAAGATAATCCCAAGATTATAGAGTAGCGGGCTAATAGAGTAGAGCAGGAAACGATGCCGCATTTGGGTAAGGTTTGCCAAGAGGTTGGAGAGTCCTAACAGTATGGGCTGGAGGAGTAATATCCGGGTCAACGCAATCAACGCTTCCCCACCATCACTACTTGCTATCCCTGGAGCTATCAGTGCCATTAATTGAGGTGTCAGTAACCACGCCACGGCCGCCACCCCGCCCATAACAAGAAAGAACAAGAGTAGCGTATTGCGCAAAAACGCAATAACTAAACTTGGATGGTCAGTCTCGAGCCGAGAAAGCACTGGCAAGAGCGCGTACAGTGACAACAGAGAAGCGACTGTGGCAAACAATAAGTCAGGGATGCGAAACGCCGCGTAATATACATCCAGCGTGTGTCCAGCGCCAAAGGCAGAGGCAAGTAAACGGTCTCTAATGAGTGCCAACAACTGCGAGCCGAGCGCAAAGCCGGCAAGCATGTAAGCGGCCTGATGCATACCTCGCACTTCTTGATGTACTACTGATAAGAAGGAGCGAGGCATTTTTTACTCAACGATAGGAGCAGTAGTGCGATCTTCAGGTGGGATATCTGCAGGCGGTACCGCTGACTCAAACGGTGGCTTGCCAACACGTAGATTGCTCAATATAAGTTGTACCTCCGTACTTGTGGGGTTACTCTTGCTCAAGTCCTCAAACTCGCGCATAGCATCTGCCGCTCTTTTTTGTGCATAGTATGAGAGACCAAGGAAGTACTTTGCGTTTGCATAGTCCGGCACCAAGGCAACAGCCTGCTCAAGTGCAGGGATTGCACGGACAGTATCCCCCGCCGAGTAATACAAGAGCCCGAGCTCAAACCAGATAGAGGCAACCCCTGGCGCCGACTGTGTGGCAGCCTGCGCAGCTTGTATCGCGCTTGGGAGGTCGTTTTGCGCTACATTGAGTTGCACGAGGAACAAGATTGCATCGGTGTAATTGGGTTTGAGTTTAAGTGATTGCGAGAGATAGTCTTGCAACTCTTGTAGGTGGTTTTGCCCTGCCTCGAGGCGTGCGAGTAAGAGCGGTATCTGCGGATTAAACGGATTATTTGCAGCTGCGTCTGTGTATGACTTTTTTGAGTTCTCATACGCACCTTGGACTTTGAGCGATGCAAAGAACTCATACAATTGGCCAAGTAACAAATGAGCACGGTAGTCGGTTGGATCTTGCGCAATAAGTGCTTGGGCTTTTGTAATTACTTTTTGGGCTAAGTCGGCAAACTGCACCTGGAGCTCGGCTGCATTTGCAGCAGAAGAGTCGGAGGAAGCAATTTGCTGCAACTTGGCCATATGTGCAGTTATGTCTAAGCGTTGCGCATCTGGATTATCTTTTTCTATCTTCCCAACCCAAGCAGCGCGCTCTATCGCCTCGTCTAAAGCGCCACCTTGGAGTACTTGTGTAGCTTTGCCTAATGCAGAAGCCGCTACAAGATGTCGTGTGGAGATAAAGCTAACCCATACACACAAGAGGAGGCACAGTGGCATAGCGAGGAGTACCCACACACGCCGCAAGCGCGAAGGAGCCATTTCTTCTTCTGAAGTGCGGGTTCTACCTTGCCTCCACAAAAAGCTAAACGCTACACCTGAAAGCGCAAGACCCAAAAGCAAGATGTTTTGGCTAGGAACGTAGAAGATGAAGGCGGCAAAAAATGACAAGCTTGCCAAACCAAGACTGGTAGCAAGAACCTTCTCCTCTCGGCTCAATATCCGGAGACGTACTGCCCGGACAAGACCGGCAAGTACCAACACCATAGGCACAAGCCACAAAATAGCCCCAAGAAAGCCGGTAGTACCCAGTGCGGTAATAAGAGTTGAGAATCCGACATTGAAGTCGAGATTCCAAAAGGCCGACTGATTAACTTCTGCAGGTTTGTGCAACAGCCATGATCGTCCAAATGAGTTAGGACCTGTACCAATAAGCAGCTTCTCGAGTGAGTCTCCACGCGCACCGTCTATGATCTGCATTGTAGAGGAGTACGAGGGCCGCACCTCAAGCGCAGAGACCGGGAACATACTGGTAAGCCCTTGGTTAACAAACGGTCCGGCAAAAAGGAACATGGTTGCTACAACGATACCTCCCAACGACCACCATGGTATCCGCTCGCTCATCGCTCGTGCAGCAGAGGCAGAGTCCTCTAACTCTCCGTATGGCGATTCCTCAACCTTTTGGGTTAAGAATTTAATAATAGCTAGGACGATACAGCCTCCAAGCAAGAACGCCCATACAAGGAAGAAGTTAACGATCGCAAGGAGCAACACAAGCGCCGCAATAAGTGCGCCCAAGCCTGCACGGCGCAACCACGAGTCTGGGAGCGTCAACTCTGCCCGTATTAACAAAAACAAAAGAGCAAAGCCAGTGACAAGGCCGAGGTCGTTCCACTTACCTATAAGGTTAACTGAGTGGTCTGCAAAAACCTGCAGCGGTATAAGGTTATCCCCGAAGAGAATGAGCAGCAGCTGAAAGATACCTGCACCAACCATGGCTGCGAGTGCCGTGGCTAAGAACATCTTTGCGGTACGCAATGTACGGAATAAGAGGAATGCAAAAATAAACGCGATCGCACCTAAGATAGTAAACAAGACTGTATCAGCCTCTAACCCCTGCCCCATAAAGGCAATGGGATTGTTGTTGAAGTACGCTGAGAGAACATAACCCAGTGGCAGCAGTGCTACCAAAAACGCCAAACGCACACCGTGCGCCCGGAGCATATCTCTACCGCCTCCACCGAGTGCAAAGAGAAACAGTGCCAGAAATACAGCAATGCTAAAGACCGCTATTTTTGTCACTTGGAACGGGAACCAGCTCACCGGGACAACGAGCACAAGGGCGAGAACCACACCTGCAAGAAACACGTAACGAGACCACTCCATGAGTCGTGAGTGCATATACAATAATGCTTACGAGAGGAACAATACCCCTCTTTTTCTGTTAAAAAGAACTAGGCTCAGTATAACGCGCAAACACCCCGCTTGTAAGCGGGGTGTTCACATCTCTAGCGCGCGCGTCTGTAAGCCGAATTCTGTCGTGAGCAATAATTTATCTGGGCCCCTAATCGCTCAAGGGCTCAAGCGGCACTCTTTTGGATTGCTCCAAAAGCACGACCTTGCACTCAGGTAAGGATTTTGCCGTTTCACCCCCGCCCAAGGGCGGGGCTCGTCTCTGTTCGCACCTCTTGCGTCCGCCAGAAGGCGCATGACAGGGATTACCTGCTACCATTGTACTCCAATTGCTTGGAGTGAGTGTTCGGACTTTCCTCCCCGGCCTTGCGGCCGGAGCTATTACTCAACGCGCTGGGTATATTATAACACAATCTTACTCCCCTGAGCAATACCATACTTTTGTGCAGCTCCTGCGGGGAGCTCGAGCACGTAGCGCACCGGGCTTGAGGGATACAAGACTTGGGGATATGTATCGGGCGATACATTTGTATTAAGTGAGATAACCTCGCCAGTGTCTGCTAGAAACAAGATGTCTATAGGAAATTGCATGTCCTTCATCCAGAATCCCCACATCCCCTCCTCGTCAAACACAAAGAGCATGCCGGTCCCCTCATTAAGGGCTACTCTACCCGAGAGGCCGAGCTCGCGCTGAGCATCACTGGTAGCCAACTCAACCACAACAGGAGTAGTACCGATATAGATCTGCTTTGTAGGTAGAGTTGTTGTGGAGTCGGACATATGGTGGAGAGTATTGTATAACACGAGCCCACCTACCCCGACGACACCCAAAACCACAAAGATTATAATCTGCCTCACCGTAAGTTATTGCCAGAGCGCTAAGATCACTCCCATGGCACACAAGGTTACAAGCCAGTAGCCTGCAATAATAGCCCACAGCTTCCAAGGTTTACCCTCCCACAAGACCATACCAACAGTAACTGGAGCAATTAAGCCAATCCAATTCCAAAAACCAGTTTGGAGCCCTGCTGAGATGCCCGAAGTGTGCAGATATGCCATCGCAAAGGTAAGTGTATGTGCTAGAACAAATGCCATGATGAGCGCACCGACAAATTGGATACCGTACAGCATTCCCATATTTTGTCCCTCACCCATCGACTCTCTATCCATACCCATAAGCCGCATCCAGGTTTTGCCAAAGATAGGGCCGTACCACACATATCCAAGTACCATTGCAAGCACAGCGCAAACTAAGACTGCAAGATAATTTATTGGAACCATATACAAAATCCTTAACTAATAAAATCCTCACTAGTAAGTATATACCGCTGCGGAGGGTAGGAGATTCGAACTCCTGGTGGGTTGCCCCACACACGCTTTCCAAGCGTGCGCACTAGACCGCTATGCGAACCCTCCAATAAATACAAAAGTACAGGAGTTAGTCCGTCCCGACAAGCGCTTTAATACGCTCTGCAATTGGGGGGTGCGTCATAAAAAGTCTTGATATTGCACTCGCAGCCGCTCGCGGGCCAAAAGGGTTGGAGATATAGAGGTGCGCTGTGGCATTGTTGGCGCGCTTCATGGGCGCAGCGTAGCTACCAATTTTGCGCAGTGCACCGGCAAGACCTTCTGGGTAGCGCGTAAGCAGTGCGCCCGACGCATCGGCCAAAAACTCTCTTTTGCGCGATATTGCCAACTGCAGTAGTGTTGCCGCAACTGGCGCAAGCACAATAAGCGCAATTGCAACTATCACTAGAATCGGATTTTTATTATCTCGATCACCTCCTCCCCTGCCAAGCAAGTTCGCCCGCAAGAAAAAGTCTGACACAAGTGTGACAAAACCAACCAGCACAACCACCACCGTCGAGAGCAATATGTCGCGGTTGCCGATATGCGAGAGCTCGTGTGCGATAACGCCCTCGAGCTCGCTGCGATCGAGCATTTGCATAAGCCCCGTTGTCACGGCCACCACCGCATGCTCGGCATTGCGGCCTGTGGCAAAGGCGTTGGGCGCCGGGTCGTTGATGATATATATCTTTGGCTTTGGGAGCCCCGCAGTTATGGCGAGATTCTCTACAATATTATGCAGGTCCGGAAACTCTGTATCCCCTGCAAGCCGTGCTCCGGCCATCGAGACAACTATCTTGTCCGAAAACCAGTAGGCAGTGATGTTCATCACCACAGCAAACACAACCGCAAACACCAAAAGTGCCGGGCTGTCGAAGTAAAACGACACCGCCCAGCCAATCGCAATAACAACAGAAAAGAAAAGTCCCATCAAGACCCATGTCTTGGCAATATTTTGTTCTGTATGGGTGTATAGAGTAGCCATGTGATTATTTATATACAACTGTTACGGTCTCAAATGTTTTGTCTCGGAGAGCGTCTAACGTAAGCGGTACTAACCAAGAAACATTACTGATGATATTAGTAGGCAGCGGCGCAAGATCATACCAAACAATCTCTTCATCAGTACACGTTTTTACATCTTCCTCCTTACCCGAATAAACCAAACCATAGACATCCATAGTCCAACCAGGGCCGCCGAGAGTTGCTGCAAGCTTCCAATCTGTAGGGCTTGTGGTAATCCCAGCCTCTTCTTGTACCTCGCGTGCTATACACTCAGCACTCGACTCTCCTTCGTCTATGTGGCCGCCCGTGCCGTTTAACCTGCCCTTTTGCCAATCAGGACGATTCTTTGTCATGAGGGCCACTTTGTCCATCGCCGAATTAAAGATAAATCCGAGCGTATAGCGTTTCATCAGGAGTTTAAAACTTAACAGCAACTGGCTCTCGCGCAGCAGCATCTGCCTCGCTCAGCTCAAAGTACTCTTTTTCCTCAAAGTTAAATACTCCCGCTATCACGTTGCCAGGGAATGACTGCAACCCTGTATTGAGGTCGCGTACAACACCGTTATAGAAGCGGCGTGCTGCTTGTATTTTGTTTTCAGTATCAGAGAGTTCGCGCTGCAACTCGGCAAAGTTTTGATTTGCCTTCAAATCTGGATACGCCTCTGCGACTGCGAACAGACTCTTAAGCGCATCGGTGAGCATGTTCTCTGCCTGGCCTTTTTCGGCTGGGCCGGAGGCACCCATCGCAGCAGCACGCGCTTTGGTTACGTTCTCAAAAGCTTGGCGCTCGTGTGTAGCGTACCCCTTTACCGTCTCGACCAGATTCGGAATGAGGTCGTAGCGGCGCTTAAGTTGTACATCGATGTCAGCCCAAGCCTCTTTAACCCGCTGTACAAGAGTAATAAACCGGTTGTAAGCAAACACAACCCAGAGCACAAGCACAGCTGCAACTGCCAGCACTATATAGAGTGGTGTCATATATTACAATTGTAACTCAAAAATAATGCTTGTCTAGGAGTCGGTCTCTTCACTTTTTCTAGCAAGTAGGCATATACTCTACCTTAGACTTTTGTACAAAGCGTTTTGTTTAGGGATCAACCACAGTCAGGGAGGAAAGTCATGCAGCTAGGAGGCAAACTTTGTCTGGTTGATGGGGCGTCTTTGGAGCACATGGTGCGAGAGGAGGGGGTGAAGTTTATTTGCGCCCGTGCCTTGTTTGTGCTCTTACGCGACAAGATTGGAAAGGTGCGAGGATTCTCCCAGCCTCCAATTATCACTTTGAAGCCGGGGCTTGCCAGCCCAGACCACACCATCGGCAATGTCTTCCGGCGCGTTGGATTTGAAGTGGCCGATATGGACCGCTACAACGAAGCGGACGACTACTACATCGAGGTGAAGATTTGTGGAGCAAAGCCCGCCGCGGTACAGGAAATCGTCGTAGTTAGCTCCGACCATCGGTACATCGAACCGCTTCGCAAAAAGCTTGCCCAGGGCATTAAGGTGATCTGGGCTGCTGCTGACGTATATCAAGGGGGGCACCCCATGATTGGCCACGAGTTGCGTGAATGCCTGAAGGGAGAGTTTCAGTTCTTCGACCTCATACCTCAAATTCGACGCCTGGAGTTCAGACTTCAAGAGAGCCGACGTCGCTAGCCTGCCAAACTCGCGGCCTAGGCCGTACTGAAATCGCCGCAGAGCAATCTGCGGCGATTCCCTATTTTAGTAATCCAGATCGTCTCCGCCCATACCACCCATGCCTCCTGGCATGCCAGGTTGTACCTTTTCGTCCTTTGGCTCCTCGGCTATAGCGGCCTCTGTGGTAAGGAGTATTGCTGCTGCAGAAGCGGCGCGCTCGAGCCCTGTGCGCGTTACCTTAACTGGGTCGACAATACCCGCCGCAATCATGTCGGCTACAATCTCGTTTTTGGTCGCATCATACCCAGCGTTGCCTTTTGCCTCCATTACTTTCATAACGACAACACCAGCGTCTACTCCTGCGTTCGTAGCAATCTGGCGCAGTGGCATCTCAAGTGCCTTGAGTACTACCTCAAATCCAACACGGATATCTGCAGCCATTTTGTCTTTATTTTTTGTAAAGTTTTCTACAACTTTTTGTGCAGCCTTAACTAGCGCCACACCACCGCCTGCAACAATCCCCTCCTCAATCGCAGCCTTGGTTGCGTTAACCGCATCCTCGATCTTGAGTTTGAGATACTTCATCTCGGTTTCGGTTGCAGCACCCACACGGATAACCGCAACACCACCCGAGAGTTTGGCCAAGCGCTCCTCCAACTTTTCTTTATCAAACTTTGAGCTCGTGTCTGCTATCTGCTTGCGGATCTGCGCGATGCGGCTATCGATATCTTTTTTGCTCCCCTTGCCGCCCACAATTACCGTAGAGTCTTTAGTTGCGATAACTTTGCTTGCACGCCCCAACTGCGCCACCGTAGCACTCTCAAATTTAGTGCCAGTCTTTTCAGAAATAAATTCTCCGCCCGTCATTGCGGCAATGTCCTCGAGCATCTCTTGCTTGCGGTCGCCATAGCCTGGCGCTTTTATCGCCAGTACATTAAAGGTCCCCCGCAATTTATTGAGCACAAACGTAGTGAGCGCCTCGCCATCAACATCGTCGGCAATTATCACAAGCTCCTTTTTGCCGGTCTGTGCAACCTTTTCAAGCACTGGGAGTATCTCTTGTACAGAAGATATTTTTTTGTCGGTAATCAAAATGAGCGGGTCTTTAAGCGCTGCCTCCATGCGAGACGAGTCTGTTATCATGTACGCGCTCACATAGCCGCGGTCGAACTCGAGCCCTTCTACAACCTCTTTTTCTATCCCGAGCGATTGGCTCTCCTCTACTGTTACAACACCGTCCTTACCAACTTCTTTAATTGTGTCTGCAATAATCGCGCCGATTTCCTCGGACTCTGCAGAAATAGTTGCAACCTGGCGGATCTCCTCGTCGTTCTGGATCTTTTTTGCAAGCCCGCGCAGTGCTACCACAGCCTCGGCTGCAGCCTTTTCTATACCTGCGCGCACGCCCATGGCGTTGAGCCCGGCCTCTGTGTGCTTCATCCCCTCCTCGACAATTGCTTGGAGCAACACTACCGAGGTAGTGGTGCCGTCGCCCGCGATGTCGTTGGTCTTGCTTGCGACCTCTTTAACAATCTCGGCGCCCATATTTTCAAACTTGTTGCTAAAAGAGATTTCTTTAGCGATAGAGACACCATCGTTGGTGATAGTTGGCCCGCCATAACCCTTGTCGAGCGCAACATTGCGGCCGCGGGGCCCAAGCGTAATCTTGACAGCATTTGCTGCCTTATCGATACCAGATTTGAGCGTCCGGCGAGCGCGTTCGTTAAAAAGGATTTGTTTTGCCATTGATTTCAATTATTTAACTATTGCAAGAATGTCCGACTCTTGGACAAAGTAATACTCGACTCCATCTATCTTTTCTGGCTCGCTCCACGGCTTTGTAAAGTACACCTTGTCGCCCACACGCACCTCGGGCGACATGCGCTCGCCTTTGTCGTTGCGCTTTCCGGGGCCGACAGCCACAACTACTCCGCGGTTAGGTTTTGTCTTATCAACTGTCTCTGGGATGATGATGCCAAACGATGTTGTCTTGCCCATCTCCTCTTCGCTCAGTGGCCGCACAAGTACGCGGTCCCCAAGAGGCATTACTCCACTCTTATTTGCAGGTGCTGTGCGCGCCGAGACACGTTTAGTCTTTTTTGTAGATTTTGCCGCCTTTTTTGCCTTCTTTTTCATAACTTTTTACTATAGCTATTTTTATAAAAGAAAAAATAGAGGTGGTTAAAACGTATAAAGTCGGCCGCAGTATAAAAAAGATAAGGTCTTTTTGTCAATATAAAAACCGTGTTGCACTACTCTTCCAACCATGCTAGGCTTAGCTCAATGGAAATAAGCGGGGTGCTCCCGTACATACAGTTGGTCGTTTCTGTGCTCCTCATCGCCTGCATACTTTTGCAGCAAACAGGGGCGAGTATGGGCGGCGCGTTTGGCGGCGACAATTTTAGTGCTGCGTACCACACGCGTCGCGGTTCGGAAAAAACGTTCTTCTACGCGACAATAGTGCTTGGTATTGTGCTTGCTGTGTTGTCGCTCGCGACTCTCTTGTTACAATAGATGTAAGTATCTTATCTATAGTTCTATGCGCTCACTCTGGCGAATACTCAGCCGGCCTGTATATATTCCTCTCGCCGACACGGCAGAGGACACCTATCGCGCACTCTCCTCAACGAGCAGAGCTATATTTATTCTTTTAGCAACAACACTTGTCGTAAGCTCGGTTGGGCTCGTATATATCCTCAACGACAGGCTCCTTACATCAGTCCCCACTTACGGCGGCAGTTTGTCCGAAGGCATTATTGGCAGCCCTCGGTTTATCAACCCGGTGCTCGCCATCTCCGATGCTGACCGCGACCTTTCTATACTTGTATACTCGGGGCTCCTGCGCGCGACCCCCGAGGGCCAGTATGTGCCCGACTTGGCACAGAGCTATACACTCTCAGACGACGGTACTGTCTACACATTTATATTGCGTGCAGACGCAACATTCCATGACGGTAGCCCGGTAACTGCAGATGATGTTGTCTTTACTGTTGCAAAAGCTCAAGACGCGGCGATAAAGAGCCCGCTGCGCGCAAATTGGAACGGCGTTGTAGTCGAGGCTGTTGACCCTCACACTGTCCGTTTTACTCTAAGGCAGCGTTACGCGCCTTTTATACAAAATCTGACGCTCGGCATACTCCCCAAACATTTGTGGCAAAACATAAGTGCAGAGGAGTTTCCGTTTAGCGATCTCAACACATCACCCGTAGGCTCCGGACCCTTTGTGGTAAAAGATATCTCTCGGACCCCATCGGGCATTCCGTCTTCTTATGTCCTGGAAGCAAATGCCGACTACGCGCTTGGTAAACCATATCTCTCGTCTCTTGTATTAGACTTTTACCAAAACGAGAGCACTCTTGGGAGTGCACTTGCCCGTGGTGACATAGAGGCCGCAAGCGGCCTCTCGCCTGCCGCGCTCGCTAGCATGCCAGATAAAAATGTGGAGCGTGCCTCTCTTAACCGCGTGTTTGGAGTCTTTTTTAATCAAAACCAGTCAGAGGTATTGCGTGACCTAGACATACGCCGCGCGCTCGAGGAGTCGATAGACCAAAAGCGTTTGGTAGCCAGCGTGCTTGGTGGATATGGCACACCGCTCACGGGCCCTATCCCACCAGAGATCTTTGGCGCCTCAGACAACACTGCGGCCTCTGTGCAAGAGTCGGCAACAGACACCGACGCGCTTGTGCTTGCTGCGCAAGACAAACTTATTGCAAAGGGCTGGCAGAAAAACGATACAGGCATATTGGAAAAGACGACCGGTAAAGGCAAAGATGCAAAAACTGTAACATTCTCATTCTCACTCTCCACAGGCAATGTGCCGGAGTTGCGCGCAGCAGCAGAGTACCTACGCCGCCAGTGGGTCGCGCTTGGCGCTGATGTTGATATAAAAATATTTGACCAGGGCGACTTGTCCCAAAATGTTATACGCCCTCGCAAGTACGATGCACTTTTGTTTGGCGAGGTTGTGGGGCGCGGGTTTGATTTGTTTGCGTTTTGGCACTCGAGCCAGCGCAACGACCCTGGGCTCAACGTTGCATCGTACGCAAACTTAACTGCAGACAAAATTCTTGAGGACTTGCGCGAGACAAGCGACGATACACAGCGCCAAGCGTTGTACGCAAAGCTCAAAGTAGAGCTCGACCACGACATCCCTGCGGTATTTCTATATGCGCCGGATTTCGTGTATAGTATCCCTAAAGACGTGCAAGGCCTCAAATTAGGCTTTATAGAAACCCCGAGCGACCGGTTTTTGTCGGCGCCCTACTGGCACCGGGAAGTAGAGTACGTGTGGCCGCTATTTAGTAAAAAATAATAGATAGATAATGGAAGAAAGCAAAAAAAACTTTTCCGCCAAAGGCAAACCGGCCGAAGGTGGTAGACGACATATGGGTGGCGGCTCTCGCCGCGGTTTTTCTGGCAAGGGTCGGCCCCGCCAAGGTGGTCCGCGCCCACACCAGGTGCACCCACCACGCGAGATCCGCGAGCAAAACACCAATGGTAATGGAGACGAGAAGCCAATCCCACCACTAGAGGCCGGCAATATCCGCATCATCCCGCTTGGAGGTGTCGAGGAGATTGGCAAAAACATGACTGCGGTCGAGTTTGGTGATGACATTATTGTTATCGACTGCGGGTTCCAATTCCGCGAGGCCGACACGCCAGGTATCGACTACATACTCCCCAACACCAAGTATCTCGAGGACCGTCAGGACAAGATCCGCGGCATGTTTATCACGCACGGACACCTCGACCACATTGGCGGTATCCCCTATATCATCGACCGCATCGGCTACCCGCCGGTCTACACACGCAAGCTCACGGCTATTATGGTTAAAAAGCGCCAAGAGGAGTTCCCCAACCTCAAGCCGCTTACCATACACGAGGTAGAAAAAGAGGACACTATCCGTGTTGGCGCGCTAAAAGTGCGGTTCTTCTCGGTGACGCACACCATACCAGACGCGATGGGTATTATTATCGAGACGCCATATGGGCTCTTGGTGTTTACCGGCGACCTCAAGCTCGACCACATCGAGGGTGTGCCTACCGAGGCAGAGGAAAAAGAGTTTGCTTACTTTAAAGACAAGAAAGTGCTCTTTCTTGCTGCCGACTCAACCAACGTCGAGAAGGCAGGATTTTCTATCCCTGAGTCTACGGTTAAAAAGACGATGGACGACATCATCGCCAACACACCGGGCCGGCTTATCATCGGGACATTCTCATCACAGCTCGAGCGCCTGATGCGCATGGTAGAGCAAGCCGAGCGCGTGGGGCGCAAAATACTGGTGGAGGGCCGGAGTATGAAGGTCAATCTCGAGATAGTAAAACACCTCGGCCTCCTTAAAGTCTCGGACAAGACATTTATCGGCCCCGAGAGTCTGGAGTCTACCCCCGACAGCAAGATACTTATCCTTGCCACGGGTGCACAAGGCGACGAGTTTGCTGCGCTCATGCGCATTGCGGTCAAGACGCACAAATACGTAAAGATCAAAAAGAGCGACACTATCGTACTCTCCTCCTCTATCGTGCCGGGCAACGAGCGGAGCGTGCAGAAGCTCAAAGACAATCTCTCGCGCCAAGGTGCGCGCATTATCCACCGCGAGCAGATGGATGTGCATGCCTCGGGCCACGCCAACCGCGACGAGACATTTTGGATACACCAAAAGATAAATCCGCGCTTCTTTATGCCGATGCACGGCTACCACTACATGTTGCGTGTGCACGCCGACATTGCCAAGGCATGCGGTAGAGCTGAGGAAGAGATTATTGTCCCTGACAACGGTGCGGTAATCGAGATCCAAGACGAAGGGCAAAAAATTGTGCGGCTTAAAGAAATGGCTCCAAACTCGCTGCGCCTTGTAGATGGCTTTGCTATTGGCGACATGCAAGAAGTGGTTATCCGCGACAGGACAGTACTGGCAGCGGAGGGTATGTTTGTCATCATTGCGACCGTTAATCCCAAGAACGGCCGCTTGCGCAAGAGTCCCGACATTATCTCGCGCGGCTTTGTATACCTACGCGAAAGCCAGGAGCTCCTGCAGCAAGCGCGCATCATTGTTAAAAAGACAATTGAGGACACGACCCACGGCCAGCAGCCTATCAACTTCGACTTCGTCAAAAACAACGTCACCGACGCAGTAGCGAGATTCCTCTTCGAAAAAACAAACAAAAGACCAATCGTGATCCCGGTTGTTTTAGGAGTTTAGGGCTCTCTCGAGCTCTGCATCACTCGCACCACGTGCCAGAAGTGCGCGCAGATGCGCCGCGCGTTTTTGTCGGCGAGAACCTTCAAACTTGCTCTGCTTTGTGTAGTGCAAACTCCGGCTGTTTAACCTGATCCCCTTTTGCTTTAGGTACGAGCCGTAGTCCATGAGCGCTGCATAAAAATCTCGCGGCTGCATCTTAGACCTTTTTAACGCCTCTTCTACCAGCGGGAGGATCTCTATATCAGGAATAAGCGCATCAAGCTTGCGGCGGTTTTTAAAACAATAGTAGATAAACACTGTGCGGATGTTTGTCTCGATAAATACAGTGGGCTTGTTGTGTGCAAACGCCTCTACTGCGGCAGCGGTATAGGGCCCCACCCCAGGGAGCTTCTGCCCCACAAACCCCTCTTTAACAATAACCTTTGCTGCTTGGTGTAGGTATTTGGCTCGGCGGTTGTAACCGAGCCCACTCCAAAGCTTTAGTACCAGAGAGAGCTTGGCACGAGCTAACTTTTGTGGAGTCGGGAACTTTTTTATAAAAGCCTCGTACTTAGGCACTACCCTAGCTGCCTGGGTCTGCTGCAACATTACTTCCGATACAAGGATTTTGTACGGGTCGTGCGTGTGCCGCCACGGCAAATCCCGCTTCTGGGTTTTGTAAAAACTTTTTAAATCTCTCAATAACTTTGGCATATGGGAAAGTAAAAGAAGTTTAAGGGGCACTTAGTCGAGCGCGTCGGCGCGAGACAGAGAGATTTTCTAGCAAGAAAATCGCGGTGACCCGAGGACTTCTTTTACTGGACCCATGGTAACAAAAAATCCCTCCCCTTTTCAGGAGCGGGATTTTTTGTGTGCACCGACCCTAGGTTAGGCCTTTGGGCGGGCATCGGAGACCGTGAGTGTGCGGCCGTCGAAGTCCTTGCCATTCCACATAGCAATTGCGGCGTCGGCGCCAGCATCATCAGCCATCTCTACGAAGCCAAAGCCCCGAGAGCGACCTGTCTCACGATCAGTCACAATTGACGCAGATGCTACTTCTCCCGCCTTAGCGAACGCGTCTTTCAACTCGTCCCCTGTAGTGCGGTAAGGAAGCCCACCCACGAACAGTTTGCGTACCATATTCGCGAAATACAATGAATTAACTAAGTTCCTTGTAAGACGACCCTCCGATACCGCGCTTCGGCACACTGGAGAACTTACTGTAGAACGCCCCCACCGTATCATGGCAGGGCGAGGCGCGCAAATCCCCCTGCCAGGGCTAGATGCGCTTGGCAACCACGACAAGCCGTTTGGTAAAGGAGTGTGTTGCCTCATCCCAAGCGCCCTCGCAAGTAACAAGGATTATCTGAGACGGGCCCTCAGTGGCAAAAATAGCCTCAGCAGGGGCTGTGGCAACAGCATATTCCTCGATACTGCTCACCATGTAGTTAAGAGTGCGGCCGTCCTTGCCCGCCACTTGTACGGCGGCGCCTAGTTTAATTTGCGATAGGTGCGAAAACACGCCCGAGGCAGTGAGGGCGTTGTTTACATGCCCTGCAAAAACCGCGTTGCCAGGGCCGCCCGGCTTAGCGCCTTGTGCGTACCACGCAACGCTCGTAAATGTGGAGGGGGTGCCCATAGTCCCATCGGCCTTTTGTCCCACCGACTCTACAGGAGCATCTATGTTGAGCGATGGTACTTTGAGGCGCGTTGGCACCAAGGGTGCTGCAGGAGACGTAGGTGTGCTGCCTAATGCTGCAAGCACCGCCGGGTCATTCAGAGCCGCAGCAGGAGCAAATGCAGTAAGCGCCAAGCGGTCGCTAATCTCTATATGCGAGATGCGCGTTGCAACATCCACACCACCCACCACCACAGCAAGCACGCCGCACACTATTGCGACCAAGCGCCACCAATGCGACGGCTCGCGCGGGCGCACAACAAGTACCCCCGACCTAGCGGATGACAGCAGCAAGAGTTTTTCTGACATAGGGTAAGGCAAGCAGTGCAGCTACAGCAAACAGAGCAAGTACAAAACTGAGCACGGCTGAGCTTATTGGCTCAAACCCGGTGTTAGGGAGCCCGGGTACGTATTTAGAGACCACGGTTGCCTGCTGATATTGCTGCGGATAGTAGTACTGCTGCCCTTGGTAGTAATAGTTGAAGTAATCCTGATTATGGCTGTATCCGTAATCATAATTGTAGTCGTAATGATTGTACGAGCCCTCCATAGTGATGCGGCACGTCTCTGTGTCGTTGTGGTCTAGGTCGCCATTGCAGCCACGCGAGTACGAGGGTGTGTATCCACCTTTTTTGTTAACCGAGACAGAGTACCAACCATCTACATATACCGTAGTGCCATTATCAGAGCCGCGGAACGAGTCTTTAGACACATCCCTGCCCTCTACCCGCACGGTAAAATCCGATGGATCGTAGTCGTCGTTATTGTAGTGGTTGTCTACCTCTACATAGACTTTTAGTTTGCCGTCGTTACTGTTTGCGGCAGATACCCCCAAGGGCAAGAGGATTCCAGAGAGGAGCGCGAGTGCAGAGACAGATAAAAGGACCAAGCGTTGTAATGCTTTCATAGATTGCAGAAATTAGTTGTAAAAAGAGGGCAGCCCAGAGACCTGGGGTGATTATACACCTGCTAGCCGGATTGCAATAAAGAGCACTACGGCGCCCAAAATCGTCATTGCAGTTGTCCAAAATGTCGGATGTTGGTGATGGCTCTCGGGCACCAAGTCGGACGCACCAATGTAGAGAAAGAATCCGGCAAACAGTGCGAGCAAGAGCCCCAGCCCTTGGTCGGTAACACTAAAGAGCAGTGTCGCGAGGATACCGAGCACCGGCGCAAGCGCGTCTATTACCAGCCACTTTAACGCGCGGGCACGCTCTCCCCCATTTTTAATAATCATATTGACAGTGTTGATGCCGTCGGAAAAGTCGTGGGTCAGCACCGCCACCGCAACAACCACACCTACTTCTGTTGATACTTGGAACGCTAACCCAATACCAATGCCGTCCAAAAAGCTGTGTAACGACAGTGACGATGCCCCCAGTATGCCGCGGCGCGCGTGGTGCTCCTCGTGGTCGTGGTTATGCAAAAGTACAAGGCGGTCGAGCGCAAGATAAAGCAAGAACCCGAGTGCGGTAACTGCAAGTATGGTCGAAGACTCGTAGGCAGTGCCGCCGAGCTCGAGCGCCTCTGGCAACAGGTCAAAAAACGCAACACCAATTATCGCTCCGGCACTAAACCCCAAAATAAGATGGAGCCTGTCGCGCAGCCGCAGCGCAAACAACCCGCCTAAAAGCGTAGCTGCAAACGCTGCGATCGCTATTGCGATAATCATCGATGTTACTGTGTCTTAATCGTGCTCGAGGCTGCCGCACCCGCGCTTGCTGTGCGTAAACCTTTGAGTATTACGTCGACATCTTTGCGTGCTGCAATAAGGTCTTGATGGGCAGCCTCTATCTCTTTACGTGCAGCTTGGAGCGCGTCTGTATTGGCCTTCATCTTTGCGGCATCGCCTTGGTCTGGGTTAAGTGTCGCAGAGCCGGCTATAGCCGCTTGTGCATGGGCTTGGGCACTCGCGAGCTTGGTCCCCATGTCGGCAAGCGCGCTTGCCATAGCAGTAACATCTGCCCCTGCGGTACCTGCAGCCTCAATGCGTGCCTGGAGCTTGGTGCCAATGCCAGCGAGCTGGTTGATTATCGTAGCCTCGCGGTCGGCAGCAGCAGCAATGCGTGCCTGCGGCATGATAAGCATAAAGATCCTGTACGCTTGCCCTATTGTCTGTATGTCGGTGCGCAGTGTCGCGCCGTCGGTGTCGGCATCTATTTTTGCTTTAAGTTGTGCCAAGCCGCTAATCTGCGCCTGGATATTAGTGCTGAGATTTTGTTTAAACTCCACAGTAATCTTGGTCATCGCTTGCACTCGAGTGTTGAGCTCGGTGAGTGCCTTGATGCGGCGGTCAATCTCGCTGTCAGCTTTTGCTTTGGCGCGAGTCATCACTGCGGCACTAAGTGTAGTTGATGCTTGTACCCCAGCACGGACAGAAGCACCTTGCGTTTGCACAGTTGCAGAGCCGTTGAGCGCTGCGTCGACCGAAGAGCCTTGCGCAATTGCGACCACAGGCACTAGCAATGTAAGTGCTCCCCCCGCCAGTGCTGCTGCGCGTGTGTATCTAGAGAGTGTCATATTAGAATTCTTGAGAAATTGGCTTGTCATTAAGGCTCTGGTCGGCGCTGGCTTGGTCGCTACTGAGCGCTTGCAGCTGCAAATCTACCGCCGCGCTGTCTTGCACAATAGCAGCGTCGGAAGCGTCGTTGGTAGCTGTAGGTAAATCGCTTGTTTGCTGTTGCGGCGTAGTTGTAGCCACCTGCGCCACAGGGGCAGAGGCTTTGTTTGGTAGATAGTCGTTAAGGAGGCCGCTCCACCACAGGCCTGCTCCTGCAAGGAGCGCGAGCACGAGACCGATAATCAGTTTAGTCATGACAAAAAAGCTTACTGGTAACTACAATAGGTACAAAAGATAGTATACCCTATCTCGTACCTTCCAGTAGCCGCTTGTCCTCCTCGGTTGGCTCTAGGTCAAGACACACAGAGTTTAGGCAGTAGCGCTTGCCTGTAGCGGTAGGGCCGTCGTCAAAGACATGTCCCAGGTGGCTGCCGCACTGTGCGCACAGTACCTCGGTGCGGTGCATGCCGTATGCGTTGTCAGCTTTAAACTCCACGGCGCCCGGCAGCGCTTGGTCAAACGATGGCCAGCCTGTGCCGGAGTCAAACTTAGCATCAGAAGAAAAGAGTGCATTGTTGCATGCCGCACAGCGGTACACTCCGTTGCGGTCTTCATGGAGCAATTTACCAGAAAAAGGTGCCTCGGTACCCCGCTCGCGCAACACTGCGTATTGCTCTGGAGTTAATTTTTGCTTCCACCCTTGCTCGTCTTGGGGCATATCGTCTTTTGTTGTAGTGCTCATGGTCCTTATTTCAAATTGATAACGTCGTTGATACTGGTATTTACTCATACACTACTTCTGTGATTTCTGCGTGAGGGTTTGGGATAACACACAACACCTTCCCCGCTATTTTAAAGTCCTCGCGCAATACTATCGGGCGGTATTTTGGATTTTTGGACTCGGGATACAGGATGGTGACACCGTTTTTCCGCTCGTATCGTTTTACCGTGACCATGTCGCCCACAATTGCTGCTACTCTGTCGCCGTTTTCTGCCTCGTCGGTAAAGCGGATCAGCACATAGTCGCCACTGTTAATCCCTGCGTCCTCCATACTGTCGCCCACCGCGCGCACCGCCACTATCCCTCCGTCTGTGTCACCTCCCGCGGCCGAGCTCTGGGCGCTATATGGCCCGTCTGCGATTGTTTTATCTACTTCTAAAAACTCGTCGTACTGCTCTTGTGCAAAAAGTGAGAGGTCGTCGCAGCCAACGTTGGCCACCACGGGCACACTGACTGTCTGGTTGGGCATGCCGTCTGCATCAACATTGCGCAACTCGATATTGCGGCGTGCATGTTTGCGGCGGGAGATGTACCCCTTTTCCTCGAGGCTCTCAAGATATTGGGTCACCGTGCGCAGCGACTTGAGTTTGAGGCTTGCCTTGAGCTCCTCGAGAGTCGGCGGCTCTTTATGTTTGAGCATGTACGCCTCGAGTAGGTCGAGCACATGTTGCTGTTTGATAGTGAGAGCCTGTTGCATATCTAGATTATATTCTAGGGCTTTTTTGTGTCCAATACACAACATACACAAGTTGGGGATAAACCGTACTTGACAAATAGACTGTATAGGTGTATAATATACACAGTTCCCACACGCCGCACGAGCGGCAAATCGGAGGAAAGTTCCATGAAATTCGTTCTCGCGCTTCTGGCGACTCTCGTCGTTGCCCTCGCCTCTCCGGCGGTGGCGGCGACGAAGATGATCATCTTCGTCGATAAGGCGAGCCAGACGATGTTGGTCGATCTCGACGGGAAGCACTACCAGCTCCCCGTCTCGACTGGCAAGGAGGGGTTTGAAACCCCGACTGGCGACTACCACCCGACGTGGTTGTCGGAGCATCATCGGTCGTCGCAGTACGATGCACCGATGCCGTACGCCGTCTTTTTCACGGGCGGCTACGCCATCCACGCGACCAGCGCAGTCGCCGACCTCGGCAAACCTGCCTCGCATGGCTGTGTCCGGCTCGCACCGGAATACGCAGCCAAGCTCTACCGCCTTGTCGAGGCGGTGGGCAAAGAGAACGTCAAGATTATCGTCCAGTGAGGCGGTCTCCGCCTCACCAAGCTCCCCTCACACACGTCGTGTTTGGGGAGCTTTTGCATGTAATAGTGCAAATATAAAAAATCTGATAGTGTCGAGCTGGATGCACGCCGTGCTTCCCCATCAAACTCCGGGAGGATGCAATGCGGAGACTCTTGTTAGCTACTGCCGCGCTTCTCGGCAGTCTCGCACAGGGAGTGGCGGCACTTACTACGGACGACCCGCCGGCACTCAAGTGGCTCGAGGTTATCAACCACGCCGACTTTCCCGTCACTGCGCTTGTGCTCATAGGCGTACAGGACGGGGAACAAAAGAGCTTCAATCTCACCGATCAGGACCAAGTAAGGCCTAGGAGCGGTTGGACGTTTGTCTTTACCGATGCCCAAATACCGAACTGCGAGTACCAAGCAGCAGTGATGCTCTCGACCGGCAAGATATGGTGGTCGAATAGACCTGTCGACCTCTGCAAGGGCTCGCATATCACGGTACCTAACGATTGACCGCTCGGCCCGCCCCCTTGGGCGGGCCTTCAGTTTATGCGCCGCTTTGCCAGGCTGATATCGACTCAAACGGAAATACCAGGTTGATGACGTTAAGTACCAGACTGTCGCGGATCATATACAGCACAAATCCCTCAAACACTACTGCTACCACCAAGGCAACCCACCACGGAACTTTCCACGCAAACACAAACCCCGCAATCATCGAGAGCGTGTCCATTGTGGAGTTTAAAATACTGTCACCTGCATAGCCTTGCGCGAGCGCTTGCTGGCGATAGTGCTCGATAAGCCACGGCGTATTTTCTAAAATCTCCCAACCAACCTCCACCCCTACCGCAGCAGCAAGCCGCATACGTAGAGGCATCTGCGGGAAAAAGTATTTGAGTGCCCAATAAAAAATAAACCCGTGCACAATGTGCGAGAACGTGTACCAGTCAAAAAATTGCTGCGAGTTCTCGGGGCTGAGCGGGTTGTTTGCCCACAGGCGTATCGCCCCACCCTCAAAAAATAGTGGCTGGCCTAAAAAGTACAGTACCGTTATCTGCAAACCCACAAGCGCAAGCACAACGAGTGCCCACGTGCGCAAAGATAAAGTTTGTAGATAGTGCATTAGTTTATTTAAGCGTGATGGAGTTAATTATCATGGGCTCCACGGGGCGGTCGTTTGCCCCCACAGGCGTACTTTCTATCGCAGTTACCACATCCATGCCAGAGACCACGCGGCCAAACGTGGTATGTTTGGTATCAAGAAAGTTGTTGTTGGCTGTGTTGATAAAAAATTGTGAGCCGTTGGTGTTGGGGCCGGCATTAGCCATCGATATGGTACCAATATCGTTTTTGTTATTAGCGCGGATCTCGTCGGCAAACTGGTAGCCCGGGCCGCCTGTACCCCACCGGCTGCTCATAGAGTCATCTTTAGACAGCGGGTCGCCGCCTTGGATCATAAAACCTTTGATTACGCGATGGAACTTTGTCCCGTTATAAAAGCTCTCGCCCGCGAGTTTAACAAAGTTGGCGACAGTATTGGGCGCATCGGCACTAAAGAGCTCGATTGTGATGTCGCCCTTGTTTGTGTGGAGTGTTGCTTGCATGATTTGTTGATTATTGGGAGTAATTTGCGGCTGCGTTGTAAAACTTTGCGACGGAGTTTGGGTGGGGGCACTAGCAGGTGGAGCAGCAGAGTTTGATGTCGTACTAAAAGAGTACGTGTCGGGCGAGCCAGACCCCGGCTCGCGACCCATAACGTACCATACACCACCTGCAAGAACCAACAAAAGAGGGAAAATTATTAGCGCGGTTTTGTCCATTGTTACTTTTTCTTTTTTACTAATGCGAGCTTCTCTACCCGAGTGAGCTGCTTGATACGATACTCCTCCCGGCTGGCGAGTGCACGGCTGGCAAACTCCTCGGAGTATGCAAGCCGCACCGGCCGGCGGGTGCGCGTGTAGCGGGCGCCCAGGTCGGCAGAGTTGTGCTCGGCAACTCTACGCGCCACGTCGGTGGCAATGCCAGTATAGAGCGTCCCGTCCGAGCAAGTAACAATATAGAGGTGGTACATCACACTCCAGTATAGCAAATTAAGGCGTCCCAAATGAGGTATACTTACCGTATACAAGCTATCAGTAACTTAATTTGCTTATGAACAATTCAAGCGGTGTAAATACGATCCTTATTGTTGTGGTGTTGGTGCTTATCGTTGGCGGTGGTATCTGGTGGTACAAAACCTACGGCCCTGGCATGGATAAGCAGAACGACGGTCTTAAGATAGAGATCGGCGGCAGCGATCAATAAACTTTAAACAAGTTTCTTAACCTGGTTCTCTACCTCGGCCTCGATACGGCCCTCAAACATCCGCCACAAAAGCGGGAGCTTTGCGTCGAGCACATAGTCGGCCTCTCCTACCTCGAGCGTGCCTGATATAGCCTTGCCTTGGAGATCAACGGCAAAGTGGAGTGTGTCTCCATCCCACCGCTCTTCTGTAATTGTTGCGTGGTTTGCGATTTGCGAGCGGCCTTTCTCGATACCATCTTTTACCTTTGCGACAGCAGCGGCCTGTGTAGTCTTGTGCGGAATAACAATATGCATAGGGTCTTATTATACATATCTTGTATTAATTTTATTTATTGGTCCACCACGCACCAAACTTACCAACAACGAGCAAAATTATACCGATACACAACAGGGACAGGCCTGCGCCTGTTTTAGGATTCTGAAATCCCCCATTTTGAGATCCTGAGACGAACATGCAAAGTCCTCCGACTATTGTTACCCAAGCAACTAATTTAACTACCTTCCATTTTTTATCGGTTAGTTGGATTGTGGTGTTCCGAAAAGGTTGACCACATTTTGAACAAGAGATTGCTTTGTCCGAGACCTGAGCTCCACATACAGAACATTTTGTTAAAGCCATAACCTATATTCTAACTCGTGTTTTAAAAACGATGCTTGCGGGGAGGTACATATTTTTGTACTGTCAGGGCTGGTTCACTCTTACACGGAGGCGCTCATGCGCACGTTCTTTGAACGCTATAAGGTGGGCCTTACGTGGGTTCTGATAGCAGCCGCGATAGCCGGGACCATCGCTGGTACGCATTTGCTTAAGGAAGCGGGCGTCAAACCTATCTTCACGTATCGTCACACAAACTAGGGGCAAATCTATGACACAGACAGAAGCGACTGGGCGCATCCGGATAAAGACCGTCCCTAGCGGGGACGCTCCTCTGGAGATTCGCCAAGCATGGGTGGGGCTTGTCCTCCCCTGCTACGCAATGGCTGGGTACGACCCCGGCCGAGCGCGCACCCTCAAGGGGCTCGAGCTCAAACTCAACCCCTACGGCTACCACTGCCCGCAAGACCTCGCGCTGCAAGTGCTGGACAAACGGGCGCCAGGGGCAGCGGCGTGGTGGAGGAGCGAAGGCTTTCCTCACAGCAACAAGAACTTCTGCTTTACGCTCGCAGAAGCCGAGATTATCTCTGGCGTCCAGATGCAGAAGGTAAGAGTGGCCGACGATATGGAAACGGGAGTGTTTGAGCTCCCCGGGCGCTAACTCGCTCGCAAACCAAAACAGGAGGGGTCGTGCAATTTTTGCTGGACTATATCGAGGAGCAACAGGCGGCCGCGCAAGCGGTGATAGACGGATCCTCGGACGTCGCTCACCGCGGGTGGTCATGGGCTGTTGTAATCCTGGCTCTTGCCGTGATTGCAGCCTTTTTCTCTCCCGTGGCAAGAGACTTTGCCCGAGCAGCGATGAAGTGGCTGTTTTTCGGGAGATGGATGTCCTAGATCGAAGACGAAAGTGCCGCGCGGGTATCCTCCCGCGCGGCCTTCTTGCTTTTTACCTACTTACTACGAGCGACTGGCGAATCTTGTCGAATTGGGCCAACAGCGCGCTGCGATTGTACGACTGCACCGGTGCAGATGATGACGCCGCCGTGGCGGTGTGTATCGAGTAGCGCACTGCGGTGCAAGGCTTAGAGCCTACAAGTGCATACACCATTTCCTCTTTGCTGCCACCGGCAACAGCTGTGGTAGATGTTGCAACCGAGTATTGCACTGCGCCGTCGGTGATAGCCGTTGGCTTAACATTTGCTTTTAGATAAATATCGCCTGTGCAGTTGCGCGCGTTGGGTAGCCACTCTATCGAGACCCCAGTGTCTGCGGCAACAAGATTGGTACCCGTTGCACTTGCCGCAGGGACAAGAAACTGTACCCCGTGGATAAGCTTTTGTGCGCCAAACGCGTCGTTAGTGTACGAGCTGTTAAGGATATATTGCGGTGGATATTTAACAGAGAGGCCGAGTGTCGATGATGCAAACGTACTGTCCGCAGGCGGTTGCGGCACTGGTGTCTCAACTACAGGAGCTTCTACCTCCCCTCCTGCAAACATATTCCATACAAAGTAGCCACCTACACCAAGAATTAGAATTAAAATCAGCCCTATAACAATAGTCCGGATATTCATGTCGGTCACTCTAGTATACCAAATTACCCCTGTGCAAGAGCCAAAATAGGCCTCGCCTCGAGCCTACTCCCACGTTGTTGTACCGTTGCCCCATATAGGGAATTGAGGCCCCAGATACTTGGGCACACGATAGAAAAGGAGGTCAAGCTGCGCCTTGATGGTCGCAGGCGCCTCGCGCGCGTAGTTGTATGCCGATACCCCGCTCTCCCCCGCCTCGACCCCAACGGCATCGAGCCCCAAGCTGCGCGCAATGTATACCGCGCGCGGTAGGTGGAATGCCTGCGTCACAATCGTCACCGAGGTCACCCCAAACACCGCACGAGCACGATACATGCTCGAGTAGGTATCAAACCCCGCATGGTCAAGAAATATATCTTCGCCAGAGACATCTGCCGCAAGTAAATATTTGCGCACGGGCTCTACCTCGTTGTGCTCCATGGTGCTGTCGTCGCCGGTCATTAAGATCTTTGCAACCTTGCCTGCGCGATACAGCTCGATTGCTTTGTCGACACGCTCGGCCAGCACCGGCGAGAGTGTGCCGTTGCGCAGCACCGAGGCACCAAGCACGAGCGCCACTTCGGTTTGGGGTACGCTCGCCACATCATGATAGATATACCGCTGTGCTTGGAGCTGTACGGAGGCGTAAAGCGCCAGCAGTATCCCTGCCCCCGCTAAGGCAACCGCAACCGCATACCAGACTCGCCTCATCTACCTAGTATGAGCTTTTATCTCCCCAAAACCAAACTGCGGCGGATAAAATCAAGCTCGGTTATTACTTTTGCTTTGTCAAAGGCCACTACAGTGCCCTCTGGATAGTTAGCTACCTGTGTCGAGTGGATAAAGTAGCGCACCGCGGTGCAAGGGCTTGTGCCCGGGATAGCAAAGACTGCTTCGTCGTAGAGATTGCCCGCGCCAGCACCACTCGTGGTTGCAACCGAGTAGTCGACACCCGCGTCGCTAAAGGTACTGACTTTGTTGTTAGTATCGAGAAACAGGTTTGCCGAGCACGTAGTTGCGCCTGGCATCCACTCCACACTCACGTACGAGTCGCGAGAGAGGTTGGTGCCTGCAGCAAGTGCAGCGGGGATAGTCAGCTTAACTCCAGCAATACTTTTGCCGGGGCCAAGTGCCTCGTACTGATATGTTTGGTCGATAGTGTACCCTTGTGGAAACCGGATACTAAAACCTGCGGTCGAGGTTGCGTAGATTTGTGTCAGTAAGCCAGAGGGGTCTGGAGCAACAATAATGCAGCCTGTGTATGTTTGGTTTTGTGCTGCGCCTTCCTCTACAAAAGCAGTATTGCCCTTACCCCAAAAGACAAACGACTCGTCGGTATTTGCGTAGCGGATGCCACTTGCAGATTGAGTCTGTGCGAGCTCAAACGTGCGGTTGTCACTAAGCGTGAGAGCCACACTGCCCTCGTAAAAAGTTGCACCGATAGACTTGCCTACGTCACACGCAAAGGCAACTACTGCTAGTGGCTGCGGCTCTTCTGGTACAGGAGTTGGTGTTTTGCTTGAGTAGTACCACCAACCTGCGCCCAAAAGGACAACAAGTGCTGCCAGAACAGAAATAGCTGTAGTTGTTTTCATTTTATATTTAGTTATGAGGTAGTATGTGCTCGCACAGATGAAGTATTGGTGAGTGCTAGATAGAGGGCGGCGAGTGCTATCGAGAGGTCACGGAACAGTACTTGCAATTGATTAAAGTTAAACGCGACGATACTCACGAGCATTAGGGTTGCCAGGAGCGACGGTATCAGTATTTTGTACCCCGAGAGTATCCAGAGCCCGAGCACAATCTCGACAAGCCCAAAGCTGTAGAGCAACACCTCGTCTGACACATATTCGTGTACAAAGTCTGGGAAGTACCCTATCCAAGCGTTTGGGTCTACAAGTGCGTTAAGTGGCGGATAGAGGAACGCAAATGCGACCCCCGCGCGCAAGAGTAGGTTGAGAGCGCTCTCTGTGCTCATATCTACTCAACAACTACTACCGTGCCAAACTGGCTTGAGTTGAGATGGTTGTGATAATTCCAAGAGCCAAGCTTGTCGAAGGTAAAGGAAAATGAGCTGCCGTCCCCACACTGGTCAAACGGCTTAGGGCCGGTGTAGCCTGGGGCACAGTGCTGCTCTTCAGTTGTATTGTCGTAACTAGTGTGGGTTGGGTGAGATGCTGCACCGATCCACATCTTGCCAGTACCTTGGTTAACAAAGGTTACTGTGCCGCCCTTTTTGATACTAACCGACTTAGGTAAGAATCCGTTTGCAGTTAAGTTTACTGTAGCGACTGTAGGAGCAACGCTCGCTACAATACCCGCCTCGCCGTTAACGTTGGCATTAACCCCTCCCCCAGGAGTGGTGTCAGGCCCGTTTGGATTATCGGTTGTTGTTGTAGTGGTAGATGGCCCCTGTGCACTTGGAGAGGTGGTTGTGTACCAATACCAACCTCCGCCCACAACTGCTAATGCGACAATGACTGCAATAAGTGTTTTCATGGTGCTATAAAGATGACGAATAAGAGCACGTAGGGCTTACACTGCTAGTATAGCACGGTGCCTATTTAAGTAGATTCCAGATGGCCTGGTCCTCGCCACCGTCGAGTTTAAATATTGCCACACCTCGCAGCCCCAGCCTCTGGGCTAAAGCAATTTTTTGCGCTACCGAGACAGAGTCGCTCCACGACATAATGTTGATTACCCGCGCAAAGGTGGTGCCCGGGCCCGCTGCGGCCGAGGCAGTTGGCACACCTGCAATAGCGGGTGTGGAGGTCGAGAGGTAGGTCAACTGTAGTTCCCCAGCACTGTTGCGCACAGGGGTGAGCCCAAGTGTTGCAGCAACCTCAAGTGCATACTTTGGGTTAAAGGCCCACAATCTTTGGTAGCGATAGCCCTCGGTTGCAAGCGGCGTGACTGTGTACTCGTACCCATACGTCGGGATGCCGAGGACTAATTTCTTTTTTGATATTGTTTGTGCAGCAACGTTCATTACCTTTTCTACCCAGGCAACATCAGCCACAGGCACATAGGGCCCAGCGGCGGCGGCGTTGAGTTTGATATCAATAGCGCCCTGGTCGTACGCCATAATCTGCACACGATCGCAGTATTTATTTATCTCGACAAAGTCGTTGGCGTACACACCTGCGTCTTTAGGTGGAGTACCCTCATAGCGCGAGCTAAGCGGTGTGCGCGACTCTATCGTGCAGTAGACCCACTTTTTACCCATGCGGGCGTAGAGGCCTTTAAGAAATAGCGAGAAGTATGGCCTTGTCTCTGCGTATTTATTTTCAAAATCGATATCAATACCGTCAAAGTTTTCGCGCACAACTAGGTCGGCAATGTCGTCCTCAAGCTTTTGGCGTGTTGTGGCGTTGGAGAGTATACGATGCATCGCTGCCCCATCGCTCCACATTATTGTCGGGATATACCGTACCTTGTTTGCTGCAGCGATAACGCGCAAGCTCCTCCATGGGTCGTCGGCAAAACCTGTTGGGTCAGAAAGTATCCCATCTTGCGTCACGATATAGCCAAAAGGATGCACCGTTGTAAGGCTGGTGAGGCGCGGGAGTACATCTGCCGTGCCCGAGGCCGCGCGCCAATACGGTATCCAACCCGAGACCTCGAGTGTGCCCTTAAACGGCGCTGCGTGTACAGCACCAGGGAGCAGCGCCAATACGCCCACTACAGAAAACAAAAGAGTCCTTACCCGCATATATACAGTATACCTGATGACGCACGAGGAGGTTTTTATTTACGAGCCCAAAAAAGCACAGCCCACGCTGCAAAAACAAACAGTGCTCCTAAAATAAACGACGGGCTCAGTCCAATGAATGCTGTAACCGCTCCGCCAAAAATCGGTATGACCCCTTGCGAGAGTGCCATGAGCGATCCGTTGATACCAAGTGCTGCACCTTGCTTTTGTGGCGAGACACTCTTGCTCACCAGAGCACCCAAATTTGAAAACGCGAGACCCTGTGGGATCGAGAGACACGGGAGCAATATATAGATCCAAAATGCATTTGGCATAAACGGATACAAAGCGATAGCTACCCCCACCATGAGTATTGCGTAGCGCAGTATCGCAAGCTCGGTATATCGGCCAGACAGCAAGCGCAAGATAAACAGCTGCGTCACAATAATCCACACACCCACTACGCCAAAGAAGGTACCTATAGCTACCTCGTCAAAGTGGAACCGTGCCACCAAAAGCACGCCGATAAACGAAATAAAAAACGAGAAGCCGGACATATACAAAAAGTTTGCCAGATACACCGGGCGAGCATCTTTGTCATTAAATGCATCCCGAATATTGTGCAGACCCTTGAGGATATGGAACGAGTGCACACCGCTCGCTGTTTTGTGCGTCTCGGGCAAAAAGATCGAGATAAACACCACGTTGAGTATGCCGAGTATCCCGGCAAACCAAAACGGCGAAGCGGCATCCCCTGTTGCGCCTGCAATAAACCCGCTTAAGAGCGGCCCCAAGATAAACCCGATACCAAAAGCGGCACCAATGAGGCCAAAGTTCTTTGCGCGGTCCTGGGGAGCGCTTACATCGGCAATAGCCGCCTGTGCGATAGAAAAGTTAGCGCCAGCAAGCCCTGCCACGACGCGCGAGGCAAGCAGCACCCACAGCGATGCTATCTCGATACCAAAACCAAAAATAAGTTGCGATACTGCAAGCACCGCAACACCGAGTGTCAGCAACCGTTTGCGGCCATACGCGTCGGAGAGCTCTCCCAAAAACGGCGCTGCAATAAATTGCATGAGGCCAAAGAGTGCAGTAAGTAACCCCGCGACAAAATATTGCGCACCCTGCGAGTACCCGACGAGTATAAAAGACGGTGAGGACGGGTCGGTAAAGAGTACGGGCAATATTGGTATGAGCATACCAATCCCGACCATGTCGAGCAGCAACGTACAAAACAGCACTAAAAGTACTTTTTTCTGCATGCGAACGTTATATCTCGTCTTTGGTAACGACTACAAAATCGGTACCACGACCGTCTGCGCCTACAACAGTTGCGCGCTTAAGCACTAGGCTTTCGTTCTCTCTAAAGATGCCTATCTCAGTGCCCGAGCTACCCGCACGGCATAGTACGCCAGAAAGTTCGTTTGGGAGAAACTTCTTTTCCTCTCCATCGATAAGTGTGCAGATACCCTCGTACGTTCCTGCAGGCAAGTTAACACCCGCAATGGTGAGCGTCACTGTTGTGCGGCGTGCCATCTGCGGCAGCGGTGCGGCGTCCTCAAAGCGCCATATAAATTGCTCGCGCAGTGCTTGTTCGGCAACGAGTGGTTGCGTATGCAAATTATAATAAGCCAACCAGCCCATAAGCCCCACAATGCACAAAAGCACAACAAGCCCCAATGTCTTATATCCCCTATTTCCGGTCAGCTGTGGTTCATCCATATAGGTAAGTATACCATTTACCTCTTTTTTTCCTTAGGTTTCTTGCGGAGACGTACGGAGAGTGGTGTTATTTCAAGATATTCGTCTTCTGCCATCACTTCAAGCCCGCGCTCAATCGTAAGGGTGTATGGAGGCACCAGGTTGATAGCCTCGTCAGAGCCGCTGGCGCGCATGTTGGTGAGCTGTTTGCCCTTGGTTGGGTTGACCTCCATTTCCTCGCCCTTGGAGGTATTGCCAATAACCTGGCCCTCGTACACCTCCATGGCCGGAGCTATATAGAGCACGCCGCGGTCTTGGAGATTCCACAAGCTAAAGCCGAGCGCCTTGCCTCCTGCCATCGACACCATGGAGCCCACTGTACGCTTGGTTATCTCGCCAGCATACGGGCGGAACTCGATAAAGCGGCTCGAGAGTATCCCCTCACCTTTTGTGTCGAGCACAAATTGCGAGCGGTAGCCAAGCAGCCCGCGTGTTGGGCCCTCAAAGAGCATACGCACCGTCTCGCTGTGTGGCCGCATATCTTTGAGTATGCACTTGCGCAAACCGAGGCGCTCGATAATCGAGCCCTGGAAGGCAGACGGTGTGTCGATAACTATTTCCTCAAACGGCTCGAGCACTTTGCCCTCGCGCTCTTCCAAGATAACGTGTGGCTGCGAGACTTGGATTTCGTACCCCTCGCGGCGCATGTTCTCGAGCAAGATAGCAATATGTAGCTCGCCCCGGCCAGAAACATGAAAAGTCTCTGAAGAGTCAAAGTCAACACGCAAGCCCACGTTGACCTCAAGCTCGTGCTCGAGCCGCTCGCGGATCTGGCGCGATGTAACAAATTTGCCCTCTTTGCCTGCCAGCGGCGAGTTGTTAACAAGAAAGTCGAGTGTAATTGTTGGCTCGTCAATAGCAATTGCAGCAAGCGGCTCTGCTTTTTCATCACTGGTGACTGTCTCTCCTATATAAATATCGGGGAGTCCTGCCACAAGCACGATGTCGCCGGCCTCTGTGCTAGGGATTTCTGTTTTTTGCAGACCCTTAAACGAAAATAGTTTGGTAACCTTGCCCACGCGCGTGGTGCCATCGGGCTTTTTAATAAATACTTGGTCGCCGACAGACACACGGCCACGATACACGCGGACAAAGGCAAGGCGGCCGAGAAAATTGTCGTACGCAAGGTTAAATGGCTGCATCATAAGCGGCCCACCTTCTGCGATATTTGCATTGGCTGGTACAACATGCTCCAAGATCATATCCAAAAGAGGTGTCAGGTCTTTAGAGTCGTCAGTGAGTTTGCGCTTGGCAACGCCCTCTCTACCAATCGCATACACTACCGGGAAGTTGCTCTGCTCGTCGTTTGCCCCAAGCTCCAAAAAGAGCTCAAGCACCGACTCCTCGCACTTGGCTGGGTCGGCAGCAGGCTTGTCGATTTTGTTTATAACAACAATAGGTTTGAGGCCGAGCTCGAGCGACTTTTTGAGTACAAAGCGAGTTTGTGGCATGGGGCCCTCTTGTGCGTCGACAACAAGCAGCACCGAGTCAATCGAGCGCAACACGCGCTCGACCTCGCTGCCAAAGTCGGCGTGGCCAGGCGTGTCGACAATGTTTATCTTGGTACCCTTGTACGGCACCGAAGCATTTTTTGCATAAATAGTGATGCCGCGCTCGCGCTCGAGCGTGTTGGAGTCCATCGAGACGCCCTCCTCTCCCACACCTGTTTGTTTAAGCAAAGCATCGGTCAAGGTTGTCTTGCCGTGGTCCACGTGTGCAATGATTGCGATGTTTCGGATTTCCATAATCAAAATAAAATCCGCCAGCCGGCGGAGCCTGCGAGGGGCAGATACCTATACTATACCCTATAAATCCAGGTCTCGCAATGTGTAGAAGTCAGACTTCTACACAAAGAGCGCCCAAGGGGCGCTCTTTGTAGTCTGCTTTGTATGTACCAACCTCGTTTAGGAATTTCTTGTAGAGTCACCGCTTTGCCTGGAATCGTCACGGTTAGAATCGCGGTTGGAACTCTGGTCGTTGCGCTTGTCGTCGTTGTTGTTCATATATTTTTTGTTACTACCTTGAGTAATAACGCCCCTGCTTTCGACCTACTCCAGCGTAGCAAAGCCTACCTGAAGGCTAAATTAAGAGTACGTAGGGCTTAAGCGACAAGCGCGTTTGGGTGCTTGCGGCTCCAGGCATACAGTGCCACGGCGCCAGATGTTGCTACGTTGAGTGACTCTGCGCGCGAGCTCATAGGGACCGAAAGCATCTGGTCGCATAATGCACGGGCCGAAGCCGGGATACCCTCTGACTCGTTGCCAAGGACAAACAGTGCAGGCTCGTTAAAACCTTCTGTATCGATATTCTTTGATGCCTCTCCTGCCAAGCCGTGCACGCGCACGCCCTTTTTCTTTAGTTGTGCGATAGCTTGCTGTACGTTATCTACAACAACAAGCGGTACTCTAAACGCCATTCCCGCAGATGCTTTAATCACTGCACCCGTGATTGGCGATTGTTTGTATGTGGGGAGCAGTACCGCGCTTGCCCCAAACGCAGCTGCCGAGCGGATTGCCGAGCCAACATTGTGTGGGTCTTGTACCTCACTTAAGAAAAGTAGTGCAGAGTCAGAAGTTGGGTTGAATGTTTCTATAAACTTTTCAAACGGGATTGTAAAATCGCCGAGCGACACAAGCGCGATAATACCTTGATGCGGAGCATTGCCCTCTACTTGAGAAGACGCTTTGCGCTCATCGAGCACCTCTGTTGGCACACCAGAGCGGTTAATGAGCTCGCGCAATTTTTTGTCCTCCATGCGTGGCGAGAGGTGTATTTTGCGCAAGACTTTTGGAGCATGCACAAGAGCCTCCTCAACAGCGTGTTTGCCGTATATGTAGATTTTGTTTTGCTTCACGTTATTTTAATTATACACCCTTTTGGGATTTTTGTCAAATAGCGTCTTATGCAAACTCAAACAACTTGTCGCGGAAGTTTTGTATCCTGTTTTTGTCATCTACCTGTATCCCCTCTTTTTTATACTTTCCAGCACAGTGGGATCCGAAGCTTGGAATTCACGTGACTTGAAGTCGCGGC
>JADMIO010606984.1_pt1 | contig 62802 bp, 55 predicted proteins | sample 8958161 | NCBI WGS metagenome assembly JADMIO01 (sample SAMN16585339, study PRJNA669376) | soil metagenome | isolation source: Crop rotation soil | place: USA: Cullars Rotation, Alabama | collected 2011 | reverse complement strand
CGCGACAACTTGTCCACGTGGAATTCTAAGCTTAGGATCCCAATGTGCTGGAAAGGTAGATATCGGTCTCAAAAAGCATTACACCCGAGTTTTGTTCAGGCGCCATAAATTCTATTGCACCGGCATGACGTATGCTGGTGCGTCTTTGTTCATCAGACATAATAGACAAACCAAAATCGATCAGTATATAATTACCTGTTCGCTGGTTGAATTTTACATTGTTGCTTTTTATATCACCGTGTTTTACATCTGCCCGGTGACAATGTGCCAATGCATTGGATAAATGATCAGCGATCTTTATTGTTTCCTTGATACTGAAAACAGGATCGTAAGGAGCCGTTAGCAATTCACCAAGGTCGGGCCCTTCAATGTATTCCATTTCGATATAAGGAAGATTACCGGAAGTGGTGATACCGGATGCAATAATGCTTACCACGTTCGGGTTGGGCGACTCGTTTACTTTTTTTAATTTCTGTACCTCATTTTGAAAGGAAGTAAAATTTTTATCATCATCTGTTTCACTGGAAATAGGCGTTGGTAATATTTTAATGGCTGTTATGATCTCGCCGCTTCGTCTTGCCTTATAAACAGAGCCCTGCCCTCCCGATTTCAATGCGCCGAGATTTTCTAACCCTTCTGTTATTGTAAATACTTTCGCCATGTGATGAACTTTTATAAACAACGTCTCTGCTGTAAAAAATTTTCAATATTCAATGTTCAATACTCAATGTTCAATGAAAATGCATCTCCCGTTGAATATTGAACATTGAGCGTTGAATATTGAATATTCATTTTAGGCTTACTTACCAAAAAAAGGCAACGCATATAGAATAATTTAAGTCGTTTCATCATTTATTTATTTTCAACATAAGTAAATTCAAGCACCGCCACATCACCCAGTATTACCTGGTCTCCCTCCTGCAAACGATGCCCTACTTCAGTAGCCTGCATTTTTATTGATACGCCATCTGTAGTACGGATCTTCATTTTGTTATAGGGTGGAATACCGCCCTCGTCAGCAAAAACCAAAAATGAACCAGTTGCCGGCTCCCATTCAATATGTGCATGCTGGCGGCTTACAGAACGGTTTATATCCATTGTACCGGAGGCAGTAAAAGCAATTGTATTCTTCCTCACAGAACCTTCATTTAATTGCACTTTTGCTTCCCGGCCAATATTTATTTTTTCTGCAGATGGTTCAATGGTATATATCTCTTTCTCTGCATGGCCATTCAGTATCCTTACGAAGCCCCTGGATGTTTTATTCGCCGCACCGGTTCTTCTTGTTGATATGAACAATGCCGTATTTATTTCTGTTGCCACATAAGATGCTTCAGGATATTTATCTGTGAATGCAATTTCCAGTTTCCATGATGATGGTAACTGTATCGCATAATCATCGGCGATCCGCTGTAATTCATCCCTGAATTTTCCAGGTACATTCGCAAAAACTGCCGATTCATATAAATACCGTTCCGACTCATTGCAATTGATGTAGAGATAGATGCCATTGATATTGGCTCCTTCCCCGCCTTCAGCTCTTTGCAGCTTTTCCTTAATGAACTGTAATAAAACGCTGCGAATGTTTTTTACATCTGCGGTGCGTTCTTTGAATAGGTTGAACATGGTTTATGTTTTTTTAAATTAATATTTGCCTCACCCCAACCCCTCTCCTGAAGGAGAGGGGCCCGAAGTCCCTAAGAATTCGTTACTACTTGCGTAGCAAGTAGAATCCGTGCTCATCCGTTCATCCGCATCATCCGTATTCCAATCATATATCGCAATAAAATATTTTAATGATCACGCCCAATTTGCTTAGCCAATTGATTCGAAATTTTTGGAAGTCCCAATCCATTACTATCAATCCCCTCCTTCTGCGGCGCTTCAAAACTTTTTATATAATTGCGTTCAACCAACAACGGTACAATGCTTTTACCAGCTAATCTTACTGCATCGCTTGAACCCTTTGTACCTTCTATCCTTATACAAACAACTATGTGCCCGGTATCGTTAACCTTCGGTGCAAAGAACACGTACCATCCATCATTGATGCTTTGTCCTTTATAAATTCTTTCAGGTGTTCCCGTTTTACCTGCAACATAAATCCCCAGTTTTGTTTTTTTAGGAGCGCTTTGTTTTTTCATATAACCCGTCAATCGTTGTGCATAGATGGGATCATTCACAATAGAAATGCCCGCTTTACTGTTCACAGCTTTTCCATTCACATCCAATACATACCTGTTGGGCATCATGATACCATTGTTGGCGATACCCGATGCGATCCTTGCAACAGCAGCAGGAGTAGCAACCAATTCCCCCTGTCCCCATGCCATGCCCGAAACGCCAATGGCCCTTGTGCGTCTTATATTTTCAGGATTATAACGTCTCATACTTTTGAATTCTGTCTTACGCCATAGTTCACGCCATTTTTCCTGTTGCACATAGTTGTTGGTTTCATTCTCAAAATAATATCCGCCCACACCATGAAGGAACATGCCTGCCTGCATATACAATGTCACCATCTCTTCCTGTAATTTTTCTTCATTGGCAAGCCGTATAAAAAAAGAATTATTTGATTTTACGATCGCACGTTCAATGTTGATCAAGCCTGCTTCATCAGGTTCCGGGCCTTTGATACGAATAAGATCTTTTGGATAAACCCTGATAATTTTCTTCGCAGCATCGTCTCCCAATTTATTAAATGCTGCCAGCGATGTAACAAGTTTTGCAGTAGAACCAGGTTGTGTGGCATGCGTAAAACCCATATCAGTATTTACGTTCCACCCCGGTAATTTATTTAATTCATCTTCAGCAAGGTTCATGCGATCCCAATCATTAACGGGTGGCAATGGCCACATGGCAGATGCGATCACATCACCGGTGTTATCTTCCATCACTACTACTGAAACTCTTTTTCTTCTTACAGTATCATCCTGTTGAAGCGCCACTTCGATCTTTGTTTGCAATGCTGCATCCATGGTGAGGGTGATATCACGGTTGCGTTTTTTAAATTGTTCTACTTCCTCGCTATTGATGCCTGCAAGCAACATGTCAGAAAGTGCACTATAGTCTCTTTTAGCAACCGTCATTTGCGTTTCTGTTGCAGGTAAAAATTTCTCCTGCCTGTACGCATTGGCACTCACTTCATACTTAACTAACGGTGCCGGGAAGCCTCTGAGTTCTGATGCATGAGCATACTCGGCAAAATAACCGTTGCTGCCGCCATCGAAAATATGTGTATTCGCATCGCCTGTCCAGAAGAACATGTGTTGCGCAAAAGGATAATAACGATCTGCTCTTTTGTATGACAATGAAGTGATCTCAGCAGCTGGTATCCCATACGACATCAATGAATCTCTTTCAGCCTGTACAAGTTTGGGATCACTGGTTGCCAATATGTTTCCGTTCCGGTCGAGAATATTTCCTGCCTGCAACCTGTTCATCAAAATATTTATCCTTGGATTATAACTAAACATGCGTGTACCGCTACGATCAGCTACCAGTGCAGGTTCTATGATCCATTTTTTATTATTGAAAGTATAACCGGATACATTTATCACCAATAAAACAATTGCCACACAAGCTGCAAGCAATGCAGGCATTAAATTTTTATCCTGTCTTTGCGTAATGTATTTCATCTGCACTTTCGATCCATTGATCCGTGAAACAGATAACAGGAATCCTGCAGCGATCATGCTGCACAACAAAGAAGTACCACCATAACTTGTAAACGGCAATGCAACACCTGATAATGGAAGTGCACCAATGGAACCACCGGCGATCAATAAGAATTGTACAAATGTTCCGATACCAATACCTGCACATACATAAAATAAGAACGGCGTACCGGTTTGTCTGCCGATAACGACTGAACGATGCAGGTATACTAAGAACAAAATAAAAACACATGCAATGATACACAAACCAAATTCTTCACTCATTGCAGGAAGGATCATATCTGTATGTGCTTCGGGGATCGTTTTTGCAAATCCTTCGCCGGCACCCTGCCCCGTTAGTCCCCCGCTTGAAATTGCCCAGATACCATTTGCAACCTGGTCGCCACCAAATACCTGGTTGTTCCATGGATCAGACCAGATCGCTTTCCTGTCAACAAGCCTTTGCATAGGGCCTGGTATTAACGTAGCAAGTATCTTTATTTTATCAAGCAATAAAAATCCACTTACTACTACAAGTGCCATCGTTGCAGATTCACTCAGTTTTTTCCTGCTGATGATCATGTACAATAAAAGTATACCTACAGCGATCCCTGTCGCGATCCATACATTTTTTAATAACCAGATCGCAAGTGCATACAATACCATGGCCGCAATTACCTGCGGAAAATCTCCTCTCGAAAAAGAGAACAGGATGATGAATGTAAAACAGCAAACAATGGCAGGCCCCAAATCACCCAATACTAAAAACAATAGAATGGTTGTAACAATTGCTAAAACAGCAAACAGGAAAAAAGACAATCGTTTGTTCCATGACGGGTACTCAGATATAAATCCTTCATTCTTTGCAAAGAAACCCGCAAGAAAAAGTATGATCGCATATTTTACGATCTCGCTTGGCTGAAATCCAAACAGGTTTACTTTAACGCCGCTGCCCTGAGGGCCGGTTCCAAATAAGATCGTGAGTATCAATAAACCGATCGCCACTAGCGCCCATGGCCAGCCGTTAGCTGCATGATTGTTATTCTTAAAAGCAAATAATCTGAAGAAACCCGAATCGGTTGTAAATTTTTTCAGGTTAACAAACTGGAGAATAATTATACCCGCGATGCCGATACAAAAATAAATAAAGCTGCTTTTTGCAAGGAAGCGATCACGCAACGGATCCTGCAAACTGAACAATGTAATGAATGAAAGCCCGGTCAATATCATGATAACAGGCAATACCAATTGATCTGTGCCCGGGGCACGTACGGTAAAAATAACATGCAGCAAAAAGAATGAAAAGAAAAACACGCCAACGATCATCCAATACCAGCTACTCACTTCTTCGGGTGATCTTACGATGAATGCTTTTTCTTTTTTCAGTGTGCTGAAATCTTTTGCAGAAAAAAGTTTCATCGTGTGTGGCGACTGAACAAAATTGAAACTTGCATTCGTCTTAAGATGTTCAACGCCCTGCAGGCGACCGAATTCATAGCCAGGCTGTAATGGTATGAGTTCATAACTTTTATTTTCCGGCAATCCATTAAAACTAAATTTACCGCTTGCATCTGTACGTGCATACGCATTGAAAGAAACCAGTTGCCTGTTCTTAGCAGCATCGAGGATGAATATTTTTCTTACTGCATTTTTAAATTCTATGATCTCATCTTCATCACCGTATTGATCTGCTTCAGAGCTTGTATCCTGTGGTGATAGCAACCTGAGTCGAACCAAAACTCCAGCAACAGGTTGTTCATCATGATTTTTAATTGTTCCGGAAATATTATTTGTACCCAGGCCAAGATCGTTTTGTGGTTCAGCTTTTAAGGGATGCAATTTTTCTTTATCGTATGAAATAGAATCTGGCCCGGAAAAGCCAAGTAAATTTCTTGATAGTTCCACACGGTTCTTAAATGATCTGCCGCCTTTATTAAAAGCTTCATCAGCATTTACTAAATAATTTTTCTTATTTAACTCCCCTGTATTGTCAATGGATGATGATGGATCTTTTGCTGCTTTAATTGTTGAAGCAATGAATTGTATGTCTTTGGGATCTTCAAAATACATTCCTTTCGACAAAAGATCTTTCATTCGCACCGTATCGCTGTTCTCATTCAGGTTTATGGTTGTACCATTTTCAATGCGTGCATGCACTTCAGCAAAATCCCGCTGTAAAACTGAATACAGTTTCCAGAAGATCGTGCCCATAATGATAGCAATAAGGAACAGGCTGAGGCGTTCCAGCTTTCTGCTACTAAACCATTTTACCTGCGATCCCATTTAATATTATTTAATTTTTGAAACTGGAATAAATATTGAATCTTTGAATCGTCCGCTTATAACAGTATCCTTAAACGTCAATCCATATTGTACAGGTACCCGGCAATTGATGAATCGCACATTTTTCAATACCACATTGTTTTTTTGTATGATAACTGCTATATCAAAATCTTTAAATACAAGGCTGTCGAGTACAATATGTTTTGCCGTCTTATCAATGATCATAGCGGGTCCTTTGTAATTTGAATCACCCATGATAGTAGTGCCGTGACCAACCAGGTGAAAGCTATCTTTGTTGACGAGGATAGCACTATCAAGTTTAACCATAGGATCATGGAACGTGTAATGCTTAACAGAATCATTTATATTAAAAATGAATTTGGCAGTTGGTTTTAAAACATATTTTGGAATATGAACATTATTTTCTTTTATACTCGTATTTTTTTGAAATAGCAATATGACCAACATGCAAAGTGTAAGCAAGGTTAAAAATGCAAAAATGCCTTCCTTGCGCTTGTTTGGCTTTGTACTTTTTTTCTCGTCGGCATCTTTAATTGCACGCAGCTGGGATCTTTGTTCTTTATTTTTTCTTTCAACAGGTTTTAATACAACTTTTTCAATGGGTTTATTGTTGTTTTGCACCACTACTGCAGTAATGTTATCATTGCCGCCCGCATCATTGGCTGCATTCACAAGTTGTGAAGCTTTTTCAGCAAGGCTATCATCATTAATCAGGATAGATGTGATGATACCAGAAGATACCATATCAGAAAGTCCATCGCTGCAAACAAGAATGGCATCGCCGGGAAGAAAAGGTGATTCACCTGTTTCAATAAAATCAGCAGTTATATTTTCTTCAAAGCCCAGTGCTTTATTTATTTCATTTCTCCTCGGGTGGCGCATGGCATCTTCTTCAGATAAACGGCCCGACTCTTCCAAAAAACCAACAACAGAATGATCCTTCGTTAATTTTACCAATGAACGGTCCCTTAAAAGATAGAGCCTTGTATCTCCTATATGTGCGTAGTAAAGTTTGTTGTTCTTTATATCAGTTACAGCACATGTAAGTACACAAGCCATTTGCTCATGCTTTGCATCTTTCTTTTTTTCTTCTCTTATTTTAGTGTTCGCTGCGATGATAGCTGCCTGTAAGATCTTAATTGTATCACCTGGTAAAGCCTGTAAATGCTCCAGTATAACAGACCGTGCTATTGCTGCAGCGATATCTCCCCCACAGTAACCTCCTACGCCATCGATCACGCAGGCGACAAGCAGCTCTTTATTATAAAGTGCTTCGGCAATGAATGTGTCCTCGTTTTTTTCCCTTCGCTTGCCCTTATCAGTTATCCCAAAGAAATATTCACCCATTGTTATTGTGTGTTTGTTTTATTTCAGAGAAATGAGCGATCAATAAAATAATACTGGTCACCAGTAATCCTATTGCTAATAATTTATCAATGATCATAGTTTGAATATGTTGATGGTTACAATTCCATTGAGTACGATCCTTGAGTTAACAGGAAGTTCTGACCATTCCGGCGCCGATTGATCGCTGTTCTTTATTTCGATCTCGTTAACGATCGTTTTTTCACCGTAAGAACTGAGAAAGAATTTATCAGCTGTTGCGTCATAACGAATGGAAAGATGTGGCGTTGAAACCCATTCGGAGGGAATGCGAAAGATGCCTGCTTGAGTCGATGTTTCATCAATACCGGCTATAATGATCTCCTCATCCTTCATCAGGTATTCCAGTTTCTTACCGGTATATTGTTTATCAGGAAGTGTTGTCTCCAGGCGTGCAAAGTATTTGGAAGCTTTCTCATTTGCCTGTTCATCTAAAACAAGATTGCTATTATAAGGAATCTCGTAATACCCATCACTATAAAAAGTAAAATCTTTCAATATCTCTTCAGCGATATCAAATTTTTGTGCGATACCCGTCTGCCTCGGGATAAAAGTCACCCTCAGGTTATCTTCTTTCTGTTGAACATTACCCGGCAACAATTTTCCAATGAAACTTTTGTCGCCTTTATCATAATCAGGATGAGACACAAAACGAAACACCCATTTATTGGCTGAGGCTGTTATCCTTTTTCCCTGTTGCCTGTGTTGTTCAAGTATATTATAAAATGATTTGATCGATTCCTGGATGACCAATCCAAAAACACCCCTGTTGTTATCCATGAACTTATTATAGTCAGGCGGACTGAAACAAATAATGTATTCATGATAAAAAATGATCCTGCCCGCAAAAGAAAGTTCGGCAATGGACTCCTTGAATTTTTCCACGATGTATTTATATACAAGGTCGGGAGATAAGGTTGCGGCTTCTATCACATCAGCTTCTTTTTTAAGAAACCAATTCTGTACGCCGATACGTTGCCAAAACGTTGGAGCAGCTTTCATGTGCATGTGTTTCCAGGTTTATTTGATGATAAAAAACTGGCATTTGGTAATAGCAGCATCACGCAGTGATCACCTGCTAAAATTTAATCCCATAACAATTTTGAGTAGAAAGTTTCTTGTTGTTCTTTTTTTAATTTAGTCTCCGAAGCAGTAAGTGTTGGTTAGTATTCGAGGTAAATTGTTTAAAATTTTTAAACATTACTCAATATTAACGAGTGTTTTCTAAAGTAATTGCAAAAGGGGTTGACAAAAAACGAATAGAAATGTTAAATCGTTTTTGGTGCAATCATGAATATTCAAAAAATTCCCAAAGAAACAACGATCAAGTAGTGGGTTAGTTTGAAATATTAGTAAGATTTTTTCCGTAGAGAACAGGAGAAGCTGAGTTTACGCGGAGACTCTCTGCGCAAACTCTTTTCTCTCTTGTTCTCTGTGGTAAAATTCAGACCAACCCGTTACCAACGATCAATTATTAAACTTCTTCATCTTAAAAATAGTTAACTTGTACCCACCCAAAATAATTGATCATATGAAAAAAATATTCTCTCTGCTGATAGCCGCTTCTGTTTTTATTATTGCTAATGGTCAGCCAATAAAATATATTGACACAGCAAACATGGACCTGTCAGTAAAACCTGGTGATGATTTTTATCAATACGCCAATGGTGGCTGGTTAAAGAAAACAGTAATGCCTTCAACCAAAACACGTTGGGGGAGTTTTGATATGTTGCGGGAACAAAGTTCGCAACAGCTGAGAGCACTTTTAGACGAGGTTGCCGTAAAGAAAACCAGGACACGTGCAGAAGAAATGAGCGGCGATTTCTATAATAGCGGAATGGACAGTATGCAATTGGAAAAACTGGGTGCAACACCCATAAAAAAAGACCTGCAGAGCATCGATGCTATCAGCGATATTAACAGCCTGCTTCAACACTGGATGCAATTGCGTAAAAGCGGCGCTTCTGGTATGCTTTACAGTATGTTTGTAACACAGGATGTAAAAGATATTAATGTTTATAGAATATCAATGGGCCAAAGTGGCACCACCCTACCCGACAGGGATTATTATTTGAAAGACGATCAGCGTAGTATCGCTATCCGTGCCGCGTTAAAAACGTACATTATCAAACTTTTTACTTTGAGTGGTACCAATGCCGCTGATGCTGCCAGCTATGCAGATAATATTATAAAAACAGAAACCGCCCTTGCCAAAGCACAATGGAGCAGGGTTGAATTAAGAGATCCACAAAAGAGATATAATAAATTCACACCCGCAGATTTTTCTTCAAAATTCAAGATCATAAATATTCCTGCAGCATTTACAACGCTGGGTATTCCAAAGCAGGATTTTATTATCGTAAGTACACCTTCTTTTTTTACTGCTTTGGATAGCCTGCTTAGCAACGTTCCATTAGAAAGCTGGAAAGCGCTTGCAAAATTTGATGTCTTGAAAAATGCAGCTCCTTATTTAAGCAATGATTTTGTAACTGCGAATTTCGATTATCAAAAAGCCATTAGCGGACAAAAAGAAATTACACCCCGCTGGCAACGCATGGCAACACAAATAGATAACAGCATTAGCGAAATGCTTGGTCAATTATATGTGAACCGTTATTTTAAACCGGAAGCAAAACAACGTATGCTGGAAATGGTGAACAACCTTCAGCAAACATTTGCTGACCGTATCAAACATCTTAGCTGGATGAGCGAAGAGACAAAACAAAAAGCATTGACCAAGTTAATGGCCATTACAAAAAAAATTGCATACCCCGATAAATGGAAACAATATGAAGGATTGGTAATAACAAAAAATTCGTTACTCGATAACGTTAGGAATTCAACCAACTGGGCTTATAATTATAATTTCAATAAACTGGGCAAACCCATCGATCGTACTGAATTTAATTACTCACCGCCTACTGTAAATGCTGGTTATGGCTCTACACAGAATACGATCACATTCCCTGCAGGAATATTACAATTTCCATTCTTTGATTTTGGTGCAGATGATGCTGTGAACTATGGCGGTATTGTTGCCGTGATCGGTCATGAAATGACGCATGGTTTTGATGACCAGGGTCGCCAAAGCGATGCCGACGGTAGTCTCCGCGATTGGTGGACAAAAGAAGATGCTGATAAATTTAAAGTATTGGCAGATGCTGTTACCAAACAATATGATGCGGCAGTAGTATTGGATACGCTGCATGTAAATGGTAAACTTACACTGGGAGAAAACCTTGCCGACTTTGGTGGTATATCTATGGCTTACGAAGCATTTAAAAAAACAACTGAAGGAAAAAGCAATAAAAAAATTGATGGTTTCACAGCAGATCAACGTTTCTTTTTAAGTTGGGCACAGGTATGGCGTGGCGTTGCTTTGCCCGAAACAGCAGCAAATCTTTTACTAACAGATCCACATTCACCGGCCAGGTACAGGGCATTGATACCTCCGCAACAAATGCAGGAGTTTTATGATGCTTTTGGAATTAAAGAGGGGGATAAAATGTGGTTGCCGGTGGAGAAGAGGGTGCATGTATGGTAGGGGGAAGTTAAAAAGTTAATATGTTGATAAGGTTGACAAGGTTTGAGTTTCTAATAACTTTATCAACTTCATCAACATTGTTAACTTATACAAATCAAACATCTTTCCCTGTAGTTGACCAAAGCGCAAGTTTTGATATCGCTTTGCTTTACTTAAAATACTTCCGCATGAATTCATATGCGTTATAATTGAATATTCTTTCTACAGCATCAATTGGTTCAATCTTATTAAAGCTATTCTTAAGTTTTGTTTCCGGATCATTAAAGAAATTGAATGCATGACGTTCTATGTATTGAACAAGGTCATCCATTTCTTCTGCTGACCAAAACATATTGATCGGGTCGATCACACCGTCGAAATCACTTCCGATGGCAATATAATCCCAGGCGAATATATCGTTCTTGTCAAGCAATTGAACAATATGCTGAATGTTGTTCCAAACCATTTTACTATTTGAGTGCATGCGTTTGCTTTTAGAAGCGAACAACAGGCGCAAAGATTTTTTATACTGTTTGGAAGCAATTCTTTTTTCATCAAGCTGTAACCCGATGATGCCACCACTCCTTGCCATTTCAATGATCTCTTCATCATAAAAATTAATGTCACCACCAAACATCCTGGAAGCGGTCGTTTCGAGTCCCGCTGTAGGATTTGGATTTTCAGCACTGATCTTTCCATTGCATGCACCATGGCTCATGATCAAAGGGAATTCTTTACGTTGATATGCATCAGGAAAATTTGTTTTAAGAAAACCAATATATTGTTTGCGTGACAATACACTCATGTGCTTGATGTCAATATGAATTCGTTTTCCATCCGTATTATCCAACAATCCCTTTAATACTTTCCATCCCAGATCAGTGAAGCCGGTATTCATGCCAGGCTCCTGTTCTGTCAGCAGGTCCTGTACAAATCCTGATAAACTTTCTGCATGACCACATAGTTCATTATAAAAATGATGTGCGAAAGTGATAAAGAATGGGCGGTACTCCCAGTTCCTGAGTTTTACCAGGTTCGTCAAAATTTCAGCTTCATTTGGCGGATTGCCATTCCCTGCATTCAGTACATGCATTCCCTCCACGCTCATGATCACATAAAGCACTTCTACATCAGGTGGGTTATTAGCTGATTCAACAAGCTGCTCAAGTTGATTGAAATTTTTTACCAGTACATACTTTCTTTTTCCATCGCTAAATTCTATTGTCGTGTTGTGTAATTGCTGCAGGTATTTGTATTCATTTTCCAGGTCGGAGAAATAATCTTTGTTCTGCTGAAGAAAATCGATCCTTTCCTGTCCCAGCACTGCAACAAAATTTGCAAAAATATCGGCGATGGGACCGTGCCCCAATCTATTCAGGTTTACAAATCCCCGTTCAACAGGATAAATGGAAGCACAAATACATTTTACATTACCATAAACAAGGGTTGTAAAATCACTTTGCGAATATTCCGAAACCGCAAGTGTTCTTTGCAACAACCTGTCGCCGCCGGTAGGAGGATCATAATGCCAGACAGAATTTTCTTCACCCCTATCAGGACTATTTTGCCTGGGATTAATTGAAAAACTTTTTCCATAAGAATGTATGCTTGGGTGACAATGCAGGTCAATGGTAAAGCTTGCCATGATGATTTGTTTCATGTAAAGTATCCATTGACTAATAATTTTCAAACCGGAAAACACCTTTTCTCTACGTGATAAACACCCTTAATTTATTTTCACCGCAGAGAAGCAGAGAAGTGGAGCTTACGCAGAGACACTCCGCGTAAGCTCTATTAACTCATGTTCTCTGCGGTGAAACTGCCCTGCACATTTTTTTGGCAGTTTCAAATAAATTCCTATTTTTATGCAAACGATTGCATAGATTGAGCCTTACAGTAACGATTGCCGATATTGCCAAAAAGCTGAATACCACTTCCGGTACAGTATCCCGTGCATTGAATAACCACCCCGCCATCAGCGAAGAAACCAGGAACAAGGTGTTGAAACTTGCTGAAAAACTTAATTACAGGAGAAATACGATCGCTTCATCATTAAGATCAGGACAAACAGGCATCATCGGCGTTATCATTCCAAGTGCCGAGATCAACTTTTTTGGATCTGTTGTACATGGCATTGAAAGCATGGCAAATCAAAATGGATACAATGTACTCATCTATCAATCCAACGAATCATGGGACCAGGAGCAAAAAGGGATCGAGACCTTTTTAAATGCGAGGGTTGATGGTATCATGGTGTCGATCGCAAAACATACCAATGATTACAAACATTTTTTAGAAGTAAAAAAAACAAATACACCAATCGTTTTTTTTGACAGGGCCAATGATGAATTGCCCATCGATGCAGTTGTGATCGATGATCATAAAGGAGCTTATATGGCCACAACACATTTATTGGAACAAGGCTACAAACGCATTGCTCATATTTCGGGCCCGCAGCACATCAATATTTTTAAATCAAGACTGGAAGGTTATAAGGCTGCATTAAAAGATGCAGGAATAAAATTTGACCGCAGCCTTGTTTATAGTGGTGATGTTTCTATTGATGCAGGGCGTCGTGCAATTCTTTATTTCTTTTCACTGGAAACGCCGCCCGATGCAGCATTTGCAGTAGAAGATTTTACAGCACTGGGCGCCATCAAAGAATTAAAACACCATGATGTTGCTATCCCCGAGGATTTTGGCATTATCGGTTTTGCCAATGAAAGTTTTGGTGAGCACATTACACCATCGCTTTCTACCATTGATCAGCAAACAGTAAATATGGGCAAAGAAACTTTTGCATTAATGCTTGACCTGATCGAAAAGAAAGGAACAAGGAAAAAAGATGTTCAGAAAAGAGTTTTAGATCCTATTCCTGTGTTCAGGAATTCATCATTACGAAAAAATAACCGCTGAGATCTGCGGTAAAAATATAAACATGAGAATGGTCCAGCTATTGCTTCAGCTATGTTTGCTTTTTGCATTGCCCGCATGTAAAAAATCAGCAGCATCTACAAATACAACGGTAACCCCTACCCCAAATCCTGTTGATACAACAACTCCGGCTTTTTTCGCAAAAGGTGCAGATGTAAGTTGGGTCACCCAAATGGAATCGGGCGGTATTCAATTCTATAACAGTGCAGGAACACAAACTGAATGCATGCAATTAATGAAGGACCTCGGCATGAATTCCATCAGGCTAAGGGTTTGGGTAGATCCTGTAAACAATTGGTGCAATACTGCTGATGTGCTTACAAAAGCATTAAGAGCGAAGTCGCTTGGCATGAAAATATTACTTGATTTTCATTATAGCGATTCTTGGGCCGATCCCGGGCAACAAAACAAACCTGCTGCATGGGCATCGCAGGATTTTGCAACTTTGAAAACTTCCGTTTCACAACATACCACAACTGTAATAACCACTTTAAAAACAAATGGTATTGTGCCCGAATGGGTACAGGTTGGCAATGAAACAAATGATGGGATGCTATGGCCCGATGGAAAAGCATCTACCAATATGGCAAATTTTACACAACTCATCAATGCTGGTTATGACGCAGTAAAAGCAGTGAGCCCAACTTCGAAAGTTGTTGTACACATCTCGAATGGTTACGACAATAGTTTGTTCAGGTGGATATTTGATGGTTTAAAAAACAATGGCGGTAAATGGGATGTGATCGGGATGTCATTATATCCAACTTCAACCAACTGGAGTAGCATTAATTCCCAATGCAAATCAAACATGGCAGATATGATAACCAGGTACAACAAAGAGATCATGATCTGTGAAGTAGGTATGAGCTGGGACCAGGGGGCTGCATGCAAAGCTTTCATCGCTGATATCATTGCCAAAACAAGATCACTTCCCAATAACAAAGGCCTGGGCGTTTTTTATTGGGAACCTGAAGCATATAACAGCTGGCAAGGCTACACGTTAGGTGCGTTTGATAATACAGGAAAGCCGACTGAAGCATTGGATGCTTTTCACTAAATTTTAAAATAGAAAAACCATCACATAAAAACCTTCATTTCCGTGAAGTCTACCTCCCCTCTCCTTCGGAGAGGGGCCCGGGGTGAGGTCAAACCAGGATCATGAAAAGAAAAATTATATTCTACTTATCCTTCTGCATGTTTATCTGCATGCAAACAACCTCCGCCCAACAGCGAAAAAAAATAAATTTTGATTCCGGCTGGAAATTCGCTTTCGGCAATGCCAATGACCCTTTAAAAGATTTTAATTATAGTATTGCAACGATTTTTGCCAAAACAGGTTCCGCTCAAACAACAGCCATTGATAAAAAATTCAATGACAGTAGCTGGCGCTCTCTTTCACTTCCACACGATTGGGCCGTTGAACTTCCTTTTGCGAATTCACCCAATTTCGATGTACAATCGCATGGATATAAACCTGTGGGCGGCGCTTATCCTGAAACAAGTATTGGCTGGTACAGAAAACATTTTAAGGTTTCAAGACTTGATTCTGCTCAGCGTTTTCAAATTCAGTTTGACGGCGTTTTCAGGGATGCAAGTTTTTGGCTCAATGGTTTTTATTTGGGTAATAATAAAAGTGGTTATGTTGGCGCTTCTTATGATATAACTGATTACCTCGATTTTGATAAGGAAAATATTTTAGTGGTAAGAGTCGACGCTACTCAATATGAAGGATGGTTCTATGAAGGCGCAGGCATTTACAGGCATGTGTGGCTGAACCAATACAACAGGGTTCATCTCTCAGAAGATCCAGTGTTTGTATATACCAATGCGCAGAAGGACAATGCAACTGTAAATATTGAAACAACTGTAGAGAATGAATCGCTTGCTGCTGCAAACATAACAGTATCTGCAATGATCACTGATCGTGATGGTAAATTTATTGGAAAAACAGCTGAACAAAATATTTCGCTGAAGATAAATGAAAGAACAACCGTAAAACAAAAACTAACGGTGCTCGTACCACGATTGTGGTCGCTGGAAGATCCTTACCTGTATCGTGTGATACCAATTGTAAGATCAGGTGGCAAAATTATAGATACCCGTAAGGAGCGCTTTGGTATTCGTACCATTTCAGTTTACAATAATGGATTATTCCTGAATGGTCATTATATAAAAATTAAAGGAACCAATAACCACCAGGATCATGCAGGTGTGGGAAGTGCATTGCCGGATTATCTCCAGTATTACAGGATCTTTCTTTTAAAACAAATGGGCAGCAATGCTTACCGCACAAGCCACAACCCTCCCACTCCTGAATTGTTGGATGCATGTGATAGCCTTGGTATGCTTGTATTGGATGAAAATCGTTTGCTCAACAGCAGCCCACAATATATGCATGATCTTGAATGGCTGATAAAACGTGACAGGAGCCGAGCATGTGTTTTCATGTGGTCAATTGGAAATGAAGAAGGTTGGGTACAGGGAAACGGTACAGGAAAAAAGATTGCTCAAACATTACTTGCAAAACAAGTTGAACTGGATCCTACAAGGTTAAGCACTTATGCCGCAGATATGGGGAACAATTTTACAGGCATCAATGAAGTTATTCCGGTACGCAGTTTTAATTACAGGCAATTTGCTGTTGCAGATTATCATAAGGATCACCCGTTACAACCGTTGATGGGAACAGAAATGGGAAGTACCGTAACTACCCGTGGCCAATACACGAGGGATTCGATCATTGGATACGTGCCCGACCAGGATATTACAGCACCATGGTGGGCAAGTACTGCAGAAGCATGGTGGAAACTTGCAGCTCCCAATGATTATTGGCTGGGTGGTTTTGTTTGGACGGGACTTGATTACCGTGGTGAGCCAACTCCCTTTCAATGGCCCAATATCAGTTCGCATTTTGGTATCATGGATGTTTGTGGCTTTCCGAAAAATATTTATTACTACTACCAATCATGGTGGACAGATAAAGATGTGTTGCACATTTCTCCACATTGGAATAGGGAAGGCAAAGAAGAACAACCCATTGATGTTTGGGTAAACAGCAATGCAGACAATGTAGAATTATTTTTAAACGGTGCAAGTCTTGGTAAAAAAGACATGCCACGCAATGGCCATTTGCAATGGCTGGTAAACTATGCACCGGGAACATTAGAAGCAATTGCCTACAAAAAAGGTAAAAAGCTAACAGCAAAAGTTGAGACAACTGGTAAAGCAGCTGAAGTTGTGGTCAGTCCATATAAAACAACCATGCTTGCCGATGGTAAAGATGCAACCGTTATAAACATAAGCGTTATTGATAGAGAAGGCCGTGAAATACCGAACGCAGATAATCTTATAAAATTTTCATTGAAAGGTGATGCAAAGATCATTGGCGTTGGTAATGGTGATCCAAGCAGTCATGAAGTTGATAAGTATCTGGATACGGTGGCACAAAGACATTTATTCAATGGCAAGTGCCAGGTGATCATTCAATCGGGCAATGCGCAATCTGTCATTCACTTTGAAGCAACAGCAGATAGTTTATGGAAAGGGGCAACAGATATCATGACCATTCAGCCAGGAACAGCACATTCAGTAATTGCATCAAAAAATACTTTTCCTGTTTTACCATTTAAAAATACGCCAGTAGATAAAATGCTTGGTGCTGATATTTCTTTTCTTCCTGAACTCGAAGACAAGGGAATGAAATTCTTTGATGCCGATGGAAAACAAAAAGATGCTATTAGCATTTTAAAAGATCATGGATTGAATTATGTGCGTCTCCGCATTTTTAATGACCCGGCAAGAGACAGTGGCTATTCTCCCCAAAAAGGATTCTGCGATCTTGAACATACAAAACAAATGGCGAAAAGAATAAAAGCTGCAGGAATGAAATTATTACTTGATTTTCATTATAGTGATTACTGGGCCGATCCACAACAACAATACATGCCAAAAGCATGGCGTGGTAAATCAATTACAGAATTAAAACAAGCTGTATATGATTATACAAAAATGGTGATACAATCTTTAAAAGATCAAAACACCATACCTGATATGGTACAGATCGGCAACGAGATCAATCATGGAATGATATGGCCAACAGGTGCGATCAATAATTTAGACAGCCTTGCACAATTGATATATGCAGGAATACAGGGCGTAAAAGCAGTTGCACCATCAACAACGATCATGTTGCATATTGCATTGGGCGGACAAAATGATGAAAGCAAATTTTTTATTGACAATATGATATTACGTGGCGTTCCATTTGATGTGATTGGTTTATCTTATTATCCGAAATGGCACAATACATTGGCTGATCTTGATTATAATCTCAATGATCTTGCACACAGGTATAATAAAGATGTGATCGTTGTTGAATATTCCCACCTGAAAAAAGAAGTGAATGAACTTGCTTTTAATGTTGCTGATGGAAGCGGAAAAGGAACTTGCATCTGGGAACCATTAAGTACATGGGAACGTTTTTTTGATAAGGATGGGAAGGCGAATGGGATGTTGCTGATGTATGATGAGATGAAGAAGAAATACCTAAAATAATGTATGATCTAAGATTTAAGAAGCCAGTTAACTCATAACTCTAAACTCATAATTCATAACTTTCTACATGATTGAAAAAATAACAAAAGCCTTTTTAGAAAAATACGGAGCACAGCCAACTGTATTTCGCTCCCCCGGAAGAGTGAATATCATCGGCGAGCATACCGATTATAATGAAGGGTTTGTTTTACCCGCTGCTATTAATAAAAATATTTATGTTGCTGTGAGTAAAAGAAAGGACAGCATCATAAACCTGTATGCAGAAGATTTTAAAGAAGGCCTGGTATTCGATATAAATGATGTTGAAAGATCTTCCACGCAATGGCCGAATTATATTTTAGGAGTTGTTGACCAGTTACAAAAGAACGGCTGTTTACTAAGTGGTTTCAATTTACTGATCGATGGTGATATTCCTATTGGTTCAGGCCTCTCCTCCTCTGCCGCGGTAGAATGTGCTACTGCATTTGCATTGAATGAAATCTTTGAACTTGGTTTGGATAAAATAAAAATGAGCTTCATGGCCCAAAAAGCAGAACATACTTTCGCTGGCGTGAACTGTGGTATTATGGACCAGTTTGCCAGCATGCTTGGAAAAAAAGATCATGTTATCAAACTTGATTGCCGCTCTTTGGAATATGAATACATTCCTTTTAAACTGGACGGTTATAAAATTGTATTGCTGAATACAAATGTAAAACACAACCTCGCCGCTTCTGAATACAACATTCGCAGGCAACAATGTGAAGAAGGCGTTGCACTGATCAAACCATTTTATCCTTCAGTAAAAAGCCTCAGAGATATAAATATGGACATGCTTGCTAAGCATGTTGCCATTACACACCCGTTGATTTACCAGCGTTGTAAATATGTTGTCGAAGAAAATATACGCTTGCTTGCTGCATGCGAGGATCTGAAAAAAGGAAATATCATTGCACTCGGCAATAGGATGTACCAATCTCATATTGGCCTTAGTACCGAATATGAAGTAAGTTGTAAGGAACTTGATTTTCTTGTTGATCATGTAAAGAATATTCCTGCTGTTGCAGGCGCAAGAATGATGGGTGGCGGATTTGGTGGTTGTACCATCAACATCATTGAAGAAGATGCCATAGAAAAAACTATTAAAGAAGTCAGCATCGCCTACGAAAAGGCAATGAAGCTTCCATTAACAAGCTACATTGCAGTGATCGATGACGGAGCGAGTAAATGTAACATAACTGACTTGCAGCTAACAGCTAATAGCTAATAGCTTAAACATACCACTTTATCAAAGATTAAAACTATTGCTATCATGAGCTCATTACAAACCAAAGACTATCTCGTATTTCTTTTTTACTTTATTGTTGTTGCCAGCTATGGATACTGGGTGTACAGTAAAAAAAAGAAAGGCGCTATCAGTGCTTCACATGATTATTTCCTTGCAGAAGGTTCACTAACGTGGTGGGCTATTGGCGCATCATTGATCGCATCCAATATTTCTGCAGAACAATTCATAGGCATGAGCGGAAGTGGTTTTAAAATGGGTCTCGCCATATCATCTTACGAATGGATGGCCGCATTAACATTGATCATCGTTGCAGTATTCTTTATGCCGGTGTATCTTAAGAATAAGATATTCACCATGCCGCAGTTCTTAAGCCAACGTTATAACGGTACGGTAGCCATGATCATGGCTGTGTTTTGGTTGATGTTATACGTTGTAGTGAACCTGATGTCCATTCTTTATTTGGGCGCATTGGCCATTCATGGCATTTCAGGGCTTGATATTGGTTTGTGCATTGGCCTGCTTGCGGTCTTTGCCGTCATCATCACATTGGGTGGAATGAAAGTGATCGGTTATACAGATGTGATACAGGTTTTCTTTTTGGTATTGGGAGGATTGGTGGCGACATACATCGCATTGAACCTTGTTGCAAAACAATCGGGACAAACCGGATTATTGAATGGATTTCATTTATTGACAACACAGGCCAATGATCATTTTCATATGATATTGAAAAAAGACAATAGCAATTATGGTGATCTTCCCGGTCTCTCTGTTTTACTAGGCGGCATGTGGATCGCCAATCTCAATTACTGGGGATGCAATCAATACATCACACAACGTGCGTTGGGAGCAAACCTGCCAACTGCACGCAAAGGATTGTTATTTGCAGCATTCTTAAAATTATTGATGCCGGTGATCGTTGTATTGCCTGGTATCGCTGCTTTTGTATTATATCAAAATGGAATGTTCCATACAGAGATGCTCGATTCAAAAGGCATCACTGACGTAAACAAAGCATACCCTTCTTTACTGAACTTATTACCTGTTGGTTTGAAAGGATTATCATTTGCTGCATTGACTGCTGCGATCGTTGCATCACTTGCAGGCAAAGCAAATAGTATTGCCACTATTTTCTCTTTAGACATTTATAAAAAAGCCATCAACAAAAATGCTGATGATAAAAAACTGGTGAGTGTTGGAAAAATAACTGTTATCGTTTCAGTGTTCATTGCTGTGCTGCTAGCCCTGGCTGTTGGAGAAAGCTTAATGGGCGAAGGAAAACAAGGATTTCAATACATACAGGAATACACAGGATTTGTTTCTCCCGGTATTTTTACCATGTTCATTCTTGGTTTTTTCTGGAAGAAAACAACCTCCAATGCAGCTTTGTTTGCAATGATCGGCGGATTCATACTTGCATTGTTCTTTAAATTCCTGCCCGGCTTTATGGATCTTTCTTTCCTGGCAAGCTCAGGTTTTTCTACACTTAGTAATGGCGTGTATATTATTCCATTCCTCGACAGGATGGCGATCATTTTTGTTCTTTGCATCATCGGAATGATCATCATCAGTAAAATTGAAAATAAAAAAGGTGTTCAGCCTCATGGATTGGAAGTGGATAAAACAATGTTTAAAGTTGATACTTCATTTGCAGTGGGTGCATTGATCGTGTGTGGAATTTTGTTGGCATTGTATAGTTTGTTTTGGTAAACAAATTGTCTGAACTATGGTTAAAATGATTGATTGATGGACTATGATTTCTAGTTATTTAAAAGAACAAATCATAGTTTTCATTTAATCAAATAAATCACAGTTCAGACAACTAAATCATAGTTCAGGGATTTAATTCTATTAGTATGAACATTTCAAAAAAGATATTTGGAACATTCGAAGGCAAGCCCGTAACAGCATACACATTGCATAACACTAATGGCATGCAGGTCTCCATTATCAATTATGGCGCAACCATAACAAAAATCATTACCGCAGACAGGCAGCATATTTTTTCCAATGTGATCAATGGTTTTGATACGCTTGATGATTATTTAAGCAAGAGCAATCCATACATGGGCTGTATTGTCGGCCGTTATTGCAACAGGATCGCTCATGGAAAATTTATATTGGATGGAAAGGAATATAATCTTGCAAAAAACCACGGCGAACATAGCCTGCATGGTGGCCACAAAGGTTTTGACAAAGCATGGTGGAATGCCGAACCCATTGAAGCTGCTAATAGTTTGAAACTAAATTACCTTAGTAAAGACGGCGAAGAAGGATTTCCAGGTAATCTAAACATAACGGTAATATATAGCCTCACAGACGATAATGAGTTAAAAATAGATTATTCAGCCACAACAGACAAGCCAACGCCAGTTAATTTCACCAACCATTGTTATTTTAATTTATCAGGCGATCATAATAAGCCCATCCTCGATCATGAATTACAGCTATTCACAGAAAGTTATACGCTTACAAATTCTAAACTCATACCTACCGGCGAAATTGCTTCTGTAAAAAATACAGGACTGGATTTCACTTCAGCAAAAAAAGTGGGAAAAGATATTATTACTATAGGAGGTTATGATCACAACATGATCATTAATAAAAATGATGATGCAGCCACTGATCTTATATTGACGGCTAATTTATATGAACCTTTAAGTGGCCGTTCCATGCAAATGTTTACAACAGAACCTGCTGTTCAATTTTATTCAGGAAATCAAAATCCGGGGCAACAATATGGCTTATGCCTGGAGGCGCAACATTATCCGGACAGTCCTAACAAACCATCTTTTCCAAATACAATATTAAAGCCGGGAGAGTTATATCGACAAACAACTATCTATACATTTTCAATAAAATAAAAAGGGCAGTTATTAAAACTGCCCTTTTTTATTTTGATATAACTAATGCTTAAAACTTGATAAGTCTGGTAGTTTTTATTTTATCAGCCTGCATTACTTCCAAAATATAAACACCCGCTTTTAACCCCGCTCCTATCTCTACAGTTTGGTAAGGCATTATTTCAAAAGTCTTAAACGATCTTCCCTGTGCATCCATTAATCTTACACTTATCTTTTCTTTTCCTGCAGTTATTACCTGCAATTTAGATGCTGTAGTTGTTGGATTGGGAAATACATTTACTTCCATTGATGTTGCTGTAGGCTTTGTTACAACCTTCTCTTTGCCAACAGACTCACTGTTAGCAACACGTGTAAATGACCCGCAGGCAGGTACATTAATATTCACAGATCTTGGAGCACTGTTGCCACAGCCATTGTTTCCAACTACACTTACAACACCGGTAAATGCTGTTGAAGGAACGGCAATAACAACGGTAACTGTTCCCTGCCCACTAACAATGGTTGCGCCGGCAGGAACTGTCCATTCTGCAGATACTGCATTTGATGGCATTGAAGTAATAGTATAACGGAATTGTCGATCAGGGCATGGTTGTATCTGCCCGCCTGTTATAGGAGAAGGCGCACTCGGCATATGAGATGAAAGTGTAAATACTCTTTCAGGACTTGCACCACATCCATTATTTGCAGTTACACTTATATTGCCTGTTGTATATGCGGCGGTAAAGTTCACTTCAATATAATCCGTGGTTGCCGTGCTGTTATGCAAACCAATAGATGCGCCGGAAGGAACCACCCAGTTATAGGTAATGCCGGCTACTTTAGCAACACTATAAGTTGCAGGGACACCGGTTGGGTTTGCTGCTGAAGGCATGAACAAACATGCATTGGATACACCAGAAATAATACCCGGCCTTGATGGTAGTGTAAGCTTAACAGTTAGGCTACGTGTATTACTCTGTCCACAACCATTAATAGCAAATACACTCACCGGGCCAGTTGTATAACCATTGATGAACACAACCCGTATATTGGTACCGTTATCCTGGGTAATGAATGCGCCAGGCGGCACTGACCATTGATAGGTAGTAGCTCCTGCACTTGCAGGAATACTGTAAATAGCTTCGGCACCATTTCCCAAATAAGGACAGACATCGGTTGGCCCTGTAATCGCAGGTATTGAACCTGGTATTTGTGCAACAAGGTATTTGATCGCATACAAGCTTGTACCGCAAGCTGCGATCGCCCTGACACGAAGTTGCTTGTTTGCAGATGCAATGAATCCGTTACCGATCGTTACTGTCAGGATATTAGTTCCCTGTCCCGAAATAATATTCACAGTTGATGGCACTGTCCATTGATAACTGGTAGCGCCCGTTACCGGTGCGGCTGTATATACAAGCTGGTCGCCGGTTCCAATGAATGGGCATACATTGGTTGGCCCATCTATATTATCGGGCGCTGCGGGGCCATTTGGATTTGCTGTCACTGTAATACTTGCCTGTGCTGAGCAACCATTTGCATCTGTAACAGTAACGGTATATGTACCGGCCGCAATAATGGTTGCATTTGCATCTGTACCCAATCCATTGCTCCATGAATAGTTTACACCGCCAGTTGCTGTTACACTTATAGACGTAATGGCGCAGCTAATTTGCGTGGTGCCGGTATTGTTAGTAATGCCTGGTACCGGCAAAGTATTAACTGATAAATGTAAGATAGCTACTGAATCGCAGCCTCCCGCATTGGTAAGGCGTACCTGGTAAGTTCCGGGTGATGGATAACTGTTTCCGTTCCAGCTATATGGTAATTCATTGGGGCAAACTGATATATTCGTAGAACTGTTTGTTGGATTATTTACAGTCATTACAATAGTATTGCTTGTCACAGGTGAATTGCTTACACAGCTTTCGCTGCTGGTAAGTTCGCAGGTAATGGCATCACCATTATTCAGCGACCCGTCGGTATAAGTATCAGAATCCGTTCCAACATCATTTCCATTTTTCTTCCATTGATAAGATGGCGTAGTGCCTCCATTTGTTGGGGTAGCGGTAAACGTTACTGATTCACTGAGGCAAACTGTATTTCCTGCATTCGATACAATGCTTACAGCAGCTGTCAATGAACTTGAAACAGTTACGGTGATGTTTCCACAATCTCCATTGGTTGTGCAGGCACCTTCCCCTCTTGCATAATATGTATCAGTAGCAACAGGAATAAAATTTATACTTGCCCCGGTACCAATTGGGGTTCCGCCGCAGCTGCCGCTGTACCATGCCCAATGATCCGATTCATTTAACTGCCCGCTTTGAATACTTAAAGTAACCTGTGTACCGATGCAAACAGTTTCATCATCTGCAGACAATACCGGTTGCGATGCAGGAGTACAAGCGCCGCCGATCTCTGTAAGTGCAGCATTAACGGGGCCATAACCTGTGGCAGTGGCAAAAGAATATTTTAATGTGTAAATGTTGTTTATATAATCGTATTCGTAAACACCACCCTTTAAGTTATCAGCGCCTTCGCCAAGCAATCCATACATTTTTCCATTAACAGACGAAAGCAACATTCCCCCGGCAGGGCTACTACCTGTTGAGGCCAACAAATCGATCTTCTTTGTATAAATATTGTTTACATAATCGTATTCATAGATCACACCAGCATCATTCGCACCACCTTTGACACAAGCGCTATAGAGTTTTCCATTGGGAGCTTCTATCATTGGGTCCTGCGGTTCTGTACCATCCGTTGCTGCAGTAAGCACTTTTTTTTCTGTTACTATATTTCCAACATAATCGTATTCATAAATACCACTGTGTGTATTATCCTTGAATGTGCTGCTGTATAATTTTCCATTAGCTGCTAACAGTAGCGACCTGCCCCATGGAGTTCCAAGTGCAACAGTAAAATCAAATTTCTTTGTATAAGTATTGGTTGTGTAATTATATTCATAGATCACACCTTTGTTATTCGCTCCTCCCTCCAATGTTGTACCATACAATATCCCATTGGTTACTTCTACCATTGTGCATCGTGAGCTTGATCCATTTGCAACTGAAAGATCAATTTTTTTAGTATAAGTATTGGTTGTGTAATCGTATTCATAGATCACGCCTTTGTCGTTTGCTCCACCTCTATCTGTTGTACCATACAATTTACCATTAGCAGCTACCATCATTGGTGCTGTTGGCGAAAAACCATTTGCAACAGACAGATCTATTTTTTTAGTATAAATACCTGTTGCATAGTCATACTCATAAATAACGCCAACTTCGTTGACACCGCCACCTGTAGCAACTCCGTAAAGCTTGCCATTTGGTGCTTTCGTGAGCTTACCAATAGGATGTGTGCCAGTTATAGAAGTCCCAAGATCTTTTTTCTTAGTATAAATATTTGAGACAAAATCATATTCAAATAGTGTACCTCCACCCTCTACCCCACCAAATGTTGCAATGCCATATATCTTACCGTTAGCAGCCAATGTGGGTGTGCCGGAAGGCCCATTTCCATTTATACTCACCAGGTCTATTTTCTTTGTGTAACTATTGGCTATGTAGTCGTATTCAAAAATTACCCCAAGATTATTTGCACCGCCCTGGCCTGTATAACCATATAGCTTACCCGCAGTTGTTTCGCCGATACCAGATCCCTGGGAACCGGTTGCTGTAATAAGGTCCACTTTTTTAGCATAGTTGTTTGCAATATAATCGTATTCGAATACTACGCCTACCCCGTTAGCCCCTCCACCCAATGTGGTTCCGTAAAATTTATTGTTGGCTGCAAGGATCATATTACTGATGGCTGTACCACTTGATGCAGTCAGGTCGATCAATTCGTTGTAGGTATTTGCAGTAAAATCATATCCAAATATTGCACCTTCACCCGTAGCACCACCACTCCCATTGGTTCCATATAACAGGCCACCTGCTTCCCTCATTGGCCCTGCTGCAAGATATACACCCGGGATATCAAATTTCCTGGCATAGGTATCTGTGGATGGATCGTATTCAAAAATAATTCCGCCGCTTTGATCCGGTGTAGTTGCCTGGCCATACAGTTTACCGTTTGAAGCAAGTGCCAGGGTTCCATATGGAAAAGCGCCACGATTATCAAGTTCATCAAAACTAACTTTGGCAGTAAGTGCATTCGTTGCAATGTCAAGTTCAAAAAGAACACCACAGCCCGTTACTCCTCCAAAATCTGCCACACCATACAGCTTACCGTTAGGAGCTTGTACCAGGGATCCATCAATAGCAAAACCTGTAGTATGACTTTCAAAGTCTGCTTTTTTTGTGTAAACATCTGTATCGGGGTCGTATTCGAAGATCATCCCATCACCTGTATTGCCTCCATTTGCGGTCATCCCATACAATTTACCATTAGATGCTTTGATCATGTTTCCAGTCGGGTTGATGCCAGGAACTCCATCAAGGTTTTGCTGTGTTAACAATGTAGTTGCGCCAGGTTCGATACTGAAAATAGTTCCGAACTGGTTTCCTCCATAGCCAGTTGTTCCAACAAGTTTTGCCTGTCCAGATCCTGAAAGAAAAGAAAACACAGCAAAAAATAAAACGGCAACCGCTTTACAAAGAGTAGCGTAAAAAAGTTTTTTCATGAAGCAATTTTTAAAGATTAATAATTGGCGGAACAATAATTGTCATCACAGGATGTGCATGGTTTGACATTCATAGAATACAGGGATATTCAACTTATATCAAATTCAAAAGAGGATGTTCAAAGTCTTATCTTCCTGAGAATTTTTTACAACGAACAATAAATTTTATTTCCAGAGAAACGGACATGCGATATGAAGGTTATCAAATTTAAATTCAAAATCTGACATTAAATGAACTCTTCATCATTTTTTGTTGACAAACCATTTACAAATCACACGAGTATTGTACAAAAGACCCTTCAATTGCCGCAAATACCCCCACGCTGCCAATTAGCAATGGGATAATTTTATTAAAACAAAACAGTAAACAAAATGTCTAAAAATATTACAGGAGAAATAATAAATGGCCTGGAAGAAACCACAAAAGAATTTTTACAGGCTATTTCTTTATTTGATCAAACACAGTTCAATAAAATTCCTTTTGAAGAAAGCTGGACCGCCGGCCAGGTGGCAGAACACATCTATAAATCAGAATCACGTATACCTGCATTGCTGAATGGCAGTAACAAACCAACTTTAAGATCGCCCGTCCAAAATATTGAACAGATAAAAAATATTTTCCTTGATCTTTCAAACAAATTCAAATCGCCCGATTTTATTTTACCTGGCGATGATGAAAAGGATAAAAATGAGTTGTATGAAAACTTAAAAACAAACCGTGCTGAAATTTTACAACTTGCAGGTGAGCTCGATCTGTCAAAGACCTATGATATGTTTGCATTGCCGGGAATTGGAGAAATGACTGGATTAGAATGGCTGACATTCATTAATTGTCATTCAAAGAGGCATTCAAGACAGCTAAAAAATATTTACGACGTACTAAACAAATGAGTGCGGGACTGCAAATAATAATGTAAACCATTCAACTAAAAAAGCCTCCCTGATGGGAGGCTTTCAAAAATTCATTCACAGTTTTATTTATTTTTTGATCTGTTCTTCGATCTCATCCATCGAAATACCACTATGGCTTTCTTCATATACACATTCGCCGTTTAGTATCAGTAATACCTGTGGCGATTCGTGGTTCACCATGAATTCTGTTTCGATCTTATTTGAAACAGACCTGTATTTAATAAGGTCAAGAAAATAGAAATCAACTTTTTCGGGAGATTTGGCTCTTTCGAGTCGGCTCTTCGCAACACTGCTTGTAGCGCAACGGGTACTATGCTTAAATATTACTTGTGGTTGTAATACGGAGCGCTGCTTTATTTCATCTAGTTGATTCTCAGAGGTAAGGACTTTCCAATCCATTTTTATGAATTGACATTTTTAGGTTGATGTGTGGTTTTTGCTGTTGCCGGACAACCCAGTTTCCTGTTTGCGCCACAACTTGCCAGTGAAAGTACAAGTGCCAGTAACGCTGTAGAAAAAAATAATTTTTTCATTTTTATTGCTTTTAATGTTTGTGCAAAGATAATGTATGAACGGTAAACGAAAAATTGCCTCGAAAATTACTTTTGCACCCTAAAAATGCTGGCATTTCTACATACATTTGAGTGCCCTATTAATTTCACCTTTTAAACCCAATAGCCATGCTACAATTAAGTCGCCCCATTGCATTTATAGACCTTGAAACAACGGGCGTAAGTTTATCTACAGACAGGATCATTGAAATTGCGATCATAAAAGTATTACCCGATAATAGCAGGCAGGTTAAAAGAAAACTGATCAATCCGCAAATACCGATTCCAAAATCATCAACAGATATTCATGGTATAACAGATGAGATGGTGAAGGATGCTCCTACTTTCAAACAGGCAGGAAATGAAATAAAACAATACCTGGAAAACTGTGATCTTGGGGGCTATAACAGCAATCGTTTTGACATTCCCATTTTGATGGAAGAATTTCTGCGTGCAGGTATGGACGTTGACCTTAGCAACAGGCGTATGATCGATGTGCAGCATATTTTTTATACAATGGAACCACGCACATTAACTGCTGCCTATAAATTCTATTGCCAAAAAGAACTGGTAAATGCACACAGTGCCGAAGCTGATGTGGATGCTACGATCGATGTTTTCCTGTCGCAGGTAGATCGTTATAAAAATCTTGGTAACTCTGTTGATTCAATTCTTGCAACCATTGGCGAAGAAAAAGTTGTTGACTATGCCAGGAGATTTTGTTTTAATGAAAAAGGCGTGGAAATTTTTAACTTTGGAAAATTCAAAGGCAGGTCTGTAAGTGAAGTACTGAAATCCGAACCCCAGTATTATGATTGGATGATGAAAGGAGATTTTCCACTTCATACAAAACAAAAGCTGACGGAGATATTGAATCGTACCCTGTTAAAAATAAATTAAATAGTTCGGCAGCTTTTTCACAATTATCATTGTCAGGATTTTAATATTAAATTTGTTTCTAGCCCTTTACTGCTATTGGAAAAATTAGTCATCATACCTACATTCAATGAAAAAGAGAACATTGAATCGATCATTCAGGCTGTAATCAGTTTACAGCTGGATTATCATATATTAATTATTGATGATGGTTCACCGGATGGTACCGCTTCCATTGTAAAATCCTTATTCCCAAAATATCCCGGTAAATTATTTTTAGAAGAAAGACGTGGTAAGCTTGGCCTCGGCACTGCTTATATACATGGTTTTAAATGGGCGCTTAATAAAGGGTACAAGTATATTTTTGAAATGGATGCGGATTTTTCTCATAATCCTGAAGACCTTGAGCGATTGTACAATGCCTGTAAGAATGGAGCCGGGATGTCTATTGGTTCCCGTTATGTAAGAGGTGGCAAAATAGAGAACTGGCCGGCTGACAGGATCTTCCTGTCAAAAGGTGGTGCACTTTATACAAAGATGATAACATGGATGCCTGTGAATGACCCTACTGCAGGATTTGTATGTTATAAAAGAGAAGTACTTGAATCGATCAATCTTGATGGCATTACTTTCGTAGGGTACGCCTTCCAGATAGAAATGAAATTTGCCACATGGAAACTTGGCTTTAAGATCAAAGAAGTTCCCATTACATTTAAGGATCGTAAACTTGGTGCCAGCAAAATGAATAAGGGCATTGTGAAAGAAGGCATCCTGGGTGTATTGAGATTACGCTGGCAAAGCATCTTTAAAAACTACAGGCGACGCCTCTCCAATAAAGCTCCGGAAGAAAAAGTTGTTTTTCCGGCGGAGGATGTGTTGGTAGGAAAATAGCTGTTAGCTATTAGTTTTTGTATAAAACCTATAGCTCTTTTTTAATACAAATAGATTTTCAACGCATAGTCTCTACTAATGGCTTATAGCTAACAGCTAATAGCTATTTAAACGCCGGATGAAACTGCTTCAACGTATTCCTCAAAAATTCCCTGTCAAGATGCGTATATATTTCAGTAGTAGTGATACTCTCATGCCCAAGCATTTCCTGCACCGCCCTGAGATCAGCGCCGCCTTCTACAAGATGTGTTGCAAAAGAATGACGGAATGTATGTGGTGAAATATTTTTTTTGATGCCTGCTTTCTTTACAAGTTCCTTTAATATTAAAAAGATCATCACCCTTGTTAACCTGCTTCCCCTCCTGTTTAAAAAAAGAATGTCCTCTTCCCCCGAAACAACAGGTATATGATTACGGATACTGCCTTTATAAATATTAATAAATTTTATAGCATCCCTTCCAATGGGTACCAACCGCTCCTTATCACCCTTCCCGATCACTTTAATAAAACCAACGTCAAGGTAAAGGCAACTTATTTTTAAGTTTACGAGTTCGCTTACCCGCAATCCGCAGCTATACATGGTTTCAAAAATGGCTTTGTTCCTGCCGCCTTCGGGTTTGCTCAGGTCTATGGCGCCAATGATCCTTTCTATTTCTTCAAATGCAAGTATATCGGGTAATGTTCTTTTAAGTTTGGGCGCTTCGAGTAAAACGGTTGGATCGATCGCTGTTATCTGCTCCAGCAAACAATACTTATAGAAGCTACGCAGGCCCGATATGATCCTCGCCTGCGAAGATGCGGTCATTCCAAGTTCATGGATCCATTCTACGAATTTTTCAAGATCCTTTAATACAAGCTCTGACGGGTTCTTCAGGTTGCTCTTAATTTGCAGGTAATCGGTAAGTTTATCTATATCATGCAGGTAAGATTGTACGGAGTTATCAGCAAGTGATTTCTCCAGTTGTAACCAGGCTTTATATCCCTTTTTATAGGCTTCCCACATAAATTACTCAAATCTTATTTAAAACAATGACCATACAATTTAATTAAACATTACTTTCGCGTACAAATATTTTTATAAAGTAGCTTACATGGATCCCGTTAATTTCAGGTCGTATAAAAGAAAACTATCTCACTACAGAAAATCCTTCAGGAGTTTTTTAAATAAATCAGAGAAGAATCCAAAGGGCATTGACAAGCTTACGCCAATACTGGAAAAAGAAGTCTGGAAAGAAGTCGATTGCCTTAGCTGTGCAAACTGCTGCAAAAAAATGACACCCACATTTACGCCACAGGACCTGAAAAGGATATCAGCTCATTTTAATCAAACACCCGAGCAATTCAGGAAACAATGGTTAAAGAAAGACAGCAATAAAGATCTTGTAAATAAATCTGAGCCCTGCCAGTTCCTTAATTTAAAAGATAACAAGTGTTCCATTTATGCAATAAGGCCGGCAGATTGTTCCGGTTTTCCTCACTTATCAAAAAGAAAATGGAGCGACTATGCACATGTTCATAAACAAAATATTGATTTCTGTCCCGCTACGTTCAGGATGGTGGAGAAGATGACGAGGTTGATCGAATTGTAGTCTGTGAAGTTGAAAAGGGAATGCAACTGTTACTCTTTATCACCCCTGTTAACCTTATCAACCATTCAACCTGTAAACTTATCAACCCCTACAGATACACATCTTCGATCAAAAAAAACGCCGCCTCTTTACCCTGCAAACTGATCGACAACACATCAAACTGTATGCGCTGCCATTGGGGATGCATAAATAAATATTCAGCAGATGCATCAATAAGATGTTTGATCTTTTTTAAACTTACACTTTCTTCCGGGAAACCATATTGCTGTGATGACCTGCATTTCACTTCTATAAAATGAAGCATATTGTTTTTACTTGCAATGATATCAACTTCCCAATGCCTGTATCTCCAGTTTTGATGAAGAATCTCATAGCCCTGTTTAGAAAAATACTCAACTGCGAGTTGCTCCCCATGTTTGCCTTTATCATTGTGTGCAGCCATAAAAAAGTTTCAAATGTTTCAGAGCTTCCAGAGGTTTCAAATGTTTTCTAACCTTTGGAACATCTGGAACATTTGAAACCTCTGAAACCTTTAAACGCAAATTAACTTATGGAGTGAGCATTTCGTTGTTTAAAAAACTGCTTAATAAGTGTATTATTTCCGCCGCTATTTGCTTATTTTTGCCTAAATTCTCAACAGATGAAACAGAATAAAATAAATCTATTGCTTGCAGTTATATTGATCCTTGCTGCGGCTATTTCCAGGGTGGTTTTATACCCGAATAATTACAGCCCCATCATTGGGATGGCATTGTTTGGCGGGGCGATCATAAAAGATAAAAGATTTGCATTTGTTTTACCCATATTCGCTATGTTCTTATCTGATGTTATGTTTGAAGCTTCCGGTATTGCAAAAGGTTTCTGGGGATGGGGACAGTTGGTAGGATATGGCATCCTTGCACTTATTACCGTATTTGGTTTCAGGCTTAAAAAAGTAAATGCTATAAACGTGATCGGATTTTCATTGATCTCTTCTGTGATCTTTTTTGTATTGTCCAACCTTACTTTCTTTTTTATAGACAATAAGATCTATCATACTTACACCAACGACCTGGAAGGTTTTAAAAATTGTTTCGTGCAGGCCTTGCCGTTCTTTAAAGCACATGTTGATCTTATATTCAGCGCTATTTTATTTGGCTCTTATTATTTGATAACAACTTATGTAACCAATAATAAACAGGTTGCTGCTTAAGGATACTAATAAAATTTTGAAGCCACTCTTTATGGGTGGCTTTTTTATTGATAACCACAGAGGAAAAGGAGGTCTTTCAGAGAGTTAAAGGAGTTTTGGTTTAAATTATTTTGAAACTTCATTTATAAATAGAGACACTCAGTGAAACTCTGTTTTAAACTCCTTTTCCTCTGTGGTTAAAAAAATCACTCTCAGGACTATAACTCTTCATAACCCTCATCTATTGCCAAATCTCTTCCATCTGCCGCCGAAGTAGCCAGCTCATCGCAGCGATTGTTAAAAGGATTGGTTGCATGCCCCTTTACCCAAATCATTTTAATTTTTAATTTTTGAGATAGATCATAGTATTCTTCCCAGAGGTCCCTGTTCTTTTTGCCGCCTTTAAAATTTGTTTTTATCCAGTTTTTCAGCCAGCCTTCTTCAATGGCTTTTACAACATACTGACTATCGGAATAAATAACAACGGGCAATTCAGGTTTTTTGATGAGTTTCAATCCTTCGATCACGGCCATCAACTCCATCCGGTTATTGGTTGTTCGCCTGAATCCTTTCGAGATTTCTTTTCGGTGACCCCCATACATTAAAATAGTGCCGTAGCCACCGGGGCCGGGGTTGCCGCGGGAGGAGCCGTCTGTATAAATTGTAATTGTATTCAATTGTTTGGAGTTTGGTGTTTGGAGTTTTCAGTGTGGTATTTCTGCGACTTTACAAAGGCTTTGCATCCTTAACCCCAAACACCAAACTCCAAACAATTATTACACTTGAAATACCCCAGTCTTAAATTCCGGAATATCTTTATTATGATCAGCAGCCGAGATGCCTTCTGAGATCACCCTGCGTGTTTCTCCTGGATCTATGATTGCGTCTACCCATAAACGTGCGGCAGCATAAAAAGGTTTTGTTTGCCTTGTATAGTTATCTGTGATCTTATCAAGGATCGCTTTTTCTTCTTCTGCACTCACTTCCAGGCCCTTTGCTTTCATACCGGCAACCTGTATCTGCAACATCGTCTTGGCCGCCTGCTCCCCTCCCATTACCGCGATCTTTGCTGTTGGCCATGCATAGATAAAACGGGGATCATACGCTTTTCCACACATCGCATAGTTACCTGCACCATATGAATTACCAACAATGATCGTGATCTTCGGCACCACGGAATTGGATACTGCATTTACCAGTTTTGCACCATCTTTAATAATGCCTGCATGTTCACTGCGGCTGCCAACCATGAAACCTGTTACATCCTGCAAAAACACCAGTGGAATTTTTTTCTGGTTGCAATTCATAATAAACCTTGCTGCTTTATCAGCACTGTCATTATAAATAACACCGCCAAGCTGCATCTCTCCTTTCTTGCTTTTTACGATGAGGCGCTGGTTGGCAACAATACCAACGGCCCAGCCATCAACACGGGCATAACCACAAATGATCGTTTTGCCATAATCTTCTTTGAATTCATCAAAGCTGTCGGCATCCACGATACAATCTACCAGGTGGCGCATATCATAAGGTTTGGTATTGCCTTCGCTCATGATTCCGTAAATTTCTCCTTTATTGCTTTTAGGAAGTTTAGCAGCAATGCGGTTGAAACCTGCACGGTTAACAGGCCCCAGTTTGCCCATTATTTTTTTAACCTGGTCAAGGCATTCTTCTTCTGTCTTGAATTTATAATCAGCAATGCCTGATATTTCAGTATGTGTTACCGCACCACCCAGGGTTTCATTGTCAATGTCTTCACCAATAGCAGCTTTTACAAGGTATGGGCCGGCAAGGTAAATAGAGCCATTGCCTTCCACCATCAGCGTTTCATCGCTCATAATGGGAAGGTATGCGCCACCGGCAACACATGCCCCAGTTACAGCGGCAATTTGCGTGATGCCCATGGCGCTCATCTTTGCATTGTTCCTGAAAATGCGGCCGAAATTTTCTTTATCAGGAAATATCTCATCCTGCATCGGTAAAAAAACACCTGCACTGTCTACAATATAAATAATGGGAAGATGATTCTCCATGGCGATCTCCTGCATGCGCAGGTTCTTCTTTCCTGTTATCGGGAACCATGCACCGGCTTTGACCGTTTGGTCGTTGGCAACAATGATACACTGCCTGCCGCTTACATAACCAATACCACTAACGGTGCCGCCTGCCGGACAACCGCCGTACTCTTCGTACATTTCATAACCTGCAAAAGCACCGATCTCAATGAATGGCATATTCTCATCTGTAAGATAACTGATACGCTCCCTTGCAGTGAGTTTGTTCTTCTCCTTTTGTTTTTTTGCGGTCTTAATCCCGCCTCCTTCATAAATTTTCTCAAGCTTTTGCCTTACCTGGCTCCATGCTAATTTAAGCGCATCCTCGTTTTTATTGAACTCTATATTCATACTGGCTGTTATCTGGTTAATTCCGGCAAATTACGAAAGGAGCGGGAATCGGCAATCGGGAATCGGGAATACTTGTTATTGGCTTTATTCATTAATATATTACTGCCAGGCTGAGCTTGTCGAAGCAGTTCTAAAAGAAAGATCACCTTCGACAAGCTCAGGCTGACAATATAGGTTTGTAAAATTTTATAAAGGCTTACCTGTCTTTTGGAGCTATATTCCCAACCTGCTCAAAAAGTTTAGCGTGCTTTTCCATATCTACAGGCTTATAAACCGGCGCTACCCGTGGAGGAGATTTTTCAAGATATTTTTTTGGCCTTATGGGACGTGGAACGAATCCTCCTCCACAATTGGGACAAACATTTTTTAGTAATGTTGTTACACAATCTTCGCAGAAAGTACATTCAAAAGTGCAGATCATTGCTTCAGTTGAATTGTATGGCAAAGGCTTGTTGCAATTTTCACATGTGGGGCGTAGCTCGAGCATGGGATTTTTTTTTGTGTAAAGATACCTTGCAATGGACAATGCTAGATCGCTGATGTCTGATATCATTCAAAAAAATATTTTTCTATCAACCGTTTATAAATTTATCCGAACAGTTCTTTTTTATCGGTGGGCCGTGATTAAGTTTTGACACTATTAATTTCATTCACACATTGCCTCGATATTTAAATAACTTTAGAGACCTAACAGGTTTTAAAAACCTGTTAGGTCTTTACACACGCTACAATGATCAACAATATCAACATACCGGGCTTTTTTAAAAAACACAGGAAAAAGTTTTTTATTTCTATTTTTCTTTTCTGGATCATATTTGCTTTGCTTGTATTAGCAGAAGATGAAATTGCTGTCAGGATTGTTAATAATAGTGTTGATCCCGTTGATCGGTTACAATACTGTATCCGCTTCGCCATATGGTCCTTGCTTACACCGTTGATTATTTTTCTTGCCGTAAAATTTCCTGTGCAAAAAAAATCCTTGTTCATTGGTATATTGATGCATTTTCTCTTTTCACTGGTCGTTATTGCCATCGAGTTTTCTATAGAAATTCCCATAATTAGATCATTGACACTAAAGATCAATGGCATGGTAGCACCCGTGGCAGAATATGCCACAGTATTTTTTCTAAAACTAAATTTGTACATACTGCTGTATTTTGTAATTGCAGGCGTAACCTACCTTGTATTGTATATTGAAAGCAATCACCAGGCTGCGATGCTTTCAAAAGAAGCGAATATTAAAAATCAACAATTACAGACACAGCTTGCAGAAGCAAGACTGAGCATGCTGAAAATGCAGCTTGATCCCCATTTTCTTTTTAATACACATCATTCCATAGTGAGTTTAATGCTCAATGACGAAAATGATAAAGCAATAAAAATGCTTACAGGCCTGAGCGACCTCCTCCGCCTCAGTCTCGAGGACCAGCAACAAATGATCACGCTCGAGCGGGAAATTCAAATATTAAAATTATATCTCGATATACAGCAGGTACGTTTTCATGACAGGCTAAAGATCGAATTCGATATACAACATAGGTCACTGTCTCAAAAAGTGCCGTCATTCATTTTGCAGCCACTCGTTGAAAACGCGATCAAACATGGCATTGCCGTTTCTTCAGAAGCAAGTAAGATCTATATTGGATCACAGATTTCGGGAGATAAATTAATTTTAAGCATAAAGAATAATGGTAGGTCCATTGATTTTAAAAATTTCCGTGAAGGGATCGGCATAACAAATATCAAGGAAAGGTTACAGCAGCTTTATAACAACCATTCCGGTTTTGAATTAAAAAATATCGATAACGAAGGCGTGATCGCATTGATCAGCCTTCCAATAAATTAAACATGGCAGAACAGGAAATGACGATCAAAGCTATTATTGCAGATGACGAATCACTTGCAAGAAATGTTATTAAAAAATACCTTGCAGCATTCCCACAAATAGAAGTGATCGCAGAATGTGAGAATGGCTTAATTGCATTAAACAAGATCAATGAACTTAAACCCGGTCTTGTTTTTCTTGATATAGAAATGCCTGAACTGGATGGGCTGTCAATGCTGAATGAGATACAGGAACTTCCTTTGGTCATTTTTACAACTGCCTACAACCAATATGCCATCAAAGCTTTTGAAAAAAACGCAGTTGATTATTTACTGAAACCATTTGATAAGGACCGTTTTGCCCAGGCGATACATAAAGTAACAGATCAAAAAAATACGATCGCCACTTTTCAAAAACAACTTACCAAATTACAGCATTCACTCAATGAACTTGTAAATACGGGTAAGAAATTCTCATCCCGTATCCTCATAAAAGGGAGAGAAGGTTATTCATTTCTTGATGTGAATGAAATAACCTGGTTTGAAGCAGACAGTGATTATGTAAAAATTCATTGCAAAGAAAAAAACTATCTGAAAAATATAAGCCTCAATGAACTGGAATTAAAACTTGATCCTGTGCTGTTTGTCCGCATCCACCGTTCCACTATTGTAAATATTAAATACATAAAGGAACTGAAACCGTATTTTAACGGAGAATATTATCTCTATCTTACCAATGGCGAAAAATTAAAACTAAGCCGTACTTACAAAGACAGGATCAAACATATTATTGATGAGAGTATTTAACGTTGAATACCCACCGCCAAATTAAAACGCCTCACAGAACAAATCATTCATTTCGAAGAAAAGCCTTTCCCTTTTTTAGCTATTCCCTGCACATTTGGATATTCAGCACTTGTAATGATCGTTGATATGCAAAAAAAAGCAGGCAGGTTCCCACGTGGTATCCCTTTTATTATGAGCAACGAAATTGCTGAGCGGTTTAGTTATTATGGAATGACTGCCATCTTAACAACCTTTCTTGTAAGACAGTTCTTTAATCCCTCGGGCAACGCTGCATTGAATACGGTTGCAAATGCAAGATCAAGTAATCTTGTTCATCTTTTTTTTACATTGGTTTATTTTCTACCCATTTTAGGCGGCATTATTTCAGACTGGTTCTGGGGTAAATACCGAACGATCATTTATTTATCACTGGTATATTGCCTCGGGCATTTATTGTTATCCGTTTTTACGACAGATATCAATGGATTCCTTGCTGGTCTATTTTGTATTGCATTGGGCGCCGGCGGTATCAAGCCATGCGTATCGGCAAATGTTGGCGACCAGTTTGATGAATCCAATAAGCACCTTATCTCCAAAGCCTTTGGTATTTTTTATTTCTGTATCAACGTTGGCGCTTTTATATCTCAGTTGGCAATACCTTATATCGCAGGCAGGTGGGGCTACGCATGGGCATTCGGTATTCCCGGTATATTAATGGGCATCGCAACCATTATTTTTTTTATGGGAAGGAATACATACAGGCGTGTGCCCCCTACCGGTATTAAAAAAGAAAATTTTATTGCAGTAAATTTTTATGCCATCGCAAATCAAAGATCAAGAAAAAAAGGAGAGTCGTTTTTAGACGTTGCGAAAAATAAATACCCGGAGCATACTGTTAACGGGATGAAAGCAGTGTGGAGAATATTGTTGTTCTTTTCAGTAGTACCTATTTTCTATGCACTCTACTATCAAAATACATCTGAATGGATATTACAGGCAACACAAATGGACCTGCATTTTTTAGGAATAAACTGGCTCGCCGAACAGGTACAATCCAGCAATGGCATTTTAATACTCGTTTTTATTCCATTATTTACATACGTACTGTTTCCATCACTTGAAAGAAGAGGAATTAAAGTAACGCCGTTGAATAAATTCGGAATTGGTTTTATAACAACCATCATTTCATTCCTTATCATTTACTGGATACAGGTCCAGATAGACAATGGCGCTCATCCAAATGTTGGATGGCAGTTCCTCGCCTACTTCATACTTACGATCGCCGAGGTTTTAATTTACCAGACAGGACTTGAATTCGCCTACACACAAGCGCCTGAAAGCATGAAGAGTTCTATCATGGCGTTCTGGTTATTGACGCTGTCGCTTGGGAATCTATTGCTTTCACTCATCAACAGCAGCATTGCATCGAATGGAATTTTTTCTTTTTTAACCGGGGCCAGATATTATTTGTTTTTTATTATAGTAATGATCGTTACAACCCTGTTTTATTTTATCGTGATCAAAAAATATTTAAGGAAACCGGTTGCTCAATAAAGAACGAACCGTCTTACACTTCTATGGCAAAAGAGGCGTAGCCTCGGCCAATATTATAACAACGGGTTTCAACCCGTTGAGAAAATGAGAACCGTAGGTTCGGCACATATAAAGAAGTAGAAAATAACTGAATAAAAATATGGGCCGAACCTACGGTTCTCTGAGATAGGAACTATTGCTTACAACGGATTAAAATCCGTTGCAACAAAACAGGATCGAGCCTAGGGCTCTGCCATAACCACTCGCACCAAATAATTTTTACTTATGAACTGGAATACACTCTTTCGAAAAAAACCTTTATCCGCCTACGAATCCGACGTAAAGAACAGCCAGTTAAAAAGAGTCCTCGGCAAATGGGAGCTAACGGCCCTCGGCATTGGTGCAATCATTGGCGGTGGCATTTTTGTGCTCACAGGAATTGCTGCCAATATCCATGCTGGTCCCGCACTGGCGCTATCATTTTTGCTGGCAGGCATTGGATGTTTTTTTGCGGCCCTCTGTTATGCCGAATTTGCTTCCATTTTGCCTGTTGAAGGTTCGGCGTATGCATATTCCTATGGAACTGTCGGTGAATTCTTTGCCTGGTTCATCGGCTGGAACCTTATACTTGAATACATGATGGGGGCCACAACCGTTGCCGTTAGCTGGTCAAAATATTTTGAAAGATTATTGCAGCTGCTTGGCATTGATAATATTCCCATGTGGCTCATGAATGATCCGATCACTGCATCAGAGATTGCAAAAACATCAGGCATGCAACCGCCTGCATTTGCGATAAACCTTCCCGCCGGCCTCATCGTTTGGCTGGTAACATGGATCCTTGTGAAAGGAATAAAAGAATCGGCAAAAACAAATAATATGATCGTTGCACTAAAAGTTTGCGCAGTCATATTTGTAATTATTGTCGGAGGTTTTCATATCCACACAATAAACTGGACGCCTTTTATCCCGGCTGAAACAATTTCAGCAGATGGCATACATCATTACGGCATACCAGGTGTGGTAACTGCAGCAGGCATTGTATTTTTTGCATTCATAGGATTTGATGCCGTATCCACGCAGGCACAGGAAGCTGTGAACCCAACAAAGGACATTCCCTTTGCTATCATTGCTTCCCTCCTTATTTGTACCACTTTGTACATACTGGTTTCACTGGTACTAACGGGTATGGTTAACTATAAATCAATTGATCTCGGTGCACCTGTAGCTGCAGCCTTTAGCACTGTGGGATTAAAATGGGCGGCCTGGCTGGTCACCATTGCTGCTGTAATTGGACTGATATCAGTGATGCTGGTAATGATGCTTTCTCAAACAAGGATATTTCTTGGTATGGCGAAGGATGGTCTCTTACCTAAAAACATTTTCGCTTCTATACATCCTGTTTATAAAACGCCATGGAAAAGCACCGTGGTAGTTGGCGCTATTGTTTCTATTGTGTCAGCTTTAACGCCCATTGATAAGGTATCGCAGATGACAAGCATTGGAACCCTGCTCGCTTTCTCTATGATATGTGCCGCCGTATGGATCTTAAGAAAAAAAGAACCTTCGTTGCATCGCCCTTACAAAGTAAAATGGCTGCCCCTGGTTGCGATCATGGGAATAGGCTTCAATGTTTACCTGATGTTTAGCCTTGATAAAAGTACATGGATAAGATTGTTGGTATGGAGCATTATCGGCTTCATTATTTATTTTGCATATAGCGCCAGGAAAAGCAATTTAAGATTTAAGATCTAAGATTTTTTTACAACTACAGATTATGCTTCTATATGCTGCACCTCACATCTTAGATCTTAGATTATTTTATTTGCCAAGTGCTGCTTTCCATTCTTTAAGCGAAGCTATTTCAGCTGCAGTTAAACCTTCTTTTTTACCCTTGAAAGGCATGTAGCCACGTTCGTCGGGTTTCAACTGCACCCTTACAAGTATTTCGTCAATATTGCTGCTGGCTGCAGCCTGGGTATCAAACGGAGGTTTGTTGCCGCCCTGGTTGGGAAAATGACAGGGTGTACATTTATTTTCAAGAATGGATTTGATATTTGAAGTATATAAAGCTCCCGCATCTGCTTTTGGTTTGTCTGCAGCGGGAGGGTTTGATGTGCTGCCTGAAGTCTTGCTAATTACTTTGTTTGAACAGGCGATAAATGTCAGTACGGAAAAAGAAACAAAAAATATTTTTTTCATGGCTGGTGATTTTTAGTAAACTTACAAAAAATGTATGATGTATGATCGATGATGTATGATATTTTTAGGATTGGAATCTATTAAATTAATTCCATGGGATAATGGGATAATGAGATCAGGAAAGTAAGCAGCGTCCTCAAATTATAACAACATCATAGATCATACATCATCGATCATACATTTTATTAACTTCCATTTTATTAAATCCTCCAAAGATGCCTGAAAAAAAAGAACGCCCCATCATTACGGACAAACTTGTTGTTGAAAAAACAGGAAAGCCCATGGAAACATGGTTTAAAATGCTGGACAAGAAAGGTGCAAAAGAAATGAAGCATATCGACATCTTTAACCTCGTCAGCAGTATTGAAGGATTGAAGCCACTTGGCCAGTGGAATCAAAATCTTTTTACAACTGCTTATGAATGGAACCGTGGAATGAAAGAAAGAGGTGAAAAAGAAGGTGGCTTTGAGATCGGCGTCAGCAAAACGATCAACGTGCCCATTAATCTACTTTATCATTCCTGGGTAGATGATAAGGCAAGGAACAAATGGCTTCCAAAAGAAAAAATAACCATCCGCAAATCCACCCTGAATAAATCTGCAAGAATTACCTGGAGCGATAATACAACAAGCCTGAGTGTTGACTTCTATCCAAAGGGAGAAAATAAATCACAGGTTGTTGTGCAGCATCAAAAAATCACAGACAGTAAAATGGCGACGAAGATGAAAGGATTTTGGGGAGATACTTTGGAGGCATTGAAAACTTTGTTGGAGAAATAGCCGTCAGAACTATGTTAAAATGATTTTTTGATGGGCTATGATCTTTTCGTTCATGGGATCAATCTCTTTGATGATTGAAGCCTAAAATGAATTTTCAATATACAACGTACAATACTCAATTTTCAACGCCAAATGCATTTCCAGTTGAAAATTGAACATTGAGTGTTGAATATTGAACATTCATTTTACACTTACATATTAAAAAGAGGTCTGTAATTATTTATAGCCAATATCTTCTGTTAACTCAATCCTACTCCTCATAAAATTCCCGGTGCCTCTTCCTACCAGTTTATTATTTTCATCAAACAACAATGAATCTGCAATGAACAGGTTGGCAGATTTGAATTTCAGTTCACCAATTGCTTTTATAATTCCTTTGCTAACGGGCCTCAGCAATTGCGTATTGAATGATACCGTATAAACAAAAACATCTTCAACGATTGAATTCACCGCAAAAAAAGCAGCATCATCCAGCATTTTAAAATAAACAGAACCATGGATCGCATTTGCAGCATGAAAAAATTTCGGTTCTACTTTTAAAGTAAGCTCAGCTCTTTCGTTGGCAATATTCATTGTGATGCCTTCATACAATTCCTTGTTGACAGGTGCAGATAAATACATTCGTTCAAGTTTCCTGAAATGTATTGAAGTGTCGATCATATTATTTATCGTTTTGCAACAACAAATTTATCAAAGTTATTGGCAGTGTCTCAGTTTGCATTTTTCTTTGATACGTCATTGCGAGGAACGAAGCAATCTTTTATAGTAGGCAGGAAGCAATCTTTTATAGTAGGCAGATTGCTTCTTTCCTCGCAATGAAGCTTATTGAAAAACTAAGGCAGATCCAAGTTATTTATCCGGGTATTTGCTTTTTACATACTTCATTGAGATATCCAGCAGTTTGACCAATACTTTAATGTCAATATCCTCCAGCTGTTTAATATGAACACAGCCACCGCTTACTTTATACTTGCCCAGTTTTTTAAGCAGGTCCTCATTTGCTTTTAGGTTGGAAAGATAGAATGTTATGCCAGCTACCCTTGAAGAAATAGCTGCCAGCGGTGCATCTCCTTCACGGCCGCTTTCATATTTGTAATGATAACTTCCAAAGCCAACGATTGCAGGTCCCCACATTTTTGCAGGAAATTTTGTATGCTTCGTTAAAAGATCAATACATGCAAGAAAATCCTTGCGCTTTTTTTCTTCTTTTATTGTCTTTACAAAATCAGGAACACTTGCTTTTGTTTCAACTGTTTTATTTGCTTTTGCCTTTGCCATAAAATTATTTTAATTGCTTCTTTTGAATATAGAAAGAAAATACAGTGGGCTGCTCTTGGTCTCAAATTCTGTCGGGTACTTGAGGTCCGCCAGGTCATAACAGATCGTCAGCTGCCCGTTCTCATATTTATAAATTACGGGAATATGCCTTCCTTTGTTGGGGCCCTCTTTACCATAAATATCCATATTACGGCCGTTAAGTTTTATTACCCCCTTATCAACAGATCCCGGGGCAGCAGTATATGTATATAGTGTATCATCAATAACCAACCTTTGTTGCGGGTACAAAGAATCAGCCATTGCTTTTCCGCCAAGCTCCTGGTAAACGGGAACCCAGGTGCCATTTAATTCATTGGATTTTTTATTAACTTTTTTTGTACTGCTGCAACCGAAGCATATTGCAAGTATGAAAAAGAATAGTATTGACCGCATGTATTTTTATTTTAAAAGTAAGGAAAATGCGGGTAAGACAAGTACTGGGTGATATTGAAATTTAGAAGTTGTTAGAAAAGAGATACAAGATGCCGGATACGAGATACGGGATATCGGTCGCAATATTTTTCAATCTTATATCCAATATCCCGTATCTGTTATCTCTTTCTACGAAGCATTTTCAAGGATTCCGTATCATTTTTTTTAAACCAATTTATGGAAATATCCATGTTAGCGATCTAATCAAAACAACAAACTGCTTCTCATGGCTGAAATAACTACAACTTCAAACAGCAATAGCAAAAGATCTTTTTCAAGATCAACAAACCGACGCTCCACACGTGTGGACCTCACGCCCATGGTTGACCTCGGTTTTCTTTTAATAACTTTTTTTGTTTTTACAAGTACCATGTCACAACCTAAAGTCATGGATATAATTGAACCAAAAGAGACTGGCATCTTTGAACCAGTTAAAGCTTCAGGAGCAATGACAATTATACTGGGTGAAAACCATCAACTATATTATTACTATGGTAAGTTAGATGAACATGGAGATGCTTCACAGATCAGTAAAACAAATTTCAAACAGATCAGGAGTCTTATTCTTAACAAAAAAAACACAACTGAGACCCGATATCTAATGTATATAATCAAAGCTGCGAAGCTTTCAACATTTGGAGATGCAATTACACTGTTGGATGAAATGGCGATCTGCGATATAAAACCGGGGCATTATGCGGAGGTTGATATTACTGAGGTAGAAACAAAGTTTATAGATCATAATTGACTTTTTTTGACCAAAGATGCGGTTGACAATGTTGATGAAGTTGATAAAGTTAATAAAGACAACTGCTTTGCTGACTTTATCAACTATGTTAACCTTATCAACTATATCAACTTATAAACCCTTCCTCTATATCAATCGTTACCATCACAGGCACATGATCACTATACTTTTTCCAAACTTCATACTCCCCTATTTCTACTTTTCCAATCCTGGAAGCCATATCTGCCGATACAAAACAATAATCCAAATGATACGGTTTGTCATTGTGTTTGTATAAATAAAATGTGGGATGCTCTTCCTCTCCCTGCGTTTGGTTATGGTGCAAATGATAACAACTAAAAATTCCTTTTTCTTCCAGCCGTTTTACAACATTGGAATGATTTCCTTCCCTGTATTTTCTATCCCAGATCGTATTGCTGTTAAAATCACCCACCAGGATCGTTCGTTTATTCTTTAGTTTTTTATCATAATGATGGATTGCTTTCCAAACCTGTTCCACATATTGACCATCGGGATCATCGGGATTGTTTGCCCAGATCGCATACAGATCAAAATCATAACTGCCACCGGTGACCGCAATGGGTATGATCGTTTTTAATTCAGGGTTATGTGTTTTGCGTAATTTAAGTTTGAAATTATTATAAGAAAAAATACCAAGCCCTTTATTGGTATTGGCTCCAAACCAAACGGTACTTGTTGGCTTAAGTGTATCATCGCTGAATTTTAATTTATCAGGATGCTCGCATTCAGGAACGACTAAAATATCAGGCTTATGCGCCAGGATAATATCTGCTTTTTTTCGGAAAGCCATGTTGCAGTTCCAGGTGATGATCTTCACAAATAAAATTTAAAACAAAACTAAGCATCCGGATTTAAATACTACTATACCCTAAATCAACCAAATAACAGCCATGGAGAAGAACATTTTTGCTTATAGCTTAATACAAAGGCGACGGCCACATCACAGTTTTGCATCTTTCCAAATGAAGTTTGTAGATTTACATAGAATAATTAATGAATGACAGAGAGCTCAAAAGATAAAATAAAAGAATCAGCCAGGGTAGAGCTTTTTAGCGATGGCGTATTTGCTATTGCTATTACCCTTTTGGTGCTGGAGTTGATCCAGATATTACATCCCAAAACAGAAATAGACCTGGTAACAACCTGTCTCAAACATTGGCAATCTTTCCTGGCATTTTTTATAGGCTTTATAACAATACTGATTTGCTGGATAAACCACCATGTTGCTTTCGAGTTTATTTATAAGGTGGATACAAAATTTATGTGGGTAAATGGTTTTTTGCTATTTATTGTAACACTGACACCCTTTCCAACAGCAATACTGGCTGAATACCTTGAAACCGAAAGTACGGTTGCGCTGGCTATTTTCGGATTTAATTACATCTTAATATCAATTGCAGCATATGGCATTTGCTTTTATGCATATAAGCATCACTTAATTTCGGAAGAAGACCGCCATTTTTTTCATTCTTATAGCCTTATTTATCGTTATGCTATTTACTTTAATGTATTGGCATTTTTTGTTTGTTTTATTTCTACATGGGTCGCCTTGTGTCTCTACATAATTTTGTTTTCACTATTTGCAACACCCAAAGAGTTAACAGTAAGACTTGAAAAAATAAGACTAAGGAAGAGAAAAAAATCAAAATATAAAAAAGCAGAAGAGCTTGAGGAAGGAACGAAAGTTTAGCGCCTGATTTTATACGTCTTACTTCCCCCATTTTTCTACCTTGTTTTGCTTCCAAAGCTTTTCTGCGTATTGCCTGAATTCAATGGGTGCTTTTTTAAATGCTTCATCAAAATTAAATTCACCACCCATAAATTCTGTTGCTGAGTATTGAACTTTTGTTGTGCCACGAACAGCAAATTTTTTATTGTCTTCATACATGATGATCTTCATAGCAACAGGACTTACATCTCCCTGGCAGGAATTTTTATACATTATCCAAACTTCTGCTTTGCCATCTTTGTTGAGATCAGTTACTGCAAAACTATTGTCAACAAAATACAGGAACATATCAACCGGGCATTCTTTTATATAATCATAAACCTTCCATGTTTGTTTAACGCTGTCGCCTGCAACTAAATAATGATAAGCATACAAGGCACCATCACTGCCTTCCTCATTTTTACTTGCTGTTATGTTGGTTTTAGTTAGGATCACGATGTTGCTGCCTGTACTATCTATCCAACGAACTGCCTGGACAATGTTGCCGTTGTATTGAATATTTTTGGGAATGGCGTTTTTATCAAGCGTTGTTAGTTTGAACTGTGCGAAACAGGTATGGGTTAAAATAAAGAAAAATATGAGTGAAGGGATTTTCATTTTATAGAAAGTGCTTTTTACAAACGTTTTGATTTTTTGGGGACTTCTGTAAGCCAAATTGCGAAACCCCTTTGCAAGAAATTTTACCAAGAACGTTCTATGAATTCAAACCCAAATGGTTTTTTAAGTGTGTGATAAAATTTCAAATTTTTATATTCTTTGTATGCACATAAATTTTCAATTCCATTTATGTCATCGCTTGGAACGTTCATCCCAAAATATATCGCTTTCAAAAATTTCGGATTAAACTGTTGAAGTTCACCTTTATTATTTAGAGTTATCATTCTATATTCCTTTTCATATTTCCATTCTTCAGATTTAGTAAAAAAAAGTTTATATATCGTTATTTCACGCTCCTCTTTTAAATAATTAATTCTTTCTTTAATATTATATCCAACCTCGCCCTCCGTAATATCCTTTTTATCAGAAAGATTTAGAAACCTATTTTCGATTGAATTATCAAACTCTAAACAAACTCCTTTGTGTTTATCGGCATAATGTGCCCACATTAATAAATTATCGTTTAATAGCGAAAAACAACAAATTCTTGAACCATTTATTTTATCTATTTGTACTTGTTTATAGATATTCTCCCAGAAGTTTTGATCATTTTCCCTAGAACGAAAAGATGCATAACTTTCGAACATCCGCTTTATTTCGGTTATCTCATTAAAAACTCTATGACTGAATTCACCAAACTTGAACTCCAACAAATTAATATCGCAATCAAATGGATCATTAAATGATGAAGGGGGAGAAAATTTAAGCTCATTCCGAGAGATAATTAAATATGCTACTGTTAAAGGAACATATTTATAAATCCTCGCTGGTTTTTCAAACTTCATTTAAGAAAATTACTATTAAAAATCGAAAGGCTCATTTTTGCTTGAGTATAACACAAAATTTAAAGTAATCACCGAAATAGGTCACTAGCCAGCAGACTAATTTTTATTGTCTCATTCTCCCATTTCCTGATCGTTATTTTTTCAAAAACAATCCTCATTTTCTATCAAATTCTTCTTAACTTTAAACAGCTCTTAAAGCAAGTTCCTTTAACTTAAAACCGGATGTTATGATAGAAGAAATTATTTCTACAACAACACCGCATGCAAACCTGAAAATACTTTCAGCAGATAAGTCGATCCTTGATACACTTCCTGTGATCGATAGCCGTATATCATTTCTTCCCTTTATTAATTTCTTAAAAGACAAGCTGGAAACAACAACAGGTATTCGTGCAGATTTTTACAGGTACCTCATTCAAAAATTTGAATCAGAGCCTGCACTCCTGCAACAGGTTGTTCGTGCGCAGGACCTTAACGACAATGAAGAATTGCTGGAATTATTGTCAACGGTGATCTTCCCCGTTGTGAGTGAGAAACATAATTTCACCCTTGCCACGCCATACCAGTTCAATATTTTTTCTTATTCAGATGCATTCAAAAAATTGTTTGTTGATAAAGACGAATCTAAGCTGATCCTGCCCGATGAAATATCTGAAAAATATTTGGAACAGGTTCAATGCTCCATGATCTACGATCACATACTTGATAAATATTATGGCATAAAATTAAATGACAGTCCCGAACTGATATACCCTGTTACCGATGAACAAACCAGCAAGAAACGTTTTTACAGGATGCGTTACGACAGGCGCTTCATCAACCTGAAATTGAAAGGAGAACTTCCTCCAATCAAAGATTGCGCTGTATGCCTGAACACATTCCGCATACTGGACCTGGAAAAACAACTTGAAAAAATGCCGCTTGATCTTTTTGAAGTGGAAGGTTTTGCTGTGTGGGTAGCCGAAGACGTTACCTCATCGCATTCACTGGAACAAATAAAAAAAATATTATTAAGGCACGACGAATGCAATACCGATAGCATCAATGAATTGAAAGAAGCCGTATCTACGCTTATCGGGTTGAATGATATCAGCATTGGCCTGATGCCTTTTGTAAAGATCAATAATTGTTTTTTACTGGATGAGGATTGCACCCGTCACAGCCTTATTGGTAAACACTGGAGGGAAAATGATCCGGCATCCCAAACTGCATTCAATGAATTTATCGGGTTTGAACAAAGGATGCCAAATGTAATGCCCGTATCGAATGTTGGCGAAGAGATACTTGGTTTTGCAACGTTCCTTAGACCATTGTATAATGAAGGCATAAGAAGTTATATCCATTATCCCATGCAAAACAATGAAGGCATGATCGGTTACCTGGAGATCGCTTCGCCTGTTGCGGGCCAGCTTACACAGGAGATCGTTGCAAGACTTGAACCTGCCATTCCCCTATTGTCGCTTGCGATGATGAAAGCGAAAGATGCATTCGATAATAAAATTGATAAACTGGTAAAAGAAAAATTCACCGCACTTCAATCATCTGTTGAATGGAAGTTCTCAGAGGTTGCATGGGACTATCTTAAAAAAGACGGATCGGTCAATAGCGCCACAGGAAAAATAATTTTCGAAAATGTTTACCCGCTGTATGGTTCTGTTGACATCCGCAATTCTTCTACAGAACGAAACACTGCTATTCAAAAGGATCTCAAGCTTTATATAAAATTGGTGGATGAAACACTGGATAAACTGCAGGCTGTTATCAAACTTAATTTACTCGAAGGATTAAAATTCAAGAACAACAATTTCCGTGAGATCATTGAAGCGCACATGTTGCCACAGGATGAAGTAGCTGTAAATGAGTTCCGGGAAAATGAAGTTGACCCGGTATTTCTTCATTTACAAAAGACTAACGGCGATGCAAAGCTGATCATCGATCATTATTTCAGCATTGCCAATGATTGTGCCGGACAACTGTATTGTAACCGCAATGATTTCGAAGAAACACTTGCTGCAATTAATAATGAAGTGCTCAGCTACCTGGAAACACAGGAAGAAAGCCTGCAGCAATCATATCCCCATTATTTTGAAAAATTCCGGACAGATGGTGTTGAATACAATATTTATATCGGGCAGTCGATGGTGCCCAATATTCCATTTGATTTATTGTACTTAAAAAATATCCGTTTATGGCAATTGCAGTCCATGGCAGAAATGACCATGCTCACGCATAAATTATTGCCATCATTAAAAGTACCGTTACAAACAACACAGCTCATTCTCATACATAGCCTGCCGATCTCTATCAGTTTCAGAAAGGACGAGCGCCGCTTTGATGTGGAAGGATCCTATAATATCCGTTATGAAGTAATGAAAAAAAGAATTGACAAAGCAACCATATCAGGCACACAGGAACGGCTTACACAGCCAGGTAAAATTGCAATTGTTTACAGCAATGAGAAAGAAGCAAAAGAATACGAAGAATACATCAGCTTCCTTCAAAGTAAAAAATTATTAAAGCCGGGACAGGAGTTTTTTGAGCTTGATGAACTTCAAGGGGTGAAGGGGTTGAAAGCTTTGAGGGTGGAGGTCAATTGTCAATTGACAGTTGACAATTGACAATTGCCGATTCACGATTGCCGATTGCCGTTATGCTTCGTTAAACTGAAAGTACAACACACTCCTCCACGCATCCAGCCCCAACGTTTCTTTCCAGTTATCCTTCAGGCCGATCATCCAGTGGATTGATATTTTATGATTTGCTTGTTCATTATTTGTCCTGCCTGGGATCTTAAACCTGCTAAAAAATCTGTTGTTTTATCTAAGGGTAATGCTTTCTGCATTTCAATTGAAAATATTGCAAATAAACTGTCTGGTTTATCGCTATTATAAAAGTTTACGAATTTATCAGCCATTACCTGGTAAGAAGGTTTCTCTGACTGTGCAAAAAGATTGGTAATAAAAAGACTTAAGATTGTGCTTATGATTAAATTTCTCATGCATTTTAAATTTGTTTAGAGCCATCCTGAAACTTCTGTCAACAATCCAATTTACGCAATCCAAAACAATTCTATTTTTATCATTCAACAAACTCTTCCTGCAACAATTGCTCATAAGTTGGCTCATGGAGGTTCATTCATTCCCATAAAAAAATTATCTTTGAACAAAGCGACCTCATTCTCAATTATGCAATCCACTGCTGGCAGCAATATCTTAAAACCAGGTTTTACGCAAAGGCTTTTGCAGCAGGTAAATAACAGCCCGTTGATCGCTTTCAGGATGATATTTGGTTTTCTATTGTGTTATCATTTTTTAGCAGCCATTTTTAAAGGAGCTATTTACAGCAACTTCATCGCCCCGCCATTTACTTTTACTTTTATTGGTTTTGAATTTTTACAACCCTTACCGGGAAACGGGATGTATTTCTATGCCGGCATCATGGCATTGTTTTCATTTCTCATCCTTTTGGGTGCATGGTACCGGCTTGCAACAACAGGTTTGGCGATCATGTACACAGCATTGTACCTGATGCAGAAATCGGATTATAACAATCACTATTACCTGCTGTTGCTATTGTGCTGGATCATGGTCTTTATGCCGGCGAACAGGTATTTTGCCATTGATGCAAAAAGAAATGCTGTTAAACTAACAAATACCTGTCACCGGTATTATTTGTGGATCTTCATTGCACAGGTTGCGATCATGTATTTTTTTGCTGCAGTTGCCAAACTATCATCCGATTGGTTCTCCGGGAAATTCATTGCCATACAATTCTCCGGGCTAACAAAAAGGTTTTTAACCGGCATGTTGTATCGCCAGGAATGGTTCCAGTTGCTGATCTGTTATGGCGGTTTTTTATTCGACCTGTTGATCGTGCCTTTTTTATTATGGAAACGGTCAAGGAACTATGCTTTCTTTGTTTCCATCCTCTTCCATCTTTTCAATTCATATACTTTCAGCATCGGCATCTTCCCCTATCTATCCATTGCATTGAATTTATTTTTCCTGAATCCTCAAATGATACAACGCTTTTTCTTCTGGCGACAAGATACCGTAATAGAAGATGAACATTTTTTACTTGCCAATAACCTGAAGAGAAGAATGCTCTTATATGGTTTTTGCATTTATATTTTTTTCCAGCTCATTATTCCCATGCGTTCCTGGTTCTACCCCGGAAATGTATTCTGGACAGAGGAAGGTTACCGCATGAGTTGGAAAATGATGATGCGGACAAAAAGCGGTTCGTTGTATTTTAAAGTAAAAGATCCTGTTTCAAAAAAAATATGGAAAGCAGAGCCTGCAAAAATATTTTCGCCAAGACAAATGATGTGGCTGTCTACATCCCCGGATATTATCTGGCAATACGCACAGCGGTTAAAAAAAGAATTTGAAGAAAAAGGAATTCCTAACGTGGAGGTATATGCTATTGGAAAAGTGAGCCTGAATAGAAGTGAACCAAAGCCAATGGTTGATACTACGGTGGATCTTGGTTCAGTAAAGTGGAAGGCATTTCGGCACTCTGAATGGATAACGAGGTTTTGAGGTTGATAGAGTTGATATGGTTGACAAAGTTGATCAGGGTTTCCGTATCAACAATATTAACTTGTTAACCTGTCAACCTTTCACTTGTCAACTATTATTATACAACTTAATAATGGGCTCTCTTAACGCCGCAGCCCCATCTGTACAATAAAAATAAACAGCATCTGCAATGGCTTCGGGTTTTACCCAGCTGCTGAAATCGGCATTGGGCATGGATTTGCGGTTTTGAGGCGTATCAATGGTACTTGGCACCAATACACTTGTTACTACGTTGCTGCCTTTTGCTTCATCATTCAATAATTCTGCAAGGCGAAAGATCAGGGATTTCGATAGCCCATATGCGATCATGCCTTTACCATCTTTTGCACTTAAGCCAGGCCGTGAGCCTACCAAAAATATCCTGCCGGAACCCTGTTGCATCATTTGAATAAATACGGGGCGGGCAACATGATAGGTAGTTTCAAAATTCAGTTTGTATTGTTTGAGAATATCAGCGGATCTTGTTTCTGCAATCTTTCCCATGGCGAAACCACCAACCGTTAATACAACAACATCAATGGTTTTATTTTTTGCGGCAACTTCATTGATAAATTTTTCAGCAGCTTCCTCGTTCAACAGGTCTACAACTACTTTTTCAAAATGCTTATCATCGATATCTATTGAAACAGGATCATTGGGTACGATCGTGCCAATGACATGGTACCCTTCTGAGAGAAATTTTTTCACTACTGCCTGTCCCATATTTCCGGAAGCGCCTGTTACAATTGCTGTTTTTGACATTTTAATAAATTTCTATAAAATTATCAAAAAATATGCTTGTTGATCATTTGTTTCCACGACTGTTTACCTTACAACTGTAGTTCTCATTCTCCGTTGTATATTCCACATATCTACGGCGCTGAATATTTTTTGAGTATTACGTACAGTTGTTTTTGAAGCAATTTCTTCAACCATATAAATGTTGGTTGTATTTCCTGATATTACGAATTGTTTAAAAAATATTTTTCCCAGCTTTTTCATGACTATTTTTTTTAAAGTTTACAATGATATTTTACCTGATAACAGTTGACCTTGTCTTGCGTTGGATATTCCACAGGTCAGCGGAACTAAATATCCTGCGTTGGCTGTTGTCTGTTTCTTTTGCAAGTGTTTCTTCAACACGGCTTGTTAGGGCTAATAATGTTGTTTTACTTAACTGGCTAAATAAAGCTTGTGATTGCATTTTCATGATCGTGTTTTTAAATGTTTAAAATGTTTACGGGCAAACAGTAAACCTGAACCGTGCCATTGTATTAAACAATTGGTTTACAGCAAATTGAAAAAATGCAGCTTTTAAAAAAATGTCCGGTTTCGGAACAGTTTCGTACTATTTTGATACAGGACCAGGTTTAAAGGGTTCAAGAAGTTTAAGAAGTTTAAGAAGTTTAAAAAGTTCAAAAGGTTTAAAAAGGTTCAATAGGTTTAATAGTTTGTTCAACCTCTGAAACATTTTAAACTTCTTGAACCTTTGGAGCCTTATATTGCACATAATCCAATTTTAATTATATTAGTACATCAAACATCAGGAGTTATATGGCTGAAAGCGATTTTGAAAAAATATATAAGCACGTCCTTTTGAAGTTAAGAGACCTTGATCCCGAGTTGACTTACCATTGCATCGAACATACACTTGATGTTGTTATACATTCTGCAAGGGTTGCACAGGACGAGAGCATCAATGAAAAAGAAATGTACCTCTTAAAAATAGCGGCCTTGTATCATGACACCGGTTTTTTGTATACCTACAATGATCATGAAATCAAAAGCTGTGAGATATTTTTAGAAGACAGCAAAAATTTTAATTTTAAAGAGGGAGATAAAAAGATCATTACCGACCTGATCATGGCTACGAAAGTTCCCCAGCAACCGAAGACCCTTTTACAAAAAATAATCTGTGATGCTGACCTTGATTACCTGGGAAGGCATGACTTCGATGAAATAGCAGAAAGATTAAAACAGGAGTTTTTAAATTATGGTATTGTTGCCGATGAAGAAGAATGGATAAGAATGCAAAAGAAATTCCTGGAGAATCACGCCTATCACACTAATTCTTCACAGTTGATAAGGGAACCGATCAAGAAAAAGAATATTAAGAAGATCACCTGAGGGGCGACGGGAATCGGCAATCGTGAATCGGCAATGAAGCAGTGAATGGTGAATAGTGAACGGTGAAACCTTCGAGGCCTATTCTTATCTTGCGAAGTAAAAAAATTGTCCATTGCCCATTGTCAATTGTCCATTGTCAATTGTCCATTGTCAATTGTCCATTGTCCATTGCTAATTGAATTTCCGTTTCATCTCCACCGTTATCCTATCCTGTTCCCTCAGTCTTTTACACAAGGTCCTCATGATCCCTTTTAAGATATCAGTATTGATCGCAACCACATCATAAAAAGCTTCCTGTTCAATTTTTAAAAAAATACAGTCAGACAAAGTTGTTACGCTTGCCGACCTGGTTTCCGAATCGAGTAAAGAAAGTTCACCAAATATTTCATTGTCTAAAAGTGTAGCAAGCTGGTGTTCGCCATCATGTATGGATACACTACCGGAATAAATAAAATACATGCAGTTGCCCGCGTCTCCTTTCTTAAATAATGTTATGCCCTTATCCACCTGGCTTTCCTCGCAAATAGAAGCGATCTCAATAAGGTCCACCTCACTGCAGTTTTTGAAAATGTCGGAGTTCTTAAGTAGCAGTATTTTTTCTATAATGAGCATAATGGTTATTATTTAACGTTATTCGATTTGAAAATTTGAAGATTTGAAAATTTGAAGATGAAAAAGCGACCCGATTTGCAGGTTCTTTACATTTCAAATGCTCTAATCATCTAATTTTCAAATCTTCAAATTTTCAAATTAAACAGTTTCCTTGATCGCCGTCCTCACATAATCCTTTGTCTCCCTCACCAGGTAATGATCATCAGCAAGTGCACTGTCTTTTAATTTCCCAAGAAAAATGGTATCATTATTTTTCCAGGAAGAATATACACAAACTGCCTTGGTCCAGGGATTATATAAAAGAGGTGCATTAAAAATTACCTTTTCGTAAAAAGTTTTTATTTCCTGTTTTGCTATTCCCCTGCTGCTATTATGTGGATCAAGAATAAAATCAAATAAAAGATTGAGGTCCTTGGATATCTTTTTTGGTAAGACCAGTTCCAGCATTTCCATTGCGTTGTACAGTTTATCCTGTTTATCCAACTCCATTAACTCAAGTATCCTGTTAATTTCTTTTTTCTTGTATAAAAGGACACAGGCTTTCAATGAAACGCTGAGATCATTTTTCACTTCGTTGAAAATAGATCTTTTTATAAGTTCCCTGTCTTCAAAATCCGGGATATGGCCATAATCCTGGATCTTATCCAACCCCGCCTTAAGATAAGTATTGATCAAAGCAGAAAATGTATCTTTCTCAGTTGTACTGGCCGGCTCATGCCCCTTGATCCATAATGCATGCACGATATTATCTTTTAGTGAAGCATTATTATCACCCAGTTTAGACAAAAGGAATATGGTTGAGTGTTCCCCTCTTATACGCCCTGCTATTTTTATAAAATCAGGTAAATACTTTTCGGGAATGCTGATCGAAAGATCTTTGATATCGTCAAAAAGAAAATCACCATAAACCTGCAGGCCTTTCAAAACAATATTTTTATGTGCATCCCGGGCCAGGAGGCTTATCACCGGGCGCAACAGGTTCTTCATTCTTAGTTTACACGCAGCCGTTATAGCCACTCTTTGTACTGCAATTTCTTCGTCATAGATCAGTCTTTCAATTGCGTCCGAGAACTGGACATTTTTAAGTTCGCTGATGATCTCTACAGCCAGTTCTCTTTCAACAGGATCTTTAGCATGTAGCAGCCTGTTAATTTCTTCGCCGGCTTTGAACAGGTAACTAAATTCCCGCTGGTTCAGTAAATTGATAATGATGATCTTTCTTATATAATACTCAAACGAACTGATCTTTTCAGAAGCCGACCTGATAAACGCTTCATCATATTTACAAAGCAGTGATACCAGTTTTTGTTCCAGCTCAACGTCTTCTACCACATTGAGCATTTTCTGTAAAATACCAACATTTACTTTTCCCAACACTTCCATACGTTCCAATGCATATTTCTTTACTTCGATGTCTTTACTATCTTCCAATTGTTTTTCCAGCAACTGGTCAAGACCGTTATACCCGGAATTCTCCAGCAGGTTAAGTGCATAGATCACTTCAATTCTTTTTCCTGCATCGATCTTAGCCAACAGGATATCGATCGTTTTCTGATCAGTGAAATAAATGTCATCGCTATTGAAGATCCCTTTCCTGATAGAAGCATGAATGGTATGCAGGTAGGTACGCCTCATAAAAAATATGATACAGGCCCAGGCACATAAATTTATGATCACTATTTTAACAGCCAGCAGGATCGTTATCTCGATGCCCCTATAATAGAAGAACAATAGTGAACCACCAACGATGATCAATGATGGAGGATAGGTATATCCTTTGGAAATGATATGCCCCTTCAGCCTGAGCTTTTCTTTTAACGGTTGAAAAAGAATAAAGAATACCGGCTCCTGCATCGTTGAACGCAGTACCTCGGTAAGCATGGCCATCAAACCGAAAATATAGAGATTGTAAGTAGGATTGTCGCTGTAAAAAAGAAATCCGAGACAGAATAAAAACAAAGCACCCGGGGTAATGAACAAACAATAAATAACACCGAGCCTTTCAATGACCCGGCTCGTAAAGATCAGTTTGAATCCAAGGGCGATCAGTCTCCCGATCGCAAAGAAGATGGATATGTATGCGGCAAGGTCATCTATTCTTTCAAAGCGGATCTTTACCTGGGAAATAAATGTAAAATCAACGAGTACGAATACATTGTAACTCAAAATGGATAAAAGAGAAATGGTAAATATCAGCCTGTTGTTAAAGAAAAAACTGATGATGCCTTCCTTTTTCAGTTCTGCATCCTGGTGATGCTGCAGTTCATGTGATCGTTTTTTAATAGGATCCCAGCTGGGCTTTTTTGTGAACTTGTGGAATAAAAACAAACCTGCACACAGCGACAGTATAGCGAGCCATAAAACATCTGCATGCAATAATGGAATAAGCAAAGAGCCGGCGATATAACCAAGCAATTTAGCAGGTATCTCTCCTGAGCCTACCACCGAGAATATCCTCCTGCTTTCCCTCACATTGAACAAAAGCGATACCAGACCCCAGTATGCATAGCCGGTCACCATATAAACTAAAAAACTGGCTACAAGCAAAACAAAAATAAAATTATGCTCATTGGCATAAGAGAGGCCAACCCAGGATATGAACATGATCACAGCGCCAAATCCAATTATATATTTTAGAAGCGCTAAGGGTGAAAACCTGTGTTCAAGCTTTTCATATATAAAATTGAGCAGGATCATCAGCACAGCAACAACGAGGTAAACGACTGGCAGCGATTTTATAGATACGTAATGAATAAAGAGCGTTAATGCAATTACATTGACAAGGGCATTGGCCAAACCAATAAAGAACTGAACTGTTAAGAGATCGACAACCTGGCTTGTTTCAGAATGTTTTATGTTTAATACCCTTAATAAACGCTCTTTCATGACGCTAAATATACAACAGATATTAATAATTTTTGTGCAGGTATCCTGGTAGTGATCAAAGCCTGGGTCATATCACCCTTTTTTTAATTAATACACGGCTTTTCGTCGGTAATCACTTGATTCTATTGAAAATAATGTGTACATTGCACACGCTAGGACAATCAGACCCAATACCAATAAAAACTGCGCTTAACTTCTTTCACTTAAATGCTGTGTTAAAAGAAATTTGTTCCTTTTGACAACTACCTGGAAAAATAAAGTCAATCCTGGCTTTACCCATTCCCCATAAACAAATTTTATCAATTCGGATGCTAGACCTAACCAGTAAAGTTCCCGATTTATCTTTAATAAATTCTAACATGAAACATCGTTTTTCTGTTGCATTGCTATGTAAGTTCAGTATGATCCTGTTCATTAGCTTTTTAAGCCTGGATGCAGGTGCACAGCAACTCAATATCTCAGATTTTGTTCTGTTTGGTGGAAATGGCAGTTGCCCCGGGGGCGCTGGCCAATCTACCCCTGCTTCTCCCGGCTGTGCCGTACAGTTAGGTTCATCCACCAGCATACAGGGTGGATCTATCGGAAGCTTTAATCTTGTAAAAACAACCGGAACAGCTTCGGTAACCGGTAATATATACAGTGGCGGAACTGTTGTACTCGCTAACAGCAATACCGTTACCGGCAAGATAACTGCTGCCAATGCTTATAACGCGACAGGCACCATCCTGTCCGTTGGTTCAAATGCCAACCTTAAAGGAAACATCGATGTAAAAGGAAATATTGTTGTAAGTGGAGGCACGGTACTTGGCAGGGCGACACATCCAACCGGCACCACATATACCGGCCCAACACCCGGCGGTGGGAATGTGACAGGAACGCCTGGCCTTCCAACACTGCCTGCAATGCCGGCCATTACAACCTTCCCTGCTTATGGAACTACCAATATCAGTTCTACCCAAACCATTGCGCCAGGCAATTATTGCGCAATGACATTGAGTGGCAATAAAACAATTACATTGAACAGCCCGGGTGTCTATGTTTTTAAATCCATAAAAAATTCAGGCAGCAACAATAGTTTTGTTTTCAATTTCAATAATACTACCAACGGTATATTCAAAATATATGTACATGGCGATATTGATCTTGGCAAAGTAACCGCCACACTGTCAAACGGTGGAAGTGCTGCAAGGATCTATACAGAAACCCATGGTTCCGGATCTTCCTGCTCAAGCGGGTCTTATTCTTTTGTGATCGCCAATGGTTCTTCGGCTTCCAATGCTTCAAAATGGCTGGGAACGGTATGGGCGCCTTATGCCGGTATCATGATCGGTTCGGGTACGGGTAACAGTAACCTTACCGGTGCATTGTGGAGCGGAACACAAGTAAATATTCAGTGTGGTATTACAATGATCTACCAGGCGCTCGCCGCAGCATGCTCAACGCCAAATGCAAATGCCGGCCCGGATAAAGAATTGAATTGCACAGTAACTTCAGTTCAGTTAAGCGGCTCCTCTACCAGCCAGAACGTACAGTATAACTGGACGCCATTGGGTAATGGCCATATCGTTTCGGGCCCAACAACACTAACGCCAACTGTAGACGTAGCAGCAAAATATGTTTTGACAGTTACTGACCCGAATGGCGGTTGCGCTGCTACTGATACGGTGCAGGTAAATTATGTGCAATGTATCTTTCCTTATTATCCACCACCGCCAAATGGCAAACTCGACAACATCATTGGATCTGAATTAACTTCTTTGTATCAATATTTCGGCTTTGTTACAGATACGGCCCAGAATATTTTTATACTTCGCCAGGATAGCGTAATGATCGAGGTTATCTCACGCACCGGCCAATACAATGGCCTCTTAACCTTATTACAAACACCTGCCTATGGTATAACAGAACTTGTAGACAATGGCCCGAATTCTTTGATCATTACCGGTAAATACCCGATCAATCATTTAAAGAAATTAGACAGCATCCCGACATTGATCGATTATGTGCGTCCGGTATTCCCTCCATTGGGCAATGCAGGCATTGCTAACTCTGCAGGAGACACGACGGTAAGAGCAGATTTTGTACGCAATGGTTATGGGTTGTCGGGAGACAGTGTCAAGGTCGGTGTGATATCAGACAGCTATAACACGATCCCCGGTGATCCTGCAGGTACAGATGTTTCCAACGGAGATCTTCCGGGTCCGGGGAATGCAGACAATGCCAATCCTGTTCATGTGCTGAAAGATTATCCTTTTGGCAGGCGCTCTGATGAGGGCCGTGCCATGTTACAGATCGTACATGATGTGGCTCCCAAAGCAAAACTTGCTTTCCGCACCGGCTTTATCAGTGCAGGTGATTTTGCACAGGGTATCCTGCAATTGCAACAGGATTCATGCAATGTAATTGTGGACGATGTGACATTTATTACCGAACCATTCTTCCAGGATGGCGTTGTTGCACATGCTGTTGATTCTGTTAAGAGCAAGGGTGTAACATATTTTTCTTCGGCCGGTAATTTTGGAAGCCAATCTTATCAAAGCAATTTTGTCCCGGTTGCAGCGCCAGCAGGTGTTGTTGGACAAGCCCATAATTTCAGCACCAGCGGTACCGATATTTACCAGAACATAACGTTAACGCCTGGTACCTACACGATCGTGTTACAATGGGAAGATGAGATATATTCACTTGGCCAATCTACAACCGGTACCAACAACGATCTTGATATCTATTTGGTTGATAATGCCGGCTCCACCTTATTTGGATTCAACAGGAATAATATCGGTGGTGATCCTTTGGAAGTATTACCATTTACAGTTACACAAAATACGACCACCAATATCATGATCGTTCGGGCAGCCGGTAGCGGTCTCCTGAAATTCAAATACGTTTTCTTCCGCGGCAATTCTGTGATCAGCGAATATACTTCCGGTAATTCAACCATTGTTGGCCAGGCAAATGCAGCAGGTGCTATTGCAGTGGGTGCCGTACTTTATTCAAATACCCCGGGTTATGGCGTTAATCCGCCAACGGTTGCATCATTCTCCTCACGTGGAGGCACACCTGTAAATAATGTTGTAAGGCAAAAGCCTGAATTCACAGCTCCCAACGGTGTTAATACAACAGTGAGTCTTGGCGGGCCAAATATTGATGGCGATCCGCTTCCGAATTTCTTCGGCACTTCTGCTGCTGCACCACACGCTGCTGCTGTTGCGGCTTTGCTGATAGAAGGCAAACGGAAATTCTCCAATCAAACCATTTCTCCCGATGCATTAAAAGCACTGATGGAAAGCACCGCTATTGATATGGATACACCCGGATTTGATTTCAATACAGGATATGGCTTTATCCAGGCAAACACTGCGATGCGGACGTTTGCAACACCAACTCCGGAAATTGACAGCCTGCAATTACTTACCCCTCCTGTTACGCCCGGTCCTGTGCAGGTATTGGTGACAGTGAGAGGTAACTATCTTGATGCCCAATCTCAAATAACGTTCAGGGGTAACCCTCTGCCAACAACCATTATAAATAGTACCACATTATCGGCAACCATTCCTTCATTCAGTGGCAACCCGGCCATACAGGTTTATACACCGCCTGTTTCTGTGAATGGAACAGATGGTGGCCTTTCCAATGCACTATACTTTTTTACACCTATTAAAAAGAATGTTGTTATCACTGCCCAGAACAAAACAAAGAAGTTTGGAGAAAAATTACCGGATTTCACATCTGTCATTACTGTAGATGGGGTTCCGGTAGAAAATACTACCCTCTCGCTACTTGACCTTGGTTTAGATAATCTTTACCATAAAACTTCGGCTACAAGTAGCAGTAATGTTGGTAATTACGTGATCAAAGATTCAATGAGATTGTTAAATCCATCGGATCCCCTGGATGCCGGAAGGCTTGAATTGTACAATTATACATTCGTAAATGCGATCCTGACCATTACAAAACTACCGTTACTGATAACACCAAAAGATACGACACTGGCTTATGGTGAAAAGATCGGCAATATCCAATACAGGTTTGATTATTCCAATACCAACATTGACGCAACAGAACAGGCAGGATTTTTTAACAGCCTTACAACTGCTTATACCCAAAACCTGGCGATAGATGCCATTGCATTGGTTGATGCCCGTGCACTTTCAAACAATGGGTCCACATTAACTGCGGCTCAGCTTACAAACCTGAGTGTAATGACGAGTGCCCGTGCCTTATCAAATGCAAGGGCTTTGTCTAACGCAAGAGCGTTCTTTCCAGCACAGTGGGATCCGAAGCTTGGAATTCACGTGACTTGAAGTCGCGGC
>JADMIO011605981.1_pt1 | contig 62805 bp, 55 predicted proteins | sample 8958161 | NCBI WGS metagenome assembly JADMIO01 (sample SAMN16585339, study PRJNA669376) | soil metagenome | isolation source: Crop rotation soil | place: USA: Cullars Rotation, Alabama | collected 2011 | reverse complement strand
GCCGCGACTTCAAGTCACGTGAATTCCAAGCTTCGGATCCCACTGTGCTGGAAAGTCGGCACGATCTGTACGATCGGATTCTGGATAATCGGTCTAAAGTACGCTCTGCTGCTCGGTATACTGGCGGGAATATTTGAGTTCGTCCCCCTGCTTGGGCCCGTAACGCTAGGGATCATAGCGACGCTCACTGCGGCGGCGTCCGACCATCCGAGGCACGCGCTGTATGTCGCGGGATTCCTTATCGTGCTCCGCGTTGTACAGGACTACATCATGTACCCGCGCATCGTCCGCGGGGGTATCCACATGCATCCGCTGGCGATAATTCTGTCCGTCCTTGCAGGAGAGCAGGTGGCGGGGATCCCGGGCGTTTTCCTATCGATCCCAATTGTTGCCGTGGCGACCGTCATCTACCGCCACGTGCTCGAACATCAGGGCCGTCGCGGCATACTCTCTGGCCTGATCACCGAGGCCGAGTCTGCGACCGAGGAGATCGTCTAAATGTCCTCGCTCGCATGGCTCATCGTTTTCTTTTTCGTCCTGCTGGCGATCAGTATCCTCGTCTACGTACTCGTCGTAAAGGCGTATTACTGGGGCGATAAAAAAGGGCCGCCCCCGCCAAAAGACCGCAGCTAGATCATCGCCGCGAATTCCGCGCGAGGCTCGATCTCAACATCGATCTCAGCAAAAAAGCACGGCATTTCAAAATGAAATGACGTCAGCTTTGCCGCGTCCTTAGCCGTGGTTACCAGACTGTAGGCTCCTACCGTTCGCGCAGAGCCAACAAGATCATCGACATCGCCCTGCGTGTACGCGTAGTGGTCACGAAATGCCCGGTCGCCCGTTAGCTCGATGCCTTCTCTACGCAGCATCGAAAAAAAGGCTGTTGGATTCCCGAGCCCACAAAATGCGAACATTCGATCCTCGTCGCGAGGAGCGGTGGCCGGATCCGGCCCGATCGCTTGCAGCCCGTTGAATGCTGTTCGAGCCTCAACGGTCAGCACGTCGGGCGCCGCCTTTGAGATCTCAGACCTGATATCTGAGACCGTGCTACGATCCACCAGCTCGGTCCGGGTGATCACAACAACGGACGCGCGACCGAGACTGCCAAGCGACTCTCGCAGGCTCCCCGCAGGCAACACAGCCCCGCCGCCAAGGGCGTCCGTAGCGTCAATACAAACGATGTCGACATCTCGCTTGACCTTACGGTGCTGAAATCCGTCGTCGAGAACGAATGCAGTTGTGCCAAATTTGCGCAGCGCCCACTCCGCAGCGCCGACGCGGTCCGCGTCCGCGATGACGATCGCTTTGCCGAGCAGCTTTTGTGCAAGCTCGACCGGCTCATCGCCCCCCTCGGCCGCATCGACGAGCACCGTCTTGCCATCGCTAACCAAAACACGTTCCGTCTCGTCCGCCCGGCCGTAGCCGCGAGTCAGAATGCAGACCTTTTCGCCGCGCTCGGCGAGCAGCCTTGCGACGTATGCGACAAGCGGCGTCTTTCCGGTGCCGCCGGTCGTGATGTTGCCGATGCTGATCGTACGCGCACCGAGATCATGGGTCTCAAAAACGCCTCGTTCATACAGCCGGTTTCGGAGCGCGACGATACCGCCGTAGAGTTTTGCGATCAGCGACAACATCGCGACGATTATCGCAGGCTCAATTCGTAATTCGTAATTAGCCGCGCTTGGCCGAGAATTGGACAAGCCGCTCGAGTTTGTTCTGCGCCATGCCTGAGTCGATGGACCGCTCGGCGAGGCGTGCGGCGTGGACGGGGTCGTTCGCGAGGCCCCCGATGAAGATCGCAGCCGCCGCATTGAGGATGACAAGCGAACGAGCCTCGTCGCGGCCTTTGCTTGCGAGTACCTCGCGAATGACGTTTGCGCCCTCTCTAGCCGTTTTGACGCGTAAAGCGTCAAGCTTGCCCGCCTTGAGGCCAAAATCTGCGGGTGAGATCACGTACGGGCGAACTTCGCCATCCTTCACCGCCCCTACGAAGGTCTTGCCTGCTAGCGTTACCTCATCAAGCCCGTCGGAGCCGTGCACCACCCAGGCGTTTTTGGCACCCAGCAGAGCGAGCGCTTTTGATACCGGCTCGATCAAGGCTCGGTGCCAGACCCCGATCAGGTGGTGAGATACGCCCGCTGGATTCGCCAACAGGCCAAGGACATTAAGACAGGTGCGGATGCCGAGCTTCGCGCGAACATCGCCGATACGTCGCAGCGCAGGGTGAAAGTGCGGAGCCGAGATGAATGCGAGGCCGGCCCCTGAGACTAGTCCCTGTGCAGCGTTCGGCTCGAGAGCGACCTTTATCCCTAGTTCACTAAGTACATCTGTGCTGCCGGCCTTGCTCGCGGAGCCTCGATTCGATTGCTTCGCGACTACTACACCCGCGCCCGCCGCTACGAGTGCCGCAGCGGTCGAAACGGCAAACGTCCTCGCTGTCGAGGATCCGGTGCCGGCGATGTCAACGGCCGTTTTCGGGACTTTGACCTTCACAGCCAGCTCGCCCACGACGCTCGCCATCCCCGCGAGTTCCTCGGGAGTCTCTCCCTTAATGGTCAGGGCAGTAAGCGCGGCAGCGATCTGGTTGGAACCCGCGGATGGATCAGTCAACGCTCTGAAGAAGCCGGCGGCCTCCTCCTGAGTCATATGCTCGCGACGCATCAGCCTGGCGATGTATGGGAATAGCGGCGTGTCCGCACGCGGACTCGTCGCCGTCTGCGGAGCATGCTTGAGCCAGTCTGAACGCGTCAAGGCCATGGGTTAGAAAATAGCCAATCCCTACCGGAACTCAAAATAAAGAGACCCGCGTCCGTTGAGACGCGGGCCTCTCCCCCTTGACGAACCTTGTCCTAGTTAGAAGGGCCACCAGCTCGGGCGTCCGTTACCCCAGCTTCCGTTGTTGTTACCGCGACCGTTTCCCCAGCCGCCGTTGTTACGCCCGCCGTTGCTGCGGCCGTTGCTGTAACCGAGCTGCTGCAGGTCGTAGCGAATGGACTGCCATAGATTCTGCGTCTGGTAGCTCACGCGGGCACGACCGATCACGCGATCGACCTCGTAGCCGAGCTGCTGGACGCGCTGAATGTCATTGTAGTCGCGGCCGTTGTTGTCGAGACGATTGACCGCATTGCGGAAATCGCGTGCGACCTGGTTCATCTCGTCCTCACGGCGCGAACCGTTGTAGCGGCCGTTGTCGAGATCCTGGTCAAGCTGACGCTGGAATTCGCGGGTCTTGTCCTTCAGGCTGCGGATCGCGCCATTGTTGCCGTAGCTGCCATAGCGGCCATTATTCCCGTAGCCGCCGTTGCCGTAACCCCCATTTCCGTAACCGCCATTCGGGTAACCGTTTCCGCCATTCGGATATCCATAACCGCCGTACTGGGCCGAAGCGATGGCCGGCAGTGCCAAAAGCGCAAACGCTGCGATCGACAAAAATCTTGCTGTTCGATTCATTTTATTGCTCCGAGTCATTTTAAGTGGCAATGAGTTGGCCATTGCTCCACTCCCCGAATGGCAACGTGTGTGCCAAACGGTCCCGAGCCTGGCCCAAAAACACTAAACCCCCTGTTTCCAGAGGGTTAACGTAACTAAACTAAGTCGGCTTTCGCGCTTGCCACCATCAGATCGGCGGCGGACGTAGCAAAACGTTGAGACTAGTGCGGCAGATGGTTGCTCGCCTTTCCGGCCAAGGCATTCGCCGCACAGATCCGACCGCCCGAAGCGACCTTTCCATCAAGCGCCGGAAGCTTGTCGACCGTGCCCAGGATTCGCTTGCGAAGGTCGGTCATCAAGATCGACGGCTCATTCGCGATCACTAGTGCCGCTACACCTGACACATACGGCGTCGCCATCGAGGTCCCAGAGGCTTCCCGATAATCGTCACCTAGCCAGGTGGAAAGGATCGCCTTGCCCGGTGCAGCGACGTGGACTGTCTTGACGCCGTAATTCGAGAATGAAGCCAGCCCGTCGGCCCGATCGAGAGCTGCGACGCTGATCATGTTTGGCAGGTCGTAGTTTGACGGGTAATGGGCCCAGCGGTCATTGCTCGAGCCGTCGTTGCCGGCGGCCGCAACAAACAAAATGCCTGCATCACCCGCGGCCCTGATCGCGTCCTCGAGAGCCTTGGAACGGGAATTCGATCCCCAGCTCGCACTTATGATCCTAACGTTCACGCCGTGCTGCTTGCGGTCAACGACGTAATTGATCGCCTCGACCGCAGCCGCAGTCGAACCTGAGCCCGAGCGTCCAAGAAACTTTAGCGGCATGATCTTGACGGTCTGGTTGATACCCGAAACGCCAATGCCATTGTCGCCCTCAGCTCCGATAATGCCCGCGCAGTGTGTGCCATGACCGTTGTCGTCCATCGGGTCGCTGCGGGCATCGTCAGCGTTGAAACCATTTACATCATTGATCGTGCCAAGCTCTTCGTCCTCGTACGCCGGAACGCTCGATGGACGGATCCACATGTTCTGCACCAGGTCCTCGTGGTTGTAATCGACACCGCTGTCGAGGACTGCAACAACAACGTCCTCGGAGCCCTTTGTTGTCTTCCAGGCTTCGAGCGCATCAAGATCCGCCCGATCCTTGCCACCGGCAGTGCCCACATTGTTGAGGGCCCATTGATCGGCGAAGAGCGGGTCGTTCGGCGCACCCTCGACCGCCGGCCTGAAAACACCATCGTTCGCGGGTGCCTTCTGGATTGGGTCGTCGAGCTTAATAACAAGATTCGGCTCCGCGTAAGTCACGTCGCTCAGCGAGGCATACTCGTTTGCCACGGTCTGCGGATCTGCGTTGTCGAGGTCGTCGATAACAGCGAGCCCAGATACCGACTCGATCTCGTCCGTCAGCCTGTCGTGGTGAGCAGCCGCGACTCCTCGGATCTCGCTCAGCGAGGTTCCTGGCTTGAAGCGCACGAGCACCTCCGGAATGCCATTCGTCACGGGAGCCATCGGCTTGACGGTCTGAACCTCATCTTTCTCACGTGAAACTGACAACGCGCTGCGCCATCGGTCGATCTGCCCCAGCACCGCGGCTAGTGCAATAAGCACCGTCGCGAGACCGATGTGGATCCAAACATTACTGCGATTCATGGTACTGCCCCCGAAACTCTATTCTACGACGTAATTGTGGCCCTCAAAGTTGTAGAGGCGCAGCTGGTATTTGTCCGCGCGGTACTCGTAGGTCTTCCCCGCTGCCTTAAGGTCGATGCGCCAGCCGCTCGATATCATCTGCGCGGCCATTTCGCCAGACTCTGCCGCTCCAAGGGCCATGTCCGGGAAGTCCCGCTCCGACACGCGCTCTGTGATATCGGCCTCGTCAATTCCTAAACGCGCGGCAAGGTCGGTTTTTGCACGCGCAGCGGCCGATTCCTTTGTAAAGCCCATCATCGCTATTTACGCCGGCGGTCGACCGAAAGTTCCTCGCCGCAGGCTGATATTCCGCGTGATCTCAACGATCGATGGCACGATGAACGTCCCGCACGCAAAGCCAAGCAGTCCACCCGTGATGAAGCGCGAGGCGTATGTATTCTCCCACACGCCAAAAACGGTGAGCGACCAGTCAACTAGAGCGGGCACACAGCCCGCGAAGAGCCAAAACTTTGGCAGCGGGTCAATATTGTCGATCCTACGCCAGAGCGGATAAGCGACAAATCCGATCGCGATACCGAGATACACTCCGAAACACCTAGAACAGACCGCGAGCTTCTCGCCTTCGACGTGAAACGAACGACCATCGATCTGATGGCAAAGGTAGCTGAAGAACGTATAGAGCGGAGCCGCTAATCCCAGGTAGCCGTTTGCCTTTGCGACCGGCGGCAGAATGATCAGCAGCAGCCAAAATCCAACGATGCAGAGCCCAAAAGCCCATGCTTTCCACGCCTGCGCACGAAGCCGTTCTGCGATCGCTAGCGGGATGTATTGGGTCTCGATCCTTGCCGCCACGGTTCTCATAATATACATCGTCCCGGTGAGTATGCGCGGCGACAAACCGCAGAGTCCCATGTCGATAGTATGACCTTACCAATTCAACCAATAAGGAGATTTCTCATGAACGCTATCGAACTACTCAAGCAGGACCACGACAAGGTCGACAAATTGTTTCAGAAGATCAAAGCCGAGGAGGGCGACCCGAAGGCGATCTTTGAGCAGATCCGCGCGGAGCTAGAGGTACACACGCAGATAGAGGAGCAGATCTTTTATCCATACCTCATGGAGAACGGCGACCAGGAGCTTCAGGACATCACCAAGGAGGGCATAGAGGAACATCATCAGGCGAAAATATTGCTTCGCGAGATCGAGAACCTGACCGACGGATCGGAAAAGTTAGATCCCAAGCTCCAGGTACTGATGGAGGACATCACGCACCACGTGCAGGAAGAGGAGGGCGAGATGTTCAAGATGGTCGAGGATCAGTTTGACGAAAACACGCTGAAGGAACTGGGCCAGCAGTTACAGGAGATGAAGACCCAGTTGGCAGGCAAGAAAGCGTCCGGCGCTTCGAACAAGTAACCTTGAGCTTATCGATAACAAAAAAGGCGGCCCCTGCGGGCCGCCTTCGTGATTCATCATTAATAGTCGGGCTCCCCGCCGGCAACCGGCTTCAGAGCATCCGTATCGCCTTCATCCGACGCCTCCACTATCTCTTTGACCAGGCGGTTTGGATCGACAGGCTCAAGCAACGCGTCGATATTGCTGTCGTCGCAGTCTACGCCTACCTTGTCTGCGATCGACTTGAGCAGCTCGAGGATCTTCGTATTCTCCTGCTCGGCGAGCATGTTGATCTGGAGGTCGAGATGATTGCGGCGTTCGGCGAGCTGAGTGTCGTGGTTCTGGCTGATCAGGATGAACGTCGACAGGAAGATCGCCTCCAACGAAACGACCAGCGTAAGGAAGGTAAAGGGAAACGGATCGAAGGCAAACTTCTTAGTGACCTCATTGATCAATATCCACCCGCCGAACCATACTATGTGCAAGTAGACGAACGCCATGCTGCCGCAAAAGCGTGCGATGACCTCAGACAGTTTTTCGCCGGTTGTGCGGTGACGACGCTGTCGGCGTTCGAGCTCGACGATCTGAGTCACATTGGACGCGATCTCTTTCTCGATGCCACTGGCTTTCTTGGTTGCTTTTTCCGTTTGTTCTTTGCTGCGTGCCATCTTTCAGACCGCGACCGCGGCAAACCTGTTACTAGAAAGTAAAATCCTTGCCCGCGCCGGTCGGTATTGATGCATACGCAGGATACTAGCCCGCCACTACGATAACTGGAGGCGGCCGCCGGGCTTGATTTCTCACGTCGGGTAGTCGTATATCTTTACTTGCCGGCGGCACGAAACAATGCAGCAATATCTTCCACTCAAGAGGAACAGCGCACATCTGGGCGATGAGTATTATCGGTGCCTCAACCAGGCGATCACGCGGGATAAACGGCACTTAGACGAGTGTCTCGAGATCGCTCTCCAGTATCGCGAAGCGTTGCAAAAACAACGTCAGGACCTGAGTCGCTTTCCCGACGATGGTTTCGTCCGCCGCGAGTCAGAGTTGATCGATAAGTACCTCGAGCTGGTCGAGCGTGACCTAAACTCTCTTTCTCAAGGCGAGATCGACAAGATCCGCCGTCAAAAGCCCAACTTCGATCAGTAGCCCTACGCGGACTTGACGATGATCGCGGTTGCGTCATCGCCGTCCATCTCAAGAACAGCCCCCGAGCTTCCGTTCTCCAATTCTCTCCAAAGGTCGTCGCCGACCGGGAATTCGTAATTCATGCCATGCCTCAGTGCGTATCCCTGGATCGCGTGGTTGTACTTGACCGGAAGCATCGAGCGCCATGAGGTTCCTGCCGGAAATGGTATGGGGAGACGGCATGTATGCATAACAACGACTTCAGGTTCTGCTAGCTGGGCCGAAACGTCAGTATCCTCCCGTACACCCTGCCAAATCATCGTTTGATCGTTTCCGGGCTCGTCAACGAGATCATTCTCATGGATGGATGATCGATGCGTGAATTCGCAGGCCGCCGAAAGTTCGGACTTTAGTTCGATTTCTTAGTAAAATACCTAGGCTTATCCTGTGTCTCGGTCGCAACCGTCGCCCGCGGTTCGCGGTAACCTCGAAGGTGCGGTTAAGCACGCTCTGCAAGGACTGGCGAATGACAGCCGTCAAAGGAAAGAGCCATCTGACAGACAAGGCGGGACTATCACTCAAGAATGACGACGTGCGGCCGGCCAGTGACCGTTCGGGTAACGGCGCACGCTCCGTCACCCGTGAACTCGCGCAGGCCGCCGAATTGCACACCATCGCCGCGACCACTCCGGTGGTTCTCGTCCGACTTGATCCGGAGCTGCGATACAAGTTCGTAAACCCTGCGTGCGAGGCCCTGTACAACAGGCCTGCGTCCTTCTTCCTTGGTAAAACGGTCCTCGAGATAATCGGTGAAGAAAATTTTGCAAAGGCCGAGCCCAACTACCGCAAAGCCCTCGCCGGTGAGGTCGTCGAGTACGAAGCGGACCTCGAGTACCCTGCGGTCGGTCGCCGCCGAATGCACGTCCACTACTCGCCCGAGATCTCTGACTCTGGCGAGATAACCGGGCTCGTAGCTTCATTGATCGACATCACCGACCGGGCCGCGTCGGAAGACGCGCTTCGTCGCCAGGCGATGCTCATCGACCTCTCGATGGAGCCTATCCTTGTCTGGAAACCCGGCGGAGGCATACTCGAGTGGAACCGCGGCGCGGAGGCCCTCTACGGCTACTCTCGAGATGAAGCCCTCGGACAAACCACGCACAAATTGCTCTCGACTCAGTTCACAAAGGGTTTTGAGGAATACGCCTCGACTTTGAATAGCACGGGATCGTGGGCCGGCGAGCTCTGCCATACCGCTAAGAACGGCCGCGAGGTAGTTGTCGAGAGCCGCCAGCAGATCCTCGATACTCCCGAAGGCCAGGTCGTCCTCGAAACCAACCGCGACATCACGAGCAAAAAGGAAGAGGCCGACCGGCTCGTGCTCCTCGCGGAGGTCGGTGAGATCATTCGCACGACCGACGATGACGGCGAGCTGCTCTATCGCGTCGCATCCGCGGCAGGTCGGCACTTCAATGCCCAGAGATGCTTGTTCAATGAGATAGATCTCGAGAATGACGTCGAGATCGTGCACCGCGATTATTTCGACGGCGTCGAGTCGGTCGCGGGCGAGCATCGCATTTCGGACTACAGCTCGGTGACCTCCTCGGATATGGCTGCCGGCAAAACGGTGGTCAATCACGACGCCAAGACCGACCCCCGAACCGCCGCGAAGTACGATGAGACGTACGCTCCCGTTGGCGAAAGGTCATATGTCGCGGTTCCGTTGATGCGGGACGGCAAATGGGTCGCGTCACTCTGGACGAGCTGTGACCGTCCGCACGACTGGTCGGACGCCGATGTACGCCTCCTCGAAATGATCGCCGAGCGGGCATGGCTCGGCGTCGAGAAGAATCGCAATCAAGCCGCAATGCGGGCCTCCGAGGAGCGCTTTTCGCGTTTCATGCAGCACCTTCCCGGGCTGGCGTGGATCAAGGATCTTGAGGGCAGATACGTCTACGCCAACGACGCGGCATTTAATGCGTTCGGCCACACGCGTGAGGAGCTTTACGGGCGCACCGATGCCGAAGCGTTTCCCCGGGAGACCGCCGACCTTTTCATCGAGAATGACCAGCGTGTTCTGGACGAACGCAAAGGCATTCAGGGTATCGAGACGCTGCTGCATCCTGACGGTGTTCTTCACGACTCGGTTGTAAGCAAGTTTCCGATCCTCGACGAGGAGCAAGAACCCACGCTTGTCGGCGGGATGGCGATCGACATTACCGAGCAGCGCCGAGCCGAGATCGCCCTTCGGGAAAAGGAGGCCGAGCTGCAGTCGCTCGCCGACACGACGCCGGTCGTCCTCGCCCGATGCGGTCGCGACCTGCGGTACAAATTCATAAACAAGGCCGGGGCCGACCTATTCAACAAAACCCCTCAGGAAATGGTCGGGCAGTCGATCCGGGCAATGATGGGCGAAGAGGCCTTCTCTCGAATCGAGACGCAGATCCAAAAGGTTTTAGGCGGGGAGGTCGTCGAATACGATGTTGAGCTGCCCTATCCCGCCGGCACCCACTGGATGCGAGTTAACTACGTGCCGGAGCGGGACACGAATGGCGACGTGACCGGTTGGATCGCATCCATTGTCGACATCACAGAGGTCCGAAACGCCGACGCCCTCGTACAGCGGGACCTCAGGGACATGTCGACGCTGCGCGAGGTCGGGGCGATCTCGGTCGCCGCATCGGACGACGCGACGATCTACGCTGCGATTCTGAACGCTGCGATATCTCTCATGGGTGCCGACTTTGGCAGCCTGCAAAAATACCATCCTGAACGCGAGTCTCTCGAGTTGCTCGTGTGGGAAGGCTTTCATCCACGCTCCGCTGAACATTGGCGGTGGATCGCAGGACAAGACCCGACCTCGTGTGCGAATGCATCGTCGAGCGGGGGCCGAATATTCGTTCGCGACGTGGAGACCGAAGCGCAGCTGCGAGGTACGGATTCGCTCGATCATTTCCGCCTCTCCGGGATCCGTTCGATGCAGTCGACGCCGCTTATTTCCCGGAGCGGTGACATCGTCGGCATGGTCTCGACCCATTGGCGAGTTCCTCATACGCCCACCGAGCGTGAATTAGGTTTTCTGGACCTACTCGCCCGCCAGGCTGCGGACGTTATAGCGCGCAAGATCGACGAGGACCTCCTACGCGAATCGGATGAACGTTTCCGCCTGGCCCAGCGGGCTGGCGGTGTTGGCGTCTGGGACTGGAACATCGCCGAGAGCCGCACCTATTGGTCGGAAACAACTTGGGACTTCTATGGCGAGCAGCCCGACAGCGCGGATCCGAACGAGGATTTCTGGACCGTACACCTGCATCCAGAGGACCGGGAACGTGTACGCAGAAATCTCAACGACACGGTCAACTCAGACGCGCTGAGCTATCGGGACGAATTTCGCATCCTTCGTCGCGACGGTACGATCCTTTGGATCGAGTCAAGTGCAAGTGTCACACGAGATGAGGACCGCAAGGCGACGCGGATCTACGGCGTAAACATTGACATCACCGATCGCCGGCTTGCCGAGGAACGCGTCCGTGCGAGCGCTCAGCAGCTGCGTCTCGTCACCGACGCGATGCCCGCGTTGATCTCGTATATCGACAAACAGGAGCGATTTCGTTTCGCTAACCAGACCTATCACGACTGGTTCAATGTCGCTCCTGACCAGTTGATGGGTAAAAAGGTTCGCGAGGTATTTGGCGAGGAGATCTACAAGGTAATCGGCCCTCACGTTAAGGCTGCGCTCAATGGCGAGGACGTCGCGTTCGATACCGAGCTTCAATATCCGACCGGCCCGCTGCGATTCGTGCATATCTCCTACACGCCGGATGTCGGTGCGGACGGCAAGGTCCGCGGCTATTTTGCTCTGACGACCGATCTATCAGAACTCCGGCGTTCTCAGGAGCTGCTGCACCGGCAGGCTGAGGAGCTCGAACGGGCACACAGCGAACTTGAGATCCGCGTCGCCGAACGCACACGCGAGCTCGCCGAAAGTAATCGGGCCCTTATCGAGGAAGCACGGGCGCGCACAGCGGTTGAGGAGCAGCGCATCCAACTACTGCATCGGCTCGTAACGAGTCAGGAGATGGAGCGTCGCCGCATCGCCCGCGACATTCACGATCAACTTGGTCAAAAGCTCACCGGGCTGCGTCTCAAACTCGAATCACTCAGGTCTCTCGTCGGCACTGAGGGCGAGGTCGCTGCACGCGTGATACGCCTGCAGGAGATCAGCGAGCACCTCGACAGCGAAGTGAGCTTTCTCGCTTGGGAATTGCGGCCCACGGTGCTTGATGACCTTGGGTTAAAAGACGCTCTGAGCACCTACGTCAAGGAATGGTCGCGCCATACTGAGATCGAAGCTGACTTTCAGGCGATAAAGGTTAGTAAGGAGCGCTTCGACGTCAACGTGGAGACGCACCTTTACCGCATCGCGCAGGAAGCCCTCAACAACATCGCCAAGCATGCCGGAGCCAAGAATGTCACGGTTATGCTCGAGAAACGGGGCCAGGAGTTGATCCTCATCGTGGAGGACGACGGTAAAGGTTTTGACCCCGCGAAGCTGCCAAAGCCGCGGAAATCGGGCCGCGGCCTCGGCCTGTTGGGAATGCAGGAGCGCTCAACTCTCATCGGCGGCGAGCTCGATATAGAATCTTCCGAGAACGGCACAACGATATACGTCCGCGTGGCGGCTTTTGAATCCTAGTTCGATCATGAATATCCGATACCTACTCCGTGCGCTCCGGAGAGCGGCTGCGCCGGTTCTCGCTATCTGTTTCACGCTCATGTCAGCCCTCGCGCAGGACGAGCATCAACGATGGCGGGGGCACGCAGCGAATGTCACTATCACGCGTGACGACTGGGGTATCGCCCACGTGCGTGGGAGGACAGACGCGGATGCGGTCTTCGGAGCGATCTACGCGCAGGCGGAGGATGACTTCAATCGCGTCGAGACGAACTACATCAACGCAATGGGTCGCCTCGCCGAGGCCGAGGGAGAAAAGGCGATCTGGCAGGACCTCAGGATGAAGATGTTCATCGACCCTGAGGACTTGAAACGCGACTTCAAGGATTCCCCGCCATGGCTCCAAAAACTTATGGTCGCGTGGGCCGACGGACTCAATTTTTACCTCGCCAAACATCCGAATGTCCGCCCGCGTGTGATCACGCATTTCGAGCCATGGATGGCCCTCAGCTTTACCGAGGGGTCGATCGGCGGCGATATCGACAGATACATCAGCCTTGGCCAGCTGCGTCGTTTGTACGGTACGCAGAGGGAGGCTTTAGCCCTTGATACGCTGGACGCTAAAGAGCCCGACCCATCGGGATCCAACGGCTTTGCGATAGCCCCGAAAAATACAAAGAACGGCCACGCACTTTTCCTCATCAACCCGCATACGTCGTTCTTCTTCCGCTCCGAGCTACAGATGACGAGCGGCGAGGGCCTCAATGCGTACGGTGCGTCGACGTGGGGACAGTTCTTTATCTATCAGGGGTGGAATGATTACTGCGGCTGGATGCACACCTCCAGTGAGGTGGATGCGGTCGACGAGTTTCGCGAGACGATCTCGAATAAATACGATAAATATTTCTATCGCTGGGGGAACGCTGAGCGGCCGGTAACAATGTCGGTGATCAAAGTCCCGTACAAGACCGCGGGCGGGATGGCTGAGCGCACGTTTACCGTGTATCGCACTCATCACGGTCCGGTAGTGCGAAAAGAGGACGACGGCGCTTGGATCACGGTCGCCTTGATGAACACGCCCATCAAAGCGTTGATGCAGTCATACGGCCGGACAAAAGCGAAGAACATTCGCCAGTTCGAGGAGGTGATGCAGCTTCACGGCAATTCATCCAACAACACGATCTACGCCGACCGTGCCGGGAACATCGCGTACTTCCACGCTAACTATGTCCCGGTGCGCGACTCGCGATTCGACTGGACAAAGCCGGTCGATGGCAGCGATCCGGCGACCGAATACGATGGCCTCCTGTCGTTCAAGGCTTCACCCAATCTCATAAACCCCTCGACCGGCTGGGTCTTCAACAGCAACAACTGGCCGTGGTCCGCGGGCGGCGTTGCGAGCCTCAAACGCTCCGACTATCCGCGTTGGGTGGACAAGGGAGTGGAGACCTCACGCGCACTGCACTCGATCAAGGTTCTCGAACACAAAAACGACTTCACGCTCGACAGTCTGCGTGCCGCGGCGTTCGACAGTTATCTGACGTGGTTCGACAAGCGTCTGCCGGACCTCATCGCTGCCTGGGATGCCTTGCCGGCCAACGATCCGCTCAAGAAGAAGACGGCAGACCAGATCCCCGTTCTTCGCAAGTGGGACCAGCGCTGGTCGACCGATTCGATCGCGACGACTCTGGCCGTGCACTGGGGACTCGAGATCGATCGGATGCTCGGCGGGACCGAGCAGCAGCGCAGCTCACAATACAACGTACCGGCCAATGACGCTTGGGACGCGATCCCTCGGAGAGACCTGGTGACCGCCCTCGCGGCGGCGTCCGACAAGATCGAGGCCGATTTTGGCACGTGGCGGACGCCGTGGGGCGAGATCAATCGCTTTCAGCGGTTGACGGGTGACATTGTCCACCCGTTCGGCGACGCGAGGCCGAGCATCCCGGTCGGATTTACGTGGGGCGTTTGGGGTTCGATCGCGTCATTCAGCGCGTCACCAAAACCTGGTACCAAGAAATGGTACGGCACGAGCGGTAACAGCTTTGTCGCCATGGTCGAGTTTGGCCCGAAGATCAGAGCTCACGCGGTCACAGCCGGCGGCGAGAGCGGCCATCCCGGGTCAAAACATTTCAACGATCAGGCCGAACGGTATGCGACCGGCGACCTTCGCGAGGTGTATTTCTACCCCGCCCAGCTCAAACGCCACACCGAGCGAACGTACCGCCCGGGCGAGTAAGGCACGCGGATTGCGAAATGGGTTGCGGGGGCAGTTATGTATAAAAGGATCTTCCAACTCGCATTTATATCCGCATTGCTTATTCCGGCTGTTTTTGGCCAGAGAGGCGTAGTTTCGACCGCCGAACGCATCAGCGGCGACCGTTTTACCTACACGACGACCACACCGAATGGGGCACAGGTCTATGCGGTCAGCCGTCCGTCGGCAACGGTTTTGAGGGCTATCGATTCGGGCCTTAGCGACCTTTTTGCTGTAGCTCGTAAGAACCGCTACACGCGAAAGCTCAATTACGGTGATTACACGATCTTCATCGCGAAGGCGGACAGAACAAAGAACGGCGCCGGCGAATATTCGCCCGACATCGCCATAGGTGCGGCCCAGTACGCGGGTTCGGTCTATGATCAGGGCGGCTTTGTTTATGCGGCCGGAATGGTCATCTCCAATAACCCTTGTGCCTTTCTCATACCGGAAAACAGCCGCGATATGCAGCGAATTTCGAATGTCGTTCGTTACGAGGGCGAGCATCTTGTGCTCTTTCACAACGATCGTCAGCGTTATCTCCAGACCATGGACCACAGTCAGGGCGGATCGCATCCTATCCTGAACTAACGACGATTTGGTGCACTCTCCTAACCATACAGTCAAAAAATCCCGGGGCCGATACAACCAAAATCGGCCCCGTGGACTTCAAACAATCGCTTTTCGTACTTTTTGCAATTCTTTGTCGCAGTGGCACGTCCATTGCTTATTTGCTAAGCATCCCGATGAGTCGGGAGGCGAGGCCGGAGGTTGTTGATGAACCGCGAAACGGCGTTGCGACGCGTCAAAGCACTGGCGTTACTGATCTTTGGAATTTCTGTCTCGACCGCCGCTCAGGTCGACACCAGCTATCGTCTGCCTGCGGGCACGCACGTAAAGCTCAAGCTCGATGCTGAGCTCAGCTCTAAGGTGGCGAGCGTAAATGACACGTTCCTCGCTCGCGTGACAAAGCCGGTAGTGTTGAATGACACGGTCATTCTTCCCGAGGGCTCGCTCATCGAGGGTCGGGTTACGGGGGTCTCGCCGGCGGGCGTATTTGGCCGCAGCGGCTCGCTCAAGATCGTTTTCGAGAGCCTGAAGGTGTTTGGCGGCACGCGTCACATCGACGGTACGCTCAAGGACGAGATCGAGCCGGACAAACCCTTTTTCCTCTTAGCCGCCTTTGTAAAAGGCCGCGAAGCGAGGTTGAAAAAGAATAAGGAGTTCGAGATAGAGCTCAAAAAGGAAGTGACCCTGCCGGTCATCGCCTACTGAAAAATTAAGACAAGCTTGGCCGTTGGCGAGAAACCTGTCGGCCATTCGAAGAAGCCCGATGCGAAGGGGAGAGCGCATCGGGCTTTTTCTCTTTCTGGTACACGCACCTTTTGTCCCCGCGGAACGCTCCGATCGCACCCCTCACGGCTATGGACCGATAGCTCCAAACATCCTCGACAATGCAACACTGTTTCTGCTATGATACTCGCTCGCCGCTGGCGGACCGATCTTTGAAAATCCACCTGTAAGACAGAGGCGAAAAAGTTTTTTCATAAAGTCCCATTTTTCGCCTCTTCCGCGGCCGATAAATCCTTTATTTTCTATTACTTCCCTGTCCCACGATTGCCGTGGGACAAGCGTGGGACAAGTGGGACAAGATTTCGCTAACATCAGTTATTGCAATAGTTAGCTTTTTCCTGTCCCACGGATCTTTTCACCGGGAAGGTCGTTTTCTGGCCGCCGCCACCATTGCCTTGACCTCGCCCGCTACGGTCGGTACGTGGAAAGGAATTCCATCCTTGATGGTCCACTCGATCCCGCCGCCGTGGACGACCTTACCGTCGGCGATTCCATCGACGCCCGTCGGATACAGGACCTTCAAATTCTCCAGCGGGTTTCCGTTGACGACGATCACGTCCGCCTTGTAACCAACCTTGATACGGCCGAGGATGTCATCCTTCCCGAGGATCTTCGCCCCATTCGCGGTCGCGTGCTGGATGACCTTGAGCGGCTGGAATCCAGCCTCCTGCTGCATCTCAAGCTCGCGAATGAGTCCGAATCCGTACATCTGGTAGATGAACCCGGCGTCGTCGCCCGTGCCGATGAGGCCGCCGCGATGCTCGAACTCAAGAAGGGCCTTCATCCAGATCCGGTAATTCTCTTTCCAAAAGGCCTCGTCCGTGGATGTCCAGCCGATGAAGTACGAGCCGTGATTCGCGGGATTCGGACGGAAATATTCCTCCAGCACGGGATGCAGGAAGTCCGCGTAGGCCGGGTTCGTCTGCGCGCGCTGCAGATCTCGCGAGGCGTCGTAGATGTCCATTGTCGGGTCCCAAGCGACGCCGGCGTCGACCATCGCCTGCAGGACCTTGCTTAGACGCTCGGGATCGGCCTCTCGCCACAAACGGCCGGCGTAGCGGAAGCGATCTACCTCGTTGTTGTAGTTGTAGGTAGACGGGAAATTCTGTCGCCCCGACTCGATCGCAGCGTCCGGAATGCCGTACCAGTGCTCGATCGAGGTCGTGCCGAACTTGATGTCGTCCCACGCGTTGGTCTCCTCGACACCGACGTGGTGCATGACACGCATTCCCTGCTTTTTGGCCTCGTCCATCATCGCGGCCATTAGATCGTGATCGATTGTGTAGAGCTTGATCCCGTCGTAACCCGCCACCTTGAAGTCGCGTACCTTCTGCCGCGCTCCCTCGGCGGTCGTTGCGGCGGTCTGGTCACGCCACGCCAGCATCCGCTTATCGGACCAGGCCTCGCGGATGGTCGTGATCCCGTTGATAAGCCACATCTTCATGCAGTACTCGACCGGCATTGGGACGCCGCCGCGTTCGTCGTGAATATGGGCGTGAAGGTCGATCAGGCCCGGAAGCACGTACTTTCCCGTCGCGTCGATCTCGAGATCGCCCGATGCGGGACGCTTCGCTTCCTTCGAGGCGATCGCCACAGGGTCCAGCGCAACGACCTCTTTTATCGTGTCGCCCTCCAAAACGATGTCGAAAGGGCCCGCAGCGGGCTTTCCACTGCCGTCTACGACCATCGCACCGCGGATCACGATCCGCTTGACGGGTTTGCCGGAGAAGGATGCAGGATTCGCTTGGCCTAACAACGACGTTGCCGCCAGCGAGATCAGCACGAGACTGACCGACATCAGTCTCAATAACTTATTTTTGTGCATATTTTCGAGGCAAAAGTACCACACTTTTCTTTCCAGTCGCATTTTCTGCTACGCGTCGAGCGGTGCCCATCCCCTCAAATTGCCCATCGACCACCGCTGTGACAAAATAATCGTTTTAACAACACGACCCTTTTAGGAGCAGAGGATAATAATGCCCGCAGGAAGAAATAAAGTTACCGTTGTCGGCGCCGGAAATGTCGGTGCTACAGCCGCACATTGGATCGCCGCGAAGGAATTGGCGGATGTCGTTCTCGTAGATATCGTCGAGGGTACGCCGCAGGGCAAGACGCTCGACCTCGCCCAGGCCGCGCCGATCGACGGCTTTGACGTAAAGCTCGTCGGTGCGAATTCGTACGAGGAAACCGCGAATTCCGATGTCGTGATCATCACGGCCGGTTTGCCGCGAAAGCCAGGAATGAGCCGCGACGACCTCTTGAAGACCAACTCCGACATCGTCGGCTCGGTCACGGACGAGGTCGCGAAGTACTCGCCCAACGCTTTCATCATCGTCGTTTCAAACCCGCTCGATGCGATGGCGCAGGTCGCTTTTCGCCGCTCGGGCTTCCCGAAGAATCGCGTGATGGGAATGGCCGGCGTGCTTGACTCAGCCCGCATGCGTTGCTTTGTCGCTGAGGAGCTCGACGTCTCCGTGGAGAACGTCACGTGCTTCGTGCTCGGGGGTCACGGCGACACGATGGTGCCGCTGCCGCGCTATTCGACGTGTGCAGGCATTCCGATCACCGAGCTCATCCCGAAGGACAAGCTCGACGCGATCATCACCCGCACGGCGAACGGCGGCGCGGAGATCGTCGGCCTTCTGAAGACCGGCTCGGCATACTACGCACCGTCACTCGGCGCGGTCGAGATGTGCGAGTCGATCCTCAAGGACAAGAAAAAGATCCTGCCCTGCGCGGTCTTTCTTGAGGGCGAATATGGCATCTCGAACCTTTTCGTCGGCGTGCCCGTAAAGCTCGGCAAGAACGGCATCGAGCAGATCATCGAGATCAGCCTCACCGGCGACGAGCGTGCAGCTCTCCACAAGTCAGCCGCGTCGGTCCAGGAGCTGATCGACGTTCTCAACATCTGATACGTCGCATCACGACGCATAAATAAAAGGCCTCGCAAAATCCGCGAGGCCTTTCTTGACTTGAACGCAGGTGTCCCGCCTGCAACATCTCAGCCGACCGCGACACCTGAGCCCACGGAAGCATCCACCAATTTCAGTGCCTCACCCCGGGCGGAGGCGTCAGCCGCCAGAACATCCTCGATACTCGTCACATCCCGCCGCTCATGTCCCGAAACTACCCTTTGCACCGTAACCGGAATATCGCCCAACCCGATCCTTGAATCCAGGAACGCCTGCACGGCAACCTCATTGGCCGCATTCAATACTGCAGGCACCGTACCACCCGCACGCAATGCGCTGTATGCAAGGTTCAAACAAGGAAATCGCTCAACATCAGGTTCTTCAAATTCCAGCTTCGAAAGTGATGCAATATCGAGCCCTGGGAGCTCGCCCTTTCGGCGCTCTGGGTACGTCAGTGCGTACTGGATCGGGTGGCGCATGTCCGTAACGCCGAGCTGGGCGATCACCGAACCATCGACCATCTCTACCATCGAATGAACGACCGACTGCGGGTGCACGACAACCGAGATCCGGTCCGCGTCGAACCCGAACAGCCACCTCGCCTCGATGACCTCAAGGCCCTTGTTCATCAGCGTTGCCGAGTCGATCGTGATCTTGTCGCCCATGTCCCAGTTGGGATGGTCGAGAGCCTCATCACGAGTCGCGGCGGCGATCCTGTCCTTTGGCCACGTCCGAAACGGCCCGCCCGACGCCGTCAGAATAAGTCGTTTGACCTCGCTCCTCGACTCGCCTCGCAGGCACTGGTGAATGGCGTTGTGTTCGCTGTCGACCGGCAGGATCTCGGCGCCGGACTTGGCGGCCGCCGCGGTCATCAACTCGCCCGCCATGACGAGTGTCTCTTTATTCGCCAGAGCTATGCGCTTGCCCGCCTCGATCGCCCGCAGCGTGGGCATAAAGCCAACTGCTCCCACAGTTGCGGAGACGACCGTCTCGGCCTCGGCGTACGTCCCGACTGCTATCAGCCCTGATTCGCCGGTCTCGATGCCCGGTATAGCGGCGTTTATTGCGTGCAGTTCACGCTCAAGTTCCGCAGCACAAACGTCATCGGCGCACGCGACGAGCTCAGGTTTGTATTTGGCGATCTGCGAGGCGAACTTCGCCATATTCCGCCCGGCCGCCATCGCCACAACGCGAATGTCGCCGAGATGATCGACGACATTCAGCGTATTGCAGCCAATGGAGCCCGTAGAACCGAGGATCGAGATAGCACGCATAAAACCGAAACCTAGATTATCACGCGGCTAGGAGTTGTCCTTGAGGTATTGGTCGATGGACTCAAAGCGAGACGCCGACGCCTCGCCCGAGGCTTGTTTTTCTGCAAGATGCTGGTTGAACGCCGCCGAGTGATTCCGTGGAACGCTAAGTGTCATCCACTCCGTCGACCTGAGGTGCTTCGCAAGAAATACGATCTGACCGATGTGATACGCGTAGTGCGTCAGTTGGCGATTTATCGCCTCCACAACCGTGTGAGCCTCCCCGCGAATCGTGACCTTTTTCTCAAGATCATCCGCCGTCAAGGGCTCGATCGCGTCGAAGAGCGTCTGCCATCCGCTCTCCCAAAATTGCATCAACGACTCACGCGTGTCGCCGATCAGCTCGAACTCTTTATCGCGGTTCCGATCGGCCTTCTCGCCGTCGCTCGTCAAGAAGTCGCTCCACCTCGAACGCGCATTTCCCGCGATGTGTTTGACCAGGATCGCGATCGAATTCGACTCCGCATCTATCGTCCGGAAAAACTCCTCGTCCGACACCTGCTCGATCGTCCGCTCCGCCATCTTTTTGTAGTTGCGAAATGAGAGAACAGCGTCGGACAGGTAATTTGTTCGGATAGCCTCACTCATCGGTCCGCAGTTTTTCAAGTCGAACGACGATAACTACGTCTCTCGACTCTTCATCGAGTTGAATTGCAACGTCGTGATCTTTGTCCAGCTGCCGGAAACGACCGGATCGGTTGATATTAAATATTGAGCGGGCAAGCTTTTGCGGGATGTAGACATCTCCGATCTTTAGTTCGAGGGCCCCTCGGAGTCGCCGGTTCTCTGCCTCCGTGACGCCGTCGAACTCGATGCGGTGTACTTTGAATCTCCGGCCTTCGTCTATCTGGAGTGAAATGTTGACAGTGCCATCGCGCTCGCCCCGCTTAGGCTCAACCAACTCGGGCTCCGGGTCGCCCGTGTACTGTATGTAACCGAGCTGTTGATATTCCGCCTCTAGTGTTTCAGACACGAAGTCCTGCAAAGCCCTCCAGTCGGCGATCTGACCCGCATGTTCGCCCCATTCCTCTAGTATGCTGCGCGAGCTGATCTGCTCATTGCCGGTGACCCTAAAACTACCCCAGCGATACCTCCCGCCCTCGTCGACGTATAACGACACGTGGACGACCCCGGGGTCCACCTGAAATGACGCGATCGATGCTGTGGCTTTTAGATACCCTCTTCCCTGCATGAACCGTCGCAGGCAGGTCTGAACATAATACTCATGCGCACGACGGTCGGCGGGGTCGACGTTTCTAACGCAGTCTCGGTAGATGAGACCCAATTCGGCGGTCGAGGTCTGCCGATTACCAAAGAAGGTGACGTCGAGTTGTGGCACCGACGCAGGCTCCTGAGCCCGCAGACCGTGAATGCCTGCAAGCAAAACGAACGTGAAGAGCGGTACGGATCTGGTGCGCGTACCGTCAGTATTACACCAAAAGAGACACCGAATTCAAGGATTTTGAATGCATCCTGGGGCGGCTCTCCGAATAAGGGTCTGCTGGTCGCCGGTTTTCATATTCTTGATCGTAACCGTGCCGTCGGCGATCTCCGACTCACCCAGCACGCACACGAATGGCACCTTGATCGAGTCTGCGTATTTGATCTGCTTGCCGAGCTTGTCGGCGTCTGGGTACAGCGTGACGCGAAGGCCGGCGGAGCGAAGTTCCTGTGCGAGCTTTAGCGATTCGGCCGCGGTCTCCTCGGACCAGATCGTAACGAGCACATCGGCCGCCCCACTGTCGGCGATCTCGGGCGGGAACATTCCTCGCTCGTCCATTACGACGAGTATTCGCTCAAGCCCCAGCGAGAATCCACATGCCGGGATCTGCTCCTTTCCAAACATCCCGATCAGCCCGTCATACCGCCCGCCGCCGCCAAGACTGCCCGCGAGGTCCGGCACGTTGATCTCCATGATCGTGCCGGTGTAGTACGAAAGCCCGCGAGCGAGCGATGGATCGATCTTGACGCGCGGCGATCCGCACAGATCAAGCAGCCGATCGAGGTCGGGATGCGATACCTCTCCCGTCACTGCTGCGAGGAATTGGTCCGCTGCGGCCGAGTCGATGCCTCGGGAAAGAAGGTCTTTTTTTACGCCGTCCGCGCCGATCTTATCGAGTTTGTCGAGAGCAATAAGTGCGTCCGTCTCCTCTGCTATGCCGGCGTCGGCAACCATCTGCGAAAGCAACTGGCGATGATTCAATCGAACGGCGAAATCGCCAAAACCAAGCCGCGTCAAGATCTCGCTCGCCGTCACGATGACCTCAGCTTCGATCACCATCGACGTCGAACCGATCGCGTCAACGTCGCACTGATAGAACTCCCGGAACCTCCCTTTTGCAGGTCGGTCTGCCCGCCATACCGGCTGTATCTGATAGCGTTTAAAGAACTTAGGTATGTCATTGCGATTATTCGCGACAACTCGTGCGAGTGGCACGGTGAGGTCGTATCGCAAAGCCAGATCCGCGAGCTCCGAGTCGCTCGACTCTCGAAGTTTTTCGCCCCGTTTTAGGATCTTGAAAATGAGCTGATTGCCTTCCTCGCCATATTTGCCGGTGAGCGTCTCTAGATTCTCGACCGCGGGTGTTTCGAGCGGCTCAAAGCCGTAGGACTCGTACACGGACTTGATGACGCCGATGACGTACTCGCGTTTGCGAACGTCGGCTGGAAGGAAGTCGCGCATTCCGCGGGCTGGCTGGGTCGAAACCATAGAAAGACATCTTACCGCAGAGATGGCGAGACGCGGAGAGTAAGCCTCATCCGCGTCCCTTGAGGATCCAAATTGCCCTACAGCCTACCAGCTGTGGAAGGTGTAGCCGACGTAGATCAGGTTGTTCTGAAATCCGGGATTCGAGATGCCGCGATTCGCATTTGATATATGCAGAGCCTTGTAGCCGATCGTCACCGATGTGCCGTCCTCGCGGGCGATCTCGAGGCCAGCACCGATCTCGGGAGTGAAGTTGAGTTTGGTGCCGTAGAAATTTGGAACTATGTGCTGGAACGCGAGGATCCCGGCCGATGCCTCGACAAAGGGCTGGTACCGCTTCTTGTTGCGAAAGTTGAACTGGAATCCAACGGGAGTAACGCCATACGCGTAGCGATTCTCTCGCACAGAGACTGCGGCCGGTGGCGTTCCTCTCACCTCAACATCGGGATAGCTAAGGAACGCAGCCGGGATCACGTCCGCCGTGTAGCGGATCTTCACGTCATCGCCGTCATGCAGCACACGAGCGTAACGGAAAGCGATAACTCCGAGTCGCGCATCCTCGACGCGACCGGCAAATCTAAAAACTGTCGTTGACTGCGGCGAGTATCCGCCCCAGACACTAACCTCGTTCTTGTCGTCATTAGCACTCTGAGCCGCGGCCGACGCGGTGAGGGCGATCGCCAGGCCCGCAAGTAGTAAGAGATTTTTCATAACGTTACCTAACGTAAATGGGATTAGATAATATCCACGGCACATTATCAAAGCCTGCACCCAGGCCTTCACGATAGACCTCCACGCGATACGCGGCGGGTCCGGTCGCGTCGGTTGTTAGTTCCATCACGTTGGACGACTCGGCGACCTTTTGACCGTTGCGGAGGATGACGATGCGCGAGGATTGTGGCGACGTCGCGCGGAGCTTCATGCCGGATGCGAAGGTTGTCTCGCCACCAACGCCGATGCCGTCGCTCGTCGTAAAGCGAAAACCGCGCGTGTCGCCGAGCACGTCAAAACCAACAAAAAACTTTCCGTCTTTAATCGCATTCAGTAAAGAGCCGCTGTCGAGTTGGCCGTCGATGAGCACATGCATCCTCGCGATGCGAAAAATATCTGTGTACGGGTCGACCTTCATCCCGACGATTCGGCTTCCGATCTCGTCGCCGAACATGTGAAACCCGATGGCCGAATGGGCGTCGAGGCCCGCGGTCAGGAATACGCGTCGCGTCGCAGCAACCTCGTCAAAACGGCTGAGGTTTTCGTCGGGTCGCCGCAAAAACCGAGCGATCGCGAGGGACCTGTTAACCTGACCGGACCACGGATAGTCGAGCACGGCGAGTAATGGGTTCGCTGCTCGAAGCTGTGTATTCAGATTGACGACCTCGATCCCGTCGAATGTGGTCCCCAATGCACCGAACTTCTCCGGGTACGCGATCTCGGCGATGCCATTTCTCGCGTGAATGCGATCGATGACTTCGCTCGTATCGCGTAAACGAAACTCCGCCGCATCCGCACTACCTGGCAGCATCAGAAATCGGTCACCGGTCTTCGACTGAACTTCATTACCAGGGATGAAAAGGATAGAGCCATACCAGCCATTAAGGGTCAGGGCAGAGGTGTTAAAGGCAGGCGAGAAGTGCTCTGTAAGCAGCACAAAATCGAGTCGGTTATCACACGCCGCATTCAGCATCTCATCGAACGCATCACTGAGCTCGCCGCTGTGCACACTGTGGACGTGAATAACGCCCACGTACTCGCGCGGCCCGTTAATGACCAACGAACGGGATGCGTCTGAGTCGGCGATCTTCCGTGTGACCGAGTCGATCTGCCATGCGCGAAAAGCGAACGGTATCTGCAGCAGCAACATCGCCGCGGCTAGGAGGCCGATGACTTTTAGGATGCTCTTCACGCCGAGGGCATCTTACGAGTAATGTTGTTTGAGTTCAACGTAGTTTCGCCAGGAGCGGTCGAGAAATGCGACCTCGTCTTCGGTCAGTTCGCGTTTCACCTTCGCCGGTGAGCCCATGACCATCGAGCGTGGAGGGATGATCGTTCCCGGCGTCAACAGGCTTCCTGCCGCGACGAGCGATTCGCGTCCGACATGAACGCCGTCGAGCAGGATGGCACCGATACCTATGAGACAGCCCGACTCGACATGGCACCCGTGCAGCGTGACACGATGACCGACAGTGATCTCGTCCTCTAGGATCGTCGGATGGGTCCGCGACGAAACGTGGACCATGGTCATGTCCTGAATGTTTGTGCGAGCGCCGATGCGAATATGGTTCACGTCGCCACGCAAAACCGACCCGAACCACACGCTTGAATCCTCACCCAACTCGACGTCGCCGATTACAAGCGCGGTGTCCGCCACCAAGGCGGATGCGGGAACAGACGGTCGGATGTCTTTGAAACTCCTGATCAATTCTTCTCTTCCTCCGCGTGCCTGCGTGAGAAAACATAGCCCGCTAACGAGCGAACTTCCGCTTCAACGTCCCAAACAACTGCTCAAGTTCAGCGACCCGCAGGAGCTTAGCCACGACAATAAACGCCACACCGCCAAGGATGATCGGCACGAAAGCCTCCACCGCTCGCAGGGATAACCCCGATGACCCATACCGATCGAAAAGCAGACGGTACGTTCCGTAGCACACAACTGAAAGTACGATTGACGCGACGGCGATCTTCGCGAAAGACGCCGCGATAGCGCGTCCATTAAGCCGCTTGATACGACGCCGCATGATGATGGCGAGTGCAAAAAAGTTGACGAGCGCCACTAGCGAGGTCGCGAGCGCGACGCCGACGTGACCGTAGCCATAAGGTGTATCGGGCGTCACGCCATACTGCGAAAACCACTCGCGCAAACCGTAGCCGCCGATAAAGTTGACCGCGATAGAGGCGATCGCGATGATCATAGGCGTTTTTGCATCATTAAGTGCATAGAAGGCCGGCGACAGGATCTTGATCGCCGCGTAGCCTGTCAGCCCGATCGAATATCCGATCAACGCAACAGCGGTCATACTCGTCGCCGTCGCGTCGAACTTGCCTCGCTCATAAATGAGGCGAATGATCGGTTCACCTAGCACGATCAGGCCGCACGCCGAGGGCAGCGTCATCAGGAAGACAAGATTCATCGACGAGGAGATCGTGTCACGAAGGTCCTTTGTCTTGCCCTCGCTCGCGAGCCGTGACATCACCGGGATCGCTGCCGTCCCGACCGCAACACCAAACAATCCGATCGGGAACTGCATCAGTCGAAATGCGTAATTCAGCCACCCTTGGGCACCGCCGATCTCGGAGACCAGAGATGTGTTGATCATCACGTTGATCTGCACGGCTGAGGTGCCGAGGATCGCGGGGGCCATCAGAGAGCCAACCTTGCGAATGCCCTCATCGGCAAAACTCAGAACGGGTGAGAAGCGAAAACCGATCTTCAGCAGAGACGGTACCTGCATCGCTAGCTGCGCCCCACCGCCGATCAGGGTTCCGATCGACATTCCGATGATCGCCCATTGGGAAGCGTCAGTCGGGATAGCGTCCTTGTCGTTCGAGCCCGTCCAGCCGCCACCGCTCAGCCAGTAAGCCACGACGAGTCCGAAGACTATCGACACGATATTAAATACCGTCGATGCCGACGCGGGGATGCCAAAAATGCCCTTCGTGTTCAAGACCCCCATCGCGACAGCGGCGAGCGCGACGAGCAGAATGAAGGGAAACATTATCTGCGTCATCGTCGTCGCGAGTGCCGCTTTTTCCGGAGAAAATCCACCCGCGATCAGCGCGACGAACTGCTTTGAAAAAATGACGCCGATGATACAGATAACGCTCAGAATGACGGCTAACAGGTTAAAGACCATGCTCGCGAGGCGCCACGCTTCCTTCTCGCTCTTGTTGATCTGGTAATCGGTAAAAACCTTGACGAAGGCGACGGACAAGGCCCCCTCGGCGAAAAGATCGCGAAGGACGTTTGGGATTCGGAACGCGACGACATACGCGTCCATCAAAAATCCGGCACCAAAATATCGGGCGAAAACGACCTCGCGCAGCAGGCCTAGCAGCCGCGAGAACATCACGGCGATCGAGACTATTCCGGCAGAGCGCGCAACACTGCTCTGCTTTGTGGCAATGGGTCGGTCCGGGTCGGTCAGTTGTTCTGGAAGTTCGGTTTCCTGCTCCGGTTGGTTCATCGTACGACGGCTGGAATTATCTCACGCCGTGCGCGGATTGACCACGATTCAATCGTCGGTGAGCTTCACAAATAACTCCGCGTCACTCTTTTCCACAGGTTTGCGATTCGCCTGGATCTGCTTGATAAGGCCGAATCCGATGACCACGACGCCAAGTATCGCCTGTCCGACTACAAGCCAATTCCGCGTCGACGTATTCCTATCCGCCTCACCTGTAAAGTAGTACTGCAGCGCGCTGCCAAGTACGAAGCTGCCAGTCAGGATCACGAGTACCCAATACCAGGAACGATGCATGAATCAATTATACCCTCCGACAAAAATGCAGAGCCGGAAGGCTCTGCACACAAAGACGTAGATGCTCTTGGCCGCTACTCGCTGTGCCCGCCGTTTGGATAGCTGACCCGTGACTTCGCCAATCGATATTCGATGGAAACAGGGCTGTATGTCATCGCCTGCGCGCCGCCGAACTGAGCCTGTACAAGCGGGACGAACATATTCTGGAACGCCCGGAATCTCGCCACGCCTCCCTTCATATTGAAGATCACAAATAGCAACCGGCCGTTGCGCGTACTGACTTCGCCCGCCAGTGCACTTGCTCCACCGTCCGTATTGCCGAGCGTGCCGGTCTTACCGACCACACTTCCTCGGGCCCAGTCGGCGTCAAAGCGGTCCTCGAGAGTTCCCTGGTCCATCCCGGCGACGGGCATGATATCCATGAACGTCAGCTTATTCTTAGCAAGGTCCTGCCTGAGCGCTCGAAGCAGCTTCATCATCGCGTTCGGAGTGACGCGGTTGTAACCGAGGCCGCTAGAGGTCGCGAGCGAGAGTTCACCGGGCGGTACGTCCGCATTGAGCTGTACGAGCCGCGCGACGCCGTACGGGCCGCCTACAAGCTCGCCAAGCCGCTCAGCCAAGAAATTGTTAGAGAAGCACAGTACAGCCTTGAGGATCTCCTTCATCGGCGCCGACTCGTAAGTAAAGAGCAGGCGTGGGCTGCTTGGCACGCCGGTCACGAATGGTTGCCCGGCGAAAGTGACCGACGGAACGCCGCGCACCTGAGCACCGCGGCCGGAGTAGGCGAGATAATCGAGCCACGACTTTGTGGCACCAGCCGAGCGCTTCGCCATGTCAAGGTCGTTAAAGAGTGCCTGAGCAGACACCGGCGCGGACGTCGAATAGTTGATCGAGAAGTTTTCCGTGACGTACAGATTGCCGTTGACACTGCGGACGCCAAGCTTGTTCAGCTCGTCGGCAAGAAGGACGCCGTGTTGGTTCGAAAACATCGGGTCACGGCCAGTGATGTATATATTTCCGTTCAAGGCTCCCGTCGTCTGATCGATCGAGCCGTCGGTGTAGACGTTCGTCATGAACCGAAAGTCGGGGCCGAATGTCTTGAGCACCGCATACGCTGTGGCGATCTTTACGTTCGACGCGGGATTGAATGTCAGGTCCGCGTTAGCCTCCGCAACGACCTTGCCGTCCATCGTCTCGACCAACACGCCGGAATAGCCGGGAATTTCCACCTGCTGCAGCGCGGCGAACATTGTCCGGATCGGATTCCGAACGGCTGGGAGGGCGGGCTCCGAGCTTCCGGTTAGCGCGACGAGCGGTGTCGCTGACGGCGTCGCCTGTTGGATCTGAATATCCTGAAGAAGAGGTGGCCGGTCCTGTGCCGCGATGCTCGCAAAAGCAAAAGCGAAGACGGCAATTAACCAACTTAACTTTTGGGGCAGAGTCCTCATTTTTCGTATCGCTGTTGTCGTCCGGCTAGACAGGGCAGGCTTCGTGCGGCACCTAGAAGCATTGCAGTTGTGGACTATAGCACATTCGCCCGCGGCCAGAACACCGTTTTCTTCCACGGCAACCAACGCGAATTTGATGAGGGATCTTAGCGCGCCGGATGCCCGTAAGTGCAAGCCCCGCTTATGGAGGCCATCGAAATGAATTATACCATGTGCGTCTTGCTTACGGGGAAGGTTCCTCAGCCACGTGGCAACGCTTGATCATCACGAGCCGGGTGCCGTCGTCGGTGGGCTCTAAACGGACCTCATCCATCAATTTTTTCATGAGCTTGAGGCCCCAGCCCCGTACCGAGCCCTCGATATCCTTCGGCCGCATGTCCGCAAGACGAACCCCGCGATTCGTGACAGTTACAGTCAGTTGCCCCTCGTCGACCGTGAAGGTCAGGCGGACCCTGCGGTCCGGACTTAGGCTGTGCTCCGCCGCGTTGATCAAGGCCTCGACAAGTGCTGTCTTTATGTGCGTGACCACCTTTTCAGGAATGCCGTGTTTCGCGCAGATCTCACCAACCTTACGGGTGGCGGTCGTTTCGCCCTCGTCGCCCATCGGAACCGTGATCTCGTAAGTTGTGGCCGCACTGTCGTGATGCGGCGGTTGATCGAGCAGCTTTTTCAGCAACTCGATCTGTTGGCGACTAGTGCCGAGGGCGTTCCGTTCGGCCAGAATTTCGCGGGCTTCGTCGTCAAAGCCCTCGGGTGCGATCAACCAAACACGGAATTGTTCGCACCCGGCATTTACCGCTGCCATCTCTAAACGATCGCACCAGAACTCTGCCGTCGCGGCATCGGCCTCGAGCTTCGAATCGATCTCCGCCATCAACCACGCTTCTCCCGTGCCGGTAAGCCCGAGCGCCGATCGGTCGGGATCCGACAACTCCGCGATCGCCGGATAAAACTCGGCCGCTGCATCTGAATGCACGATTCGCGGCAATTCAAATGTGTCGGCCGAAGCTGCCAGCGACGTAAGGATCAATTCCTCGGCCTGCCCTTTGTACTCCTCTTTGAACATTCCATACGCCACAGTGGCGCGCGGCACAGACTGCCCGTAGAAGCGGGATAGCAGTCCGCTCACGCCGATGGCAGCGCCGCTCCGGTAGAACTCGGTCATCAGGCGCGGGGCTCGAGCGAAGTTTGCGATCGTCAGGTTCGCGAGGACGGCGGCTTGCGTCCGTCGCGAATCGGCGAGTGCCATCGCTGTGTCAGCGGTGTCGTGCGAAACACGCCCGCCCGCACGTCGCCTTGATCGAGAGAGCCGTCCGTGAGCGATCGATCGCGTGTAAACATGCTCGACCGACTTGAAGTCCAGAAGCGACATGTCCTCGTCGGCTGCTTCGAGGATCAGATCGCGGATGTCATGCGGATTCCCTTCGAGCTGCACCGCGATCAGGTCGCAGGTACGTTCGCTCGTCTGCACACCGGCGTCGTCGCACAGCGAAGCAACGAGGTCGGCGGCTTTAGCGACGGCAAGGTTGGCCACAACGAGCCTCGGCACGGAGAGTATGCATGCCGTTTCGAGAGAGCCGCCTGCGATCACTGCGATATCTCCCGCTATTAATCGCTTGATCTCGTCCAGGAACGCCGCCGAAGCTTGCTCAAGACCATCGATCAGAACCGTGACCTTGGCGAGGGCGATGCGTGTTGGCAATGCGATACAGACGGGCGTGATCTCTGACTCGTCCGCGAGATCGATCGCTTCGACAGCCTCGTCTATCCACGTACTGTCGGTCGCCGTCGTGAATCTTGCGGCTTCTTCGATCGCTGGCGATCGTCGTAAGAAGCTCGCATCGCCTGAGCGGAAAGCGACTACGTTCGCCACCACTTGGCGCGCAAATCTGCGGGCCGCATCGGTCGCGCCTTCATCCAAACGTACTTCGAAGTAGATCGGCAGTGTGTCGCCCGCAAAGAAAAGGCGGTCGAACGCCTGCTTTAGCAGCTCCGAAACGCCTACGCCAGCGTCACCCGAGACAACGAGACTCCGGCCTTCGCGAGCGGCCGCGGTCACCCGCTCAAGCTCGCTGTTGCGTCCGACGAACCGGTGCCGGCAGCCAAACACTCGTTCGGCGGTCACCGGGCGATCTCCTCAAATTCTTGTACTTGATTTCGCCCCCGGCGTTTTGCTTCGTAAAGGGCACGGTCGGCGGCATCAACAAGATCGGCGGAGACACACAGGTCGGCAGAGCAGCTGGCGATGCCGATGGACGCGGTTACGCGACGATGTGGGAATTCGGTCTGCTCGATGTTGTGACGGATACGTTCGGCGATCGTAACAGCCTCGTCGCCGGTTGTTTGCGGCAGCAGGATCGAGAATTCCTCACCGCCAAATCTCGCCGCGACGTCCGCACCGCGAAGAGTATCGCGAATGACCTGCCCGACCAGCTTCAAGGCCTCGTCACCCGCCGGATGGCCAAATTTGTCGTTGTAGGACTTAAAGTGGTCCACGTCGAGCATCATGAAGCTCATCGGAAAACCGTGACGTGTGGAGCGTTTGACTTCTTCAACGAGCCGCGCCTCGATGTATCGGCGATTGAGAAGCCCGGTGAGAGCGTCGGTTACCGACAACTGCTCGTATTCGCCCGCTTTGTCCTTCAGCACAGCCCGATCTATCGCCACCGCGAGCTGCGGAGCGACCGCCATGAACAGGTCAAGCGAAGCCTGATCAAACACACCGCCTGACGCGAGATCGGTGAAGTTCATCACGCCTACGGAGCGACCTGGCAACGTGATCGGACAGCTCATGAATGAGTGGGTTTTGTATCCCCGTCGCTCATCCGCGGGCTGGAGCCCGGCCTTCGCGACATCCGCGATGATCGCCGGCTGACCGCGATGGAAAACGACTTGCGACACGCGCTCGCCAGGCTCCTCATCGTCGTTTGGCCGCTGCCACGCACCGATCATCGCTTTCAGCTCAAGACGCTCCTCGCGCTCGTTCCAGACGAGTAGCGAAGCACGCTCAGCACCAAGCATCTCCGCCGAACTTTGGGTCAGATTCAGCCAGAGATCGTCGCGGTCGACACGGCGCAGGCTGCGGCTAAAATTCCGCACGGCCTTGTTCAGCAACTCTCGCCGCTCGACTTCGCTGCGAAGCCTCAGGATCTCTAATTGCGGAGCCAGCGAGTGGCACAGCCGGGCGAGATTAGCTTTGGCCTCATCCTCGACCTCACCAAGCACGGCGATCGCCGAGGTGACCTGACTATCAAACCCGAGCGGAAAAAGCGTCAACGAGCGCGCGGCCGGCTGCTCGCCACGAGCTCGCTCACCAAGTTCCAATGGCGTATCGTTCACCAGCCCGTCGATCAGCCGCGGATCCTCCGGAGAGAGCTTTAGCCTCACCTGCCGACCCTTTAAGGGACCGTGGCCGGCCGTCGTCTCGAAGCCCGCACCCCGGCTCTCTAGCCACACGAGAGCGTCGATACCGTAAGTCTGCGATATGAAATCGAGAATGTTGCCTGCCGCCTTTTGATAGTCGCTCTTCAAGAGCGATCCAAAGAAGGACCTCCATGCGCGGGCCTCCGCCGTACGGCCGGCCGTCGGTCGTGCAGATTCAGGTTTCGGGGTAGGGGCGCTCACCACTCTTTAGATGACTCAAAAGACGAATATCACGCAGGGAGAGATCGCCCCGCGAGACGTGTCACATAGCTTCCGCTTGCACACCCGCTAAAACGACTAATTCCGCGAGTTTTTCAACAAACAACCGCCGCTCAAAATTATCGTTCGCCTTTGTCGGATAACATACCCTGCCCGGTGGGGTTCATGTCTAGCCTTGTCTTTAGCAGATCTTATTTCCTGAGGGAGGCATAAAATGATCAACGATTACGAAGCAACAGAACCAATGACCACCGATGCTATTCCGGTCGGGCGCGGCGCAAACGCGTACGCCAACGCCGAAGCGCTATCAAATGACGATGTTATCTCCGAGCTGAACGACCTCATCGAGACCTGCCGCGACGGACAGGACGGATTCAAGGACGCCGCCGAGGGCGTCGAGCGTTCTGATCTGAAGACGCTTTTTTATGAGTTTTCGCAGCAGAGGGCACAATTTGCAGCCGTTCTGATGGAACTAGTCCGTGAGCTCGGGGGAGATCCGGCGCATAGCAGCTCTATTGCGGGTGCGATGCATCGCGGGTGGATCGAGCTCAAAGCCGCTCTCACCGGTGGAGGCGACGAGGCCATCCTGAACGAGTGCGAACGCGGTGAAGATTACGCCAAGGACGCCTACAGCAAGGCCCTTGAGAAGAACCTCCCGTCCAACATTGCAGACGTCATTCGGCAGCAGGCAACCGCCGTTCAGGCTGCACACAACCGCGTCAAAGAACTCCGCAACTCTTCAAAAAGCAACAGCGCAAGTTCCTCAAACTGAAGTCCAACTCAAGACTAGATGGATAGAAAGGGCTCCGAAAAGGGGCCTTTTTTTTACGGTTGGCCCGATCGCGGCGGTGGCGTCCAAGTGTTGTCAATACTGATGTTGCGCACCGAAACGCTGTTTAGCCCCGTGATCTGCAGCCCGTGCACGTATGGCTTAACCAGTGAGTACGCCGTCGGCGAATAGAGAGGTATCGAATACAGCTGATATAACGCCTGCGCAGCCGTCGCGGCAGTTTCATTGTCCATCATCGGCAAGTGCTCCGACGCTTGAGGGAGGGTGTGAGTTTCCGGCTTCGCAGCCAACGATCCCTCGGGGCCGGGCGGCGACTCGTGCAGCAGCTCGGCCTCCGGCGCGGCCGGGATGAAGATGGCCGACAACATTGCCCGCTCGTCTGCTGTAGGAAGCACGACGCCGCGACGGATCAGGTCGTATTCACCGTTCCCACGGATCGCATCGATCTCCATCGCATCTTTTACGAGCACCTGAGTATCAATGCCAAGATTCTGTTTCCACATCCGGGCAACGATACGCGCGACTCGCTGCTGAGCATCGTTACGATTGATGACGAGGCGAACAGACGGAAAACTCTCGCCGTTCGCATAACCTGCTCTCGAAAGCAGGTCTCGCGCGTACTCTACGTCAAAGTCGAGCGACCCGTCACCGCCCTTCCTGATCGGAACAAAATCGTCTGCCGGCTCGGCCGATCCCTGGAATTCGCTCTCAACAAGGCGCTCACGATCGATCGCGATCGACATAGCCTCACGCACGCGTCGGTCGCTGAACGGAGCATTCTTTGTGTTGAACTCGTACAGGTTCAACGCGTTGTGGGTCGTCTGTCGGAAATCGCCGTACGGCGAGAGCAGCTTCAGGGCGAGCGGCTCAAAATCGGAGTTTGTGATGGCATCCAGTTCACCGCGTTTGTAAGCGTCGAGTGCCGATTCGGCGGTCTCTGTCGGTACAAAGCGGATCCGCTCGAGCTTTACCGCGGCCTTATTCCAATAACTCTCGCTGCGGGCGAGCACAACTCCAGCGGCTGAGGCTTCAGCAAGGGTGAACGGCCCGTTGGTCGGGATCGCCACCTCAAGGGGTGACGTTTCGAAGCTTGTTCCCTCGCCATACACCGGCCTGAAAACCGGATCAGAAACGAGCTTTGGAAAATCCGGGTCAGCCTTCGTAAGCGAAACCGTTAACGTCGTATCGTCAACCGCTGTCACGCCGATGATCTTCGACTTAGGCGCAGGACCCTCGTCTGCAACGGACGGGGCCGGCGATGTCTCCGGCGACAAGCTGGCGGTCTTTGGTTCGACGGGCGCCGCTCTTAACGTCTCGGCAACTGCCGGCTTGAGGGGCTCGGGCTTCGGCACGAGGCCGACGATATTTTCGAACAGCTCAGGATGGGCCGAACCCTGAATAGCCGCCGCTCGCTTCCACGAAGCGACGATATCCGCCGCGGTCACGCGTTTGCCGTTCGACCACTTGGCGTCTTTGCGAAGGTGAAACGTCCAGAATCTCGCGTCCTCGGCCGACGTCCACTTTTCCGCCAACGCAGGCACAGCGTTAAACGTCGTAGGATCGATCTCAGTCAGTCCTTCGAATAACGAACAAACAATATCGCTTTCTGGCGAAGCCGATGCACGTGCGGGATCGAAAGACTTTGGCAGCTTCCCATTCGACCAGCGAAGCTCTTGCACCTGCGGTGGTGCGGTCGATGAGATGTACGGCTCCGCAGTAGGCGTCTTGACCTGCGTACACGCGGAGGCCAACAGCGCGAGGCCAGATGCCGCGAGGAGCAGTCCCACCATCCGCCAGCGTCGCAACCCTGTCCGTATCTCCGGCATTCGTAGCTCTACTTGGTAATTCGTAGTTGCGCGACGACTTCCAGCGTCTGACGCCGGGTGTCCTCAAACCCCTCCGAAGTGTCGATCAGGTAATCTGCATACCGCTTTTTTTCGTCCTGCGGCATCTGTGCGGCGATCCGCTCTCCGGCCTCACTCTCCGAGAGACCGCTGCGGCTCATAAGACGCGCCAATTGTAGCTTAGGGCGACACCACACAACAACGACTTTGTCGAAACGTTGGTACCCACCGGACTCGATCATCAGTGCCGCGTCGATCACAGCAATTCCGTTCGGGTCCATCGACTCGGCCTCGCGTATCCAACGGTCCTGCTCCTCGATAACTAATGGATGCACGATCGAATTGAGTAGTTTTCTTTTTGCCTCGTCCGCAAAGATGAGCTTTGCCATCTTTGCCCGGTCTAGCGATCCGTCCGGATGAAGGATCTCGTAGTCAAAAGCCTCAACGATCCCTGCAAGCCCCTTCGTCCCCGGCGCGACGACATCGCGTGCAGTTTGATCGGCGTCGAGCACGTGAATGCCGGCGTCTCGCAACACGTCACACACGAACGTCTTGCCGACAGCGATCGAACCTGTGAGCCCGACCTTCAACATTACGCACCGTGCCGCTTGGCTAGCTTGTCGACGTTATATTCGGCGATCTCCGTCAGCGTTATTCCGAGTTCATCAGCGCATGCTGAGATGTACCAGAGCACATCGCCCAACTCGTCCTTTAGGTTGCCCCGGATCTCGTCGTTGAGGACGCCGCCATGATCGCGTTGAATCTTCTTGACGATGTTTGCGACCTCGCCGGCCTCCCCGGTAAGGCCAAGCGTCGGATATTCCAGATTCGACATCCGCCGCGGATAAAGCGCCGTACGCGACGCTGCTGATTGATAATCTTCGAAATTCATAGAGGTATTCGAAAGGCATTCGAACATAGACACACGAGACTCTCGTTCTTATCTGCCGATGTTGCTGTCTGTTTATTCCTGACGTCGCATCCGCGAAGCACGGACGGTATTTTTCATCAGCATCGCAACAGTCAGAAGTCCAACGCCACCGGGCACCGGCGTGAAGTAGCCTGCTCGCTCCATCGCATCTTTCCAACTCACATCGCCGACGAGCGTCGCTCCTCGTTTTTCGATGGCAGCGAGGCGCTTTTCAAGCTCCTCGCCCTCAAAGAATGTCGGCAATGCGCCGCGATCGCTGACGCTGTTGATCCCAACATCGATCACAGCCGCGCCCTCTTTTATATGCTCGCCACGAATAAACCCGGCTCGCCCGATCGCGGCGACGAGAATATCGGCTTGGCTGCACACGTTCGTTAGGTCGCGCGTCTTGGAGTGGCACACCGTGACCGTTGCATTTTCATTGAGCAGCAGCATCGCCATTGGCTTGCCCACGATGTTGCTGCGGCCGACGACTACGGCATTTGCACCGGCGATCGCGATGCTGGAGCGTTTAAGGATCTCGATCACCCCCGCCGGCGTGCATGGAACGAGAGAAGCCTGACCCTGCATCAGACGTCCGGCGTTGACGGGATGAAAGCCGTCCACATCCTTTCGGGGATCGATGCGCTCCAACACGACCGATTCATCAATGTGCTTCGGCAGTGGCAGTTGGACGAGAATGCCGTCGACCTCATCACTCCCATTCAGTTCGTCAACCTGCCTGATAAGGTCGTCCTGGTTAACGGACTCGTCGAGATGAATGTGCCCGGATCGGATCCCGAGCTCGTCAGCCGTTCGCACCTTGCTACCGACATAAACCGCCGAAGCCGGATCCTCGCCAACCCGCACGACCGTCAGTCCCGGCGTGTAGTTAAGACCTGCGATCTCGTCTTTGACCTCGCTCTTTATCGCATCCGCAAAGGTCTTTCCACTCAATAATTGTGCTGTCACCGGCCTTATTTTACTCCGCCTTCGACGGCTCTGCTAAAATCGCCGTCGATGAGAAGCATCGCGGCAATGTTATTTTCCCTCGCCGCCCTAGTGACGGCCGTCACGGCCGCCCCGTCCGAGCACGAATTAAAGCTCATCAACCTCTCCGTCACTGCCCGCTCAACCGGCAACCTCCTCTTCGAGCAGCTCCTCCTGCGACAGATCATGCTCGAGTCCTCGGGCGAGATCGCTGACTCAGCCCGCCGTCGTCTTGCCGGGAACGCAGTCGCCTCGGGTGCCTACGTCGAAGCCATCCGTCTGCTCACGACGGGCGGCACCGGCGAAGGAGTTTCTCGCGACGATCAGGTCCTCCTGGGCGAGGCGTACCAACTGTCTGGGGACAACGCTCGTGCCACTCAGATCCTCGATGACATTGTGAACACGACGCCGAATCCGGCCCAGCCTGACGACGCCGCGATCGACGCGGTTCAGTCCCTTGACGCGATTGCTGGAGATATCGACGAAGCCGAACATTTCCGTCGGGCCGGGATCTACCAATTCAATCGGCAATGGACCATTGCTCGCTTGCATTACGAGCACGTCAAGACCAGTGAGAACGCCGCCGAAGCGATGCTCCAGATCGGTCGGGGGTATTCATTATCGCTCGATTTTCCGGCCGCCGTGACCTGGTATCAGAGAGTCATCGACCTATTTCCCGACTCGCCCCAGGCAAAAGACGCACTGCTCCAGTCCGCCGCCGCCTACGCTCGCCAATCCCAGCTTGACGAAGCGATCCGGCGCTACCAAACATTCATCGACAAACACCCAAACGATGAAAAACTTGACCGCGCATACCTGAACATCGTCGACACATACCGCGACGCTGGCGACGACACCAAAGCCCTTGAGTGGTGTCAAAAAACCGAAGCCGCCTTTTCCGGCAAAACCCCCGAGGCACTAGCGATCTTTGACGAAGCGAAGATCTACACGTCCCGACATGAAAACAGCAATGCGGTCGGCTCACTTGATCGCCTACAGGGCCGCAGCGATCTCGGCGGTGCGGCCGTTCCGGGTGGGACAACTACCGGTGAACTCGCCGCGATGCGAAACGGTTCGGCATACTTGCCGGTGAACACCATTGTTGCGAGTCCCAAGGCCGCCGACTTCCCGGCGGCATTTGCGGAAGTTGTCGTACGACGGTCGCAAGCGAACAATGTCGATCCACGACTCGTGCTCGCGATAATGCATACCGAATCGAGATTCGAACCGCAGGCACGGTCGAACGCCGCAGCCCGCGGGCTGATGCAGTTGACGCATCCCAGCGCGGTGCGGCTTGCGAGAGAATTGGGTTGGACAAGATTCAGCGACGACGAGCTTTATTCACCTGAGAATTCGATCGCGCTCGCCGTCCAGTACATCGCCGATCTCCAGGCGATGTTCCCCAACCAGCCGGAGGCCGTCGTCGCCTCGTACAACGGCGGCGAAGACAACGTAAAACGCTGGATCGGCCGTTCAAAGTCCGACCGGCCCGAGCGTTACGTCCCAGAGTTCGTCTTCGCGCAGACCAAGGGATACGTGTACCGCGTAATGGCCAACTACGGAGCCTATCAACGGCTTTACGACGAGCAGCTCCGTCTCAAGTGACCTCAACTTGTATCGGGCGTCCCGCTCCGACATCATTGGGATAATGCGCTATTTCTTACTCGTAATACTCGCTGCAGTTCTCCTCGCCGGCTGTCAAAAACCTGCCGCCCCCCCAGCCAACACGGGAGCGTCGCCTAATGCGAAGCGATATCCATTCAAAGGCTCGATAGTCGCGGTCGACAAGGCTGCTGGAAAGGCCACGATCAAGCATGAAAAGATCGACGGTTACATGGATGCGATGACGATGGACTTCGCGATCCATGCCGACTGGGTCTGGGACAAGCTCGAGCCGGGGACGGGGATCTCGGGTGAATTGGTCGTCGATCCGGCATCGCCGGACGGTTACTGGATCGAGAATGTCACGCTGAGCGAGGCTGGTCCCGCGGGTCAGTTGCCGGTGAACGACGCCTTTGCACAAGTTGGGCATGAGGTACCGGACTTCACGCTAAAAAATCAGGACGGCAAGCCGGTGTCGATCAAAGACTTTCGCGGCAAGGCGCTGGCGATCACGTTCATCTATGCGAAGTGTCCGCTGCCGGATTACTGCATTCGGATGTCGACGAATTTCAGCGACGTCGCGATGCAGCTTGATAAAGACCCGAGACTGAAGGATAAGGTTCGGCTGCTGTCGATCTCGTTTGACCCGGCAAACGACACGCCTGCGAAGCTTAGGGCTTATGGCATCGGCTACATGGGCAACGATGCGAATTACAGGTTCGACACGTGGCAGCTTGCCGTCGGCACCGACGCTGAGGTGCGAAAGATCGCAGACTTCTTTGGCCTGCAGTACGAGGTCGACCCCAACGAAAAGACCAAGATCAACCACAGCCTTAGAACGGCGGTGATCGACCCGGCCGGCAAAGTGACCAGGATCCTCACCGGCAATAGTTGGACGCCCGCGGAACTCCTAGAGGAACTGAAGAAAGCCGCTACGACCGCGTGAGCTTTGAAGTACGTCGTTTTACGCCAAGTACGTCAAAGTACGCCATCCTGCATTTGCTCCACGGTAAAACTGCGCTACGGTGTCAACCGCAGACCGTGATCAGCACGGCTGTAAGAAAGTTTTTGCTATGAAGAGCCATAAATTACTTGCCCTGATAGCCCTCATCTCCTCCCTCACCCTGTCGGCCGCCGCGCAAAAGCGGAACATGACGGAGAAAGATCTCTTCGACTTTGCCTGGGTCGGCGATCCGCAGATCTCGCCGGATGGGTCGACTGTCGCTTTCGTAAAGGTGACCGTGAACGCGGCGAAAACGAACTACGACACATCGATCTGGGCGGTCTCAACGTCGGGCAGCGACGAGCCGCATCGCCTCACGAGCGGCACTCGCGACAACACCCCGAGGTGGTCGCCGGACGGCAAGTATCTGGCGTTCGTTCGCTCGCCCGAGACACCTTCACCGGGCTCGAATGCGGCGCCGCAGATCTACATGATGGCGATGTCGGGCGGCGACTCGTGGCAGGTGACCTCGATCCCCCGCGGCGCGGGCGGTATCGGATGGTCGCCTGATGGCAAGTGGATCGTCTTTGGTAACAGCCAGACCATGGAGGAGGTCGCCCGCAACGGAAAGCCCGCGCCGACACCGGCCGACGGTCACGATTCAGATGTTCGCGTGATCACTCGTGCAGTCTATCGTTCTGACGGCGGCGGGTATAACGACTACATACACGCTGGTCACATCTGGGTCGTCCCAGCACCTCGCAGTCCCGAGGAAAAGGTAACGCCAAAGCAACTGACCCGCGGTGACTTTAACGAGGGTGGCGCTGTTTGGTCGCCGGACAGCTCGACGATCTACTACCAGACCAACCGGAATCCCGAGCCTTACTACGAGCTTGGCTCGACCGAGATCTGGTCGGTCGGCGTGAACGCGGGCGAAGCCAAACTGCTCACCAAGATCAACCTCGGCGTCGGCGGGATGAGCATCAGCCCAAACGGCAAGCAGCTCGCATTTACTGCATCGGTTAATGAGCCTGTCCGCTCATATACGGAACCCGACCTGTGGGTGCTCGACATTGCGCCAAACGCGCAGCCGCGCAACTTGACGGCAAACCAGGAGATCGAGGTCGGCGGCGGCACTGGCGGCGATCAGGCCCCGCCGCGAGCGGGTGGCGGCGGCGGGATTATTTGGTCCTCGGATAACGACTCGGTCATACTCCGGTACGCAAAGGAAGGCAAGGCAAATCTCGCCCAACTCAGCGCGAAGGACGGCAAATTTGAAAAGGAGATAACTACGGGCGATCAGTCCGTGCTCAGCTACAAAGCAACCCCGGACGCGAAGCGGATCGCTTACACGGTTTCAACCCCAACACGGATCACCGACCTTTTCGTCCTAGATCGCGGAGGCTCGCCAAAGCAGCTGACCCATATCAATGACTCTTTGATGTCGAAGGTAAATCTGACCGAGCCGGAGATGATCTGGTACAAGAGCTTTGACGGAAAGAATATTCAGGCGTGGGTGCAAAAGCCGCCCAACTTCGATCCCTCGAAAAAGTACCCGTTGATCCTTAACATCCACGGCGGCCCGCACTCCGCATACGGATACGTGTTCGATCACGAATTCCAGTGGATGGCAGCAAAGGGATACGTTGTGCTCTATCCGAACCCGCGCGGCTCGACGTCGTATGGGCAGGACTTCGCAAACATCATCCAGTACAACTACCCTGGCGACGATTACAAGGATCTCATGGCTGGTGTCGACGAGCTGATCAAACGCGGCTACATCGATGACAAAAAGCTTGGCGTTACCGGCGGCTCCGGCGGCGGCGTGCTTACAGACTGGACGGTAACGAAGACCGACCGTTTCAAGGCCGCCGTTGCTCAGCGTGACATTTCAGACTGGTCGGCGTGGTGGTACAGCGCTGACTTCTCACAGTTTCAGCCGAGTTGGTTCAAGGGAGCTCCTTTTGAGGATCCTGGATTCAAGGAGAGATCGGCTATCACCTATGTCGACAAGATCAAGACGCCGATGATGTTCATCCTCGGCGAGGCCGATTATCGAACGCCGCCGGGTGCGGGCGGCGAGGAGCTGTTCCGTGCTCTCAAGTACCGCAAGGTCCCGACCGTGATGGTCCGGTTTCCCAACGAGGGCCACGAGCTGTCACGCTCCGGCCAGCCCTGGCACCGGATAGAGCGCCTTCAGCACATCGTCGGTTGGTTCGACAAGTGGCTGATGGGTGCGACAAAGCCCGAGTACGACGTTCGCTAACATACAGAAAACGCCCATCAGTGGGAGCACTCTTGTGTCTAAGGTGTTGTGGCTCGCGAATTGCGATCTACATTACCAGGAGGCACGAAGATGCTAAACAAACGGTTCATAACGGCTTTATTTGCAGTACTTATGGCGACAGGACTTGTCTTGATGACGGGCTCGACCGCTGGTGCGCAGTGGGGGAGCCGCACGTATTCGAACGACAACTACCCGAATTGGGGCGGATCCTACGACTTGCGCCAGACGGCACTCAACGCAGGCTACAACGACGGTATGAAGGCCGGTCAACGCGGCCGCGACCGAACCTACGGCGACTCGAGCGATTACCGAAACGCCACGCACGACTACAGCTCCCGCCTCGGTGATCGCGGCCTGTACCAGCGCTACTACCGGATCGCTTTCGAGCGGGGCTTCAACGATGGAGCCGGTTACGGTAACTCCAATAACGGCGGCTATAACAACAACAATGGCGGCTGGAATAACGGTGGTTACAACAACAACGGCGGCTGGAACAACGGCGGCTACAACAACAACGGCGGCTGGAACAACAATAGTAATAACAACGACGACTGGCGTAACCGCCGTTCGCGAGGACGTGACTGGGGCCAGTACGGCAGCTATGGCGGTAACTCGAACTTCCGTCAGACGGCGCTGAATGCCGGCTACAACGAGGGCATCAAGCAGGGACGCAATGACCGAAATCGCGGTCCGCGGAACCTGAATGATTTTAGCCAGTATCGCAACGCGAACAAGGACTACAACTCACGTGACGGGGACCTTGGTCTCTATCAACGTTACTATCGCGAGGGTTTTGAGAACGGTTACTACGACGGCCTGCGCGGATACTAATTTGCTATTAGGCTCTCACGAGAAAGGCACCGCCATGGCGGTGCCTTTTTTATTCACGCTCGTAAACAGGTTTGCCGGCCACCATCGTCATTTTCACGTCGCGGGCGTTCGAGGCGAAGATAACAGCGGCGTGGATATCATTGACTGGCTTCTGAGCCGCACTCTCAACAGAAACGACCGTGAGGTCTGCCTGCTTTCCGACCTCAAGCGAGCCTATCTCTTGATCCATCTGCAGAGCGCGAGCTCCGCCCAGGGTTGCCACCTCTAACATCTCGCGTGCGGTCGCGAAGCGTCGACTCCCCGGGCGATTGCGGGACACAAGCGAAGCAAAGCGGGCTTCCTCGATGATGTCGCAGACGTTGTTACTTGCAACTGAATCGCTGCCCAGTCCGACCGCAACTCCCGCGTCAAGAAGTTGCTCGAAGGGTGCCGTCCCATGACCGAACTTCGCATTGGATTTTGGACAGTGCGCGACTGCCGCACCGTTCGACGCGATCCGCGCTACATCGGTCTCCGAAGCGGTAACGCAATGGGCAAGTAAAGGTCTTGCGGCTAATACGCCCATCCTTTCAAGGTATTCGATCGGAGTACAGTGCGGGCTGTACCACTCGACGCCGTATTTCTCATAGACGTCGGTGAAGAAGCCGGTGCCCCGGGTGAGTAACTCGTGTTCGCTTGCAGACTCCCCAGCGTGAATGGTTATCGGGACCCGGTTCAGGATCGAAAATTGAGCGATCATCTCGAAGAGCCGCGAGCTGACCGTGTATGGCGCGTGCGGCGAGAGCCCCACGCGCACGAGATCCGTTTCGCCTTCACGAAGCTGCTCGAACTTGTCGACGAGTTTCGCGAAATGCTCTTCTGCGTTCGCATCCTCCGGAGCGAATTCGGTCTCCTGATGCACGATACCGCGTAACCCGACCTCTTTGAGTGCATGAAGGCCGGCAAAGCCCATTCGTCCGATGTCGGCGAAACATGTTACTCCGGCGGCAGCACCCTCTTGCGCACCGAGAATGGCGGCCGCCTTTATCTCGTCGTCATTCAGCTCTGCCCGCAGACCATTAAGCCGCAACAGCCAAGCGGAGAAATCTTGCTCTACATCATCGAGAGCGTTCCGCAGTGATGTAAGCTCGAGATGTGAATGGCAGTTGACGAAGCCCGGGAGGATCGCCGCGGCGCCGAGCTCGACCACCTCTGCCTGCGGATGGGCCGCGATGACATCGCGGCCTCCCACACCGATGATCCGGTCGCCATTGACGACGACCGCTCCATCTTGGATCGGATCGCTCGCGACGGGTAGAACGTACTCTGCCGCGAATATCTTCAACGTGACTGCTCCTTGCGATACCGGGTTAGGATCGAGCTCACATACGATCTGGTCGAAGGAATCTGAATATGGGAAATAAAGTCAGTTTCCGACATCGTCGCCGCGTCGGATGCCTGCGTCCATTCCTCGACTCGACTCGGCCCAGCGTTGTAGGCGGCCAACATCATGGCCGTCTCGGCAACACGGCCGCGATACGGGTCGCGAACCTTCTCGAGGTACCAACACCCTGCCTGAATGTTGCGCTCCGGATCGGCGAGGAACTGATCATTCTCCGCGGCTTGTCTTTCGTACTCGCGCAAGCCCGTCTCTCTTGCCCATTCACGAGCGACGACGGGAGTGACCTGCATGAGTCCCACTTCATCGGCAGCTCCCGTCTTCCACGCGCGAAAATACGTCTCCTCGTAGATCAGACTCCACACAAGCTTATCGTCGAGACGGTAAACGCGCGCCTGGCGCTCGATCAGGTCATCGTAGCGGTGGGTCCACCAATCAGGAAAGAAAAGTGCCGCCGATCCGGCGATTACGAGCAGGATGAAGATGATGGAGACGATATACCGACGCATCAGCGGCGATCGTCCTCGATAGCGTCGACGGCCGCTTCGGAATGGATCGGCACTTCCAGTTCGTCAGGGACCTCGCCCGACTCGCGCGTAACTGTACGGCTCGTCTCACCGCGAGGCACCCCCGTTCGCACCATCTCAACGAAGGCGGTCACGTCGTGACCAGCCTCTTCGCTCATTGCAGTGCGAATTTCGAGGAGTGCTTCGAGAGATTTTGGGCGTCGGTACATCGTGCGTCAGTGAAACCATTGTTCACCTTCGCCGTCGTGCGAGTCAACCGCTATTGGACCAGCAGGACGTCCGCGACATCGTCGAATGCCGGCATCTTTGATGTAGTGCTGTGAGAAGCGAGGAACCGACGCAGGTCCTCGAATTTCATCGGTCGTGCAAAGAGGTAGCCTTGCGCGCTCTCGCACTGGAGCGCCTTTAGTTCGCTCAGCTGTGTCTCCGTCTCCACTCCTTCGGCCGTGACGCTCAGGCCGAGATTCCGGGCGAGCATAATGATCGCTCTGACGACCTGATTGTCCTCGATCATCGATATGAAGGAACGGTCGATCTTCAGCTTGGAGACCGGCAAGCGCGTTAGGTAGCCGAGGTTCGAATACCCAGTGCCGAAGTCATCAATATCGACCTTTATCCCGTCGTCGCGAAGCTGATTGAGCATCGCGACCGCCCGCTCCTGGTGCTCAAAGAGTACGGACTCGGTGATCTCAAGCCGGAGATTCTCACCCGAGAAGCCCGTCTCGTCGAGGATGGACTCGATCTCATGAACGAGGCTTTTCTGAGCGAACTGCTTGCACGAGAGATTCAAGCTAAATGAATACCGGCCACCGCTCGGGCGCATCAGTGAACCGATATCCCTGCACGCTCGCCGCATCACCTGCGCACATACGCGGTCTATGACGCCGATCTCTTCGGCGAGGGGGATGAACTTCGCGGGCTTGATCCTGCCGAGCTCCGGATGCTCCCAGCGAGCTAGTGATTCGAAGCACTCGATCTCACCGGACGCGAGCGAATATATCGGCTGATACCAGACCTGGATCTCCTCGCGCTCGACCGCTCGACGCAGGTCGGTCTCAAGACGAAGGGTCTCCTTCGCCACGTTATGCATGTCTTCGTCAAAGATCTCGTGCCGCGCCTTGCCGGCGCGTTTTGCCTGATACATCGCGGTGTCCGCGTCGCGCATCACGTCCTCGCTGGTGAGGTGCTTGTCCGAAGCATGCAGGATGCCGATACTTGCCGAGCTGTAAACCTCGTGCCCGTGAAGGCTAAACGGCATCCCGAACTTGTGCTGTATTCGCTCCGCGATACGAGAAACTTCGGAGAGGTCGTATCGACCCTCGACAAGGACAGTAAACTCGTCGCCACCGAGCCGCGCGACAAGGTCAGACGGACGCATACAGTCGCGTAGTCGAGAGGCGATCACCTTGAGCAGTTCGTCTCCGACTAGGTGTCCGAGGCTGTCATTCACGTACTTAAAACGATCAAGATCGATGAATAGAACGGTGACCTTATAGCCAGTGACCTCGCGCGCTTTGGCTAGCGCCTCACTGAGGCGCGCCATGAAGAATGCCCGGTTCGGCAGTCCCGTCAGCGCGTCGTGAGTCGCGTCGTGCTGTAGTTGTTCCTCGGCCCGCTTCTTATCGGTGATGTCCTGGATCTGGAAGATGAGGTTGGCCTGTTTGAGTTCCGCGTCGGTTGCAGTCGACACGCTCCAGGAGGTCCAAACTGTATGGCCGTTCTTGTGAACATAGCGCTGCTCCATCTGAGAGTTGGGAGAGCGCCCCCCGAGCAGCTCGTGCACCTTGATCAGGGTTGGACCAAGGTCGTCAGGAACCAGCATCGACTGAAATTCGGACGAAAGGAACTCTGCCTCGCTATAACCGAGCAGGGTCGTGAGAGCGTGATTGACCTTGAGCCACTTCCCTGCTGCTGAGACGAGGCCGATGCCGATCGGGGCGTTGTCGAATGCTGACCTAAAACGCTCCTCCGACTCACGCAGCGCATCCGACTGGGACTCGAGGATCCTAGCGTACTGCTCCGCCTGTTCTGCCTGCTGTACGGAGATCTCAAGATTCTTGAGATACATCCGGTACGAAAGGAAGACAAAAAAGATGACCGGTCCGGACGCAAAGATGATCCCCCAACCCAGTATCTGAGCCACCTGAAAGATGAGTCCGGCACTCGCTGCCCCGATAAAGTACGAGAAGAACGACCAGAGATACTTGCTCTTCCAGGTCTCCCAAAAGTCGAGTCCCGATTTGAGGGTGTCGTAGATCGACGCAAGGCCCGTGTTGAAAATGAACTGGGTTAGAGCGATAAGTGACAGGGCTATGAGAGTGTTTTGGCTGTCGAATCCGGCTCTGAGATTTCCGTCACCAAATCCCGTCAGCATCCGAAGAACGAGGACCACAGCCGAGGTTGAGATCGCCAGGGTCGCCGCGTTGAAAAACACCGTCACCTTGCGATTGCAAAATCGCCATGCCGACGTTGCCGCCTCGACTGCCGCCAGTATCACGGCAAATTCCCCGCCGTACAGAAGCAGGGTAAGGAAGATAAACGTATCCGAAACGGATATGTGGGACTTAAAGCGCGGGATCCTGATCGTAGATCGCGGGCCGATGGCTACCGTAAATGCCGCGAGCAGCACCAGGTAGCCGTCTAAACGAGAATAGTCCGCGGCCCAGCCCGCGATGCAAACGCACGCAAGGCCGACAACGATCACCGCTGCCATGAACCGCTCTGAGATCCTCTGACTATTCATCGAATACACCCCACGCCCCTTCACGAAAGGCATTGAGCTTCGCCGTGCTGTCTACGGGAGAGGAAGCTAAAATGTGGGTTAGACGTGGGAAAAAAGCGAGAAGGCTGGGTTACAGCCTTCTCGATTATCCTATATGTCTAACACCGTTGTCTACAGAAATTAACTGTTAAACGAAGAGGGTTGTGCAGTGGTCGGTCTTGCGATAGCCCGCTTTGGTAAAGCTGCGATGAGCGCTTTCGAACTCCACGTTGCTGAGCATAGTGACGTTCTCGACTCTATCCAGCAGCTGCAGCGTTAGCGACGCAAGGCATTCGGACCCGATCCCGCGGCCGCGATGATCCTCGGAGACATAAACGCCCTCGAGATAGATCACATCGTCGTTCTGGGCGATGATGTCCGCCTTGAAGATCATCTCCTCACCTTCCGTTGCGATGAAGACCCGTCCCTGCTCGATCCGGCGTGCGACGCGTTTGAGGAAGCCGTCGCGGTCCTTCTGCATCGGGTCGACGCCGCATTCGATGAACGCAACCTCGGACTGAGCCTCGGCGACTGGCAGGAGCCAGTCCAACGTCGCGGTACGGATCTCATGCTTGCTCTGCGGGACGGCAAACGGGAACCCGACCTCGAAGAGAGCCTCGGTGCAGGTCAGCCTCGGAGAGGTGACCATTCCCATGCAGTTCCAAAAGCGTTCGGCCGCGTCTCCGCTCGACATGATCAGGTGAATCGGCGTCTCGGAGGTACGGGCACAGATCGCAAGAGCGTGCAGTGCGTCGTTGGTGCGGGCCTCGACGAGCGTCGAGTGTCCGATGAGTGCGACACCCTCCAGCTCGCCGCTGCGTGAGCGGTATCCGAAGAATGTGCCGCGATTCAGTTCGCTCTCGATCCCGTTGTCATTGATGTAGCTTGTCATCACGACCGTGTGGACGGGACGGACCTTCAGGAATGACAGGACCTCGGCGGTGTCGTTGTTGTTGAGCCGGGCGATCCGGCTGGCGTCTGGGGCTAGCCCGATCCGCGGCAAGCTCACCGCTGGCTGTAGATCAAGCGCAATTTGGGTGTTTTGGCGATACATATGAATGTCCTCCTATTGTTTTTGTAGTAGGACTACCGCACGGGAGCGGTGTCATCGCCATTTAGAGCCGAATCGCCGACGAGCACGCCGTCGCCGACCAGTACCCCATCACCCACGAGCACGCCGTCGCCGACGAGCACGCCATCACCGACAAGCACGCCATCACCGACCAGAACCCCGTCGCCAACGAGCACACCGTCGCCAACGAGCACACCGTCGCCAACGAGCACACCGTCGCCTACCAGAACACCATAGGAGATGTAGGGTGTACCGGCACCGAGGGCACCGCCGTTGCTCGTCCGCATATGCCGGTCAATCGTAAGCCCCGTGGTGAACAGGTTGGTGTTGAACGAGAACGTTCCGCCGCCGAAGTTGACGCCGTCGCCGACCGTATTCTCACGCTTGTATACCGGCTGGAACTGTGAGATCAGATTCGATCCGCTCACTAGCGTGTATTTACCCGTGACTACCTGTGACCACGTGAACGTGTTGCCATTCAGCGTCGTCGACGTCGAGGGCATCGTCCAGCCTGCCGGCACGGTCGAGGCACCCTTTGTAAGCGTATTGAAATCGACATCGGTTCTGAGACTCCTCGCGAGTCGCACAGCACCTTCGATGTTGAGCTGACCAGCCCCCTGCTCGAATGTGTTCGCACCGGCGACAGGATGAGCAGTGTACTGAAGAATGGTCTTGATCATTCCCGGCGTCAGATTCGGATTGACTTCAAGGAGCAGGGCTGCCGCACCTGCGACGACTGGCGTGGACATCGAAGTGCCGCTCATGTAGATCATCGAATCAGTTCCGTTCGTACTGTCGAGCGATAGTGCGGGATTCTCGATCGACATAAGATTGCCGGGAGCCTTGTAGGACACGAGCTTGTTGCCAGGAGCAACCAGATCCGGCTTGACAATGTTGTCATAGACCGTCGTCCCCGTCGACGTCTTGTAGAAGCTACGCGTCGGACCACGAGACGAGAAGGTCGCGATGCTGTCGTCAGCCTGGCTCGGCGTCCCGTACGTATTCGTGGCACCAACCGTGATGACGTAGGGGCTGTTGCCCGGGCTGTGGATCTGACCGTACATTTTCTGGCCCAGGCTGTTCTTTCCAAGGTTGCCCGCGGCGGCGACCACGACTACGCCGGCCTGGACCAACTGCTTGACCTTTACGCAGACCGGATCATTTGTCCAACTGTCAACGGCCGTCCCGCCGAGGCTGAGATTCACTACTTTGATGTTGTAGGTCGTGCGGTTGTTCAGCACCCAGTCAAGGCCGTTGAGCAGCCAGGAGGTCTGACCGGCACCGACGTTGTTGAGCACCTTGACGCTTACGATCTTGGAGGCCTTGGCGATGCCCTTGTAAGCACCGCTCTGCTGGTTCGAATCGCCAGCGGCGAGGCCCGCGACGTGCGTACCGTGGCCATAGCCATCGGCGGTGTCGCTGATATTTGAATTTGTGAAGTTAACGTTCGCGACGATGCGTGAAACGTTGCCCTGGTCCTTGAAGCCGTTGTGAGCCGAGTATATGCCCGAGTCTAGAACGGCGATCGTCACGCCGGAGCCATCGAGCGTGTACGCTGCACGGCCGTTGAGGGCCGCCTGTGCACGCATGATCGCCGCACCGGTCGCGTCCTCGACGTGACCCGTCGTGGACGTCGGACGGTCGGGTGAAACGTAATTGATCAAGCCGCTTGTCGACAGGGCACTAACTGTTTTGAGCGGGAGATTGGCCACGATAGTGTCGCTGCTACCGATGCGATCGTTGATCCGAGCCTGGCCGGACGCTAGCAGCGTCCGAAGAGCAGCGTTCTCGGCGTCTTTCGCCTGAAGAATGACGTCAACACGCTTCTTGCCCGTAGGATCCTGGGCCATCATGTCGCGGAGGTCCGGCGAAACGTTGTCACCGCGATATCCGTTGTCAGTCGATCGTGTAGTGTTTGCTGCGACGGTGGAGGCGTTAGATCTCTCAGCGACCAAGATGCCGGCGAAGAAGCCCGCAACATCAGCCTGCGACTCGATACGCGAAGAGTATTCAGCGTCATTCGTTCCGCCGATGACCGTGACCTTGCCCGCCGAAACGGCGTTCATAAGGCTTTGCGTCACGGCCTGCGGACCGACGAGATCTGCAAGTGAATCCACGTACAGGATCACCCGGCCGTTAGAAGCGACAGCATCGGCGACGATGGCATCGATCGCCTTGGCCGCTTCTTCACGCGAATTGGCATTCGAAAAAAGGTTGGACGACTCGATCCTGAGGATCGACCTTCCGGCCAGCGAAGGAACGCGGCCCGATGCGATGCGGATCGCGGCCTGCTCGACCACGCCGTTCTGCACCGCTTTGTCTTCATCAACGACGACCGGCTGGCGAACACCACCTTCCTCGAGCATCTTAATGAGGCGAGTTGCTTCGCTCTCGAGGCTCAGGTTCTCCTGCAGTCTTCCGTACCGGCCAAGCTGCGTGAGATCGGTGGTGTATTTCGCCGTCGTTGCCGACACCGTATACTTAGCGTCGCTGCCGCTGACCGACGCAGCCGCAGCGTATGCGTTCGAGAACGCGAAAGAGGCAAGAATGGCGATCGCTGCCATCTTCCGCGTTATCGCTGAGATAATAAGAGGGTTTTTCATAACCATCGCTCCTTTTCCGGGGCTGAGAAATGTCTTGGCGCACACTCGGCGCCGCGACATCTTTAACAACGCCCGTGCCAAAAGGTTAAGTTGTTGTAGCAGAGTGACTTGCGGTATCACGTCCGATATCGTGCTGAACTAATTTCGGTCAGCATGACTGGTCGTGCAGGCAAAGTGACTGATTGGTGTATGGATAGCCGCCATTGCTTCGAATTAAGACGGCACGCTAGGCAGGAAATCGCGCATGCCAGTCTTGCAGCGCTGCTCGATCGCGGGACCTTATTGTTTGACTCGCATATGGGGGGACCTTAGACTCTAGGTTCGGGCATCTAACGGTCCGTACAGGTATCAAATGACCGATATTCTCATCGCAATCGTCGCCATCATTTTTGTTCTCGGCGTCGCGATAAACATCCACGAACTAGGCCACTTCATCGTCGCAAAGCTGTTTGGCATGCGGGTCGAGGCGTACTCGTTCTTTGGCCTCGGGCCGCGGCTTTTTGGCGTTAAGATCGGTAATACTGACTATCGAATTTCGGCGATTCCGCTCGGTGCGTACGTAAAGCTTTACGGCGACGAGGCCACGTCCCCGCTAGAGGGCGGCAGCTCTGAGGAGAAGAGCGTTGAGGATTTTCTCGCCGAAAGGAATATCGGCGAGGGCGGCGATAAGATCGAGACGGTGCCAAAAGAGGAGCTTTACGAGCTGCGTCCGCGGTGGCAGAAATTCTTGGTTATGCTCGGCGGGCCGTTCATGAACATCGTTCTGGCCTTGTCGATCCCGTTCGGGCTCGCGATGGCCTACGGCGTTCCGTCTAACCCGGCGCCGATAGTCGGAACCGTCAAGAGCGGCGGTGCGGCTGATAAGGCGGGTATCAAGGTTGGTGACCGCGTTGTTGCGTTCGACGGTATCCAGGAGCCTTCGTGGGATCGGATCCAGGACGCGGCGCTGCTCAACCCGGAGAAGCCTCTGCCTCTGACGGTCGAGCGTGGTGGATCGAAGGTTAATCTTTCGATCTCTCCGACGCGCATCACCGAAAATGGCCAGTCAGGCGGCATCCTCGATATGGATGCCGACAATGGAACCGAGCCCGTCGTCGTTGGGAGCCTCGACACCAGCCTTCCAGCCGCGAGTGACGGTGTGAAGATCGGCGATTGGATCACCTCGGTCAACGACAAGGCGATCCGAAACGTTCAGGAGATGAAGACGATCGTCGGTGAGTCTAAGGACCAGCCCATTAAGCTCAGCATCGATCGCAACGGCGAGAAGCTCTCGATCACGACCCACGCCGGCCAGAAGGATGGCGAGGTTCGTATCGGTGTCGGATTTGACCCCACGCTCCTGAACCGTCGCGAAAAGGTAGGCGTCGGGGGCGCTGCGGCCTGGGCTGTAACTCAGAATCTGCGCATCCTGAGAGTGACGGGCAGTGCCCTCGGGCAGGTGGGAACCGGACAAAGATCCGCGCGCGACACCGTCTCGGGCCCGATCGGCATCGGGCAGATCATAGTGACCACAGTGCTCTCGGGCGGGTTCATGGGACTGCTTCCGGTGCTGATGATGATCAGCCTCTCGCTAGGTGTGATGAACCTGCTGCCGATCCCGATGCTGGACGGCGGACAGATATTGGTGCTTGGCATTGAGAAGGTCCTGTCCTGGTTTGGTCGCACGCTCTCGATGGTCGCTCGTGAGCGAATCCAACTGACCGGGCTCGCGATAGTGCTTCTTCTGATGGTCACAGTGATATTCTTCGACGTCTCGAGGTTGATCGGTAAGTAATGCGAAAGCCCACTAGAGCAGTTAAGGTACGTGACATCCAGATCGGCGGCGGTGCTCCTGTTGCGGTCCAGTCGATGACGAAGACCGATACGACCGACGTCGACGGCACGATTCGCCAGATCGAGCAGATGGTCGAGGCCGGCTGTGAGATCGTTCGGATAGCCGTACCTGACGATGATGCGGCGGCAGCGATGTACGAGATCCGCAAACGCACGGACGTGCCGATCGTCGCGGACATTCACTTTCACTACAAGCTCGCTCTCAAGGCCCTTGATGCCGGCATCGACAAGCTCCGCATTAACCCGGGAAATATTGGCCATATCGACCGCGTTCGCGAGGTCGTCCGTGCCGCCGAGGCTCAAAAAGTGCCCATCCGTATCGGTGTCAACGGTGGATCACTCGAAAAGGACCTGCTCAAAAAGTACGGAACCGCGACACCCGAGGCTATGGTCGAGTCGGGTCTGCGTCACGTCAAGATCCTGGAGGACCTCGGTTTTGGCGACATCATCATTTCGCTAAAGGCATCAGACGTAAATCGAATGGTCGCGGCCTATCGGCTGATGTCGGAAAAGGTCGATTACCCGCTTCATCTCGGAGTGACGGAGGCCGGGACACCATTCGGCGGGACGATCAAATCCGCGATAGGTATCGGCATACTGTTGTCAGAGGGCATCGGCGATACCATCCGTGTCTCGCTCGCTGCCGAGCCTCACGAGGAGGTTCGCGTCGGTTGGGAGATCCTCAAATCACTTGAGCTCCGCAAACGCGGCGTGACGGTTGTCGCGTGCCCTACCTGCGGACGACTCGATATCGATAACTTCGTAGAGATCGTGACTGAGGTCGAGCGTCGGCTCGCTCACGTGGAGGAGCCGCTTCATCTATCCATAATGGGCTGCGCTGTGAACGGACCCGGTGAGGCCCACGATTCCCAACTCGGGATCACGTTTGGCCGTAATGTCGGAATGATCTTCAAGGACGGCGTTCCCATGCGTCGCGTTGCAGGCGCAGACATCGTAGAGGAATTCGTCAAAGAGGTCGAACAACTCCGCAAGGAAGGCTCGTCCGCCAAGTCGCTCGCCCACGATACCAAGCTCGTCCAGATCACATAGACCGGTCTTCAAGGGATGGAGCATAGGCACATAGGTCCTCTCGTGCCTAGGCTCCGATGTTCCTATGAGATCTAGAATTTAAGGGAAAAGAATGGTGAGCGGGTAGATGGGGATATTCCTTAGCACGCCGAAGGTGAACAGTACGATAAAGAACGCCCAGAGGAATTTGGGGTGCGTCGGCCACATTGGCAGGCCCTTGCCCCGGATGGTATAGACGAGGAGCGACACCCACACATAAGCAATGACCACCGCCCATATGGGCAGCAGAGCGTTAAAGTCGAGGGCAGTTAATACATCGCCGTGGAACAACGCGTGAAATCCGCGCGTCAATCCGCAACCTGGGCACGCAAGTCCCGTGAGTTCAAACAGCGGACAGACGGGAAAGAATCCTGCCTTTGTCGGATCGTAAATTGCAACTAAAAAAGAGCCACCCGCGATCCCGGCGACCGCCGCAGCTGACGTCGCGCGCGTGGCAGTTGACGCTTCGATATTTGTGATCCTTTCCTCGAGCTGCATCTTCAGCACCCCGCCATCGTGACAAGGAGAGCGTCCGCGGCGACCTTGCGGTTGATATTCACGATAAAGTTCAGCCGCATCTGCTCGATCAGTTTAAGCCATTCAGTGAGACGCAACGGAACTGCCTCGTGCGCAAGGTGCTGAATGTCGCTCGCGAGGTCTGTGTTGACGATGCGTGTATTGTCCGCGCTCACCGCGACGGACCAGACATCGTGGATCAGCGATTCGAGGATATCGAGGTTGTCCGCGAAATTATCCTTGTTCTTTGCGTCGTTGAGCTCCTCACCGATCTTGAGCATCGCCGTCCGATCACCAGTCGCGATCGCGTGACGGAGCACGTCAAACACTCGCTGCCGAGCACTGCGAAATTGCTCGATATTGAGATGCACGGCCCGTCCAAGACCGCCGCCGGCGAGGCGTGATGCGAGAGCGGATTCGTGGTGGCTCATCGCTCGTTCGCTGATGAGGTACTCCTCGATCTCCTGCGTGGCGATCGGTGCGAATCTCAGCGTCTGGCACCTCGAACGTATCGTTGGCAGCAGACTGTCCGGTCGCGAGGTGATCAGAAAAATGTATGACGTGAGCGGCGGCTCCTCGAGCGTCTTCAGCAATGCGTTCGCCGCCTGATCGTTCATCCGGTCAGCCTCATCGACGATGAAGAACCGGGCCTGCGATTCGAAAGGACGGTAGTTAGCCTCGCTCTCGAGATCACGGATCGCGTCAACGAGCACAAAGTTGCGATACCGCACGACCATAGCGACATCGGCGTGGCCGCCGAAAAAGACCTTCCTAAAGTCATCCTTATTGCCGTCCGTCGGTTTCGGGATGACGAACTCGGCCACGCGCGTGCACACGCCGCACACACCGCACGCCTCGCCTTCGACCTTGTCACGGCAGAGGATCGCCCGGGCCGTTTCGAGAGCGAACTCCCGTTTGCCCACGCCTTCAGGGCCGACAAATAGCAGCGAATTCGGAAGACGCTCGTTGGCGATAAGCCGCTTGAGCGTGTGTTTTGCCTGGAGATTTCCTACTAACTTGCTGAACATCTACTGCAGCCGAGCGAGAACGAGTTCTATCGCTTTCTCATGGATCGAATCGATCGATCCCGACGCCTCGAGGACTATAAAGCGCTCCGGTTCCCGCTCCGCAATCCCAAGATACGCCTGACGAACACGGGTGTAAAACTCCGCCGTTTCGTCGTCCATCCGATTACGTGTCGCATCGGTGCGATCGCTCATTCGTCGGATCGCCTCGTCTGGCGTGATGTCAAAAAAGAGCGTTAGGTCGGGCGTCAGACCGCCTGTGGCGAGAGTTATCACGCTGTTGACCTGCTCCTTGGTAAAGCCGCGTCCGGCTCCCTGGTAAGCAAAGGTCGCATCGGCGTAGCGGTCCGAGATGACGATCTTCCCTGCGGCGACCTCCGGCTTGATCAAATGCTCGACGTGCTGTGCGCGATCGGCGGCAAACGACAACAATTCTGCCATCGGAGCCACCGGCCCGTCGGTCTCGAGGAACGCAGCACGGAGCGCGACACCGAGCGGCGTGCCCCCAGGCTCTCGGGTGGTCACGACGTCGTAGCCGGCGTCGCGCAGTTTCGCCGCGAGCATCGCCAGTTGCGTCGACTTTCCACTGCCGTCGATGCCCTCAAAGGTGATGAATTTTCCTGTCAAGATGCCGGTTGATCAGTACTGTGCTGCTGAACACTCTGGTCGCGAGGTGAAGGAGGACGTCGTTCCTGGGTGATCGTGGAGATAGCGTGCTTGAAGACCAGCACCTCGGCTCCGCCCACATCGACGAGCACCGAGAATTTATCGAAGCTTTTTATACGGCCGGAGGCCGTTGCGCCTTGTAACAGGTGTACCACTACGTTCACCCTTTCGCGCCGGGCGGAGTTTAAAAACGCGTCCTGGATATTCTGCGCGGCCTGCTTTTCCATCTACGTCCCCCCAAGTTTTCAAAGTCGGATCAGTTTTTCAGAATATACCAAAACCGTCGTCCATGAAAGATTATTGCGGGTGAACGGTGTTCCATAGAGCGTCCTGCGTACTTCTATTGGCGCCAAACCCTTGAAGCCATTCGACTTGCGGTTCCTTACGGAACCAGGTCAACTGGCGCTTGGCATAGTTGCGAACGTCCTGCTTGGAGCGTTCGATCGCCGATTCAAGCGTCCGCTCGCCCCTGAGGAACTCGCATACCCGGCGATACGCGTGGGCCCCGAGGGCATTCGTGTCATCTCTAACACCCGCGGTGAGCAGCTCTTTGACCTCCTCGACCAGCCCATTCGCGAAATGCGTCTCGGTTCGAGCATTGATCTTTTCGTACAGCTCGTCACGCGGTGGTTTGAGGACAAATATTCTGATTCGCTCCGCAAACTCCGGCGGATCGGGACGCTCAGGCTGCTTCTTTGACAACCTCTCTCCGGTCTGAAAATACACCTCCAGCCCCCGTGTCACCCGCACATAATCTCGCTCAGGAAGCGTCGTCGCCAGCTCCGGGTCGACGCGTCTGAGGATTCGGTGTAGATACTCCGCTCCACGTATTTTGTGAATCAGTCGCAGCCGTTCTCGCATTTCCACATCGGTCGACGGACTTTCAAACAGCGGCTTTCGCAGTGTCCGCAGGTAGAATCCAGTCCCGCCAACAAGGACAGGCACATTGCGCCGCGATTCGACCTCGGCGATCTTCCCTGTCGCGTCTCGGGCCCAATCGGCGGCGGTGTAATTGACGTTCGGATCTACGTAGTTGATCAAGTGATGCGGCACATCGCGCATCTCTTCGACTGTCGGCTTTGCGGTCGCGATCTGGATCCCGTTGTAGATCTGAACGGAGTCGAAGTTGATAACTTCACCGCCAACGCGCAACGCGAGTTCAACACCGAGCGCGGTCTTCCCCGACGCGGTTGGTCCCGCGATGGCGTAGATCGGCTTTTGCGATGACTCCGGCACTATCGGCTATCATATCGCCAACAAATCAATGAGACACGCCATCGCCCTTGTCATCCTTATCGCAACGCTGCCGACCTGGGTCTTTACCCAAACGTCGAATTACACCCAGTATGTCAACCCTTTCATCGGCACGGAGCGAATGGGCCACACGTACCCCGGAGCGACAGTGCCTTTCGGAGCGGTGCAGCTCTCACCGGATACTGACGAACAGCCTCACAACATCGGCGGCAAATACAATCCCGAAACATACCGTTACTGTGCTGGCTATAAGTACGAGGACAAGGAGATCGTTGGATTCTCGCACACGCACTTCAGCGGTACGGGACATTCCGACCTCGGCGACTTCCTGATCATGCCAACCGTGGGTGAGCTGCAGCTCGAACCGGGGAAGAAAGGCGACCCGAAGAGCGGTTTTCGCTCTGCTTTCTCGCACGCGACCGAGGCCGCCGAACCCGACTACTACAAGGTTCGCCTCGACGACGAGAACATCCTCGCCGAGATGACGACGACCACGCGTGTAGGTTTCCATCAGTACAGCTTCGGACAGGGCGGTGACGCTCACGTAGTGCTTGACCTGATGCACGGGATCTACAGCTACGAGGGCAAAAATGTTTGGACTTACGTCCGCGTCGTCAACGATCACACCGTCGTCGGATTTCGCCAGACGAACGGTTGGGCGCGGACGCGAACGGTCTACTTCGCCATGGAGTTCTCGCGTCAGTTCGAGCACTACGGCTTCAAGGAGTTCGCAAAGCAGGATTACCGGGGATTTTGGCGAAAGTTCGATCAGTACAAGGACTTTCCCGAGATGGCCGGAAAACAGTTGCGGGCGTACTTCGATTTCGGGAAGCTCAACGCGGGTGACAAGGTGCAGGTCAAGTTCGCCCTCTCGCCGGTGTCAACCGACGGTGCGATGGCAAACCTGCGGTCGGAAATTCGAGACTGGGATTTTGAACGCGTGCGGCGTGAGGGCAAACAGGCGTGGGAACGCGAACTGTCGCGTGTCGGCGTCACGTTTGACGGGCGTGACGATATGACGAGTTTCTACACCGCGATGTATCACGCGATGCTGTCGCCAACGGTATATATGGACACGGATGGGCGATACAAAGGCATTGACCAGAATGTCCATAGCTCGGTCGCCCAAAATCGTCGCGAGGGCCTGTCATTTACCAACTACACAACCTTCTCGCTCTGGGACACATTCCGCGCCCTTCACCCATTGATGAACCTGATCGAACCCGCGCGGAATCGCGATTTCGTCCGGTCGATGATGGCGCACCATGATCAGAGTCCGGAGCATATGCTGCCGATCTGGTCGCACTACGGCAATGAGAACTGGTGCATGATCGGCTATCACAGTGCTTCGGTAATCGCGGACGCTATCGTGACCGGGAATCTCACGGGTGCCGAGGCGGGAGCAGCCCTCGACAAAATGGTCGAGACAGCTCACACCGGCTATTACGACGGGATCGCGTGGTATCAGAAACTAGGCTATGTTCCCGAGGACAAAAACTCGACGTCAGTCTCTAAGACCCTTGAGTACGCCTACGACGACTGGGCGATCGCGCAGGCGGCAAGGAAGCTGGGCCGGAGCGCCGTCTACAACGAGTTCAGCAAACGATCTGAGAATTGGCGTAACCTTTGGGACCCGTCAGTTAGATTTATGCGGCCTAAGGATTCGTCAGGTAATTTCCTGCCAAAATTCGATCCGCTCAAGACCGAAGGCCAGGGCTTTATCGAGGGCAATGCGTGGAACTACAGCCTCTTCGTCCCCCATGACCCCGAGGGACTTGCGGAGGCCCATGGCGGGAAGATGAAGTTTGCAGCCCGCCTCGATGAGCTTTTCACGATGCACTTGCCGGACTCTTTCTTCGCTGAGACGGAGGACATCACCCGCGACGGCATTATCGGGGGCTATATCCACGGCAATGAGCCGGCTCATCACGTCGCATACCTCTACGACTGGACAGACGAACCTTGGAAGACCCAGTCGAGAGTTCGCGGCATCCTCCGTCAGCAATATCGGGCTGCTCCGGACGGGCTCGGCGGCAATGATGACTGCGGACAGATGTCGGCGTGGTACGTTTTCTCGTCGCTCGGGTTCTATCCCGTGGCGCCAGCGTCTGGCAGATTCATGCTTGGAAGTCCGTCGATCAAGAAAGCTGTTCTGCGACTCGAAAATGGACGCAGGTTCACCGTCGAGACGCTCAACCAGAGCGAAAAAAATGTCTACGTGTCGCGCGTTACCCTCGACGGTCGAGACCTGGATCGCCGCTACATTACCTACTCGGAGATCATGGCCGGAGGAAGCCTTGCCTTTTACATGAGCGACAAACACCTATGAACCGTCGAAACTTTTTGATCGCGGGCGGGATCGCCCTCGCATCCGTCGGTGAAATGACCGCACAGATGCAGACCTCTAAGGCAGATTGCATTTTCTGCAAGATCGTCGCTGGTACCGCTCCCGCGTTCAAGCTTTGGGAAGACAAGCACTTCCTGGCCTTCCTGGACAACAAGCCCATCATGCCCGGCCATACGCTGATAGTGCCCAAGGTGCATCATTCGTATCTCTTCGACATGTCGAAGGATGAATACAAAGGGATCTTCGAACGCGTTCGTATACTTGAGCCGCCGCTGCTCTCCACAATGAACGCGAGAAGGATAGGGCTTCTCGTCGAAGGCTTCGGCGTAGATCATGTACACGTTCACATGATCCCGCTCACGGATAGAGGACAGATCCAACAAAAGGGCAGGGCGGACGTGACTCAGGAAGAGTTTCAGGCGCTAGCCGAAAAGATCCGGCCCGCGATGAACAAAAAGTGAGCAGCAGCTTTGCCCATCAGCCGCCGGGCTGGCTACAGTAAGGTTATCTACAACCTATCAGGAGGGATACTTATGCTACGCAAAGCTTCAGCAGTTTGGAATGGCGGCCTAAAGGACGGCAACGGAAAGATCTCAACGGATAGCGGCGTGCTCAAGGACACGCAGTATTCGTTTTCTACGCGATTCGAAGATGGGATCGGAACGAACCCCGAGGAGTTGATCGCCGCGGCTCACGCGGGCTGCTACTCGATGGCCTTGTCGGGCCAACTCGGAAACGCCGGTCTCACCGCTGACAGCATCAATACGACCGCTGAGGTCCGCCTAGAGAAGCTCGACAGCGGATTCGCCGTCACGAAGGTCCACCTGACTGTCCGGGCCCGGGTTCCCGGTGCTGACGAGGAGGCATTCACGACCGCAGCGAACAACGCCAAAGCGGGCTGCCCGATCTCAAAGCTCCTGAACGCCGAGATCACGATGGACGCAGCCCTCGAGACTAGCGCGTGAACCATGCCCTTGCGGCTGTGAGGCCAAGCAGGAGAGTAAGAACTATCGCCGCCCCTACGATCTGATTTCTAGAGAACCGCATTTGGTAATCCGGGTGACATCCGGTGCATCGAAATTATCGTACGCTAGGCCTGCAAGGAAAGGGGGCAAAAATGAAACGATTCTCACTGACTCTGGTCGTAACGGCCTGCGCACTCGTCGCGGGCTTGTCACAGTTTGGCGATCGCGTGAGCGCCCAGCAGAAAACTAAACCCTGCTACGCGGCGAATGCGCGGGTCGGCGCTCGCGTTTATATGACGCCGGACGACTACGATCCAGTGCTCGGCTATTCGCGGCTAGGGGGCCCTAGGAAAGGAGCCCCTCCCGTCGACCAAAATGGCCTTGCGCTACCGATCAAATGTGTTGCTGCTCCTAAGGATAAAGAGGTAAAAGGCACACTGCCAAAGTTTTACTGCGCGGTCGAGGGAAATGTCGATAACGACGGCGATCCGATCGTGTATAAGGTGAAACCACACTTCAAGGGCCAGGCGCCAGAGAAACGGGATGGTGAGGTATACGGCGAATTTCTTGCCTCAAGATTCTCAAAAGCGATGGGTTTCTACGCTGACGACGAGTGGGTTGCCGATGTTACTTGCCCCGACTGCGAAAAGAGCCTGACCAAACCTTTCCAAGGTGCGAAATTTGACCCATTTCAACCGGCCGCGGGCATAGAGATGGGCATTGGTCAAGGACTCGAGGTCGACTGCAAACCTGATACGGATTTCGCGGATCTTGGCGAGACGCTATCGAGGCTGAACGAGGTTGGCTCCGCCTCAGAACGCGATGCAGATGCCGAGATCGACGCCTTCAAGCTATGGCTAGCATTCATCGACCACGGTGACACAAAAAAACAGAATCATAAGTTCGCCTGCCTGCGTCACCACGACGAGAACGGGGCGCGGGTGTGCGACGAGCCGGTATTCTACGTGAGTGACATGGGATCGACCTTTGGATTCTCGTCGGCGAGCGAAAAGAAAGCGAAACTCGAACTCTGGAAAAAGAAAGACCCGATCCGGATCGATGATGGACGCTGCAACACGACGGCGAAAAGCGTAGGTGACACTCACGTGACCGAGGCCGGCCGCAAGCTGCTTGCAGACAATCTTCAGCGACTGCTCGACGCCGAGGCGCAGAATGGGCTGATCACTCGGGTATTCGCCGCATCACGCAACGCCGAACGCGATCAGCCGCCTGCAGCTTGGACCGCCGAATTTAAGCGGAAAGCGAACATGATCATCAGCGCTCACTGCCGCTAGCTATTTTGCGCCAAAGAGCAACGCGGGATTGACCTTAAACTGCAGCATCCTTGCGGTGTCGCGGCCTCCATCGCCGCCCTTTCGCTGCATTGTGACGCGGCCGATCTTGAGGTTACCGCCGCTCGTGAGCGCGACCTTTCCGTCGCCGAAGAATCTCATGACCTCCTCGTCACGCTTGAGCACCCACGATGTCTTCTCGCCGGGTTTCCACGCGACCATGAACCATGTTGCGGCGTGGGGTCCATCACCTCGGAAGAGATCGTGAAGCACCTTTTCTCGATTCTTCGTAAAGAAATCGACGACTCCCTTTTGCTGCTCCGCCGACAACTCGTCAAGGAACATCCGGTCGCTCGATCGGCCAGGCTTCGCCGGCGGCAACTCGCCGCAGAACAGTTTCAACGCGGCCTCGACATCCGCAGGTATCGACCACATCTTTACATAGTGCGAGAGCCAACGCTTGTCGATCTGGTTGAAGCCCTGCTGGCTCGAAACGAGCTTTATCGAGATACCGTCGGTCTTTTTGCCGGTCTTGGTTTCGACCGTTACGTCTACGTCGGACTTCTCACCGTGGGGCTTCACGGCCGTGACCGTGACGACGTTTTCCGGCGTATAGCCCATGGTGGTCAGCCATTGGCGAGCGTCCGAGTCAGTCTTCCACGCGTTAAATTTATCGCGGATCTCGTCCTCGTTCTTGAAACCATTCTTCGCCGTTTGTGAGCCGGCCGCGGCGGCGGACGAGGCTTGGCCAAAAACCTTCGCAGCTAAGAATGGCCCGCTGGCAATGGCCAGGATCAGTAGAAGTTGGCCGAGGCTGCCAGTCCGAATTGCGATCTTTTTCAGCGCGGCGGTGGATCGGTCAGATACTGAGGTGAAACCTATTCCGTCGCTCACGATTGCCAT
>JADMIO011331818.1_pt1 | contig 62822 bp, 57 predicted proteins | sample 8958161 | NCBI WGS metagenome assembly JADMIO01 (sample SAMN16585339, study PRJNA669376) | soil metagenome | isolation source: Crop rotation soil | place: USA: Cullars Rotation, Alabama | collected 2011 | reverse complement strand
GCGACAACTTGTCCACGTGGAATTCTAAGCTTAGGATCCCAATGTGCTGGAAAGGGTCGCACAGGTACTCCGGGATCACGGGATTGAGTTGATCGACTCGACGTCGCTCATCCAGCCGCTGCTGGCGCGGGCGGGCGTGCTCACCCGTCGCGCCCCGGACGGCGAGGAGCAGAAGGATTTCGAGTTCGGCTATCGCATGGCCGATGCGATTGCCGGGCTCGACATCGGGCAGACCGTGGCGGTGAAACATCAGGCGGTCGTGGCGGTGGAGGCGATGGAGGGCACTGACGAAGTGATCGCACGTGCGGGCCATCTCGCCGGCGCCGGTGTCCGCATCGTCAAGGTGGCGAAACCGAAGCAGGACATGCGCTTCGATGTGCCAGTGATCGGGTTTGCCACTATTCAGGCGATGCGCGTGGCCGGCGCGTCGGCGCTGTCGATTGATGCCGGCAGGACACTGCTGCTCGACGGCGACGCCGTCCTCGCCGCCGCGGACGAGGCCGGAATTACGATTGTCGGCCGCGCGGCCGTTCAGGGGGCCGCTGTATGAGCCGCACACGCGTGGGCGTGATCGGCGTCGGTCATCTTGGTCAACATCACGCGCGCCTGCTCGCCGACCTGCCGGAGGCTACGCTGGCGGGCATCGTCGACGTGAAGGCGGATCGCGCGCGGGAGATTGCCGCGAAGTACGGCGCTCCGGTGTTCGCGTCTGCGGACGAGCTGTTGCCGCACGTTGACGCCGTGAGTATCGCCGCCCCGACCGAGTCGCACGTCACGCTGGCAATGCCGTTCGTCCGCGCCGGGATCGCGGTGCTGCTCGAGAAACCGATGGCCGCCAGCGTCGAGGATGCCGACAGGCTCCTCGATGCGGCGACCGCCCGTGGCACGCTCGTGGCGGTCGGGCATACCGAGCGTTTCAATCCCGCCGTCGAAGCGGCCATGTCGAAGGTGACGCGGCCCCGCTTCGTCGAGATCCATCGCCTGGGGACGTTCCCCGAGCGAAGCCTCGACATCGACGTGATCTTCGACCTGATGATTCACGATCTGCACCTGCTGCTGACGATGGTGGGGCGTGACGTCGTGTCGGTCGAAGCCGTCGGCGTGAACGTGCTGACGCCCCGCACCGACATTGCCAACGTGCGGCTGCGATTTGGATCGGGCTGCATCGCGAACCTGACGGCAAGCCGGATCAGCCGTGAGCGCGTCCGCAAGGCGCGCTTCTTCCAGCCGCAGTCGTACGTGTCGATCGATTACGCGGCACAGGAGGTCGAGGTGTACCGCCTGGTACCGCAGGCGGGCCGGCCGGCGATTGAGGGCGGCCGCCTGGAGGTCGAGCGCGCAGAACCGCTGCGGCGCGAGCTCGAGGATTTCGTGAGCGCGGTCCGGGATGGCCGGCCCGCTGGAGTGACCGGCCAGGATGGACGTGAGGCGCTTGCCCTGGCGACACGCATCGCGGAGCTGATGCAGGCGGAAGTCGTCTCGAATTCATGACCACTACATTTGATGACCTGCTGGCGCGCGTCGAGGGCGGCGGCGGCCTCGGCGAGACTGCTCTCGTGGATCTGGCGCGGAGCGCCGACATCCTGCCGCTCGGAATGCTCGCGGATGCGGCGCGTCGCCATCTCCACGGCACGACGGTGACATACGTGCGAGTCTCCCGCTGTGCCCACGATGCGTCGTTCGCGGACCAGGTCGAACCGGCGGCGCGTGAGATCCGTATTACCGGCGCGCCCGACGCGCTCGATCTCGCCTGCGCTGCCGCGGCGAGCGCCAGGGCGGTTGCCGGCGATCGCGTCGTTTCCGGTTTCTCGTGGCTCGACGTGGAGCGCCTGGCGAAGTCGGACGGCTCGTCGACGTCGCACGTGCTCGAACAGCTTCGGGCGTCGGGACTCGACGCGGTTGCGGAGCTGCCGCTCGACCGGGTCGACAACCTGCCGGAGGCGCTCGATCGGTTGACGACGTACGGCTTCGAACAGCTTCGCTTGACGCTTGCCGGTGCGCCGCTTGCCGAACGGCTCCATCTGCTGACGCAGGCGGCGGAACTGCAGACGCGGTTTGCCTGCGTGCGTGTGCTGAACCCGCTGCCGACCGTGATCGATCCGCTTCGCCCCACCACCGGATACGACGACGTGAAGACCGTCGCGCTGGCAAGACTCGCCGCGCCGAACATCCCCGTCGTTCAGGTGGACTGGCTCCGCTACGGGCCGAAGCTTGCCCAGGTCGCGCTCACCTTCGGGGCCGACGATCTCGATCAGGTGACAGCGTCCGACGCCGCACCCGAAGGACGGCGGCGGGCGCCGGTTGAAGACGTGCGTCGCAACATCGAGGCAGCCGGGTTTGCCGCCGAGGAGCGCGACGGCCGCTTCGTGCGGCAATGACGGATCGTCCGGTCCGCCTCGGCGCCGTCAGTTACCTCAATGCGCGGCCGTTGACCTGGTCGCTGGACGACGATCCGCGGTGGCGGGTTCGTTACGACCTGCCGTCGGTGTGCGCCGGCGTCCTCGCGCGTGGTGAGGTCGATCTGGCCCTGGTCTCGTCGGTCGAGTACCTGCGCTCAGCCGAGTATCGCCTGGTGCCGGGCGTCGGGATCGGGTCGCGCGGCCCGGTCGCCTCGATTGGTCTGTTCACGCGGAAGCCGGTTCAGGATGTCCGCAGCATTGCGCTCGATACGAGCTCGCTGACGTCGGTTGCCCTGGTCAGGATTCTGTGTGAACGGCGGTTCAGGATCAGTCCGGCCTTCGTCTCGCACGCGCCCGATCTGGCGGCGATGACCGCGGCCTGCGACGCGGCGCTCCTGATCGGCGATCCGGCGCTCGAGGCCGAGCCGGGCCCGCTCGGCCTGACAAAAATCGATCTCGGCGAGGAGTGGACGTCAATGACGGGTCTCCCGTTCATTTACGCCGCGTGGACCGGGCCTGCCGGGGCGGCGTCACCGGGCGATGTGACCGCGCTCCAGGCGGCGCAGGCTCGAGGGGTCGCGGACTTTGACCAGATCGCGGACGAGTATGCGGCTGGCGACGCGGCCAGGGCCGAACGGGCCCGCCGTTACCTCCGGGATAATATGAGGTACGGTTTGGGCCCGGACGAGATCGCAGGGCTGCAACTGTTTCTCGACTATGCAGCCGACCTCGGCATCGCGCCCGGTCGGCAGCTGGAGTTCTTCTAGGCGGACCTGAACGGTCCGGCTGAGCGGCCGCCACAGGCCGATATCGATGATGATCAACGAGATCGCGAATCGTGTGCGTGAAGGCGGCCGCGTCGACGCCGCCGCGGCGCTCGAGCTGTACCGGCACGCGCCAACGCATCTGCTCGGGCAGCTCGCCGACGGTATCCGCGCGCGGAAGCACCCGGGCGGCGTCGTGACGTACATCATCGACCGTAACGTCAACTACACGAACGTCTGCGTCGCGCGCTGCAACTTCTGCGCGTTCTATCGCCAGGTCGGCTCGCCCGATGGGTACGTCCTCGGCTTCGAGGAGATCTTCCGCAAGATCGACGAAACCATCGCCGTCGGCGGCAACCAGCTGCTGCTGCAGGGCGGGCACAATCCCGACCTGCCGATCGCATGGTACGAAGATCTGTTTCGCGCGGTGAAAGCGCGCTATCCCGATTTCAAGCTGCACGCGTTGTCGCCGCCGGAAGTGCTGCACATCGCGAAGCTGAATAACCTGACCGTGCCCCAGGTGATCGAGCGGCTGATCGCCGCCGGCCTCGACAGCATTCCGGGCGGCGGCGCCGAGATCCTGGTCGACCGCGTCCGCAAGCTGCTCAACTGCTACGGCAAGGCGTCCTCGGACGAATGGCTCGATGTCATGCGCCACGCGCATCGCGCCGGCCTGCGCACGACCGCAACGATGATGTATGGCACCGTCGAGACGATGGAAGAGCGCATCGAGCACATGATGCGCCTCCGGGACGTGCAGGACGAGACGGGCGGCTTCACCGCGTTCATCACGTGGAGCTATCAGCCCGAGCACACGGAACGGGGAGGCAGCGAAGCGACCGGCATCGACTATCTGCGGACGCTCGCGCTGGCCCGCATCGTCCTCGACAACTTCGACAATCTGCAGGCCTCGTGGGTGACCCAGGGCGGGAAGGTCGGTCAGCTGAGTCTCGCGTTTGGCGCCAACGACATGGGCAGCGTGATGATCGAGGAGAACGTCGTTCGGGCAGCCGGCGCGAGCTACTGCATGGACGAAGTCGAGATCGTCAGCAACATCGAGGACGCCGGCTTTGCCGCCAAACGGCGCAACATGCACTACGAGATTCTCGGCGATCCGATCTATCGCGGCATGGACGTGCCGCGGATGCTCGCACTGGCGACCGCGCGGGCGGAAGGCGACGAGAGCGTCCCCGAGGAGCTGAAGAACTATCCGGCCAGGAGCCGCCAGGGCAAGCAGCAGCGCCTCGTCCAGTAGGGTCTGTCCAGCCCTCATGCCCACGTATCGCGCCGAGTGGATTGTGCCGATCGCCGGTGAGCCGATCCCGCTCGGCTCGGTGGCCATCGAAGCCGGACGGATCGCGGCAGTTCACGACCAGGCGCCACCGGAGGCGATCGATCTCGGGCGCGTCGCCGTGCTCCCGGCGCTCGTCAACGCGCACACGCACCTCGAACTGTCGTACCTGCACGGGCGCGTGCCTCGCGCCGAGCGGTTCCTCGACTGGATCCGGCCGTTGATGGCCGTCAGGCGGGAGTATCCCGATCCGGCTGACCTCCGTATTCTGGAGGCTGCCCGCGCGGCAATCGTTTCGGCACGCGCATCGGGGACCGGGCTGTTCGGAGACATCTCGAACACCCTGGTCACGGCGCCGTTGCTGCGCGAGGCCAGGCTGCCGGCCCACTTGTTCTTCGAGGTGCTGGGGTTCAACGCCACCGACCCCGAGCAGCGGGTTGCGAAGGCACGCGAGCGGTTGAACACGGAACTTGGCGACGACATTCGCGGCAGCGTTGCGCCGCACGCGCCGTACTCGGTGTCGCCTGACCTGTTCTCGGCCATCCGGAACGACCTCGACTCCCATGGGTCAGCTGTTTCCAGCGTTCATCTGGGTGAGTCGGCCGAGGAACTGGAGTTTCTCAAACGCGGGACGGGACCCTGGAAGGCGATGCTCGAGGAACTTGGTGTCTGGTCGCCGGAGTGGAAGGCGCCCGGCTGCTCGCCGGTGCAATATCTCGAGATGCTCGGCTTCCTGGATGGCCGTGTGCTGGCTGTGCACGGCGTGCAGTTCTCGGGAGAGGACCTCGATCGGCTGCGCGCGCTGAATGTGACCGTGGTGTCCTGCCCGCGCAGCAATCAATATGTCGGCGTCGGATCGCCGCCGCTCGAGGCGTTCTACGCGATGGATGTGACGGTCGCGCTCGGGACCGACAGCCTGGCGAGCGTGGACGACTTGAACGTGTTCTCGGAGCTTGCCGAAGCGCGGCGCATCGCACCGCGCGTACCAGCCCGGGCCCTGCTGCACAGCGCGACGCTCGCCGGCGCCACGGCACTCGGTTTCGACGGGGAGCTCGGCTCGATTGAGCCTGGCAAGCGGGCGTCGCTCATCGCGGTTGCCGTCCCGCCGGGCGTGGGCGATGTGGAAGAATATCTGGTTGGCGGAATCGAGCCCGATCGCGTCTTCTGGCTCGAGGACGTTCCCCGGACTATCGAATCGTGAACAGACTCACCACGTATCTGTCGTTTGTCCGCTTCAGCCACTCGGTCTTCGCGCTGCCGTTTGCGCTGACCGGAGCGCTCCTGGCATGGCGCGAACAGCCGTTCTCGTGGATGCAGGTGCTGTGGATTGTTGCGTGCATGGTGACGGCGCGCAGCGCGGCGATGGGGTTCAACAGGCTCGTGGACGCACGCTGGGACGCGCTCAATCCGCGCACGGCCATGCGGGAACTCCCACGCGGCATGATGACCCGGCCTGAGGCGGTCGCCTTCGTCCTGGTTTCGAGCGCGCTCTTCGTGATCTTCGCGTGGCGACTGGGCCCTGTTCCGTTCGCTCTTTCGCCGGTCGCCCTGGCGATCGTGTTCTGGTACTCGCTGGCGAAGCGATACACCGCCTACACGCAGCTGTTTCTCGGTCTGGCCATGGCGGTCGCGCCCGTCGGCGGCTGGATCGCGGCTGGCGGTGGAGCGGGTGTGGAACCGTGGCTGCTCGGGCTTGCCATCGGGTTGTGGGTTGGCGGCTTCGATGTGCTCTACGCCTGCCAGGACGTCGACTTCGATCTTGGCCAGGGGCTCCGCTCAATCCCGACGCGTTTCGGCGTACGGGCGGCGATCCGCATTTCCCGCATCATGCACGTCGTCACGGTCCTCGTCATGGCATCGCTCTGGCGGGCGGCGCACCTGCCCATGTTCTACCTGTTCGGCGTGGCCATCGTTGCCGTGCTGCTGGTGTACGAGCAGTCGCTCGTCAGCGACCGCGACCTGTCGCAGGTGAAGAAGGCCTTCGATCTGAACGGCTACGTGGGCATCGTGTATTTCGCGGCGACCGCGCTTTCGCTGTACCTCGGATGAGATCACGAGGCCCGCGACAGGCCTTCCCGATCGTCGTGCCGCGGGTGGTCAACCGTCAGTGAACGCCGCTCCCGATAAGTCACCTGATCGCATCGCCGGCATGTTCGATGCGATCGCGCCCCGGTACGACCTGCTCAATCACGTGCTCAGCGCCGGGATCGATCGGCACTGGCGGTCAATCGCGATCCGGAGCCTTCGCTTGTCGGGTCGCGACACCGTGGTCGACGTCTGCACCGGCACGGCGGACCTGGCGCTGGCCGCTCGCGACGGCGGCGCGGCGCGCGTGATTGGCATCGACTTCGCCGGGGCAATGCTGCAACTGGGCCACAAGAAGGTGCAGGCGGCCGGCGCGGGACGTGCGATCACGCTCGCCCGTGGCGATGCGATGCGGTTGCCGTTGCCGGACGGATGCGCCGATGCGGCGACCGTCGCGTTCGGCATTCGGAACGTGCAGCGGCCCGAGGTCGCCTGCCGCGAACTGGCCCGCGTGCTGCGGCCGGGCGGCAGGCTGGCTATTCTCGAGTTTGGCGTGCCGCGCATCCCTGGCATGCGCGGCCTGTACCTCTGGTACTTCTCGCACGTCCTGCCGCGGATTGGGCGGGCCGTCTCGGGACACAACGCGGCATACTCCTACCTGCCAGCTTCGGTCGGCACCTTTCCGCCGCCGTCGGAGTTCCAGGCGACGCTTCGCTCGGCAGGGTTTGACGAGGTGCGTGCAGACCCGTTGACCCTCGGCATCGTCTATCTCTACAGCGCAGTGAAACGTTGATCCGCGCAGCGAAGTAATACCTGATCAGCCACGCTTCCGTGCCACACGTCGATTCGTCACCCGGCGCCGCGTTTCGCCGTAAGTGCTTGACGTCACGGCTGTTATAATCGGCGGACCCGGTGATTCACTTCGATCTCGACGACCGTTATCAGGACGAGCTCATCGTCGGCAGCGCGCTTTCGAAGCGAGAAGGCGTGCTGATGTCGGTCGTCGGCCATGCCCTCATCGTCGGCTTGCTGATCCTGCTTCCCGCGCTGAACCTCTTTCAGCCGAGTGCGGAGGAGCTCGCGCGGCGTCAGGAACAGCTCGAGCAACAGCAGCGCCAGCGTGACAACCAGACGATGGTGTTCGTGCAGCCGCGTCTCGACATGCCGGCGAAACAGCCACCGCCGCGGGCGGAGCTGTCCGATTTGGATCGCAGGGCGCAGGCGCCGCAGGTCGCCGAGAAGCCAGCCAATCCGCTGCCGTTCATGCGCGGGAACTCGGCGGAGCGGAACGAGGCGGTCGAGGCCGAACGCGCCCGAGGGCCTGAAGTTCCGCAGCCGCCCCAGCCCCAACCGCAGCTTCAGCCCGAATCACAGCAGGCGCGAATCCTTCCTCCCGGGGATGAGGGATTCATCCGTCCGCAGGACCGGCCGCGCACCGCGGCCAGCGGCGCGCTCGGCGAGGCGTTGCGCAACCTGCAGAAGTACGTCCAGAACGAGACGTTCAACAACCCGCAGGGCGGTCAGAAGGACCCTGGCGCAACCATTCAGTTCGACACCAAGGGCGTGGAGTTCGGGCCATGGCTGCGGCGTTTCGTCAGCCAGGTGCGCCGCAACTGGTTCATCCCGCTCTCGGCGATGACGATGCGCGGCCACGTCGTGCTGCAGTTCAACATCTGGAAAGACGGGCACATCACCGACATCAACATCGTGCAGCCCTCCGCGCTCGACTCGTTCAACAACGCGGCGTACAACGCGATCGTCTCCTCGAACCCGGTCGATCCACTCCCGCCGGAGTATCCGTCCGAAAAGGCCTTCTTCACGGTGACCTTCTATTACAACGAGGCGCCGCCCGGAGGCATCAATTGAACGCGCCGACACGGACACAGCAGCTCGGGCTCGTGCTGCTGCTCGTCGTGCTCACTGCGTACGTCTTTCTGCGCGTCTACTGAAGCCGCCGGTCAACCGACTTTCACTGCCACGTACACACGGAGGCACGGTGAACACGGAGGAATTTCAATAATCTTCGTGTCCTGCGTGCCTCCGTGTGTACGTCTCAGCGAAAGAGGACGTTAGCGGGACTCGACGAGCGGCTCGACCTCTCCGAACAAACCAGCACGGTACTCGCGGAACGCGGTTCGAATCTCCTCGTCGGTGTTCATCACAAACGGCCCATAGCTGACGATCGGTTCGCCGATCGGCTCGCCTGACATCAGCAGGCCGCGCGTGTCTTCGAGCGCTTCGAGGACGATGTGGTCGCCATCGCGATCGAACTCGGCCAGCCTGAAGCCGGTGAGTGGCTCGCCCGCGCCGATGCTCATTGCGCCGTCCAGCAGGTAGAGAAACGCGTTATGGGAACGCGGCAACGCGATTTCGAGCCGGCCGTTTCGCTTTGCATCGAGCGTCGCGGCGTTGACCGGCGTCAGCGACGGAATCGGTCCGGTCAGGCCAAGCAGCTGGCCGGCGATCACGTTGACCGTCACCAGGCCATCGTCTGTCGTCACGCGCGGCGTGTCTTCGCTCGACAACGGGTGATACGTCGGCGCATCGAGCTTGTGGCGCGCCGGCGAGTTGATCCAGAGCTGAATCAGCTCGTTCTCGCCGGCGAGCGGATTCTCCTCGTGAAGGATCCCGCGTCCCGCATGCATCCACTGCGTGCCGCCCGCCCTGACCGTGCTGTCGTTCCCCTGACTGTTGCGATGGCGGACGCCACCTCGATAGATGAACGAGACCGGCGCGAAGCCCCGATGCGGGTGAGCCGCGAGGCCGTGCTTGCCGTCGGAGGTTCGCGGCGGCGCATGGTGCAGCAGCACGAACGGGTCGAGGTAGGGAAGCTCGCCCGATGGCAGCGGCTGCCGCACGACGAGCGGTCCCATGTCGTGGGGCGGAGCGTAGACGATCTGACGGACAGAGCGGACGGACATGAACCCCTCCAGGTGCTCAGGTTCGAGGTGCTTGGGTGCTTAGGTTCCGGTTCTCAGGTTCTTGGTTCGGACGGTTCTCTGGTTCAGACGGTTCGCGGGTGCGTCAGGGTTCAGGGTTCAGGTTCGCGGTCAAGCACCTAGAACCAGAGAACCGATACCATCCATTGATGCCTCCCCTGGTTCTCGCCCTCCTCGGCCCCACTGCGTCCGGGAAGAGTGCGCTCGGGCTGGCGCTTGCCGAGGCGTACAACGGCGAGATCATCAACTGCGACTCGACCGCCGTCTATCGCGGTTTCGACATCGGCACCGACAAACTGCCGGTGGAGCAGCGGCGGGGCATTCCGCATCACCTCATCGACATCGCTGACCCAATCGAGGTGTATACCGCAGCCCGGTTCGCGGCCGATGCCGCGGCCATCATTCGCAGCCTGCATGCCCGGGGAAAGCTGCCGATCCTGGTCGGAGGGACCGGCTTCTACTACCGTGCGCTCACCAGGGGCCTGTTTCCCGGGCCGGCGGCGGACGAAGCGATGCGCTCGCGCCTGAACCGGATCGCGGATCGACGCGGCGTGGAGCGGCTGCATCAGTTGCTGCGCCGCGTGGATGGTGAGTCCGCCGAGCGGATTATGCCGCGCGATCGCAAGCGGCTGGTGAGGGCGCTGGAGGTGTACTTCTCGACCGGCCGTCCGCTGACCTCGCACTTCGTGGAGACGGTGTCGCCGATTGCCGACTGCGATGTCCTCGCCGTGGCGTTGCGGCTGCCGGCGGCGCTCACCGCCGAGCGAGTGGCGCGGCGCGTCGACGAGCAGTTCCGTCGCGGGATCATCGACGAAGTTCGGGTGCTGCTGGCGAGCGGCGTGCCGCCGGATGCGCGGCCGTTTGGCGGCCTCGTCTACCGGCAGATCATGGAGATGCTGCGCGGGCAGCGAGACGAGACGGCGACGCGCGCGCTCATCGTCCAGGAGAACCGCCGTTACGCGCGCCGCCAGTTGATCTGGTTCCGTAAAGAGCCTAATCTAGTCTGGCTCGACGGTGCAGGCGAGCGCGCAGACGTTCGGGAGCGGGTCTCCGCCCTGCTTGCCGCACGCATCGGCGATGTGCCGCGAGGGGTCGGACCCACCGTACCGGGGGATGGTTCACACCGCGCCGCACGAGGAGATGCGACTTGACGGCTCACTTGTCTGAATCACGCCCCGCCGCGACGCAGCCCAACATCCAGGACGCATTTCTGAACTACGCCCGGCGCGATCGCATCGCGGTCACGATTTCACTGCTCGATGGCCGTCAGATCGAAGCGCGGATCAAGACGTTCGATCGCTTCGCCGTGATCGTCGAAGCCAACGGCGCCGACCAGCTGATCTTCAAGCACGCGATCGCCACGATCGAGACTCCGCGGACGGTTCCCAGCTACGCCGCCCCGCAACACACATAGACCGGCAGGTCGGCCTGCCGGCAAGCGGTTGCCGTTGCCTCACTTCTCCCGCGTTCTCCTCATCGTCCTCGACAGCGCCGGCATCGGCGAGCTTCCCGACGCGAAGGCGTACGGCGACGAGGGGAGCAACACGCTCGGGAACATCGCGCGTCAAGTGCCGCTGGCACTTCCCACGCTGCGATCGCTCGGACTGGATCGGCTCGTGGCACTGGGCGGCCAGCAGTCGACGGTCGTGGCGGGGGCGTACGGACGGATGGCGGAAGCGTCTGCCGGCAAGGATTCGGTCACGGGCCACTGGGAAATGATGGGGATCGTGCTGGAGCGCGCGTTTCCCACGTTCCCGACCGGGTTCCCACCGGAGGTGATTGCCGAGTTCGAGCGGCGGATTGGCCGTGGCTCGCTCGGTAACGTGGTCGCGTCCGGCACCGAGATCATCGATCGCCTGGGTGCCGAGCACATGCGCACCGGCAAGCCGATCGTGTACACCTCCGCCGACAGCGTGTTCCAGATCGCCGCGCACGAGGAGGTCATCCCGCTGCCGGAGCAGTACCGGATCTGCGAGATCGCTTTCGATCTGGTCGGGAAGGGCATGAACGTCGGGCGGGTCATCGCCAGGCCGTTCGTCGGCCAGCCCGGCAGCTTCAAGCGCACCGCGAATCGTCACGATTACGCGCTCGATCCGAGCGGTGAAACGCTGCTCGACCTGCTGACTCGCGAGAAGATTCCGGTGTTCACCATCGGCAAGGTCAAGGATCTGTTCGCCGGAAGGGGCGTCGCGGCGTCGGTGCCGGCGGCAAGCGACACCGACGGGATGACGCGGCTCGAGGAAGCGATTGACCAGCGTTCCGAGGGACTGCTGTTCATCAACCTGGTGGATTTCGACACGCAGTACGGTCATCGCAACGACGTCCCCGGATATGCAGCGAACCTCGAGCGCTTCGACGCGCGGCTGGCGGCCGTGCTGCCGCGGCTTCGCGAGACCGATCTGCTGATCGTCACCGCGGATCACGGCAACGATCCAAGCACGCCGAGCACGGACCATTCTCGCGAGTACGTGCCGGTGCTGCTGACCGGCGCGAAAGTACGCGCCGGCGCCGACATCGGCACGCGCGCCACCTTTGCTGACCTCGGGCAGACGCTGGCGGCGATCTTCGGCGTGGGTCCGCTTGCGCACGGAAGCAGTTTTCTGGAGGCAGTTCTTGTCGAGCATTCGTGAAGGGCTCGAGCAACTCGAGCGGGAGACGCTCTCACCGCGCGCCGCCAAGAGCGCCGACTCGCGCGGCCGGCTGCGCCCCGAGCTCGAAGATGACGTCCGTCCCGCGTTTCAGCACGATCGCGACCGGATCATCCACAGCAAGGCGTTTCGCCGTCTCAAGCACAAGACGCAGGTGTTCTTCGCGCCTGCCGGCGACCATTACCGCACGCGGCTGACGCACACGCTCGAGGTGTCGCAGATTGCGCGGACGATCGCCAAGGTCCTCCGGCTGCACGAAGAGCTGACCGAATCGATCGCGCTGGGACACGACCTCGGACACACACCGTTCGGTCACGCCGGCGAGCGCGTGCTCGACTCGCTCGTGCCCGGAGGGTTCCGCCACTACGAACAGAGCCTGCGTATTGTCGACGTGCTGGAGAACGACGGCCAGGGACTGAACCTCACGTGGGAGGTTCGCGACGGCATCGGCCGCCATTCGAAGGGCAAGCGCGGCTCGCCCGTCGGCGTCGAGGCGTCGAAACGATCGGCCACGCTCGAAGGGCAGATCATGCGGGTCGCCGATCTCATCGCCTACGTCAATCACGACATCGACGATGCGGTGAGGGCGGGCGTGCTCGACGTGGACGCCCTGCCGAAGGAGCCGGTCACGGTGCTCGGCCCCACCTCGTCGGCGCGGATTGCCCGGATGGTGAAGGACGTCGTGGTCGAGACGCAGGCCGGTGATGGCGCCGAGATTCGTATGAGCGATCCGGTGCTCGAGGCGACGCTCGAGATGCGCAGCTTCCTGTTCGACGCGGTCTACGAGAACGACGCGGCGACCGCCGAGTTTCGCAAGGCGACGGGGATCCTGGGCGGATTGTGGGAAAAGGTCAGGGAGCGGCCGGCCGAGTTCCTGGACATGCGGATCGCCGAGGCCGAAGGTCTGGATGCGGCTGCCCGCGACTTCATTGCCGGCATGACCGACCGCTTCGCCGTCACGCTGTTCGAGCGGCTGTTCATCCCCAAGCCGTGGATCGGGCCGATCTCCTGGAATCAGCTATAATCGAAGGTCTGCCTTTCGCACGAAATTCGCGGAAGGGGGTCGCCATGAAGCTCGATCTCACGCGGTACAGGAAGCCGTTCGCCCAGTTTTCCCATACCTTTCGGCCCGACGAGGTGGGGGACGAGCGCGATACCTATCGCGTGGCAGAGCCGGTAGCGCTGGCCTTCGACATCCACAAGGACAAGGACAAGTTCCGCCTGGAAGGAACTGTCCGGACCGAACTGGAGCTGCCGTGCAGCCGGTGTCTCGAACCGTTCAGGCTGCCGGTTGATTCCTCGTTCGACCTCCGCTATCTGCCGGCCTCCGAGGCGTCGACGGAAGCGGAGCAGGAAGTCGGGGAAGGCGACCTCGAGACGAGCTACTACCGCGACGAGGAGATTGACCTCGACGAGCTGATGCGCGAGCAGTTCTATCTGGCGCTGCCGATGAAACCGCTCTGCCGCGACGCGTGCAAGGGGCTGTGTCCGCATTGCGGCACGAACCTGAACGCCAGCTCCTGCGACTGCGCGCCGGCCTCGCAGGACCCGCGGCTGGCGCCGCTGCGCGAGCTGGGAAAGGTGCGCGGGTCGTAAGGTTTGACGGCGGGTCCGCTGGCGCGGCACCCGCCCGACGAATGCAGGCCGGGTTCCGGCGCACGCAGCAAGATGCGTCGCACCCGGCGAGACAGGACCAACAATGCCGAATCCGAAACGCCGACACTCCAAGACCCGTACGGCCAAGCGCCGTACTCACGACGCCCTCACGCCGGCGGCCACCAACCTGTGTCCGCAGTGCCATGAGCCGAAGGCGCCGCATCGCATCTGCCCGCACTGCGGGTACTACAACCAGCGTCAGGTCCGCGCCGTCGACGAAGAGTAGTGGTCGCGCCCGCGTCTGACATCCGTCGACTTCGCTCGGGCCAGGCCCCTCGACGTCGCTCGGGACAGGCGCGCGGGCTCGCGGAGAGGGCTCGCCGATGATCCGGATCGCGGTCGATGCGATGGGCGGCGATCACGCTCCCGCGACGATCGTCGATGGCGCGGTGGCGGCGGCCCGCCATCTCGATCTGCACGTGCTGCTCGTCGGCGCGCGTGCGGCGCTCGAGGAGGCGCTGGCTCAGCACGACGACTGGCGATCGCTGCCGATCGAGCTCGTCGACGCTCCTGACGTGATCGCGATGTCGGAGGCGCCGATGCAGGCGTTGCGCCGGAAGCCGCGCGCCTCGATTCGCGTCGCCGCCGATCTGGTGGCGCGGTGCGAAGCGGCGGCGCTCTTCAGCGCCGGGCACACCGGCGCCACGGTAATGGCGGCGCATGCGGCATTCGGCATGATCGCCGGCGTCGATCGCCCCGCGCTGGCGACGGCGATTCCCACGCGAACGACGCCGGCGGTGCTGCTCGATGCCGGTGCGAGCGTCGACTGCCGCCCACAGCACCTGCTGCAGTTCGGCGTCATGGGCAGTGTCTACGCCAGGCTGGCCCTGAACATCGAGCTGCCGCGCGTCGGCTTGTTGTCGGTCGGCGAAGAGGAGAGCAAGGGGAACGATTTGACCCGTGACGCCCACCGGCTGCTCAAGGCCTCGCCGCTGAATTTCATCGGCAACGTCGAGGGGCGGGAGATGTACAGCGGTATGGCTGATGTCATCGTCTGCGACGGCTTTACCGGCAACGTCGTGCTCAAGACGAGTGAAGGGCTGGTCGAGGCCGTTGAAACGCTGCTTGGCGAGGAACTGCAGGGAACGTTCTCGAGCCAGATGGGCTATCTCTTGTCGCGCCGTGCATTCCGCCGCTTCCGCCGACGCGTCGATTACTCGGAATATGGCGGCGCGCCGCTGCTCGGGGTGGCCGGACTGGCGATCGTCGGCCACGGCCGCTCGTCGGTGAAGGCCGTGCGCAACGCAATCGCGATGGCGTCCCGCTTTGCCGCCGGTAATTTTGTGCGCCGCGTCGAGCACGAGATCCGCGCGGTCTAGATGCCATCCTCCTAACTCCTAACTCCTAACTCCTAACTCCTGACTCCTGACTCCTGACCCCCCAGAATGATCGCCTTCCTCTTTCCCGGCCAGGGCTCGCAGAAAGTCGGCATGGGCAAGGCCCTCGCCGATGCCTTTCCGGAAGCTCGTGCCGTGTTCGATGACGCGGACGCGGCGCTCGGGGAGTCGCTCTCGATGCTCTGTTTCGACGGTCCGGAAGACACGCTGACGCTGACCGAGAACACGCAGCCGGCGATTCTGACCGTCAGCGTTGCCGCGGCGCGCGTGCTGGCCGCCCGCGGGCTGGCGCCTGCTTTCGTCGCCGGACACAGCCTCGGTGAGTACTCCGCGAACGTTGTTGCCGGGACGATGGCGTTTGGTGATGCGGTGCGGATCGTGCGGCGGCGCGGCCAGTACATGCAGGAAGCGGTGCCCGTCGGCACCGGGGCGATGGCCGCGATTCTCGGGCTCGATGCCGACCGGGTCCGGCAGGCGTGCGAGGAGGCGGCTGCCGGCGATGTGGTGAGCCCCGCGAACATCAACGGCGCGGGGCAGGTGGTGATTGCCGGTCACGCGGCCGCCGTGCAGCGCGCGTCCGAACGGGCGAAGGCGCTGGGCGCGCGGCGTGCGGTGCCGCTTCCGGTCAGCGCCCCGTTCCACTGCGCGCTCATGCAGCCGGCGCAGGATCGGCTCGACGCGGAGCTGCGTGCCCTGCCCGTCCAGGACCCGCGGATTCCTGTCGTGGCGAACGTCGATGCCGCCGTGAAGCGCTCGAGCGCCGATGCGATTGACGCGCTGGTGCAACAGGTGTCGGCGCCGGTGCGGTGGGAAGACGTGGTGCGCCGTCTTGCGTCCGAGGGCGTCACCACGTATGTTGAGGTCGGCCCGGGCACCGTGTTGAGCGGACTGGTCCGGAAGATTCAGAAGGACGCCAAGGTACTGTCCTTCGCCGGCCCGGACGATCTGCCGGCGATCGAGGAGACGTTTTTCTGATCATGTTCACCGTGACTGGCAAGATCTCCATCGTGACCGGTGCGTCGCGTGGCATCGGCCGCGGCATCGCCGAGAGGCTGGCCGCCGGCGGCGCCACGGTGGTCTGCGCGGCCCGTGGCGAGCACGCGGTGGCCACGGCTGACGCGATTCGTGCGTCGGGAGGCGCCGCTGAGCCGGCGACGCTCGATGTCACCGACCGCGCCTCGATCGACGCGCTCGTCGCCGGCGTGCTGGAACGTCATGGCCGGATCGACGTCCTCGTCAACAACGCGGGCATCACGCGCGACCAGTTGATGCTGCGGATGAAGCGGGACGACTGGGACGAGGTGCTTGCGACCAACCTCACCGCGGCCTTCGCTCTCGTGCAGGCGGTGCTCAAGCCGATGATCCGGCAGCGCAGCGGGCGGATCGTCAGCATCAGCTCGGTGGTCGGGCAGATGGGGAACGCCGGCCAGGCGAACTACGCGGCGTCGAAGGCCGGGGTCATCGGGTTCAGCAAGGCGGTGGCCCGGGAAGTCGCTTCGCGAAGCATCACCGTCAACGTCGTGGCGCCCGGTCTCATCGAGACCGACATGACGAAGGCGGTCACGGACAAGGCGCAGGGTGACTGGGCGTCGCAGATTCCGCTCGGTCGCATCGGCTCGGTGGCCGACGTCGCCTCGGCGGTCTGCTTCCTTGCCTCCGATGAGGCATCGTATATTACAGGTCAGGTACTGGCCGTCAACGGCGGTATGTACATGTAGCGATCGATGCCAGAGGCTCAATGCGGTGTGTCATTGAGCATTGGGCATTGAGCATTGGGCATTGATCAGGAGGATTGAATGGCAGTTGCAGACAAGGTGAAGAGCATCATCGTGGAACAGCTCGGCGTCGACGAGGAAGAAGTGACGCCGGATGCCTCGTTCGTCGACGACCTGGGCGCTGATTCGCTCGACACGGTGGAGCTCGTGATGGCGTTCGAAGAGGAGTTCGGGATCGAGATCCCGGACGAGGACGCCGAGAAGATCACCCGCGTCAAGGAAGCCATCGACTACATCGACGCCCACGCCAAGAGCAAGAAGTAGCAGGCGGCCCCGGAGGTTCATTGAGCAGGCGAGTCGTCGTCACCGGTATCGGCCTGGTGTCATCCCTTGGGATCGGCACCGGCGCGAACTGGGACGCTCTGGTGGCCGGTACGAGCGGCGTCACGCGGATCACCCGCTTCGACGTCGACGCGTATGCGGCGCAGATCGCGGCCGAGGTCAAGGATTTCGACCCGCTGCGGTGGGTCGAGAAGAAGGAGGTCAAGAAGATGGACCTCTTCATCCAGTACGCGATTGCGGCGTCTCAATTCGCGATGGATGACTCGACGCTGCAGATCACCGATGATCTCGCGCCGGATGTCGGAGCGTTCATCGGCTCCGGCATCGGCGGGTTCATCACCATCGAGGCGGAGCACTCGAAGCTGCTCGACGGCGGCCCGCGCAAGATCTCCCCGTTCTTCATCCCGTCGGCCATCATCAACCTGGCGGCCGGACAGGTCTCCATCCGTTACGGCGCCAAGGGGCCGAACCTGGCGACCTGTACGGCGTGCTCGGCATCGGCGCACGCGGTCGGCGAGTCGTACGAAATCATCAAACGCGGCGATGCCGTGGCGATGATTGCCGGCGGCTCCGAGGCGGCGATCACGCCGATGAGCGTCGGCGGCTTCGGTCAGCTGCGTGCGTTGTCGACGCGCAACGCCGACCCGGCACGGGCCTGCCGGCCGTTCGACATCGACCGCGACGGCTTCATCATCGGCGAAGGCGCCGGCGTGCTGGTTCTCGAGGAGCTGGAGCACGCGAAGGCGCGCGGTGCCACGATCTACGCCGAGATGGTGGGCTACGGCTCGTCGGGCGACGCGTACCACATGACCGCGCCGTCGGAAGACGGCGACGGGGCGCGGCGCTCCATGGAGATGGCGGTCCGGAAGGCGGGCATCCGGCCGGACGAAGTGGACTACATCAACGCGCACGGCACGTCGACGCCGCACAACGATCGGCTGGAAACGCTGGCGATCAAGCGCTGCTTTGGCGACCACGCGCGTACGCTGGCGATTTCATCAACCAAGTCGATGACGGGCCACCTGCTCGGCGGTGCCGGCGGCCTCGAAGCCGGTATTACCGCGCTGGCCGTGCACCATCAGCTCGCGCCGCCGACCATCAACCTCGACAATCCAGATCCGGAGTGCGACCTCGACTACGTACCGCACACCAGCCGCCGGATGCCGATCCGCTATGCGTTGTCGAATTCGTTCGGTTTCGGCGGTACCAACGCGTCCCTGCTGTTCAAGAAGTTCGAGGACTGACGCTGAGGCGGCACACGGAGGCACGGAGAACACGGAGTTCTTTTTGCTACTGTTGACCTCCGTGTTCGTCTTGTTTCCGTGTGCCGTCGCGGTGAAGGCTGCTCCGCTATGAAGATCGCCGTCTGTATCAAGCAGGTTCCCACGCGCGAGTGGCAGCCCCGGCTGAACGACACCAGGACGTGGGTGCGCGAGCAGGATGTCAGCTACGAGCTGAACGAGCCGGATGCCTATGCGCTCGAGGAGGCCCTGCGGCTGCGTGAGAAGCACGGCGGAGAAGTCGTGGTCTGCTCGGCGGGGCCGGCGCGGGTGCAGCAGGTGATTCGTGAGGCGCTGGCGCGAGGTGCCGACCGTGCGCTGCACGTCGAAGACGACCGGCTGGCCGCGGCGGATGCCGCCGTGACCGCCGACGCCCTCGCCGCGGCGATGCGCGGCGAGCAGTTCGATCTCGTTCTCACCGGCCTGCAGTCCGACGATCAGGGGCACGGTCAGACGGGCGTCATCCTGGCGGAGCGGCTGGGCATGCCGCACTCGACGATCATCATGGACGTGCAGGCCGACCCGGCGGTACGGGCGCTGAAAGTCAAACGGGAGCTGGAGGGTGGCTGGTTCCAGTGGATCGCGATGCCGCTGCCCGCACTGTTGACTATCCAGAGCGGCATCAACCAGCTGCGCTACGCGACCCTCAAGGGCATCATGGCGGCGAAGAAGAAGGAGATCCGCAAGGTGCCCATGCCGTCCGATCTTCAGGCGATGCAGCAGGTCGTCTCGCTGGCCGTGCCGACCCGCAGCAAGCAGACGCACATGATCAGCGGCACACCCGCCGACGCCGCACGCGAGCTCGTGCGCCGTCTGCGTGAGGAAGCGAGGGCCCTGTGATCCTCGTGGTTGCCGAACAGCGGGACGGTCAGCTCAATCGGGCGACATGGGAAGCGGTCGCGGCCGCCCAGGCGCTCGCCGGTGGCGACACGCTGAACGTAGCGGTATTCGGCAGCGACGTGCAGCGGGCTGCCGATGAACTGGCGGCCGCCGGCGTTGGCGACGTGCTCACGGTTCAGCATGCGGCGCTTGCGGCGTACACGCCGGATGGTGCGGCAATCGCGACGGCCGCCGTCATCGCCGCGGTGTCGCCGGCGTTCGTGGTGCTGGCCCACACGTATCAGGCGCGCGACTGTGCGCCGCTGCTGGCGGCGCGTCTGCGCAAGCCTCTCATCACGGACGTCACCGCCATCGCCGGAGCGGGCGCAGAGGCGGTCTTCACGCGGCCGATGTTCCAGGGGAAGCTCGCGGCACAGGTGCGGCCGAGTGGCGTGGGACCGGCCATCATCACGGTGCAGATTGGCACCTTTCGGGCCGACTCGGTGACACGCGGTGCCGCGGCTTCGACCCGCGCGATCGAGGTCACGATCGATTCGGCGTCGATTCGCCAGACGCCAGATGCGCCGTTCAGCGAAGCCAGGCAGGCCGTCGACCTGAGCCAGGCGCAGCGGATTGTGTCTGTCGGGCGCGGCATCAAGTCACAGGAGAACCTTGCTGTGGCGGAGAAGCTGGCAGCGGCGCTGGGAGCCGAGCTGGCGGCGTCGCGGCCCATCTGCGACAACGGCTGGCTCCCGATGGAGCGTCAGATCGGCAGCTCCGGACAGACGGTTGCACCGAAGCTGTACGTGGCGCTCGGCATCTCCGGTGCGATTCAGCACCTCGTCGGCATGAAAGGCTCGCGGACCATCGTGGCGATCAACAAGGATGCAGACGCGCCGATCTTCGAGGCCGCCGACTACGGCATCGTCGGCGATCTCTTCGAAGTCGTGCCGGCGATGATTGCCGAACTGGAGAAGGCATAGCCGGCGGCTGGCGGCCAGCAGCAGACCCAGCTGCGAGCTGCCTGCTGCCTGCTGCCAGCTGACATGGAACGCGACACTCTCGACGTTGATGTCCTGATCGTCGGTGGCGGGCCGGCCGGGCTGTCGGCGGCGCTGCGGCTCGCGCAGCTGCAGCAGCAGGCGGCAGCGGCACCGTTGCAGGTGGCGGTGATCGACAAGGCACGGGAGGCCGGCGCGCACATCCTGTCGGGCGCGGTCCTGGATCCGTCGGCGCTTCGCGATCTCATTCCCGACTTCGCGGCGAAGGGCGCGCCCCTGGCGACGCCTGTCGGAGCAGAGTCGGTGTACTTCCTCACCGCTGCCGGGAAGCTCGCCTTTCCCGTCATTCCGCCGCCGCTCCGCAATCACGGCAACTACGTCATCTCCCTGAACGCCTTCGTGCGCTGGCTGGCGGCCCAGGTCGAGGCGGCCGGCATCGATTCGTTCGCTGGCTTCGCGGGACAGGACGTGCTGCTCGAGGGTGGGCGCGTGATCGGCGTACGCACTGGCGACCGCGGTATCGGCCGCCACGGCGAGCAGAAGTCGACGTTCGAGGCGGGTGTCGACATCCACGCGAAGGTCACCATCTTCTGCGATGGCGTCCGCGGCAATCTCACGAAGCAGCTGCTGCGGCGTCTCGAACTGGGCCGGGATCGTCAGCCGCAGCAGTTTGCGATCGGCCTGAAAGAGCTGTGGGAGATGCCGGATGGGCGGCTGCCGCCCGGAACGGTCGTGCACACGCTCGGGTATCCACTCAGGCAGGACGAGTTCGGCGGCGGGTTCATCTATGCGATGCCGGATCGCCAGGTGTCGCTCGGGTTCGTCGCCGGGCTCGATTATCACGACCCGCTGTTCGATCCGCACATGGCATTCAACCGCTTCAAGCAGCACCCCTACGTACGGTCGCTGCTCGCCGGCGGGCAGATGGTGCGGTACGGCGCGAAGGCGCTCCCTGAAGGGGGCTGGAACACGATTCCGCGGCCGTACATGGATGGCGCGTTGATCGCGGGCGATGCCGGAGCCTTCCTCAACTCGATGCGCCTGAAGGGCATTCACCTCGCCATGCGCACGGGCATGCTGGCGGCGGAGACGGCGTTCGCGGCGATCGGCGCCGGTGACACGTCGGCGAATGCGCTGGCCGAGTACCAACGCAAGATCGAGTCAGGACCGGTGCGCGACGAGTTGTACCCCGTGCGCGGGGTGCACCAGGCGTTCGGGTTCGGCCTGCTGCCCGGGCTGCTGTACTCGGGGCTCGAGGTCCTGACGCACGGCCATCTGCCGGAAGTGAGTGGCGTCGCCGGGCATGACCGCATGCTGCGGCTCTCGGCAGTCGGCCGCCCTCGTCCGGAAGCGGGCACCGTGCCGCCGCCGAGCAACGCCACGACGATCGATCGCACGCTGACGTTCGACAAGGTCACCAACGTTCACTACGCCGGCACCGCGCATGACGAGGACCAGCCTGCGCACCTGCTCGTGCACACGGAAGTGTGCTCGACAATCTGCGGTCCCGAATACGGCCATCCGTGTGTCCGGTTCTGCCCGGCGAACGTCTACGAGATTACGCGGGCTGCCGATGGCTCGCCCCGCCTGCAGATCAACGCCTCGAACTGCGTGCACTGCAAGACGTGCGACATCATGGATCCCTACCAGGCGATCACCTGGGTTCCACCAGAGGGTGGCGGTGGACCGCAGTACAACGGGATGTGAGCCGATCGAGCGAGGCGCCGGGGCGGCGGCACGAACTGAGTCCGGTACACAATTGCCTGATGATCTTCGCGTCGATCGTGGACTTCGTGCTCGATGAATAGCGACTGGCGTCGTTCGCGCTCGAAACGCCTTCAGGCTGCGGCCATCGCGACGATCGGGTATCCGCTGATCAATGCGCTGGGACAGACGTTGCGCTGGCGCGTCGAAGGCCTCGAACATCTCGAGGCGGTTCGCGCGTCCGGGCGGCAGCCCATCATGTCGTTCTGGCACGGACGCATCCTGCCGGCGACGGTCTACTTCCGCCGCCGCGGCATCGTCGTCATCACCAGCGAGAACTTCGACGGTGAGTGGATCGCGCGCATCATCGAGCGGTTCGGCTATGGCACGGCGCGCGGGTCGACGTCGCGCGGCGGGCGACGGGCCATGCTGCAGCTCGTGCGGGACATGAAACGGGGAAGGCCGGCGGCATTCACGCTGGACGGCCCGCGCGGCCCGGCGAACGTCGCGCAGCCCGGAGCGACATGGCTCGCGCGCGCGACCGGGAACCCGGTGCTGCCGTTTCACATCGAGGCCGCCTCGCACTGGACGATGAGGAGCTGGGACCGCACGCAGGTCCCGAAGCCATTCACAACGGTCGCGCTGGCGATTGGCGCACCAATCGACATCCCCGCGACCACGTCCGACGAGGATCTCGATCGGGTCAGGCGCGACCTGCAGTCACGCCTTCAGGCGCTCGAGTCGCGCGCCCTCGAGATGCTCGCTTAACCCGCGCACCCGCGCACCCGCGCACCTTCGCACCCTCGCACCTTCGCACCCTCGCACCTTCCTAAGGTATCTCCTGCCCGTTCGCGTCGTGGAAGTGTCCGTGGACCGGATCCCAGTTACGCGCTCCGGCCGCGGGGACAGTGCCCGTGAACTGTGCGATACCGACGGCCAGCGCGGCGATCATCGCACCGCCGACGGCGATGAGCAGCCAGCGGCTCCGTCCGGCGCTGGTTTCCCTGGCGGCATGGCACTTCTTGTATTTCTTGCCGCTGCCGCAGTGACAGAGATCGTTGCGTCCCGGTCTTGCCATGTTGGGTCTCCTTGCTCAGGCGCGGCCGCGCCGCCTACGGCCGGATCTTAGCCGAGTCCTGCTGTAGGATGTGCGGAGGTTCGCTTCGTCTCCTTCGCGACCTTGAAGGGAACACCTGCCATGCGCCGTGCGCTGTGCCTGCTCGCGATCGTCCTCCTGACCGTCTCTCTCGCCTCGCAGGGACGGACAACCCTCGACATCTACCTGGTTGACGTCGAAGGCGGCAACGCAACGCTGTTCGTGCCGCCATCCGGACAGTCGCTGCTGATCGATACCGGCAACGGCGGCGCCGCGGCGCAGCGGGACGCCGAGCGCATCCTTGCCGCGGTCAAGGACGCGGGACTGACACAGATCGATCACCTGATCACCACGCACTATCACGGCGATCACTACGGGGCCATGGCGGAGGTTGCGCGACGCATTCCGATCCGCGAGTTCATCGATCACGGTCCGAACGTCCAGCCGAATCCCGCCACCGACGAGTTCCTGAACATGGTGTATCCGGGCCTGTACGCGAACGCGAAACATACGGTCGCGAAGCCCGGCGACCGTATCGCGCTCACGGGGGCCGATGTGCGTGTGATCACGTCGGCGGGGCAGGTGCTGACGGCTCCGCTGCCCGGGGCGGGACGGCCGAACCCGTACTGCGCGGACTACAAGCCGCTGGATCCCGACCCGAGCGAGAATGCCCAGTCTGTCGGCACGCACGTGACCTTCGGCCGGTTCCGGACCATCCACCTCGGTGACGTGACGTGGAACAAGGAGCACGACCTGATGTGCCCGCGCAATCCGATCGGCACGGTCGATCTCTTCATCGTCTCGCACCACGGGCAGGCGATCTCGAATGCGCCGGTGCTGGTCCATGCGCTTGCGCCCCGGGTGATGGTGATGAACAACGGCACCCGCAAAGGCGGCCAGCCGGATGCGATGAAGGTGCTGCACGCGTCCCCCGGACTCGAGGATCTCTGGCAGGTGCATTTCTCCGAGCTGAGCGGGCAGGAGTACACCGTGCCCGGCATGTTCATCGCCAACACGATCGATGAGCAGCCGGCGGCGATGCCGATCGCACCGTTCGTTCCGCCCGCGCGTGCCGGCGGCCCCGCGGCACCGGCTCCCGCGGCTGCGGCACCCGCGCCGCGCGCCGGCGGCGCACCTGGCGGCGGCGCACCCGTGCACAACGGCCAGGCCTACTGGATCAAGATCGCGGCGAAACAGGACGGCTCGTTCACCGTCACGAACGCGAGGAACGGCTTCACCAAGACGTACGCCGCGAGGTGAACAGCCCGGGAGTTGTTACTATTCCTCCGTGCCCCTGACGCTCTTCACGTCCGATCACTTTGCCGATCACCTGACGCCGCCCGGTCATCCTGAGCGGGTGGCGCGCGCGGAGATCATGCAGGTGGTCGCCTCGGAGTTCCGCAGGCAGGGCGGCGAGGTCATGGCGCCGCTGGCGGCGACGCGCGAACATCTCGAGCGCGTGCACGACCCCGACTACCTGTCGATGCTGCGCGAGGTCGCCGGCCGCGCGGTGGCCCTTGACGCCGACACGTACACATCGCCGCAGTCGTACGACGTCGCGCTGCTGGCGGCGGGAGCGGCCGTCGGGGCCGTGGAGCATGTGCTCGACGCCGGCAAAGGGAGCCGGGCATTTGCGCTCGTCAGGCCGCCCGGGCATCACGCCGAGCGCAACAGGGCGATGGGCTTCTGCCTGTTCAACAACGTGGCGATCGCGGCTGCCCATGCCCGGGCGCGGGGGCTCGAGCGTGTGGCGATCGTCGACTACGACGTTCACCACGGGAACGGCACGCAGTGGAGCTTTTACGGCGACCCGTCGGTGCTCTTCATTTCCTCGCATCAATACCCGTTCTATCCCGGAACCGGTGCCGCCGGCGACATCGGGCACGACCGCGGCCGCGGGTTCACGGTGAACCTGCCCCTCGAGGCGGGCGCCGGCGATGCCGACTATGACCTCGTGTATCGCGCGATTGCGCTGCCGGTCGTTGAACAATTCAAGCCGCAGTTGATCCTCATCTCCGCCGGCTTCGATGCCTTCGTCGACGATCCGATTGGCGGCATGCGCGTCACCGCACCGCAGTTCGAACGGCTGACCGCCGCGATCGTCGAGATGGCCGATGCCGTCTGCGACGGCCGGGTCGTCGCCGTCACCGAGGGCGGGTACGACATCGCCGGTCTGGGCGCATGCACGCGTGCGGCGATCGCCGCGTTGAATGACGGGTCGTCCGCGGCTCAGCAGCCGCCTCCGGCAGGCCCGGCACGGCGCGGGGACGTGTGCGTGGCTGCGGTACGGCCGAATCTGGCCGGTTTCTGGACGTTATAATTTCAGGGAGCTCAGTTGCTCGGTAGCTGGGGAGGTCGATCGTCACCAGCCACCCAGCGACCTAGCCACCCAGCTACCCGGAGCCCCGCCCGACTCTCATGGCCGATTACAAGCCGCAGGAACTCGACCGGAAATGGCAGCAGCGCTGGGCCTCGACCCGCGCCTTCGAAGTGGACGTCGATCCCTCGCGTCCGAAGTTCTATTGCCTCGAGATGTTCGCGTACCCGTCGGGGCACGCGCACGTCGGCCATGTCCGCAACTACATCATCGGCGACGTCATGGCGCGGACGAAGCGGATGCGCGGTTACAACGTGCTGCATCCGTTCGGCTGGGATGCGTTCGGCCTGCCGGCGGAGAACGCCGCCATCCAGGGCGGCATTCACCCGGAGGTATCGACGCGCGGCAACATCGCCCACATGAAAGGGCAGCTGCAGCGGCTGGGGATCAGCTACGCCTGGGAGCGCGAGTTCGCGACCTGTGACCGCAGCTACTACAAGTGGAACCAGTGGCTCTTCATCCGGATGTTCGAGAAGGGGCTGGCCTACCGGCGTAAGTCGTCGGTCAACTGGTGCCCGAAGGACAACACGGTCCTCGCCAACGAGCAGGTGGTCGATGGCGGATGCTGGCGGTGTGGCACGCCGGTCGAAACGCGCGACCTCGAGCAGTGGTTCTTCAGGATTACCGCGTACGCCGACGAGCTGCTCGAGGCCACGGCGGCCCTCTCGCAATGGCCCGAGAAGGTGTTGACGATGCAGCGGAACTGGATCGGGCGATCGGAAGGCGCCCGGGTGAAGTTCGCGCTGCAGCAGCCGGCGGGCGGCGGGCAGCCTGCGGCCACCGACATCGAGGTCTTCACCACTCGCATCGACACGATCTTCGGCGCCACGTTCGTTCTCCTCGGTCCGGAGCATCCGCTGGTGGCGCAACTCGCCGGGCAGTCGTCCGATCCGGCCGCGTTCAAGCAGCAGGTACAGGCGTTTCGCCTGCAGGATCGCGCGGCGAGGCAGAGCGGGGAGATCGAGAAGCAGGGATTCGACACCGGCTTCACGGCGATCAATCCGTTCACGGGCGAAGCGGTGCCTGTGTGGGTTGCGAACTTCGTCCTCGGCGATTACGGCACTGGCGCCGTGATGGCGGTGCCGGCGCACGACCAGCGCGACTTCGAGTTCGCGCGAAAGTTCGGACTGCCGATCCAGATCGTCATCACGCCCGACGGCCGGGCGGCCGACGCCGGCTCGCTCGCCGAAGCGGCCGAAGCATACGGAACCCTGGTGAACTCAGGGGACTACTCCGGCCTGCCGTCCGCCGAGGCGCAGCAGAAGATGATCGCCTCAGCCGAGGCGCGCGGCATCGGCGAGGGCACGGTTCAGTACCGGCTGAAGGACTGGGGGATCTCCCGTCAGCGTTATTGGGGCACGCCGATCCCGATGATCTACTGCGCCACGGACGGCATCGTCCCGGTACCCGACGACCAGCTGCCGGTGGAGCTGCCGCAGGTGGCGCAGTTCACGGGACGCGGTGATTCGCCGCTGGCGCAGGTGCCCGAGTTCGTCAACGTCCGCTGCCCGAAGTGCGGCGGGCCGGCGCGGCGCGAGACCGACACGATGGATACGTTCGTCGATTCGTCGTGGTACTTCTACCGCTTTGCCGATCCGAAGAACGATCGGCTGCCATTCGAGCCGAAGGTGGTCAACTACTGGCTGCCGGTCGACTTCTACAGCGGCGGCGTCGAGCACGCGATCCTGCACCTGATCTACTCGCGCTTCTTCGCGCGGGTGTTCCGCGATCTCGGCATGGTCGACCACAGCGAGCCGTTCACGCAGCTCCTCACGCAGGGGATGGTGCTGAAGGACGGCGCGGTGATGTCGAAGTCGAAAGGCAATGTCGTCGACCCCGACACGATGCTGCAGAAGTTCGGGGCTGACGCGCTGCGTCTGTACGTGATGTTCGTCGCGCCGCCGGAGAAGGAAGTGGAGTGGACCGATGCCGGGCTCGAGGGCAGCTACCGGTTCCTCGCCCGCGTCTGGCGCCTCGTCGATCACTGGGCGGAGACCGTTGGCGGCAGCGGCATCGGCACTCCCGACGCGTGCGACGATCTGAGCGCGTCCGAGCGGGCGCTGCGGCGGAAGACGCACGACACCATCCGGCGCGTCACGGCGGACATCGAACAGCGCCAGGTGTTCAATACGGCCGTCTCGGCGATGATGGAGCTGGTGAACGAGCTGTACGCGTTCAGCGAGGGCACCATCACCGGCGGCCCCGGTCACCGGCCCGAGGAGGACGTGGAGCACGCCGGCGAGGTCGAGCGCCAGGAAACGATCTGCGTCGTTCGCGAGTCGATCGAGGTCCTGGTCAAGATGCTCTCGCCGTTTGCGCCGCATACGGCCGAGGAGCTCTGGGAAGTGCTCGGGAACGAAACCGACCTGCAGCGGGCGACATGGCCCGTGTTCAACGCGGACGTGGCGCGCGAGGAAGAGATCGTCATCCCAGTGCAGGTCAACGGGAAGGTTCGCAGCCGCCTGACGGTCCCCGCCGCCACGGTGGAAGCCGAGCTCGAACGGCTCGCGCTCGCGGACCCGTCGGTGCAGGCGCACACGAAGGGAAAGACGGTGAAGAAGGTTGTCGTGGCCAAGGGCCGCCTGGTTTCCGTGGTCGTGCAATGACGCGCGTCCTGCTGCTGTTCCTTGCGCTCTGCAGCACGTCGTGTGGCTATGCACTGGCCGGACGCGGTTCCTTTCTGCCTCCGGATATCGTCGTGGTCGGCATTCCGCAGCTCCAGAACCAGAGCACCTTCTTCAACGTCGAGCAGCCGCTCACCGAAAAGATCCGCTCGGAGTTCATCGGTCGCGGCAAGTACCGCGTCATTCCCGACGCCGCCGGCGCCGATGCGGTGCTGACGGCGACCGTGGTCGGTATCAGCGTGAGCCCGATCGCGTTCAGCGATCAGCAGCTCGCGTCACGCTACCAGTTCACGATCAGCATGCGGATGGAGTTCACGGACGTCCGCAACAATCGCGTGCTCTGGTCGAACGATGCGCTCCTGTTCCGGGAGGAATACGAGCTGTCGACGCGTGGCACGACCGCGCTCGAGGGCGCCTCGTTCCTCGATCAGGAGCGAAGCTCGTTCGACCGCATCGCCACCGACATCGCTCGCAGCGTCGTGACCTCCATCCTCGAGGCCTTCTAGGTCGCGATGCCCGCCCTCACGACCGCCGCGCTGCGGAAGCAGATTGCCGCAGGCGAAACCGGCCCCCTCTACCTGCTCGTCGGCGGCGACGATGTGGAGAAATCAGCGGTTGCCGGTGAGTTCGTCGAAATGGTCGACGAAGGGCTGCGCGCCTTCAACGTCGATCGTCTGTATGGCGGCGAGATCAAGGTCGACGACCTTGCCGACACGGCAGCGACGCTGCCGATGATGGCGCCTCGGCGCATCGTCCTCGTCCTCGCGGCGGAGCGGCTGTTCATCCCGAAACGGGAAGGCAAGGCAGCCGACGCGGAACAGGAGCGCATCGAGGCGTTTCTTCGAAAACCGCCGTCGCACGCCACCATCGTTTTCGTGTTCACCGATCCGCCGGACAAGCGCCGCCGGGCGATCAAGCTGCTTCGCGACGCAGCCGCCGAGGTCGATTGCGGCACGATCGCCGACGACGCTGACGCGGAGCGATGGGTCAAGGCGCGTGCGGCGAAGGACAAGGCGCCGCTCGATGCGGCGGCGGTGCGTGCGCTCGTCGAGCGCGTCGGCGCCGATGTGAAGAGGTTGCGGGCGGGGCTCGAGCGCGTCGCGCTCTACGCGTATGGGCAGCCGGTGATTACCGCGGAAGACGTTCGGCAGTGTGTGGCGTCGGCAATCGACACGCCGACACAGTTCGGCATCGCGGATGCGATCAAGGCTGGCGACGCGTCGCGGGCGCTCGCGGAGCTTGGCCTGGCGCTCGAGAACGGCTCGTCCGAGTTCATGCTGCTGGGACAGATTCGATGGGCAGTGGAACAACTCCCATCGTCACGCCTCGGTCCAGGGATCGAGGCCGTGTTTCGCACCGATCAGGCGCTGAAGTCGTCGGGAGGCGACCCGCGGATTCTGCTCGAACGGCTTGTCGTCGAGTTGTGCGGAACCCGCGGCGCTTCGAGGGCCCGGCCACCCGCGTTTGTGCGCAGGTAGGCGCGGAGCTTTTACGCGCTGGCCTTGGTGAGCCGCGCCGAGAGTCGCGACTTGTAGCGGCCCGCCGTGTTGCGGTGGATGATGCCCTTGGTGGCCATCTTGTCGACGATCGAGACCGTCGCGCTGAGCGCCTTCTTCGCCCCGTCGACATCGTTGGCATCGAGCGACGCCCGGATCGCCTTCAGCGCGGTGCGCAGCGTGGAGCGCAGTTCGCGGTTCGCGGAGCGGCGCTTGATGTTCTGACGGTTTGCCTTGAGGGCGGATTTCGTACGCTTGGCCACAGTGCGGGAATCCTCTCTATCGTGAAAAACTGTCGGGTTACAAAGGATTTATCTTAGCACTACTGCGGCTGGAGCACGTCCAGGACAACCTTCCACGCCCCGTCGCGCGCTCGTGTCCAGACGCGCGTATAGAACCCCTTTTCCGGCCCTGCGGAGGCGCCGCGACCCGCCGGCGCAGGGTTGGCTGCCGCCGGAGTCCCGGATAACGCATACGTGCCGTAGGTAAGACCGATCTCCCGCGACCGGGCCACCTCAGCGCCGCGGGTCGCCCCTGACGCGTAGGCCGGCTGCGTGCGCAGCCAGGTGAGGATGCCGGCCTCACCGGTGAGCGGCATCGTTCCATTCCGGTGCAGCCGTGCGTTCTCCCACAGATGGCCCTGGTAGGCGCGTTCCTGTGATGTCAATGCCGCCATGTCGAGGGCAGCATCCGCCTCGCGCAGTGCGCGAATCGCGGCCTCCACGGAGTCGTTGCCGGCGTAACGCTGGGCCACCGGCACGCGCCGGAATCCCGGCGGGAACGGCGCCGGCATCGGCGTGTTGATGCCGACATCGAGCAGCACTTTGTACGACCCATCAGCCTGTCGCTTCCAGACAGACGCGTAGTTCCCGTAGCGCGGGGCGCCGTTGTTACGAGCCGGGTTGATGGTGGTGGAAGGGCCGGTCAGCCAGCCGAGATCCTGGCTGAGGGCCAGGTCGCCGTAGCGAGGCTCCCAGAGCAGTTGCAGGTCTTTCGGCGGGTCCGGCAGGCCGCGCAGCTGATCCTTGGCCGGAACGGTGTTCTGCCCATCAAACCCGATCGCCTCGTCGGCGAAGTACTCGAGGAACGCCTGCTTCCAGCCAACGGCCTTCGCGCGCAACGCGAAGCCGTGTTCCGTCTCGACGAGCATCATGAGCGCCTGCGGCATCGCCGGCTGCTGCGCGCGCGCGTACACGAACAGCACCGTTAGTCCCATGAGAGTCGCGGCAAACACGCGTACACGGGTCATGTGACGCTCCTCGCCACTCGTGCACCTCCCGCGGGACGTGCAACGGCGGCGGCAGCCCCTGCGGGCTCCGCGAGTGCGGTGCGGAGCGGCAAGTGCCGCCTACTGAACGATTTCGAAGGTGCCGGTTGCCGGCTTTTCGGTTGAATAGCGGGGAACCGCGCGCCCATTCACCACCTCGAACGTCTTGTAGACGAGGCGCTTTGCGGTTCGGCCTGAGCGGACGGGACGATCACCAACGGCTCCGACCTTCTTTACGTAGTCCTGCGTTTCGCGATACGGCGGGATGCGGCGTCCATAACGATCGACGGCTCCGGGCCCGGCATTGTACGCCGCGAGCGCGAGCTCTTCGTCGCCGTCGAACCGATCGAGCAGCTGCCGAAGGTAAGCCGTGCCCCCGCGGATGTTCTCCGCGGGATCGAACGGGTTCTCGACGCCGAGCTGAGCCGCGGTGGCGGGCATCAGCTGCATCAGCCCCATGGCGCCCTTGGGCGACCGTGCCTGCGGATTGAAGCCCGACTCCACCTGGATGACGGCCCGTACGAGTTCGGGACGGATGGCATGACGGCTGGCGTGTTCCTGCACCAGCGAGTCGAAGACCTGCCCCCGTCCGGGCGTCACAGGCGTCGTCACGCGCACTGCCACGGCATCCGGAACGGCGTAAGTCATCGCGCCGTCCGTCAGCTTGCGATCCGACAGCACCAGCGTCCCCCTGGTGTCGCGCCATGCATAGATCTGCGCATCGGCAGCGACCGGGCAGAGCAGCAGCGAGCCGAGGACGATGAGTGAGAGCCGGGTGTTGAGCACAGGACGGACGGGTCGCCGTTGTTATCGGCCTCGACGGCGTCCGAGCTTAGAGCTCCCAGGCGCCATCCCGGTGCGAAGAGTTCACGAAACGGCCCCTCTGATCGCATGTCGGGCATGCTACGATTCGCCGGTTCTTTTCGGGAACCGTCCCCCGAATGCACGGAATGGGGAACCGGCGAACCATGCGAACCACCTGAGAACCGCGAACCCGTGAACGAGAGAACCGGCACCCTGAACCCAAGCACCCGAGAACCCCTGAACCAAGGTTCCTGGTTCCGCTGGCTGCGACAGCCCCAGTCGATGTGGATCCGCAAGGCAATCTTCCAGGTTCACCTCTGGACGGGACTCGGCATCGGCCTGTACGTCGTGATGCTCAGCGTCACCGGCAGCGCGCTCGTCTACCGCGTCGAGCTCGAGCAGATGTTTCAGACACCGCGTCCTGCCTTCGAGCCGGGACGCAAGACGCTGACGCAAGACGAGTTGAGGGGCGAAGCCGCACGGCTGTACCCAGGGTGGAACGTGACGCGCGTCGGCACGCGGGTGAGCCGCCGCAATCCGGTGATCGAGGTCTGGCTGGAGCAGGGCGAAGGCGAGAACGCGGTGAAGAAGGAGCGGCTGTTCAATCCCTACACCGGCCAGGACCTCGGTGACGCGCTCCCGCGCAAGGTCAAGGCGCTCGACTGGGTGGCCGAGCTGCATGACGAGTTGCTGCTCGAAGAGCGCGGCCGGACGCTGAACGCCATTGGCAGCGCCGCGATCACGCTGCTCGCGCTATCTGGCCTGGTCGTCTGGTGGCCCGGCATCCGAAACTGGCGCCGATCGCTGATGGTCAAGCGGAACAGCAGCTGGATCCGGTTCAACTGGGATCTCCACAGCGCACTCGGCATCTGGTTCTTCCTCTTCCTGGCGATGTGGGGCCTGACGGGGATCTATCTCGCGTACCCGGAGCCGTTTGCCAACTACGTCGATCGCATCTCACCGCCTGACGCGATTCTCGGCCAGCGTCCCGGCGATATCGTGCTCGCGACGGCGTCGCGTCTCCATTTCGGGCGATTTCGTGACGCGCCGGCATTCAAGGCGCTGTGGGTCGTACTGGGACTGGTTCCCGCAGCGATGTTCGTAACCGGCGCGGTCATGTGGTGGAACCGCGTGCTGCGGAAGCGTTCGCTCGAGCGGGCCGCCTGATGGCCAGACGGCTCAGCACACGGCTGGCGGGCCTGCGTCCGACGGCCGTCAACACCATCCTCGCCGACGTGCGCGAAGTTGCAGGCGCCGGCACCTCTGTAATTTCGCTGATGCGCGGCGAGCCCGACTTCCGCACGCCCGCACACATCATCGAAGCGGCCGAGCGCTCGCTCAAGGACGGCCGCACGAGCTATCCCGACAATCGCGGCGAGCAGCGGCTCCGAGCCGCCGTCGCGACCAAGCTCGAACGCGACAACCGGGTCGCTTATGACCCGCAAAGCGAAGTGCTGGTGACAACGGGCGCCACGTTCGGGATCTATGCTGCACTGGCCGCGTTGCTGAGCGACGGCGATGAAGTGCTCGTGCCCGACCCGATCTACGACGCGTACCGGTCGCCGATTCTCCTGGCCGGCGGGCGTTCCCGTCCGGTGCGAGCGTCGATCGAGCACGGGCGTTTCGTGCTGAGCGCCGCCGCCATCGAGGCCGCGATCACACCGGCAAGCCGTGCGCTGCTCCTGAACACGCCATGGAATCCGGTCGGAACCGTCGTCGCGCGCGAGGAGCTCGAAGCGATCGCCGGCGTCGTGATGCGGCACGACCTGACGCTCATCAGCGACGAGATCTACGAAGCGATCGTCTACGACGGGCATTGTCACATCTCGCCGGCGTCGCTTTCGCCTGAACTGCGCGACCGCACGGTCATCGTCAACAGCCTGTCAAAGACGTACGCGATGCCGGGATGGCGAGTGGGGTACTGCGCTGCGCCGGCCGACCTGACTGCCGCGATGTTCCTCGTGCTCCAGCAGTCGAGCCGCGGTCCGGCAACGTTCGTCCAGGATGCAGCGGCGGTGGCGCTGAGCTCTTCGCAGGAGTGCGTCCACTCGATGCGCGCGGAGTATGCAAAGCGCCGTGATCAGGTGGGGCAGACGCTTGCCGGTCTCGATCGTGCACGCGTGCTGCTGCCGGAGGGCGGCTTCTTCGCGATGGTTGACGTGCGGGATACCGGTCAGCCCTCCGACGGCGTCCGCCGCCGCCTGCTTCGCGAGCACGGCGTGGTCGTGGCGCACGGATCGGCGTACGGCGAAGGCGGGGAGGGGACACTGCGCGTCTCGTTTGCAACCGGTGGCGAGACGCTCACCGCTGGTCTCGAGCGGCTGCGCGCGGGTCTGGCCGCGCTGTGAACGTCGACTCGCTCCGCCGCCGGCTCGAACGCGAAGCCGACGCAGAAGTCCGGTTCGACGCCGTCTCGCGAGCCCTGTATTCGACCGATGCCAGCGTTTACCAGATTCAGCCGACGGCCGTTGTCCTGCCGCGCACGCGCGAGGCGCTGATCAGCGTCGCGCGTATCTGCGCCGCCGAGCGCGTGCCGATGACAATGCGCGGCGGCGGCACATCGCAGGCCGGACAAGCCATCGGTGCCGGTGTCGTCATCGACACGTCGAAATTCCTCAATCGCGTGCTCGAAGTCGATGTTGCCAGACGCCGGGCGAGAGTCGAGCCCGGCGTGGTCCTCGACGAGCTGAACGCGCAGCTCCGGCCGCACGGGCTTCGCTTTGCGCCAGACGTGTCGACCGCAAGCCGCGCGACGGTCGGCGGCATGATGGCCAACAATTCCAGCGGCGCTCGCTCGGTGCTGTACGGCAAGACGATCGATCACGTGCTGGAACAACAGGTGCTGTTGTCGGACGGCACCATCGCGCACTTCAGGCCGGTGTCGGGTCCGGAGCTCGTCCACCTGACCGAGGCGCAGACACTTGAAGGCGAGTGCTATCGCGCCGTGCAGCGTCTGGCGTCCGCTCACGCGGCCGAGATCGAACGCCGTTACCCGAAGGTGCTCCGCCGGGTGGCCGGCTACAACCTCGACGAATTCGTGGCTCCCGACAAGCCGGTCAACCTGGCGAAGATGATCGTCGGTTCCGAGGGCACTCTTGGCATCGTCCTCGAGGCGACGATCAACCTCGTGCCGCTGCCAGCGGCGAAGTCGGTGCTGGCGATTCAATTCGACGAGCTGCTGGATGCGCTCGAAGCCACGCCGCTGATTCTGCGCCACCGGCCGTCCGCCATCGAGGTGATGGACAGCTTCATCCTCGATCACACCAAACAGAGCAGCGCACTGCACGCGGTGCGCAGTAGCTTCATCGTGGGCGATCCCGGCGCGCTCCTCTGCGTGGAGTTCTACGGTGACCATGCAGCGGATCTGCCGCCGCGCATGGTGGCCGTCGAGCAGGAGCTACGCGGCAGGGCGCTGGGCAACCGCTTCTTCCACGCAACCGATGCCGCCGCGCAGGCGCGAATCTGGAGCCTTCGTGAGGCTGCGCTCGGCCTGTCGATGGCGATGAAGGATGACGCGAAGTCGCTCTCGTTCGTCGAGGACACGGCCGTGCCGCCGGAACGTCTGCGCGACTACATCGACCGCTTTCTTGCCATCGTCCGCCGCCACCACACGGTTGCCGGTGTCTATGCGCATGCGTCGGTGGGATGCCTGCACGTTCGGCCGGTCGTCAACCTGAAGACGGAAGATGGCGTCGCCCGGTTTCAGGCGATCGCGAACGACATCGCGGACCTCGTGCTGGAGTTCGGCGGCGCGCTGTCAGGTGAGCACGGTGACGGCCTCGTGCGAAGCGCGTTCATGGAGAAGATGTTCGGCGCCGAGCTCTACAGCGCGTTCCGGACGATCAAGCAGACGTTCGACCCGCACGGACTCCTGAACCCTGGCAAGATCGTCGATGCCCCGCCCATCACCGCGAATCTTCGGTTCGGCGCCGGCTATGTCACTCCGATTCCCGCCACGTTCTTCGACTACGGCGACTACGGCGGGTTCGGCGGTGCCGTCGAGATGTGCAGCGGGGTTGGCGCCTGCCGCAAGAAGCTCGAAGGAACGATGTGTCCGTCGTACATGGCGACGCGCGAGGAGGCGCATTCCACGCGGGGGCGCGCCAATGTGCTGCGGCTGGCGATGACGGGCCGGCTCGGCGAAGCCGGCCTCGGAGACGAAGGCGTCTACAAGGTGCTCGATCTCTGCCTCGAGTGCCGCGCGTGCAAGAGTGAATGCCCGGTCGGTGTCGACATGGCGCGATACAAGAGCGAGTTCCTCGCCGACTACTGGCGCCGCCACGGCACGCCGCTCCAGGCGACGATGCTGGGGAACGCGCGGAAGCTGGCCGTCTGGGGCAGCCGGTTCGCGCCGCTGTCGAACTGGGTGATGAACAGCGCTCCGGCCCGGCGGATCCTCGAGCGCACGGCGGGAATCGATCGGCGGCGCGCGCTGCCGCAATTCGAGCGGCGTACGCTTGAGGCGCAAGCGCCCCAGGCCGGCCCGCAGACTGATGCCATTCTGTTCGCCGACACCTTCACGAACCATTACGATCCGGAGATTGGCGTTGCCGCGGTCGAAGTGCTGGATGCCGCCGGAGTGAAGGCTGGCGTGATGTCACACGGATGCTGCGGACGGCCGCAGATCTCGAAGGGACTGCTTGCCGAAGCGCGTCGTCTTGCCTCCGAGAACACGCAGGCGCTCTATCCGGTTGCCGCCGCCGGAAAGCCGATCCTGTTCTGCGAGCCGAGCTGTCTTTCGGCGGTGCGGGAGGATGGGCCGGCGCTGCTGCGGGGTGAAGAGCGGCGCCGGGCGGAAGTGGTGGCTCGTGCGTCGCGTTCGGTGGAGGAATTTCTGCTGACGAGCGTTGACCGGTTGCGTCTGCGCCAGGGACCGTCCGAGATCCTCCTGCACGGGCACTGTCATCAGAAATCGATGGGTCTGCTGGCGCCGGCCCGAGCGCTGCTGTCGCGCATTCCTGGCACGGCCGTCGTCGATCTCGACGCCGGCTGCTGTGGCATGGCCGGATCGTTCGGCTACGCGCAGGAGCACTTCGAGGTGTCGCGGGCCATTGGCGAACGGAAGCTGCTGCCGGCGGTTCGGAACAGGAAGCCTGGATCAGTGGTCGCTGCGGCGGGAACGTCGTGCCGGCACCAGGTGCGCGACTTTACCGGCGTGAAGGCCGTCCACCCGGTCGTCCTGCTGAAATCGTTGCTCGAACAAGGCGCGGTTGCGCCCGCAGATGGTGCCGGAACGGCCGAAGGCCGTTCGTTGTTGGAGCCCTGAACGCATGACTCTGGCGGAAATTTCCCTCGGCGCCCTGATTCTCGCGATCGCCGTCAGCTGCGTGTCGCAGATGAACGTCGGCGTCCTGGCACTGGCGCTCGCGTGGATCGTCGGCGTCTTCATCGGCGGGATGCGGGTCGAAGACGTGATCGGCACGTTTCCCGTCTCGCTGTTCCTGATGCTGACGGGGGTGACGCTGCTGTTCTCGCAGGCACAGCTCAATGGCACCCTCGACCGGGTGGCGCACCGCGCGGTTCGTCTCTGCCGGGGCAACGTCGGCCTCATCCCGATCATGTTCTTCGTCCTGGCGTGCGGCGTCGCCTCACTGGGCCCCGGCAACGTCTCGACCGCGGCGATGCTCGCCCCGGTAGCCATGGCGGTCGCCGGACGTGCGAGCATTCCGGCATTCCTGATGGCGATCATGGTTGGCAACGGCGCGCAGGCCGGGTCGCTCTCGCCGGTCGCGCCGACGGGGATCATCGTCAACGCGCTGATGACGAAGATCGGGCTGAGCGGCCACGAGCTGTGGAATTACTGGACGAACCTGTCCGCGCATGCGGCAGTGGCGTTCGCAGGCTACTTGATGTTCGGCGGCATCAAGCTGTTCAGGCGCAGCTATGCTCGGGCGGCGCAGCCGGTCGGCGCGGCGGCGGCCGTCTCGGCGGCGCCGGTCTCGCACGTCGCCTCGCCGCCAGCCGAGACGATCGAGCCCGTGCCCGACGAGCGCCTCACGGCCGCACACTGGATCACGCTTGCGGTGATCGCGGCGGTCATTGCCGCGGTGCTTCTCCTGAAGGCCCATATCGGCATGGCCGCGTTCGCGGGCGCCGTGATCCTGGCGACCCTGCGTGTCGCGGATCACGAGCAAGCGGTTCGCCGCATTCCGTGGACGCCGATTGTCATGGTGACGGGCGTGACCGTGCTCATCTCGCTGATGGAGAAGACGGGCGGCATCGATCTGTTCACGGCGCTGCTCGCGCGATTCGCCTCGACCAACACTGTCACCGGAATGCTGGCGTTCATCACCGGCGTGATCTCGGTCTACAGCAGTACGTCAGGCGTGGTGCTGCCGGCCTTCCTGCCGACGATTCCCGGCCTCATCATGCGGCTCGGCGGCGGGGATCCGCTCGCGCTCGCCGCGTCGATGAACATTGGCGCACACCTCGTCGACATGTCGCCGCTCTCGACGACCGGAGCGATCTGCCTGGCTGCCATCACTGATCCGGCGCAGGTGCGGCCGACATACAACCGCCTGCTCGTGTGGGGCCTGTCGATGTCGGTAGTCGGCGGCGTGCTGTGCTGGGTTGCCTTCGGGTTGTTCTGAGAGCTCGGAGATTACGGAGGAAACGGTTTCTCCGTGTGGAATGCCGTTCCCTCCGCTTCCTTTGTTGCCTCTAGACGCGCGCCTGGCGTTCCTCAGCATACCCGCGCGCTTCGATCGGCCAGATGCCCACCACCTCATCACCGTCCAGGGCATAGAAGACATCGTGCAGGTTGACGGTGGGGTCGATATGCGACGGCAGGAGTTCGATCCGATCGCCGACGCGGATGGCTGCGTTCTCCGGAACACCGAGAATCGCGTGCTCGTCGTTCAGCCCGGTAACCATCGCGCCGGCCAGGTTCTTCACGCCGGGCATTCCATGGTCCCGGGTCATCGTCTTGTGGCCGCAGTCGGTCACACATCGATCCGCGACCGGCCTGCTGACGACCGTGCCCAGAACGGAGCAGGCATGTTCGAACGGCAGGTCGAGCCGGCGATAGTCGGTGTCCATCAGGGCGTAGGAGCCGGCCTGAATCTCGGTCACGCCCGGCACGTGGCCGCTGATGTCGAAGGTGCCGGTGCCGCCGCCGGAGACGATCTCGCAGGGTAACCCGTTCGCGCGAAGGAGATCGGCCGTGGCCGTCAGGCGCTCCATCGCCTCGCGCGCCCGCTGCTCCCGCTCGGCCCGGTCCGCGATCGGCTGAAGGTGTCCTTCGTAGCCCATCACCCCTCGAAGCTCGATCCCGCGCGCGGCCGCGGCGCGTGTCGCGAGCGGCAGCGCGGCGTCGCCTGGCGGGACTCCACACCGGTTCTGGCCCACGTTCAGATCCACGAGCACGCCGACAGTGACCCCGGTGGCCACCGCCGCATTCGACAGCTGATCGAGCCCGGCATCCGAGTCGATCGCCACTGTCACCCGCAGCGTATGTGCCATGCCCGCGACCTGCGCGCACTTGTCGGCGCCGATGACTTCATTGGCAATCAGTAGGTCGGAGCAGAACCGTGCCGCCACCATGGCTTCGGACACGGTGGCGCACGTCAGCCCGGTGCACGAACCCGCCGCGAGCTGGCGGCGGGCGATTTCCGGTGTCTTGTGTGCCTTGAAGTGGGGACGCAGCTTGCAGGGAAGCGCGGCGAAGAAGCGCGCCATCCGGGCGATGTTGCGCTCCATCGCCGGCACGTCGACCAGCAGCGCCGGAGTCGGGATCTCGGTTCGCCGCACGCGCTACTTCAGATCGTTCGACAGGTCGATCGCGACCAGGCGGTTGTCGTTCATTTCCGGCACGAGGAGCAGGTTGGACGCGGGAATGAACCCGATGTCGGCGGCGCCTGGCCCGAGCTGACGGAGCAGCCGCGTCTCGCCGGTCGCGCTGACGTGCAGGATCTTGCCGGCGAGGTAGTCGGTGATGATGTAGCCACCCCTGCCATCGCTTTCTAGTCCGTCGATGTTCGCCGTGGGCGCCTGCGTGATCAATGTCTTCTGCTTCGTCTTCATGTCGTAGCTGAAGAGGTGCCCCGGCGTGTCGGTCGAGAAGTCTGCCTTCGGCTGGCTTCCCCAGCCGCCGACGATCAGGCGGTCGCCGTCGACGAGCAATCCGTTGGGGAACTCGAGGTCGCCTTCGGCGGCCACGGTGGCCTTGCCATCCTTCACCGCGTAGACGCGATTGCCCATCATGTCGGTCACGTACGCCGTGTCGCCGGCGCAGGCGACGTCGTTGAGGAACTTTGCGTCGGCGACCTTCGTACGGGTCTTGATCTGCCCCGAGGCGACGTCGATGGCGAGGACCTCGTCGATGTCGGCGGTCCAGAGCGTGCCATTGCAGGCGCGGAGTCCCTTCGGGGCGTTCAGGCCGCTGACGAAGTCGGCCTTGACCATTGTGCCGTCCCGGTTCAGCTTGGCGATACGCCCGTTGCCGTCGCGGCCGTCCGGCGCGCCGTCAATCTGAGAACTGAACACGAAGCCGGATGCGGGGTCGAAGTACACGCTCTCGGGGGTCTTGATGCCATCGGTTGCCGTCCACACCGACGCGGATGATGACGGGGTCGCGGCAGGGGCCGGCGCGGGCGCCGGCGCCGTGGTGTTCTCGGCCGGTGTGGTCGAGCCACCGCACGCCGCAAGACCGACGGCAAGGAACAGAACGACAGCACTCTTCATCGACACTCCTCCAGGCTATTGCTGCAACAGCTTCTCAATCACGCCGCGCCCCGCGGCCAGCATGTCGGCAATTCTCGACGGATCCTTGCCACCTGCCTCGGCGAAGTCCGGCCTGCCGCCGCCGCCGCCGCCGACGATGGGCGCCAGTTGCTTCACGATCTGGCCAGCCGGCGCGCGCCCGGTCAGGTCCGGGGTCACGCCAACGACAACAGAGACCTTCCCGTCTGACGGCGATGCGATGATCACCACGCCGCTCTTGATCTGGTCGCGGTAGCGATCCACGAGTGCACGCAGCCCGTTCTTGTCGAGGCCGGCCACCTCGCGCGTTACCAGCTTCACGCCGGCGACCTCGATCGCCTCGCTCTCGCGCGTGCCGCCACCGAGCGCCGCCTTCATCTGGGCCTGCTGCAGCTCGCGTGCGAGCCGGCGGTTCTCGTCCTGGAGCGCTGTCAGCTTGGCGGCGATGTCCGTCGTCCGGACGTTCAACGAGCCGGCGAGCTGCGTCAACTGGTCGCGCTGCCGCTGATACGCGGTGACCGATCCGAGGCCGGTGATCGCTTCGATTCGGCGAACGCCGGCCGCGATGCCCGCTTCCGACACCACGGCAAACAGCCCGATGTCACCGGTCGCGGTCACGTGCGTACCACCACACAGCTCGGTGCTGAAGCCGGGTACCGACACGACACGAACGCGATCGCCGTATTTCTCGCCGAACAGCGCCATGGCTCCGGCGGCGATCGCCTCTTCCGTCGAGCGCACCTCGGTTGCGACGGTGGTATTCCTGAGCACCTGCTCGTTGACGATCCGCTCGATCTCGATGATCTGGTCGGACGTGAGCGGTGAGAAGTGCACGAAGTCGAAGCGAAGCCGGTCGGGTGCGACCAGTGACCCCGCCTGCTTGACGTGCGTGCCAAGAACACTGCGAAGCGCCGCGTGCAGCAGGTGCGTGGCGGTGTGATTCCGCCTGGTCGCGCCTCGCGTATCGGCGTCGACCTCGGCAGAGACCAGGTCGCGCGCCGCGAGACGTCCTTCGACAACGTGGACGCCATGCAGGCGCGGGCCAACGTGGTGCACACGCGACACCGTCTGCACCTGCGCCTCGCCGTTTGGTGCCACGATTCGGCCGATATCGGATACCTGTCCGCCCGCTTCCATGTAGAACGGCGTCTCAGCGAGCAGCACGAAGCCGTCCTCGCCCTGAGCGAGCTGCGGCACTGACTCGAACGCCGACCCGGTATCGCGGAAGATCGCCACGATCTGCGTCTTCACGTCCGTCGCGTCGTATCCGCGGAACCGGTCTTCGATCGCCTTCAACGCGTCGCGCTCGGCATCCGCGATGTGCCACGGCTTCGCGTCGGCTGCCGCCCTGAACGTGCTCCTGGCGCGTGCCTTCTCCCGCTGTCCTTCCATCGCGCGTTCGAACCCGGCGCGATCGAAGGCCAGCTTGCGGTCGTCGACCATGTCCTCGATGAAGTCGAGCGGCAGGCCATGCGTGTCGTAGAGACGGAATGCAACGTCTCCCGGGAGCACCTTGTCTCCCGCGGCCGCGCGGTCGAGCGCTTCCTCGAGCCGGGGGAGCCCGCCTGTGAGCACGGCGTCGAAGCGCTCCTCCTCGCTGCGGATCACCTGCGCGACGGTGTCACGAGACCGTACTAGCTCGGGATACGCTTCGCCGAAGGTCTGCACGACAACATCGACGAGAGAGTGAAGGAACGGCTCCGTCACGCCGAGGCGCATGCCGTGGCGCATCGCGCGGCGCATGATCTTCCGCAGGACATAGCCGCGGAACTCATTCGAGGGGACGACGCCGTCGGCGATCAGGAACGTCATCGCGCGCATGTGATCGGCGACCACGCGCGTCGAGATCGCCTCCGCGCTCATGTTGTTGGCCAGGAGAGCCGTCAGTTCGCCCGGCTCGACCGGGAAGTCAGGCACTTTCGCCCGTCCGGCGATGGCCAGCAGCAGGGGCGTGAAGAGGTCGTTGTCGTAGTTGGAGAGTTTCCCCTGCAGCACGGCCGACACACGATCGAGTCCCATCCCGGTATCGATCGAGGGAGCGGGCAGCGGGTTCAGCCGGCCGTCGGGTTGGCGGTCGAACTCCATGAACACGTTGTTCCAGATTTCGATGTAGCGATCGCAGTCGCACTCCAGCCCGCGGCATCTCTGCCCCGCGGCTTCAACCGCGCACGGGATGTGCGCGCCGCGGTAGTAGTAGATCTCCGAGCAGCGGCCGCACGGTCCGGTGTCGCCCATCTGCCAGAAGTTGTCGGCTGCCCCCAGCTCGCCGATGCGCTCCTCGGGCACGAACTTGCGCCACAGGTCGTAAGCCTCCTCGTCTCGCGGCGTGGCGGCATCGCCGCGGAATATCGTTGGATACAGCCGATCGGGCGGGATATGCCATTCGGCCGTGAGCAACGTCCACGCAAACGGGATCGCGTCCTGCTTGAAGTAGTCGCCGAACGAGAAGTTGCCGAGCATCTCGAAGAACGTGTGGTGCCTGAGCGACGGACCGACGTTGTCGAGATCGTTGTGCTTGCCGCTGACCCGCATGCACTTCTGCGACGTGGTGGCACGGGCGTAGTCCCGTTTCTCGCGCCCCAGGAAGAGATCCTTGAACTGGTTCATCCCCGCGTTGGTGAAGAGCAGGGTGGGATCCTCGTGCGGCACGAGCGAGGAGCTCGGGACGATGCGGTGGCCGTGCCGCTCGAAGAACTGCAGAAAGGAACGGCGGATCTCGGATGCGGTCATCCGTACCATTTTAGCTGCAGGCCGACTCCCGGCCTGTCTTGCTGCCGGAACGGCGACGGCTCAAGTAGAGCGACGCTGCTTCAGGACCCGCAGGATCCGATCGCTCTCGAACCCCTGGCCGAGGAGGTAGCGGTACAACCGCTGAAACGCTTTCTGGTCGGCAACGGCCTCCGAATCGCGGAGCCGCCTTCGGAGCGCGCTCTCGAGCAGCGTGTCCGGGTCGACGCCGCCAAGCACCTCGTCCAGCGCCGCGCGAGCGAGCGGAGCATCGATGCCTGCGGCAGCCAGCTGGCGCTCGGCGCGTGCGCGCCCATGGCGCCGCGTGAGCACTTCGTGGCGGGCGAGCGCGTGAGCCACGCGGTCGTCATCGAGCGAACGATCGAGTTTCAGCCGCGCGACCGCGTCATCGACGGCGTCATCGGAGTGGCCCTGGCGCGCAAGCCGTTGGCGGATTTGCCGTTCTGACAGCTCGCGGCGCGCCAGCATCTTCAGCGCGGCGATGTAGGTGGGGTTTGGCACCTACCGCCCGAATCGCGTGATCTCCGGGGCGCGCGCCCCGCTGCGCGCCATCTCCTCGCGCGCCGCGTCGCCGGTCATCGTGATCCCCTGCACGCGCAGCTTGAACTCGTCGACGTTCGACGCCCAGCGGAGCGCCTCCTCGTAGGAGATCAGCTTCTTCTCGAACAGCTCGAAGATCGACTGGTCGAACGACTGCATGCCGTACTGCGACGTGCCTTGCGCGATGGCGGTGTGGATCTGGTGCGTCTTCTCCTTGTCCACGATGCAGTCGCGAATGAAGGCGGTAGTGATGAGTACCTCGACGGCCGGCGCCCGGCCTCTGCCGTCGGCGGTCGGAATGAGGCGCTGCGAAATCACCGCCTTCAGCACGCTCGCCAGCTGCAGGCGGACCTGCTTCTGCTGGTGCGGCGGGTAGACCGAGATGATGCGGTTGATCGTCTCCGTCGCGTCGAGCGTGTGCAGCGTCGACAGCACGAGATGGCCGGTCTCGGCGGCGAGGAGCGCTGTTTCGATGGTGTCGAAGTCGCGCATTTCACCGACCAGGATGACGTCCGGATCCTGGCGGAGCGCGCTGCGCAGCGCCTGCGCGAAGGTGTCGGTGTCGACGCCGATTTCGCGCTGATTGATCATCGAGAGGTTGTCGCGATGGAGATACTCGATCGGGTCCTCGACCGTCATCACGTGCGCGCTGCGCGTCTGGTTGATCTCGTCGATCATCGCCGCCAGCGTCGTGCTCTTGCCGCAGCCGGTGGTGCCGGTGACGAGCACGAGCCCGCGCTCCTCGGCGGCGATCTTCTTCAGGATCGGCGGCAGCGTCAGCTCGTGGATGGTCGCGACGCGGACGGGAATGACGCGGAAAATCATCCCGACGGTGCCACGCTGCTTGAAGACGTTGCAGCGGAACCGGCCGAGACCGGCCACGCTGTACGCGAGGTCGACCTCGTGGTTGTCCTTGAATCGCTCGCGGTGGCTGGTGGGGAGGACGGCGGCGGCGATGGCCACCAGGTCGTCGTGTTCCAGCCGTCGCTCCTGCCAGGCGGGCGTCAGATCGCCGCGCACCCGCATCATCGGATGGCTGCCGACCTTCAGGTGAAGGTCGGACGCCCCGCTGTCGACCGCAATCTTGAGGAGGTCGTTGACGTGCATGACCTCCAGTTTATCGGCCCTTGGCAGCTCCCGATGCAGCGGCGGCACGCGTTTCGACCGGCTGCAGCCAGCCGTACGGGTCCGGCGCCTCGCCCTTGACGATCTGGAAGAAGCGCTGCTGGAGGGCCTCGGTGATGGGTCCCCGGCGCCCCTTGCCGACCTGCACCCGGTCCACGGACCGGATTGGCGTCACTTCCACCGCCGTCCCGACGAAGAACACCTCGTCGGCCATGTACAGGGTTTCACGCGGCAGCGTCTGTTCCCGGACCTCGAACCCCATATCCCTGGCCAGGGTGATCACCGAGTCCCGGGTGATGCCCCACAGAACCGAATTGCCGATCGGCGGCGTATAGATGATCCCCTCACGGACGATGAACACGTTCTGGCCGCTGCCTTCGCTGAGGTTGCCGAAGGTGTCGAGGGCGATCCCCTCGGCGTAGCCGTCGGCGACCGCTTCCATCTTGATGAGCTGGGCGTTGGCATAGTTCGCCACGCTCTTGGCCATTGCCGGCGTCGTGTTCGGGGCGTTCCGGGCCCAGGTCGAGATCTTGACGTCGAGCCCTTCCTCGATCGCTTCCTTGGTGAAGTAGGCGCCCCACTCCCACAGCATGATGGCGACATCGACGGGGCAGGGCAGCGGGTTGACGCCGAGCGAGTCGTAGCCGCGATAAATCAGCGGCCGGATATAGCACGCCCTGAATTTGTTGACCTGAATCAGCTCGAGCACGGCATCGGTCAGCGTCTGCTGATCGAACGGCGACTCCATCCGGTAGATGCGGGCCGAGTCCATCAGGCGCTTCATGTGCGCGTCGAGGCGGAAGCACGCCGGGCCCTTGACGGTGTCGTAGCAACGGGCGCCCTCGAAGACGCCGCTACCGTAATGGACGATGTGGGAAGCGACGTGAATCTTCGCGTCGTTCCACTCGACCATCGAACCGTTCATCCAAATCTTGCCAGTGCCCGGAAAGCCCATAACCAGTGCTCCTTTGGGCAATGGTAATACGGGGTGGAGCCGCCGCCGTAATGTGACGGCGACATTCAGGGCGGGATGGGGCGGGGTGGGGCGCGATGAGGTGGTGGACGGGATGGGGTAATGGGGCGGGATGGGGTTGTGAGGCGAGATGGGTTATGGCGCGGTGGGGTGATGGGTGGAGAAAGGCGATGGCTTCATGCCCCTAGCTGCCCGACTCACCCTACCCACCCTACCCACGCTACACGCCCTACACACCCTACCCGCCCTACTGAGCCTCGCCACAGAACGGGCACTTCGAGGTGCGCGCCTGGAGCGGCTTGCGGCAGTGCCAGCAGAACGACGGCTGTAGTGTTTCCCGGGCCCGGAGTCGCGACTGGATCTCCGCGACATGGTCGCCGGCGCCGGCGGCCACACCGCTTCTCGCAGGCACGGCCCGGCGCGCCGCCGGATCACGGGCCGCAAGGATGTCGGTGAGGAGCTCCGAGGCCCGCTGGTAGCGGGCCGTGGGCTCCGGGGCGAGTGCGCGCAGGACGATGTCGTTGATCGCTTTTGGAATCTTCGCGTTCTTCAGGCGCGGCGGCGTTATCAGTTCGCCACGCATGAGGCGGTCGATCTCTGCCGGCGACGGCGTCTCGTACGGCAGGTCGCCCGTCAGCATCTGGTACATCGTGACGCCGACGGAGTAGATGTCACTGGCAAACACCGCCTTGCCGTAGAACTGCTCGGGCGCCATGTAGGGGGGGCTGCCGATGACCGTCGTCCCATGCGCGGCAATCTCGAGGAACCGCGACGTGCCGAAGTCGGTCACCTTGATCATCCCGGTGTCCGACACGAGCATGTTGCCGGGGCGCAGATCGCGATGCAGGATGCCCGCCCGATGCGCATGGTCGACCGCGTTGCAGATCTGGCAGGTGAAATCGAGGGCCCGTGTGAGCTCGAGCGCTCCATCGCGCTCGATGACATGCTCGAGCGTTTCGCCCGTCACGTACTCCATCACAATGAAGAACACGCCTTCCTCGCGCGCGGCGGTCAGTACCGTGACGATGTTGGGATGGCTGAGCGAGGCGAGCAGCCGGGGCTCCTTCAGCATCTCGCTGAAGTCGATCTGCTGCTTGTGCGGAACCTTGAGCGCGACCTTCTTGTGGATCCAGGTGTCTTCGGCGAGGAAAACGCTGCCGAAGCCGCCGCTGCCGAGCGGTGAGAGGATGCGGTACTTGCCGATCGTCTGGCCGCGAAGAAACATCGGTTGGACGGAGTATAGCAAGGTGCGAAGGTGCGAAGGTGCGCGGTGCGTGGTGCGCAGGTGCGCGGTGCGAACGGCCTGGCGCGGCCTGCGTGTAGTAGGCCGGGTCCTGGTTTGTGGACCCGGCGGATAATCGAACGCGATGAACGCGAGGTTCTATGCGCCGGATGCCAGCGCCACTGGTGACGAGGTGCGACTGCCTGACGATGAGGCCAGGCACCTGACGCGCGTGCTGCGGCTCAGTACGGGTGATCGAGTGTGTGTCCTCGACGGACGGGGACACGAGTTCGACGCCGTCGTGATCGAGGCGCTCAAGAGCAGAGTCACGGTGCGGCTCGGCTCGCCGCGCGAGCCGGCCCGCGAACCGCGTGTCGCCATTACGCTCGCGCAGGCCGTGCTCAAAGGCGACAAGATGGACGCGGTGGTGCGCGACGCGGTGATGGTCGGTGCCGCCGCGATCCAGCCGATCGTGACCGCGCGTACTGAGATCGGCCTCGCCGCGCTGGCCAGGGCCGGCCGGCGCGACCGGTGGCAGCGAATCGCCGTCTCCTCCGCAAAGCAGTGCGGTCGCGCGGTCGTGCCCCCCGTCTTTGAGCCGATTGACGTCGCCACCCTGCTGGAAAAGGAGAACACCAGCGATCTCATGCTCTTGTTCGCTGAGCCATCGGCCGGGAGCGCTACGCCACTGAGGTCGCTCGAGGCGATCGCGCCCGCCACCGCAACGATCGTCGTCGGTCCTGAGGGTGGTTGGACGCCGGAGGAATTGAGTCGCGGGAACGCGTGCCAGTTCGTCAGGCTCGGTCACCGTACCATCCGCGCCGACGCGATGGGCCTCCTCGCGATCGCGGCGCTCTTCGCCGTCTGGCGGGAGTACTGAACGCTTGCTCGAGGTGCGCGTGGCTGACGTCAACCGTGCCCGAGGACGGTCGCTGTGATCAGCGCCTGATCGTCATTCGGAGGGGCACAGGCGCCGAATTGATGCGCCGCCTCGAGCAACGAATCGAGCAGCCGCTCACCACCGTCGGGACAGCGCGCGATCTCCTCGAGCACGCGCCGTTCGCCGAACACGTCCTCGCCCGACTCCCGCTCGCTCACACCGTCCGTGAAGAGCAGCACGCGATCGCCAGGCGCGATGGCGATTTGTGACTGGATCCAGCGGGCGTCAGGAAATGCCGGCGAGACGAACACGCCAGTGGTGGCGAGCGGTCGAACTGCGGCGCCATTCGACCAGACGAAGCCCGCTGGATGGCCGGCGTTCACGTACTCCAGCACGCCGCGCGCCGTGTCGATCCGGACGCAGAGCATCGTCACGTATCGCTGGTATTCGTAGCCGCGCACGCCATCGGCCACTCGATGCACGATTGCCTGCGGTTCGTAGTTGCCGGTTCTCGACGCGTCGAACGCCGCCTTGACGACGGCGGTCAGCATGGCCGCAGAGACACCGTGACCGGCCGCGTCGGCGATGAGCAGCGTTGCACAGTCAGGTCCGGCCGCTGCGTAGTCGTAGAAGTCGCCGCCCAGCTCGACGCATGGAAGGTAACGTGCCGCGATCGACAAGCCGTTGATCCGGGCGGCCGGCGGCGGGAGCAGGCCCTGCTGGAACGCCCGTGCGGCGGCGAGCTCGGCTTCGAGCCTCGCTGTATGCCGGCGATTCTCGCTCGATAGCCGTCGCAGCTCGAGACATCGATCGACCAGCGTCAGCAGGACCTCTCGGTCGAACGGCTTCTGGATGAAGTAGAACGCCTGCGATCGGATGGCGCGAATCAACGTCGCGTCGAGGTGATTCAGGCTGCCGGTCATGAAGATCACGTCGGCATCGGGGGAGGTGTCGCGGAGCCGATCCCTCAGGGCGAACCCGGACAGGTCCGGCATGCGGATGTCGAGCAAGGCGATGTCGGGTGGAAACGAGCCGATCCCTTCCAGCGCCTCTCGGCCGCTCCTGAAACCCCTGACGTCGTACAGCGAGCCGAGCACTCGCTCGGTGGCTCGCACCATGCCGGGGTCGTCGTCGACGACAACGATGCGCGGTCGCCGGGTCATGCGTCGAGCGCCGCGTCCAGCTGCTCGATGGCGGCCAGGTGAACCCGCGCGGTGGTTCCGGTGCCTGGGGTGCTGTCGATCTTGAGCTCGCCCTGCATGGTCCAGATCAGCGAACGGCAGATCGTCAGGCCGAGCCCGTTCCCGCTGTTTTTGGTGGTGAAGAACGGCTCATACACACGGCCCAGCACGTCGGCAGGAATGCCGAAGCCGGTATCCTGGACGACGACCTGGACGCCGGCTGGCGTCGGCTCTGCCGTCACACTCAGGATTCCGCCATCGGGCATGGCGTCACGGGCGTTGGTCACCAGGTTCAGGAACAGCTGTTCGAGATCCCCCTGACCCCCTCTGACGATGGGGAGATCGTCCGGGACGTCGATGGTGACGGCGATGCCGCCACGTTCGAGACTGCTGCGCAGGATGGCAAACGTCGACTCGATGGCCCGGCGAAGGTTTGCCTGGCCAAGCCTGTCTGCCGAGTGCCGGGCGAAACCGAGCATGTTGCCGAAGATTCGCCGGCACACCTGCACGGCCGATTCGATCTGGGCGAGATCCTCGGACCAGGCGTCGCGATCGATCGTCCCGGCTGCCGCGTCGACGCGCAGCTGCTGCACCAGCGGCAGCACGGAGCCGAGTGCGTTGTTCACGTCGTGGGAGACGCCGCGCGCGATGTTCGCGACGGCGTGCTTCCGCTCGGCCTCGAGCATGCGGTGCTCGAGCGACTCGATCCGCTGAAGGTACTGGATCGCCACGGCCGCGTGCGGCGTGAACTGGTGCAGGAGGTCGAGCTCGTATTCGCCAAGTACGCCTGGCCGCCGTGCGGCCACCTTGATGAAGCCGATGACCGTATCGCGCGTCACGAGCGGCGCGGACAAGAGGGTGGTCTCTTCAGGCGCTCCATCGTCGGGCGATGCTCCGTCGAACAGGGCCGCAAGGCGGCTGTCTCCGCCGTTCCACTCGCGCCATCCCGCGTCGCTGCGGCTGAATCCCTGCGCAGTGACCGCCTGGAGGCCGGCGTGGAGATCCGCGGGCAGTGCCAGCTTCGTCCCGATCCGCCGGCTGCGCGCCTTCGTCCAGGCGATCTGTTCCGCCACGATCTGCATCGCCGTGCCGTCCTCGACGGTCATCAGCAGCGCGGACGAATGGTCGTAGCGGGTGAGCGTGCGCAGCAGGTGCAGGATCTGGTAGAAGAGGTCGCGCGGCTGCAACTGCTCAGTGACCTTGCGATCGAGCCGTGTTCGCGCGTCGTGAATGCGGGCCTGATCCGTCCGTTCGAGGATTGCCGAGACGTGATCGGCGACGAACTGCAGCAGACGGCCATCGCCGCGCTCGAACGACTGCTCGCGGCGAAGGCAGAGCGCGCCCCACCACCGCGCCCGCCGCCACAACGGAACGATCAGGTGGTCGAACGGGATACGTGGACGCTCGGCGCGCAGGAAGGATGCCAGGAGCTCCCGGTCCCACTGCGTCGTCTTCGGCACCTCGTAGACGATGTCCGCCAGTTGATCGCCGTGGCTCAGTCGCGCCAGGCACCCGTCTGTTGCCCGGAAGAAATCGAGGGTGGCGCGAAGACAGAAGCGCAGCACGCGCTCGTCGTCGCGGACGTTCTCGAGGTGTCCGCTCATGTTGCGAAGGAGGCGGAACACCTCGAGCTGTTGTGCGGGCTGCATCGAAGCGCGGAATGGTACTACTACGAGGAGGATCTCCGCATGACGAGACACAGCCATTCGTCTTCCTGATCTCGTCGTGAGACCCGCAGTCCGCCGAACGCCGCGCGCACGTCTGCCTCTTCGTGATCCATGAGGCCGCTCACGATCAGCGTGCCGCCAGCCGCCAGCAGCGACTCGAGACGTGACGCCGCATTCGACAGCAGGGCTCCCGTGAGATTGGCCAGGACAACGCCGGCGGGCGCCAGCGACGCAACGCGAAGGTCGATCACGTCGAAGGCCACGTGCGCCGCCGGGTTCAAGACCGCGTTCTCGCGCGCAGCGTGAATTGCATCGGCATCGTCGTCGATGCCGATGACCGTCTCCGCGCCGAGCAGGCTGCCGGCGATCGCGAGCACGCCGGAGCCCGTGCCGATATCGAGCACGGAGCGGCCGCGCAAATCGACGCTCTGCAAAGCGGCGAGGCACAGGCGCGTCGTGGCGTGATGGCCGGTGCCGAATCCCATCGACGGCTGGATCACGATGACAACGTCCTGCCGGCTTGCACCATCGGGACCCGGCCTGCGGACGTCGGGAGGATTGTCTGGATCCCCCGTGATTAGAGCGTTCGTAGGACGGGTCTTGCTTTCCAGACCCGCCGTCGCGTCGGTCGGCACGTCCCAGGGCGGCGCGACGATGACATGGCCGACGCGGACATGCCGCAGCGCTGCCTGCGACCGCGCCGCCCAATCTTCGTCTTCGACATCGATCGCTTGCAGCGAGAGGGAAGGGAACTGGTGCGAGAGCGCCGCGCGGGCGGCGTCGCGCAGGTCGCCGGTCGCAAAGTGCACCCGCCACGTGTTGTCGGCGGGTTCCTCGATGGCGAGGACATCGAAGTCGAGGAGCGCCGCCTCGACGAGATCGGCTGGTGCCTCGGCGTCGAACCCGGAGAGCACCAGCGCGGGCCAGGTCCGCACGTCAGCCGAAAATGTCCTTGACCCGCTCGAAGATGCCCTTGTCGTCCTGCTCGCCGCGCGGTGTCGGCTCGAATTCTTCCTTCGGCAGCGAGGCAGCCAGCTGCTCGAGCAGCTTCTTCTGATCCCGGCTCAGTTTCTTCGGCGTCACGACCTTCACGGTGACGTGGAGGTCGCCGTGTCCGCGGCCGCTCACGTCGGGCATGCCGCGCCCTTTGAGGCGCAACGTTTCGCCGCTCTGCGTGCCATCGTCGATCGACAGCTGCTCCTCACCGTCGAGGGTGGGAATCGTGATCTTGCCGCCCAGGGCGAGAGTGGGGAAGTTGACCGGCACCTCGCAGAAGAGATCGTTGCCTTCCCGATGAAAGAACGGATGCTCCTGCACGTGCACGACCACGTAGAGATCGCCCGAAGGACCGCCGCCCGGGCCGCCTTCACCTTCGCCATTGAGGCGCATGCGCTGTCCCGTCGCGATCCCGGCTGGAATGCGCACGGTCAGCTTGCGCTCCTTGGTGACACGCCCGACCCCGTGGCAGGCCGCGCACGGCTTGCTGATGATCGAGCCACTGCCGCGGCACTGTCCGCACGTGCGTGCGACCGTGAAGAAGCCCTGCTGGTAGCGAAGCTGGCCGCGCCCGTGGCACTGCGGGCACGTGGTCGGCTTCGAGCCCGGCGCCGCGCCGCTCCCGCGACACGAGTCGCAGGTCTCCTGCCGTGGGATCTGAATCGAGGTCTCGACGCCTCGCGCCGATTCCTCGAAGGAAATCTCGAGGTCGTAGCGAAGGTCGGCACCGCGTTGCGGCCCCGATCGGCGGCGACCGCCGCCGAACACGTCGCCGAAACCGAAGATGTCGCCGAGACCGCCGAGGATGTCCTCGAAGCCGGTGAAGACGGTCGGGTCGACGCCGGCGGCCGCGCCGCCCAACCCGGCGTGTCCGAAGCGATCGTACAGGTGCCGCTTGTCGGTGTCGGCAAGCACCGAGTACGCCTCCGCGGCTTCCTTGAAACGCTCCTCGGCCGCCTTGTCCCCGGGGTTCCGATCGGGGTGGTACTGCAGCGCCAGCTTGCGGTACGCGCTCTTGATCTCCTGGTCGGAGGACGTACGCACGACGCCGAGAATCTCGTAGTAATCGCGTTTGCTCACGCCGCTCACGCCTTGGCCACCTTCACCATCGCCGGTCGCAGCAGGCGGTCGCCGATCTTGTAACCGCGCTGCAGTTCCTCGATGACTTCGCCTTCGCGGTGGTCGCTGCTGGCCTCGTGAATGACGGCCTGATGAAGGTTCGGGTCGAAATCGGCGCCGAGCGCTTCAATCGGCTTGACGCCTCGCTTGCGCAGGATGTCGAGCATCTGCTTGTGAATCAGTTCCACGCCCTTGCGGAAGGCGTCGGCGCTGGATCCGGCAGGCGCATCGAGTGCCCGTTCGAGGTTGTCGACGATCGGCAGCAGGTCCGTCAGCACGTCGGCGGTGGCGAAGGCGGCGAACTCGCCGCGCTCGCGCTCGACCCGTTTCCGATAGTTGTCGAATTCGGCGGCCGTCCGCAGCAGGCGGTCCTGCAGTGCGTCCTTCTCGCGCCGAAGCCCGTCGAGCGGCGTGGTGGCCGGTTCGCCGTCCGGGGTTGCGGTGGCCGCTTCGGCAGTGTCCTGGTCGTTCAGGGTTTCGTCGTTCATGAAAATACCCGGGTTCGTCGCGTTCCCGCGACGCTAGTTGGCTTCACGCAGCACGCGCGACACGGCCTGCGTCGTTCCGTCGACAAGCGCGATGGCGCGCGAGTAGTGCATGCGGGTCGGCCCGATGAGTCCAATCGTGCGGATGGTCGTCCCGTCGACAGCCGTGGAGGCGATCAGGCTGAACTGCCGCAGATCGGGCGACGCGTGCTCGGTGCCGATCACAATCGTCAGGCCAGGGCCGTCGATGTACTGGGTGAGCAGGTGTACCAGCCGTTCCTTCTCTTCCATCATCTCGAGGAGCGCCCGCAGCGTGTGGAGCGACACGCGATCGTGCTCCGGTCCCTCGAGCAGCGACGCCGCGCCTTCCACATGAAAGGCCTGGTGCCTGGGCAGATCCTCGAGCGTCGATTTCGCCAGGCGCAGCGCGCGCGCGAGCAGCGCGTCGTAGAGCAGCCGCTCCTGGCGCATGCGTGCCAACACCGCTTCGCGAACCTGGCCCAGCGGCAACCCCGCAAACTCCGTGTTCAGGTAGTTCGCCGCCTGGACGAGTTCGTCGGGACTCACCGGTTCGCCGGCGTCGACGACCTTCTGCGTGACCTGACTGCCCCGGGAGACCACGACGACGAGCACGCGCGACCCGCCGAGCGGCACGAACTCGAGCCGCTGCAGGACGTTCTCCGGACTCTCCGACATCGCGAAGCCGACCTGACGCGCCGACCGCGCCACGAGGTGCGACACGCTCGCCAGCAACTGATCCATCAGCGGGGTGGCTCCGGCCTGCTGACGCAACTGCGTCTCCACGTTGAAGACCGTGCGAATCGGCCGGCGGCTTTCGAGCAGTTGATCGACAAAGACGCGATAGGCGCGATCCGTCGGCACTCGCCCGGCTGAGGTATGCGGCTGCCGAACGTATCCCTCGTCCTCGAGCTGAACCATGAGATTCCGAATCGTCGCCGACGACACGCCGAGGCCACTGGCGCGCGCCAATACCTGCGAGGACACGGGCTCACCCGTTTCGATGTACTCGCGGACGAGCGCGCCGATCAGCCGTTTCGATCGTTCGGTTAACTCGAAGGAACTCATTCGGATTCAGCGAATTAGCGTCGCCTTCAATTATAGCGAACTGAGCTAGAGTCCGGCTCGGGCGGCGAGGGCGCGCGCCTGCTCGCGGGCGTCGGCGGCCACCTCCTCTGGATCCAGCCTCGTGGACGCGAACTCCCGAACCACCACCTGACCATCGACCACGACCAGACGGACATCGTCGGGGCCCGCGGCGTAGACGATTGTGGAGAACGGGTCCGGGTCCGGGGCGAGTTGTGGCCGCCGCCGCGCGACCATTATCAGATCCGCCCGTTTGCCGGGCTCCAGCGAGCCCACCTCCGATTCCAATCCGAGGGTGCGGGCGCCATGACGGGTGGCCATCGTGAGCGCCTGCCTGGCCGGGAGCGCGCCCGGTGAACGGCGCATCGCCTGGAGGGTGGCCGCCAGGCGCATTTCCGCGAACATGTCGAGGCGGTTGTTGCACGCGGCTCCGTCAGCGCCGAGTGATACGCAGATACCCCGGGCGAGCATTTCCGGAACGGGCGCGATGCCCGAACCGAGTTTGAGGTTCGAACCGGGGCAGTGCATCACCTTCACGTCGTGGCTGGCGAGCAGGTCCTGGTCCCGTTCGTCGACCCACACACAGTGCGCCGTGCACAGTCGTGGAGAGGCGAGCCCGACATCGGCGAAGTATTCGATGTTGCCGCGGCCGGTGACTTCACGGACGAGCGCGATCTCGTCGGGTTGCTCGGCGGCGTGGGTGTGCACGAGCACGTCCTGCTGCGTCGAGAGCGACGCGACGGCTTCGAGCAGCTCGCGCGAGCATGAGACCGCGAATCGGGGCGCAAAGGCCGAGCGGATCCGGCCGCCATGGGATCCGTGCCACGCTCGATGGAGCGACAGGCTCTCGTCAAGCGAGCGCCGCGTCGTTTCGCGCAGGCGGACGGGCGTGTCGGATTGACCCGCGTCCATCATGCACTTGCCCACGGTTGCCCGCAGACCGCTCTCGGCGACCGCTTCGTACACGACCTCCGTGTCGTGCACTGTTTCCATCGTCAGCGCTGCCGTCGTGCCGCCGCGGAGCAGCTCGTAACAGGCGAGCCGCGCGGCCGCCCGGAGAGACGCAGGCGAGTGGGCGGCCTCCATCGGCCAGACTCGCGTTCGCAGCCACTCCAGCAGGCGCCTATCGTCCGCGTAGCCGCGGAAGAGCGTCTGGCAGAAGTGCACGTGGGTCTGGATGAACCCGGGCAGCACGTAGTCGCCGCCGGCATCCACGAGCTGGTCGTGTCCGTCGGTGGGTTCGGGGCCGATCGACACGATGCGTCCGTCCCTGATCGATACCGCGCCGTTCACGACGGCAAGCGCCTCGTCCATCGTCAGGATAGTGGCGTTGCGAATGAGGAGTGACGACATCGCTCGCTATTCGGTACTTCCCCTGAGCTGATACAACCGCACGCGTTCGTTGATGATCCTCATCGGCTCGTCCAGCCATCCCAGATCGGTGACGCGACCGTATCGGGCGCGAAAGTCATCCAGCTCGAGGTTGTCGAGCATGACGAAGAGCGGCCGGTTCAGCGACTCGAGGAACATGATCGTCCGCTGGTAGTCGTTTGGCGAGATCCATTCGAACCGAACGGTCTGCAGGTTCGCGTAGTACTGAAGGCTCCCGGTGTGCAGGTTGCCGATGACGATGGCATTCTGCGGCAGGGAGCGTGCCTCCACCGCGGCCGCCCGGTAGCGGCTCTGATCCTGACGCATCTGGAAGGCCGTATCCGCGCGCGCCAGGCAGTAGCCGGTGACGATGACGACGACGGCGGCAGCCGCCGCCAGGGTGCGTGATTTCCGCGCCGCCCCGAGCTGTACCAGCACCGTTGCGGCCGTCGCCAGCAGCATGGGAAAGGCGGGCAGGAGAAAGCGCAGGAAGTACCAATCCGGAAATGGGAGGTACAGCAGGTACGAAGCCGCGACGACAGCAGAGAAGACGAGCGCCCAGCGTGCCGCCCGCGCCTGTCGCGCAGCGCCGGCTCGGCTCAAGAGAGGCACGGCAATCAGTCCGAGCAGGATGTAAGGCGTCTGCCGCTCCATCAGCCAGCCGCCGTATCGCGCGATGTTCGTCCAGACATAACCGATGGCAAAGAGGCCCGACGTCTCGCCGTATCCCGACTTGAAAGGCGACCCGTAAAACCTGTACTGCAGCAGCGCGACGACGAGCGGGCCCACCATGGCGGGCAGCCCCCAGATCACCGCGCGCCGAAGCCGGGCGCGCGCATCGACCGCCGAGGACAACGCCAGCACGAAGACGACGGCGCCCAGGACCGCGAGGTTCGGCCGCACGAGTACCGCGAGCGCCGCCGCGGCGCCAGAGGTTGCTGCTGTCCAGGAGCGATCGCGGAGCGCGAGCAGGAATGCCGCCAGCCACAACGCCGTGACCGGTACGTCGCTCATGGGAAACATCAGTTGAAACAGGAAGATGGGACTCGCGAAGAGCGTTGCCGCGGCAATCGCGCCGGCGAGAGATCCACCGAGTGCCGTTCCAAGCTGGTACGTCAGCCACACCGCGAGGGCGCCCGTTAGTGGAACGACGTAGTAGGCGGCTCGTTCGCCGCCGACTGCCTGAAAGGCCGCCATGACCATCGGCAGGCCTGGCGGATACTGCGGCACGATCTCGCCAGGGCGAGCGCCGGCGACGTAGCCGATCGGCGCAAACGCGGGCGTGGCCCATGGCGCGACGGCGACGTACGGCGCCGTCGAGATGAGCGTCCCTTGCCGCCACCGCGCCGCCTGAGAGACGTAGCCGTATGGATCGGGCCCGCCCGCGACGAACGTGCCGTAGGCGATGCCCAGGCCGAATGTGATCAGCGCAAGCGCCACCGCGAACGCACGGGGAATGCGCGACTCCGCCACCCTGCGTACGAACGCCCCCTCGACATACGCCAGGGCAATGACGACGAGGACGGCGCCCGGTACGAGAGGGCGATAGACGCTGGTTGCGGAAAGGACGAAGGTGCCCGATTCGATCCGAAAGCCGCCTGTCAGCGCGACGATCAGCGCCCAGCCGACGAGCGCCCCGCCCGTGATGAGGGCCGGCCTGGTCCAGCGCGGAGCGCGGCTCACCGTCGCGGTTTGACGAGCGCTCCCGCCCAGCGCAGGCTTGCGGTACTGGTGGCGTTGTCTCCCGCCTTGCCGTGCTTCACCGCGACGAGTTCGGCGAGGATGCTGACCGCAATCTCCTGCGGTGTCACGGCGCCGATATCGAGACCGATCGGTGCATGGACCCGCGTCAGGTGCGCGGGATCGATGCCTTCCTCGACGAGCGCGTCGTAGATGCGCTTCACCTTGGCGCGGCTGCCGATCAGGCCGACATAGCGTGTGGGGCCCGGCGCCAGGGCACGCAGCGCGTCGAGATCGTGGCGGTGTCCTCGCGTGACGACCACCGCATAAGCGGTTGGCGGCAGCGGGTGCCCGGCAAGCCACGACGGGATGTCGTCGACAACGACGTCGATGCCGTCGCTGAACCGATCGGCGCTGGCGAACTTCTCGCGATCGTCGATGACGTGCACGCGAAAGCCGGTGGCATGGGCCATCTGCGCCAGCGCGTGGCCGACGTGCCCGGCGCCGAAGATGTAGACGTCAGGCGACGCCTCGACCGGTTCGATGAAGACCTCCATCTGACCACCACAGACGAGTCCGGACTCCTCGGCGAAGTCGTCGTTGAGCTCGTAGCGCACGTTGAGCGGACGCCGATGCTTGATCGCCTCACGCGCCTTCCAGAAGGCGTCGTCTTCGTAGCAGCCGCCGCCGATCGTGCCGACCGTGCGGCCGTCGGAGTAGACGAGCATCTTGGCCCCGACCCGCTGTGGCGTCGAGCCCGTCGAGGCCACGATCGTGACGAGCGCCACCTCATCGCCGCGGGCGAGCGCCTCGGAGAGCGCCGAGAAGACTTCCTGGTTCACGGGGCAATTATAGGCAGAGTAAGGGGACCTTGCGGAGTAAGCGGAGTAGGGCGACTACGCAGAAGAGCCGGCGCAGGTACCCGGGTTGCTCGCTGGCTCAACCGACTCCGCCCACTCTGCCCATCTTGCCTACACCGCCAAATTACCACCGGTGCAGTTCGCAGTACTCCGTCGGCTCGGTTCCGGCGATGAAGGATTCCTTGTACGTCCGCGGGCATGTCGGCAGCGCCAGCTTGCCGGTGTCGCGGTCGATGTCGACGAACGTGATCCCCTCGGGGGGCTCGAACGTCGCCGACGGTCGCCCGGCGGTGGCGTTTTTCATGAACTCGGTCCAGATCGGCAGCGCTGCCTGCGTACCCGACAGGCCGACGGGGATGTTGTCGTCGAAGCCGACCCAGACCACCGTCAGGAGCTCGGGCGTGAAGCCGACGAACCAGGCATCGCGAAGGTCGTTCGTCGTGCCGCTCTTGCCGGCGGCATCGGCGGCAAACCCGGCGGCTCGCGCGCCGGCCCCCGTTCCTTCGTTGATCACGCTCCGCATCATGTTGGTGACCAGGAAGGTCGTGTCGGGCCGGGCCACCGGCTTGAGCTTCGTCTCCGACGGTCGCAGCTGTTTCTGCGCGGTATCGATGCGATCGATCGCGCGCAGGGGGCGGACCGACCCGCCGTTGGTGAACAGCGTGTACGCCTGCGCGACCTCGACTGGGGTGAGCTCGAATACGCCGAGGACGATCGATGGAAACGCCTGCGGCGGCTGACCGACGCCGACCTTTTTCCACAGCGCGGCCACGCGATCGAATCCGATGGTCTCGCCGACGTGAATGGTTCCCATGTTGCGCGACATCGCGAGCGCGCGCCGCCAGGTGATCGGACCGTCGTAGTCCTCGTAGTTGCGCGGTTCCCAGATCTGATCGTCGAAGGTGATCGTCGCCGGTTCATCGTCGGTGAGCGAGGCGGGGGTGAGATCCGTCCGCCCGTCGGCCACGCCGTACTCGAAGGCGGCGAGATAGACGAACGGCTTGAAGACCGATCCTGGCTGCCGGCGCGCCACGAGCGCGCGGTTGAACTGCGACTGGTTGTAGGACCGGCCGCCGACCATCGCGAGGATCTCGCCCGTCCGCGGGTCGACGCTGATGAGCGCCGCCTGCGCCCGCTGCGGACGCTTGCGTCGCGCCAGCATCTGGTCGACGCGCCCGAGCCCTTCCCGCACCGCATCGAGCGCAACACGCTGCAGGTCGATGTCGAGCGTGGTGTAGACGTCGACCTGCCCGGATTGCGCCGTGATACCGGGGAACGCCTCTGACACCTCTTCGGCGACCATGTCGACGAAGTAGGGCGCCTCGTTGTCGACCGCTCGCGCGACCACCTGCAGCGGTTCCTTCACCGCGCGGGCCTGCGTCGCCGGGTTGATGAATCCCTCCTCAGCCATCGCGCCGAGCACGATGTTGCGCCGCTCGACAGACCGTTTGGGATTGGCAAATGGCGAGCGCAGGCCGGGATTCTGAATCACGCCGGCGATCAGGGCCGCCTCGCTCACGCTGAGATTCGCCACGTCCTTGCCGAAGAACAGGCGCGACGCCTCGGCCACACCGTGAATGGCGAACGAGCCGCGCTGCCCGAGATAGACGTCGTTCAGGTACAGCTCGAGGATCTCGTCCTTCGACGCGTGGCGCTCGAGCACCATCGACATCAGGATTTCCTGCGCCTTGCGCCCGTACGACCGCGTGCCGCTCTGCAGCTCCGCGTTGAATTCGTCGGCGAGGAAGAACATGCGGGCGAGCTGCTGCGTAATCGTGCTGCCGCCGACCGGCTGCCGCTGGCCACCGAAAACGTTCGTGAGCACGGCGCCGATCATGCGAAACGGGTTGATGCCCGGGTGGTAGTAGAACCCCTGGTCCTCGATAGCCAGCACGGCCTGCTGCACGTGCATCGGAATCGAGGCGAGCGGCACCGTGCGGCGCTTCTCGCGGCCGCCGCTCGTCATCAGTGCGGTGAGGAGCGGCGCGTCGAGCATGACGGCGTTCCGCCGATCCGCATCGGCGACGATCTCGCGAATGCCGCGCGGCGCCGCCTGGGGCGCTGCGCCGCCCTTTTGCGGTGCCGCCTGATTGAAGACGACGCGAACGGGCTTGCCGGCGAGGTCGCCGCCGCGAGGGGTCAGCGTGATGGCGTTGCCGCTGATGGCGAACTCGCCGGGCGCCTGCGCCGCCGGCCGTTGCGCATAACCCAGATCGTTGAGGCGCGCGATCAATTCGCGCTCCGTCAGCGGCTGGCCGCGACGAAGCTCCACCGGGCGCGCGTACACACGTGGCAGCGTGCGGACGCGTTCGCCGTGCAGCCGTTCGTCGATCAGCCTGGAATAGGAGACGTAGAGATAGGTGAGCGCGCCGCCCGCGACAAGCGTCAGCGCGGCGAGTACGACGAGCAGTGGCGCCACCCAGCGGCGCCGGCGGCCGCCTAACGCGGGACGGCCGGCTTTCCGTCGCTTCAGTCGGATCACCGTCGTCATCTGCTGGTCAGATCGTTGAGGGGACGTTCAGATGGAGATGACCCAGTGTATGCCCAAGTCGAGCGTCAGCTCGTCGCTCAGTCGATCGATCAGGCCGGGGCCGTACTGGTTCAGGAAGTGGACGAAGCCGATCTCGCGCTCCTGCGGGTGGCCCCCGGGAAATGCCTGCGCCTGTGCGTGCTTGAACTGGCGCCGCAGCGTCTCGTCCTTGCGCTTGGCCGCCTGGATAATTTTGTTGTGCAGCTTCTTCAGATCGTCCTGCATCCGCGCGAGCGTCGAACGAGTGGCCCCTTCGAGCGTGGGATCGATCTGCGGGACCTCGCCGGCCAGCGTGTCCATCCGGGACTGAATCAGGCGTGCGGCGTCCTCGAGCGACGCTTCCACTCCGGGTGGCAGCTGCGACTCGAGCAGTTGGTTGAGTGCGGCCTCGTCCTGGGCGCGCAGGTTCTCGAGCGGAAAGTTGTGGCGGCTGAGAAACCGCATCGAGTTGGCGTCGAGCAGGGTGGCGCTGCTGCGCTGAAACATCAGCGGCATCGGGATGCCGAACGTGTCATACACACGGCCGAGCTGACCGAGATACGCGAGCTCGTTCGGCCCCGCCACATAACAGACCGTCGGAAACAGCGTGTCCTGCACCAGCGGCCGGAGCAACACGTTCGGGCTGAACTGCTCCGGCGCCCCTTCGACCAGCGCGAGCAGCTCGTCCCGTGTGAACGAGGCATTGCCGGCCACGTAGCGGCCATCCTGGTGGCGAATCGGATCGCGTCCGCTGTTCAGGTGAAACAGCGCGATGCTGCCCTCCTGCGGCGTCGCCTGTGCGTGGTATCCGCGCGCCTGAAGCGCGGCGCCCGCCTCCGCCGCCAGCCGGGCGGTCACCCCTTCGTGCGTGATCTCGCGCCGGAACACCTCCCGCGCGAGGGGCTTCGCGGCCGGATCGGACGCGTCGAACACGACCAGCCCTCGTGGACCGAGAATCGATTCGAGCCATCGTCCGAACGCGTCGGCCATGCCGATACCGGCCGCGTAGGCGGCGCGCAGTGAATCGAGGAGACCGGGCGTGAAATCGCCAGCCTGCAACAGCTGTTCGAGCTCCGCGAGCGCGCCTGCAATCGACCCGTCCAGCCGGACGCGGGCGACCGGTCCCTCGTGCGCGCCAGGAGGGTTGCCCAGCGCCAGGGAATGCGGCGCAAGGTTCGCGTCCAGGACGCAGACGTGCTTCACCTCGTCCCAGTCGTGGTCCTCGGCGTCAATCCAGAAGATGGGGATTGCCGGCACCTGATGATCGGCGCGCACCTGTTCTGCCAGTCGAATGGCCGTCAGCGCCTTCAGCAGCGTGAACAGCGGTCCGCCGAACAGTCCCGCTTGCTGTCCCGTGAGAATGGCGACGCTGCGCGTATCCCGGAGCAGCTCCGCCGCGGCTTCAGCCTCGGGCGGTGCGTTGCGCTTGCGCTGCTGTGCGACGACCACGTCCGCGATGGTCTCTCGGTCGCGGCGGTGCTGTCCGGTACGGGCGATCGCCGTATTCCATGCGTCCCGTTGACCCGGATCTCCGGCGAAGAACTCCGCGACGTTGCCGTACGCGAACGCATAGTCCGCGGCAAGACGTCGGATCCACGGAAACCTGCGAATATCGATGGGGAGCCGGGCGGAGGTAGACAGGGCTGACTGAGGGATCACCGCCGGCTACTCTTGCAGACGCTCGCGCGCACTGTCAAGGCGGCCTCGAAATCGCACGTAACACGTTGGCCGGTCAGAAGTTACGTGCTACGATCCGATGCCCGCTCCCGCGCCCGGTCCCGCCGACAGCCTGTTCCCGTCAGCAAGACGCCTGCACGTGCGACAGGCGACTGGCCGTGCCAGGACCGGCGGTGAATAATTAGTCAACTTGATGAATAATCATGCAGCGCCTGTCGGGCTCGAGGCGCATGAGGTGATCACCGCGGAATGAACGCAATTCTGGCTCTGGAAGACGGGACCTGGTACCGGGGCGTGGCGGCCGGCGCCGCAGGGGAAGCGCGCGGCGAGGTCGTGTTCAACACGAGCCTTTCCAGCACAGTGGGATCCGAAGCTTGGAATTCACGTGACTTGAAGTCGCG
>JADMIO012752798.1_pt1 | contig 62849 bp, 52 predicted proteins | sample 8958161 | NCBI WGS metagenome assembly JADMIO01 (sample SAMN16585339, study PRJNA669376) | soil metagenome | isolation source: Crop rotation soil | place: USA: Cullars Rotation, Alabama | collected 2011 | reverse complement strand
GGAGCTTGATCTTGAAGGTAGGCGGCGGGGGGTTCGTACGCGCTCGCCGAGAGCACCGCCACGACCGTCGGAATCGCGAAGGCCAAACCGCCGGCCAGCATCAACATCGGGCCGCGCGCGTCGCCTTGTTGCTCCACGAAGTAACCGCCGACGCCGCCGGCTGCGCCGCCCGCGACGCCGCCAACGATGTATGCCCAGGTCGGTTTGACGCTGAAGGCGGCCTCGCCTGCCATCACCAGCTCGGCGCCGAGCAATGCACCGCCGACGATGCCCTTGCCAGTTGGAGACGCCTCGGCCGTTTCCGCGGCGTGGGCGGCAAGGGGCGTCAACGTGGCGCCTGCGAGGGCGAAGAGCGTGGTCAGCGTGCGCATACTCATGGTCACTTCTCCGATGCCGGGGGCCACGAAAGGTTCACGCCGCCCGCGAGCTTCCGAGCATAGGCGTGGCCTCTTTCTGGAGCAAGCTCGCGTATTTTGGCTACAACAGGGAGATGAGCACGAGCGGGCGTCCGTCAGCTCCGGCAGGTCGCCTGGCGCGGGATTTCGCCCTGATCTTGCCGATTGCAGCGCTCGGGGTCGGGGTGCTCGGGCTCGTCCGGCTCGGGCGCCAGTTTCCGGCGGCTGCGGCGAGCCCCGCCCTGCTGGTGCCTTTTCTGCTGCCTGTGCTGGCTCTCGCGCTCGAGGCCGGAGTGCTGGTGGCGTTTTCGACGGTTCACTTGCGCCAGCTGCTTCGCGCGGCGCCTGCCGGCTCGGCGTCGGGCCTGCCGGCAGCGCTGGCGAGGGCTCGCGCCACGCTGCCGTTGTTGGCGCTGCTGGCGTTGGTGCTCGGCGCGGCCGAGCTCATTCCGCGTGGCACCGAGCACCCGGGCGCGTTCGCGAACGACCTGGTGCACACCGCGCGAGGGAGCTGTGAAGCCGGCGCCCAGGTCGTCCCGGTGCCCCTGCTGGGCTTGAACGTGAGCTGCGCTGCGGGCCGCATCGAAGGCCCCATGCCGGGCGTGCGCTCGGTCCAAGTCGCCATGCGCGAGCTCACCTTCTCCGACGATTTGCGGCGCGTCGACATCGTTGGCCTCGAGCTGTCGGCGGCCCGCGCGTTGCGTGTGCACCTCGTTGCTGGTCGCGCCCGCATCGCCGGGCTCGCGCCCTGGTCGCGCTCACCGCGTCTTGGTCCGCTGGGGCGTTTCGCCGTCTTGGCGTCGCTCGGCGTCGCCTTGTGGCTGGCGGCGGCCGCGCTGAGTTGGCGCTCGCTCCCCAGCAGCTCGGACGACGCGCCTGGCGAGCCGCGCTGGCGGAGACGCGCGTTGGGCTGGTTAGCCAGCGTGCTGCTTGCAGTGCCAGGGGCGGTGGTGGCAGCGGGCTTCATCTCGCTCGACCAAGAGCGGGCCCAGCCCCTGGTTTACGCAAGTGCGGGCCTGCTGGGGCTGTTGGCGCTGGGTTTGGTGCGGCTGCTGGCGTGGCGAGTGCCGCGAATCTTCAGTTCTTTCAGCAGTTTTTGATTCGGATTGCTGGGCCGGCGGGCTGGTGGTACGTGACGGCCCACTCGGTTTGTGTCGTTCCTCCTCGTCGCCCTCCTGCTGTTCCTGTTGTTCGGCGGCAGCCGCATCAACGCGGCCGGTAAGGGCCTCGGGGAGGCTGTTCGGCACGTCAAGCGAGCCGTCGCCGACGACGCCGAGCCGGCCGCCCCCCCGTCGACCATGACCACCCTGCCCGCGCCCAAAGAGCCCAAGCTGTTGCCTGCCAAGGGTGAGTCCAGCGCTTCCTCGGAAGGGGAAGACGCGTGAGGCCCCCCGAGACGAGCGCGTTGCCGCTGGCCGACGAGCAGCCGTCGAGCACGCTGGCGCCCTTCGCTTCGCGGGCTCAGCTGTCCGCGTTGTTCGAGCTCACCAAGCCCAGCGTCACCACGCTGGTGATGGTGACCATGGTCTCGGGCGCCCTGGCAGCCTCAGTGCCGATTCGCGCGTTTCACCTGGCCCTGTCCATGTTCGCCACGGCGTGTGTGGTCGGTGCGGCCAACGCGTTCAACATGTGGATGGAGCGCGACTCCGACGTCTTCATGTCACGCACGCGCCGCCGGCCGTTGCCGACCGGTCGCCTCACCCCGGACATGGTGCTTGGCTTCGGCTCGTTCTTGGCGGTGGTGGGGCTCACGCTGCTGGCCACGTCGGTGAGCTCGCTGGCGGCCTTGCTAGGTTGGGTTGCGTTGTCGTCTTACGTGTTGGCGTACACGCCGCTCAAGCGCGTCACCACTTGGTCGCTACACGTTGGTGCGGTGCCGGGCGCGATACCCCCGCTGATGGGCTGGGCGGCCGTGACGGGCTCGCTTTCGCGCGAGGCGTTTGCGCTGTTCGCGATCTTGTTCGTTTGGCAATTGCCGCATTTTCTGGCCATCGCCACCTTCCGCGCGCCCGAGTACGAGCGAGCGGGGCTCAAGGTGCTGCCGAACACCCGCGGCGCGGCGGCTACCGAGCGCTCGATCATTTTTTACTCGGTGCTGTTGGGCGCCGTGACGGTCGCGCCCTGGCTGATGGGCATGGCCGGGCTCGCCTATGGCATCACGGCGCTGCTCTGCTCGGCGGCTTTCTTGGGCTTGGCGCTGCAAGGCCGACGCAGCATGCCGGCACAGCGCTGGGCGCGTCGCTTGTTCATCGCTTCGATGCCGTTCTTGGTCATCGTGTACGCGGCCTTCGTGGCCAGCCGCGTCTGATTCGAGCATGGCCAAAGACGACAGCGGCGTGCCAATTGGTCGCCTCGGGCGCTTCGTCAAGCTGGCCGGTGTCGGGGCGCGCGCGTCCGTCGACATGCTGTCGCGCCGCGGCTCCGAAAAGGTCGCGGAGCGCGCCGCCGAGGTGCTCGGCAACTTGCGGGGCCTTGCCGCCAAGCTGGGTCAAACCGCCAGCTACGTCGACGGCTTCGTGCCCGAGACGCACCGCGCGGTTTACGAAAAAGCACTGGGTGCGCTGCGCACGGCGGCTCCGCACTCCTCGAGCGCCGCCATTCGCGCGCTCGTCGAGCAAGAGCTGGGCGCCCCGCTGGAGCAGCTATTCGCGACCTTCTCCGACGAGCCGTTTGCCAGCGCCTCTATCGGCCAGGTGCACCGCGCCGAGCTACCGAACGGTCAAGCCGTAGCGGTGAAGGTCCAGCACCCGGGCATCGACGGCGCCATCGAGAGCGATCTCTCGAACGTGAGCTTGCTGGAAGGCTTCGTGGGGGCGCTCGGTCCGCGCGCCTTGAACTCCGCGGCCGTGCTCGAAGAAGTGAAGACGCGCTTCCGCGAGGAGCTCGACTATCGACTCGAGGCCGAGCGCCAAGAGCAGTTTCGCGCGCTGCACGCGGCCGACTCCAAGATCGCCATTCCGCGCGTCATCCGCGAGCGCTCGGCGCGGCGCGTGCTCACGATGGAGTTGGTCAGCGGTGCCACGCTGGAAGAGGCGGCGTTGGCTTCGCCCGAGCTGCGGCTGAGCTACGCCGAAACGCTGTGGCGCTTCGTGTTCAAGGGCAACCTGATCGGCGGCATGTTCAACGCCGACCCGCACCCCGGCAACTATTTGTTTCAGCCCGACGGTGGCGTCACGTTCCTCGATTTCGGCTGCATTCAGCCGATCAAGGGGGACCGCTTGGAAGCGGCGCGTGACCTTCACCGCGCCGCGCTGGCCAAAGACGAGCCCGCGTTTCGACGCGCCGCGGCCGTGATTTTGGAGTCGAAGGGTGGCAGCTACGAGGCGGCCGCGACCGCTTATTCGCGGCGCTGCTTCGAGCCCGTGTTCGCCTCGCCCTTTCGCATCACCTCCGAGTTTGCGACCTCACTGGTGCAAGAAATCAAGACCGTGAAAGAGCAGCTTTGGGCCAAGGACAAAAGCTTCGTCCAATTGCCCACTGGCATGCTGTTCATGAACCGCCTGCAGTTTGGCTTTTACTCGGTGCTGGCGCGCTTAGACGTGAGCGTGGACTACGCCGAGGTCGAGCGGCGCTTCTTGGCTGAAGCAAACCTGCTCTAAGCTCGCGCGGGGCGCGGGCACTGGCTCAGCGGCGCGACGAACGACTGGCCACGCTTTCAGCGAGGCTTTCGTCTTCGGGCAACACGCGGCTCAGGCGAGCGCCCGACGCGCGCGGGCGGGGCGCGGGAGCCATGTGGCTGATGGGCGGCGCGGTCGGGAATGGCCCGAGCGCTTGCATGACTTCGTCGAGCTCGGAGGCCTTGTCGACGACGGGCCCAAACAGGCTGGCACGTGAGCGCTGCGCGTTGTCGAGGGAGCCCGTGTAGAACACCAAGCCGCGCACTGCGCCCAGCCGCAGCAGCTCGTCCGCCAAGTCGGCGCCGTTGCCGTCGGGCAAATCCAAGTCGAGAATGCCCACGTGAAAGCCGGGGCCGGCGGCCCGCGCGGCCCGGCAGGTCTGGGCCAGGCTGACCGTGTACCCCTCGCGCAGCAGGCGGCGGGCAATGGACCGAGCGACGACCGGGTCGTCTTCGACAATCAGTGCGCGCAGGGGCTCAGTCGGGGCCATCAATCACTTCGTTACTGGGAACGCGCGAGACGTTATCAGCTTTCACTTTGGCTGAACAGATGTCAGGTGGCTTGCGCGCATTCTTCAATCAGATCATTGGCTTAACCAGCCAACGCTAAGGAATGTCGTCAAGGTGGGGAAGTGTCGGGAGCCGGCGTGATCGTAGGGGGTTGGCTGGCAGGAGCGGCGGGGGCCGGCTGGCGCACGAACGGCAGGTAGAGGGCAGCCAGCTCAAGCAGTAGCGCCGGGATCGGGATGTCCAGCGCGCCGCGAGCCGCCAAGCTGGCGGCGAAGATCAAGCCCAGCTCACCCGGCCCCAGCAAGGCAAAGCCGGCGGCCAACAACGAGCCCACGGCCAACAGCTGCGCGAGCGCGGGGTGGACCAACGAAGTTTGGCCGCGACTCAGCTCCTTCAGGCCGCGGCTGAGCAACACCGACAGCGTGTTGGCGCCGGGCGCCGAGCCTCGCAACGCCAAGAGCACGCAGCCCAGGCTGAGCGCGACCACGAGTGGTACGAAGATACGGCCGCGCGCGACCTTGCGCTGCAACCACAGCAACGTGAGCCCGAGCGCCACGAAGTCGATGACCAAGCCGAGCGTCTCGATCACTTCGGCGCTGCGAAAGGCCGCGATGTTGGCGGCGTCGGACGCGTCTTGGGTGAGCTTGCGCGAAATCACGTGCACCAAGCCGGCGCTGGACGTTAGGCCCAGCACCAGCGCGCCAGCGCGCTTGTCACGCTCTCGGACCATGTGGCGCGCCGAGAGCGCGCCAACGATGGCGGCGCTGAGCCCCAGCATGAGCGCAAGCAGCGGCTCCAGCGGACGAAAGCTGGCGAACAAGAGCAGCATGCAGCCCATCGAAACCGCCGGCACTGCGATGAGGCGAGCCACCAGCGGCGCGTTCGGCGCCGCCACGATGGCCGTCGCCAGACGCGCGATGCCCGCCACCAACCCCGTCGCGGCCAGGAGCGTCAGCAGTGACCCCGCGCGGGCGCTCCAGATGATCACGCCATCGCCCGCGACGCCTTGCAGCGCAGGGGCCAAGCAGCGCGCCAAGAGCGTCGCAGAAAGGCCAAGCGCCACGACTACTCGCAGCGGGACGCCGTTGTCGCTCGGCCTTTCGGTCACCGAGGCCTTAGCTACACCAAACGGCGCTCTTACGCGAATCGCCCGCGCTCAGCCTTTGGGGGCGGCGGGTTTGGGCCCGCCTGGCGGTGTCAAAAGGCCGTGGCGCTGCTCGGGCTGAGGCGTGGTCTCGTCGGGCCCGCGGAAGGGCGGCAGCGGCGCGGGCGTGGGCAGGGGCGCGGGCGTCGGCTGGGCCTTGAGGATGAACGGGTGCGCGAACAGCGTCGAGCACATCATGTCGTCGCGCCTGAACTCCCAGTGCAGGTAGACGTTACCGTCTGGCGAGACGATTTCCGACGGCGGCGTGCCAAAAGGTCCCGCGCGCTCGACGGCCGCGATGGCGCTGATGTCGAAGGCCGTGATGCCGCTCGTGTGGGTGACGCCGCGGCGAACCAGCCGGCCCTCTTCACGCTCGATCACGATCTCGATGGCCGTCACCAGCTTCGGGTCGTTCATCGGGTGCGACGCCGGCAGCTGCGAGAGCGAGCCCAGGAACTCATCGGCGAAGATCGGGTGAATGCGGCTGTGAATCTGGTTGAGGTAGCCCGCGAAGGCATTGGCGGCGGTGTTGAGCGCGGTCTGGTTGCCAGGCTTCACGCTCGGTACGTAATTTTCGATCGCGCTCTTGTAGCGTTCGAAGTTCGGCGTCGCCCAGCTGCCGCGGTGTTGGCTGCGGCGGCGCTCGCCGTCGGCGCGGCGGAGCCGCGACATTTCGTCGGAGCCAACGGCGGCGGCCGCCATGTTGGGCGTGAGGTTCAGCGCAACGCCGTTGGCGGTGAGACCGGCCGCGCCCAGCCCGAGCGCTTCCAATATCGAGCGGGGCCTGCGCGGCGGCAGCTTCTTCTTGGCCTTGCGCGCGCGTTGCTCGGGCGTCGCGGCCTGCGGACGGCTCATCGAAAACGAGCCATCGTTGTTGGCCACCACTTCGGGCGAGCCTGCGCTCTCCGGCGTGGCAGCCTTGGCTGCCTGATTGCGATCTTGCGAGTCGGCAATGGCGGGCTTGGCGGCTTTCGCGACTTGCGCGCCAGCCGCACCTGGTGCGGTAGCGCCGCCTTCGCCGGCTTTGGGCGCAGGCGTGCTGGCGGTCGTGCGGGTGGCTTCGGCGCTGTGCGATCCGCCCGGCGCGAACGCGCGCAGGCCGGCCTGATCCGAGTCTTGGCGCACGTGCGTTTCCTCGGCGTTGCCCGGGTCTTCTTTGGGGCCGCTGGGCGCTGCACCGGGCGTCGGCTTGCGCTCGTCCTGGTCGGTGGACGTGATGCGCGCCTGCGTCTCTTCGGCCACCTTGTTCGCCTTGTCGGCGATGAACTTGGCGTCCGGGTTGTCCTTCTGATGTTCGTCGTCGACGTGCTGCTTGACGGCGATCTTGTTCGGGAGTTCCAGCGGCGGTTGTGGCTTGGGCTCTTCTGCAGGCGTCGCCGGCTTGACCAGCTCCGGCTTCGGCTCGGGCTTGGGCGGCTCGGGCTTCTTCTGTTCCGGCTCGGGCTTCTTCTCTTCCGGCTTGGGCTTCTGCTTGGGCGGCGGAGGCAGCTTGTCCTCCGGCTCGGACGCGTCTTCGGGTTCGTCTTTCGCGTCCTCGTCCTCGGCGTCGTCTTCCGGCTTCTTTTCTTCGGGCTTGGCTTCTTCGTCCGGCACCGCCTCGTCTTCGAGCGCGATCTCGAGTGGAGGGGCGACCGCGCCCTTCACGTGGTTACGAATGCCAGCTGCAAAGCTTGCGACGTCGAGCCGCTCTTCGATCAAGCGCGCGGCTTGGTCGGCGCCTCCGCTCCACAACAGGTGCGCCAGGATCGCCGAGGCGGCCCAGAGAAAGAGCGGAATGCTCGCTTCGCGGCGCATGATGGTTGGAGACGAACAGGTTGCCGGGCGAACGGCCGGCTCAACGGAACAAAGCTAACACCCACGACCCGGAGCAGCAACGCGCAGGCGTCTCGCGGCCGCAGTCTTCAGGTTTTGGTAATGCCCGCAAATTGCTCGGCAATCTCCGCCGCCGTCCAGATTCCGGGTTCCTCGTCTTTGTGGCGACCCGCGCTTTCGACCAGCTTGAACTGACTGATGCGTGCCCCGGCCACCGAGAGCGTGACGCCGGTGACGTCTCGGCTCAGATCGCTGGCCAGGTAGACGTGCACGGGAGCCACGTGCTCGGGCGAGAGCGAGTCGCCGATCTTCTCGAACAGCGGCAGCTCTTCGGTGAGGCGCGTTTTGGCCAGCGGGGCCACGGCGTTCACGCGGATGCCGAAGCGCTGCAGCTCGATCGACGCGGTGCGGGTCAGGCCGTAGATGCCGGCTTTGGCCGCCGCGTAGTTGGCTTGGCCAAAGTTACCGATAAAGCCCGAGACGCTGGTGGTGTTCACGATCGAGCCGCCCTGGCCTTGCTCTTTCAGGCGCCGCGCAGCCGCGCGCAGACACAGAAAGCTGCCGGTCAGGTGCACGTCGAGCACGGCTTGCCAATCTTCGAGCTCCAGCTTGAGCAAGGTCTTGTCGCGCAAGATGCCGGCGTTGTTGATCAAGACGTCGAGGCGGCCGAAGGCTTTGACGGCGCTTTGCACCATCGCGTCAGCGCTGGCTTCGTCGCTCACGCTTCCGTAGTTGGCTTCGGCCTTGCCGCCGGCTGCGCGAATTTCCGCCACCACGGCGTCGGCGGCGCTCTGGCTCTGGCCGTTGCCGTCGCGGGCGCCCCCGTAGTCGTTGACCAGCACGCTGGCGCCTTCGCGGGCTAGGGCCAGCGCCGTGGCTCGCCCGATGCCGCCGCCAGCGCCCGTCACGATCGCGACTTTGCCGTCGAGCAGTGTCATGCCGGCGATGTACTTCCAGCCCTAGCGAATGACAAGGCCGGCGCTCGCCCAGCGGCGCCTGGCCGGCTATGCTGCGCGCCGCTTCATGACCGGTACTCCCCGACGCCTGCTCGTTACCAGCGCGCTGCCCTACGCCAACGGCCACATTCACCTGGGTCACCTGGTGGAATACATCCAGACCGACGTCTGGGTGCGTTTCCAGAATCTGCGCGGCAACCACGCCACCTACATCTGCGCCGACGACACGCACGGCACCGCCATCATGATGCGCGCCCGCCAAGAGGGTCGCTCCGAAGAGGAGTTGATCGCCTCGATGAACGAGGCCCACCAGCGAGATTTTGCCGGCTTTCAGATCCGCTTCGATCATTACGGCTCCACCAACTCGGCCGCTAGCCGCGCCATGTGCCACCGCATCTGGGCGTCGTTGCGCCAAGCCGGCCTGATCAAAGAGCGCGACGTCACGCAGCTGTTCGATCCCGAGGCCAAGGTGTTCCTGGCCGATCGCTTCGTCAAAGGCACGTGCCCCAAGTGCGGCACGCCCGACCAGTACGGCGACTCGTGCGAAAAGTGCAGCAGCACCTACTCCGCGCAAGAGCTGATCAACCCGGTCAGCACGCTGTCGGGTAGCAAGCCCGAGCTGAAGAGCTCGCCGCACCTGTTCGTCGAGATCGAAAAGCTGCGCCCGTTCTTGACCGAGTGGACACAGCAGCCCGGCCGCCTGCAGCCCGAGATTGCCAACTACCTGAAGGGTCACTTCTTGGCCGAGGAGCTGCGTGACTGGGACGTCTCGCGGCCTGCTCCGTACTTCGGCTTCGAGATTCCGGACGCGCCGGGCCACTACTGGTACGTGTGGTTCGACGCGCCCATCGGCTACATGGGCTCGACCGCGGAATGGTGCGAGAAAACCGGCGAAAGCTGGTCCGACCTCTGGGAGTCGGACAAGACCGAGGTGCACCATTTCATCGGCAAAGACATCGTGTATTTCCACACGCTGTTCTGGCCGGCCATGCTCAAGGCGGCGGGCTTTCCATTGCCCCAGCGGGTTCAGGTGCACGGCATGCTCACCGTGAACGGCGAGAAGATGAGCAAATCGCGCGGCACGTTCGTGCTGGCGTCGACTTACCTGAAGCACCTCGATCCGGCGTTCTTGCGCTACTACTACATGGCCAAGCTCGGCTCGCGCGTGGAGGACTTGGACCTCAACGTCGAAGAGCTGGTGGCCAAGGTGAACTCGGACCTGATCGGCAAGGTCGTGAACCTGGCCAGCCGCACGGCGCGCTTCGTGCCCGAGCTCTCTGCCGCGTATCCTGATGATGGAGGCCTGTTTGCCGCGGCGGCTGCCGCGGGTGACGAAATCGCCGACGCCTACGAGAGCTGCGATTTTGCGCGCGCCATGCGCACCATCATGGCCCTGGCCGACCGCGCCAACGAGTTCGTCGATCAGAAGGCGCCCTGGGCGCTGAAGAAGCAGCCCGAAAAACTAGAAGAGCTGCGTGATGTCTGCACCGTCATCCTCAACTTGTACCGCCAGATCGTGATCTACCTCGGGCCCGTCTTGCCCTTGTTGGTCGAGCAAAGCCGCGCGCTCTTGAGCGCACCGCTGGCCAGCTGGGACGAAGCCAAAACCCACCACCTTTCCGTCAAATTGGGAGCGTTCTCCCACCTGATGCAGCGTGTCGACCCGAAGAAGCTCGAAGCCATGATCGAAGAAAGCAAGCCCGAAGCCCCGCCCGTCGCGCCCGAAGCCGCCGCGCCCGCCGCAACCTCAGCCCCCGTCGACGACGGCGCCGCGCTGGCGGCCGAGCCGCTCGCCCCGGAGTGCAGCATCGACGATTTCACCAAGGTCGACCTGCGTGTCGCGCGCGTGTTGAACGCCGAGCACATCCCGGAAGCAAAGAAGCTGCTCAAGCTCACGGTGTCGCTCGGGGGTGACAACGTACGCACCATCTTTGCCGGCATCAAAGCCGCTTACGAACCCGAAAAGCTGATCGGGCGTCTGGTCGTCGTGGTCGCCAACCTGGCCCCGCGCGAAATGAAGTTCGGCGTCTCGCAAGGCATGGTGGTCGCAGCCGGCGCAGGCGGCAAAGAGGTGTACGTGCTCGAGCCCGACAGCGGCGCGAAGCCCGGCCACCGCGTGCACTGAGCCCGCGCGTCGAGCGAGCTCCAGCGGCTTTGCGCTCACTCGCAGGTGCGCGCAAAGTCGATGCGCGCGCCGGCCGTGGCGAGCACGTTGCCGATCACGGCGACCTTGCGCGGGTTGCATTGGGCGCCGCCCGTGGGCGTCCAAGGGCCGCGGATCGGCTCGAACCTCCCACCACCGGCAACGCGAGCAATGCGGCCCAGGCCCGACTCGCAGTTGGCCACCAGCACCCGACCTGCCAGCTCGGCCAGGCCCATGGCGCCGTCTTCGCCGTCCGCCGCCGATATCACGGGCACCGGCGCCAAAGGCTGCAGAATGTCACCGAAGGGCGAGCCGTTAATCGACTCGACCGCGGCTGGGTGGCTGCCTCCGGAGCCGTTGGTCTCGCCAATGAACCACTCGTAGCCGGAATGGAACGCGACCCGCGGATTCCCGGTGGCGTGCCAACTGGAGAGCACCTCGCCCGACAGACTCCAGCGTTGAACGTGGGGCGAGTGGGGGACTGGATCGAGGTCGCTGGCGGCCCCGCCGGCTCCGCCTTCACCGCCCTGAGCCAGCGGCAAATCACCGGGAGCTATTTCGTCCATTCCGACGAGGAGCGCGTCGTTGTCGAAGGCCAAGGGCCTCAAGCTGCGATGGGGATTGCTGCCCAAGGTGCTCCATGTCCATTCGCTGCCCGTTTTGCGGGCGAGGTAGATGGTGTCGCCATCGCTGATCACGAGCCCGTGGGCTGCGTCGGCCAGGTTCCCGCTTACGCGCGTCACACCGCTGGGCCCTTCCGTGAGCAGCGCACCGCCCGTCGCCGGTTGCCAGGAAACGAACTGCATCGTCGGGCCAGAGCTGGTAAAGGCGACCAGGCCTTCCCCGTCTTGATAGATGTTGCCGAACCAAGCGTCGGCAGTGAGTCCAAAATCACTCGGAAGCAGCAGCTGCTCCAACGTGACGACCCCCTGCTGGGTTGCCTGCGATACGTCGTAGATGGCCAGCGAATTTCCCAGCGACACGGCGAATTTCTGCTGGCTGGGCCAAGCGAGCAACCCCATGGCGGTCACGCCGGCCTCGATCACGTCGGGCGTCGGCGACGCTGTTGTTACTCTCAAGGGTTGGAAACCGTCGACGCACTCGCTCGCGCCGCCAGCCCCGCCGAGCGGCTCGTTCAAAGCGGCAGCGCTCCCTGCGGTACCGGCGACGGGCGCGGTGGCTGAGCCTGCTGTGTTCGAGCCCGCGGCGGCGCCCCCGCCCGTTGCCGTGTTCTCTTGCTTGCCGCCGCAGCCGAGCAGCACCACCCCCAGCAGACCCACGTTGAACCAAACCCGCGCGTGCATGGCAGCAGGTGGCTGCAAGTCGTGCGCCAAATCGCTGGCGAGCCCGAAAAGGGACACCTGCGTCGGAAGTGGCTAGATTGCTCCTGATTGGCGCAAGGACAGCCCGGTCACGCGCTGGCACAGTTTGGCAGAAAGGCTGCCGGCCGTGAGAGCCCGGCCGTCCAAATTGAACCAATGATGTCAGAGCGGTCAGCCGACGCGTGCGAGCACGAGGGGGCGCGTGCGCGCGGGGCGAGCCTGGACCTCGAAGGCTTCAGCGACGCGCGTTTCGACGCGCTGGGCCAGGGCGCGGCTTTTGGCGTGGATGGTGACGAGCGGCTCGCCCTTGGCCACGCGCGCGCCGACGCCGAGGTGAAGCTCGAAGCCGGCGGCGGGGTCGATGGCTTGGTCGGCGCGCGTGCGGCCAGCGCCCAGCTCGATGGCCAGTACTCCGAGCGCGTAGGCGTCGATGCCGGTGACGTAACCGGACTCGTTGGCGGTGACGACTTTTTGGAACTTGCTGCGCGGCAGCCGTGAGGGGTCGTCGACGACGCGGGTGTCACCGCCTTGTGCTTTGACCATGCGCCGGAAGACCCCGAGCGCGCTGCCGTCGGCTAGCGCGCGCTCGAGCAGGGCGAGGGCGGCCGCGCGGTTTTTGCAGCGCTTGCCCAGAACCAACATCTCCGCGCCCAGCTCGAGCGTTAGCGCGCGTGTGTCGGCGGGGCCCATGTTCTGCAAAATTTCGATGGCCTCGCGCGTTTCGAGCGCATTGCCGACGGTCAGGCCAATGGGCGCGGACATGTCGGTGATGAGCGCCGAGACGCGCTTGCCGGCGCCCTTGCCGACCGTGACCAGCGCTTGGGCCAGCGCGCGAGCGCTCTTCAAATCTTTCATGAAGGCGCCGCCGCCGCACTTTACGTCCAGCACCAAGCCGTCGATCCCTTCCGCCAGCTTCTTGGACAAAATGCTGGCCACGATCAGCGGAATGCATTCGACAGTCGCGGTCACGTCTCGCAGCGCGTACAGGCGCTTGTCAGCGGGGGCCAGCTGCGCGGTTTGGCCGATCAGGCAGGTGCCCACGTCGCGCACGATTTTTTCGAAGCGCTTCGCGTCCAAGTCGACCCGGAAACCTGGAATTGCCTCCAGCTTGTCCAGCGTGCCGCCGGTGTGGCCCAGGCCCCGGCCAGAGATCATCGGCACTGCCACGCCACACGCGGCTACCAGCGGTGCCAAGCACAGGCTGATCTTGTCGCCAACACCGCCGGTCGAGTGCTTGTCGACGCGCGCGGCCTTCACGCTGGGTAGCGTGAGCACGGCGCCGGAGTGCAACATGGCTTCGGTCAGCGCCAGCGTCTCTTTGCTCGACAGCCCGTTCAAGAAGGAGGCCATGAGCCAGGCGCTGGCCTGGTAGTCGGCCACGTCGCCCGCGACGAAGGCGGCGATGAAAGCCCGCAAGTCCGCGGGGCTGTGCTCGCGGCCGTCGCGCTTGTGGCGCAGAAATTCGACAGGATTGAGCGGTGACGGCGCTGCCAAGGCTTGCCAATCCTCGTCGAAGCGAGGCTAGATTCACAGCCCGAAATGGACAAGCCGCGCGGGCGTCCCAAAGGCAAGTTCACCCAGCATCGTCGCCTGGACAAATTGCGCGAGCTGCTCGAGCGGCACCCCAAGGGTTTGTCGCTGTACGACTTGGCCGGCGCGTTGAACGTGACCGTGCGCTCGATGCGGCGCTACTTGAAAGAGATCGAGCGTGAGGCCGACTTGGAGTCAGTGCCGACGCGCGGCGGCGCGGCCCTGCTCTGGCGGCTCCGTCCGAACGAGATGCCGCGCAAAGTGGAGCTGCGTCGCACGCAGACTTACGCGCTGTTGGCAGCGCGCCGGCTGTTCGAGCCCATGCGCGGCTCGGCCTTGTTCGACGAAATCGACCACGCGGTGATGAAGCTGCTGGCGCTGGCGCAGCGGCCCGGGCGCGGTCCGAACGCAGGCCTTGCCGACGTGCGGTTGGAAGAGCGCTTTCTGTATCTGCCCCACGCGCCCAAGAACTACGCCGAGCGCACCGAGGAGCTCGACGATTTGTTCCAAGCCGTCTCCGACTTGCGGCCGCTCTCGCTGCTGTACAAGAGCGCCGTCCGCTCCGACGAAGAACGCATCACCATTCACCCGTACGCGCTCGTACTGCATCGCGATTCCATCTACTGCGTGGGCTTTCACACCGGCCGCCAAGAAATTCGCACGTTCGTGCTCGACCGCATGCGCGACACCGAGTGCGTGTTCAGCGAGCGCTTCGAGCTGCCGCCAGATTTTCACATCGATCAGTATTTTCAGGGCGAATTCGGCATCTGGCGCGATCCACGGCAGCAAAAGGTGGTGCTGGAGTTCGACGCGCATGCCGCCGAGTACATCCGCGCGCGCCGCGTACATGCCAGCCAGCGGCTGGCCACGGTGGCGGGCGGTGGCGTACGCCTGACCATGACGATCGGCAACCTGACGCAAGTCGTCAGCTGGGTCCTGGAGTGGGGCGCGCGCGTGAAAGTCATCGAGCCCCCGGAGCTCATCGATCGAGTTCGCGCCGAGCTGGCCGGGGCGCTTGCGCTCTATCCCACCGAAAAGCCTGCTAAAGCCGAGACCAAGAAGAAGAGCCGCTGAAGCGCCAGTCAGCGCTATTCCGCCTGGCTCGAGACTTCTTCGCTCATGGCTAGAATCGCTTTTGCCAGATCTTTGCGGGCGATGTCGGGCGCGACGAACAGCGACGCGGCCATGTAGCCGAGGAACAGCGCGCCTTGCGGCTCGGCTCGCGAGTCCGCCAGCAGCCGGAAAAAGTAGATGCCGTGCCGCACCGGGTACGCGTTGCGGCTCGGGTCCAAGCGCTGGCAGCTGCCCGGGACACCCGACTGAAGCACCAAGCCGATGTAGCTGTACGATTCGAGCTGGCCCTGGCGCGCACGGGCGAAGGGCCGCCAGGGGCGGCTGCGGTTTTCGGTCGGGTCCGGGACGATCACGGCCAAATCGCAGCTGGGTGCGCCGTTTTCGTCCTTGCTGGCGAGCGAAAGCAGCCGGCCTTCCGGAAAAGTCAGGGCGTCTTGGGTGAGCAGCGCGCGGTCGGCGAGCGCGAACAAGAACGCGTCGTCGCTGCGTGGCCACAGTGCGGCACCTTGCGCGGCCTTGCGAGTCGTCTCGACGTACTGATGAAGTCGTGACTGTTCGGCGTCGTTGGCTGCGGACCGTAGGTCGTCGAGGGTAGATTGCAGCGCGCTACACAGGTAGCCGCGGACGCCGCCCTGATTTCGCAAGCTGTCCGGGTCGTTGCTGTTGACGATGTCCTGCAGCTCCTTGGCGGGCTGGTCGCGCAGAAGGTGCAGGTAGTTCTGCAGTTGTACGCGCGTCTGCACGCCCTTGTCGCTGACGCCCAAGAGCTGTCGACCTTGCAGGTTGGTTGCAAGGTCGGCCGCCAGCGGGTTTGGTCGGTGTGTGAGCGTACCGACTGGCGATTGGAGCTGCCAGTTCGGATGTCCGGGTGCGGGAGCGACCAAAACGAACTCATTGGGCAGCTGCGGCTCGTCGTCGGGAGCGTTCATCAGCTCGGCGGGCGCGAGTAGGTCGATGCCCGCGGGGGCCTTCTTGGCTTGCACCACGAGCGCGCGCCGACCCGGGATGACCAGTAGCAGGCGCTGGTTCAGCTCCAGCAGCTCGACGAAAAATCCATCTCCGCCGTGGTAGGCGCCCAGCGCTTGCAGCGGCACGAGTGGCAAAACCGACGCAGCTGGCTGTGGCTTGGCGGCCTTGGCGGGAGGAGCCGACGCTGGCGGAGCACCGCAAGCAGCACAGGCGGCGGCCAGGGCCAGCAAGGGCGAAGATATGCGCACGCTGCTTGTGCTACCAGCAGAAGCGCGGGTCCGAAAGGTTGGTGTCGCGTGGTCGATTCGAAGGTGTTGAGCGAGAAAAGGTCGATTTATCGTAGCGTCAGGTACGCCACTTCTCCGGATTCGATGCTGGGGGCGAGCAACGAGCAGCTGCGGAGCCGCTACTTGGTGAGCGGGCTTTTTGCACCCGGCGAGGTGAGCCTCAGCTATTCGCATTTCGAGCGGATGGTGGTCGGAGGTGCGGCCCCGGTACGCGAAAGGCTGTCGCTGCCGGCCCAAACGGAGCCTGCTTCTGCTGCCGGCAAGCCATTCTTGGAGCGGCGCGAGCTGGGTGTGATCAACGTGGGCTCGGGTGCGGGCGTGGTGGTCGTGGACGGCGTTCGCTTCGACCTTTCGCCCAAAGACGGCTTGTATGTGGCCATGGGCAGCGCCGAGGTGACGTTCGAGTCACTCGACGCGCAGAGGCCAGCCAAATTTTACCTGGTGTCGACCCCGGCGCATCAGCGGCTGGAGACGCGTCACATTTCGATCGAGAGGGCGGTACCGCTCGAGCGCGGCGCCCTGGAAACCTCGAACCACCGCACCATCTACCAGTATGTGGTGCCGAGCGTGGCGCCGTCCTGTCAGTTGTTGATGGGGCTTACCATCCTCAAGCCTGGCTCGGTGTGGAACACGTGTCCGCCACACCTGCACGACCGCCGCTCCGAGGTGTACTTTTACTTCGATCTCGCCAACGATCAGCGGGTGATGCACTTCATGGGCGAGCCGCAAGACATGCGCCACCTCGTGCTTGCCGCGGACGAAGCCGTCATCTCGCCGCCCTGGTCCATCCACATGGGCTCCGGCACCAGCAACTACGCCTTCATCTGGGCCATGGGCGGCGAAAACCTCGACTACACCGACATGAACGTCTTGGACATCTGCCAGCTAAAATAGTCCAGAACCCGCCTCTAGAATTAACCTCCGCGGTACTGGCGGTAGTAACCGACGACGCGCACCACGTAGTCTTGCGTCTCGGGATAGGGAGGGATGCCGCCGTGGCGGATGACGGCGCCTTCGCCGGCGTTGTAAGCGGCAACCGTCAGGGCGAGGTCGCCGTTGAAGGTGTTGGCCAGGACACGCAGGTAGCGCACGCCGCCGAAGATGTTCTGGCGCGGGTCGAACACGTCGGTCACCAACATGCGTTCGGCCGTCGCCGGAATCATTTGCATCAGGCCGCGCGCGTTGGCAGGCGAAACGGCGCGCGGATCGAAGTCGCTCTCGACGCGGATGACGGCGCGGATCAACGCTTCGGGAATTTGGTAGAGCGTCGCGGCTTCGCGAATCCAGTTATCGTAGCGGGTATAGCGCTCGGGCGACGTATCGGCCGGCAGGAACACCTGCGGCTTGGCCTGGGTCTTTTGGTACAGCTTGGCGCCAGGCGCCTTGGTGTTCGTGAACGAGACCACGCCGTCAGGTCCGACTGACTGATAAATGTCAGCCCGACTTTGGGCGGGAGCAATGGTTGCGACGAGGCCACCTAGGCACGCGAGGACCAGATGGGAATAACGGGATGGTGAGGGTCGGGAGGACTGGCCCATGGTGGGTCGCGCTTGGGCGCTTGGGGCAGATCGTACCGAGGCTCGCCTCGTCGCGTCTAGGAAACGACGTGCCCGCCCTTTTCATTCCGACACTTCCGTAAATGGAAGAGACCCGGGAGACTCGAGATTTTCACAGGAAGGGCAGAAGGGCAGAAGGTTCAAGGGGGTCGCCGCGCCCCTTCCTCTGAAAAAATCTCGAGCCGCACATGGCGGCCCGGAGACGCTACGGAAGTTTCTGCGAGGTGGGCTGCGGGGTGGCAGCCCCTGGCTCACTCTGCGGTGAGGTAGGTGTAGCTGCGCAACGACTCTTCATAGTGCATGAGAAGCGTACGCATCTGCTCGTTGGTGAGGCGGCCGGCGCTGACGGCGCGCTCGGCTTGGCGGCGCACGGCGTCGACCATGCTTTCGGGCACGTATTCGACGTAGCGCAGCACCTCGGACACGCTGTCGCCCTTGATGACGTGGCGAATTTGGTAGCCGTCGTCCGTCAACGCCATGTGCACGGCGTGCGTGTCGCCGAACAGGTTGTGCAAATCGCCCAAGATCTCTTGGTAGGCACCGTTCAAGAACATGCCCAGGTAGTACGACTCGGTCTCTTTGAGCTGATGTAGATCGAGCGTGCCCTTGACGTCCTCGACGTCGATGAAGTGATCGATCAAGCCGTCGCTGTCGCAGGTCAAGTCGGCCAGCGTGGCGGAGACGAGCGGCTCTTCGTCGAGCCGATGGATCGGCATGATCGGGAACAGCTGATCGATGGCCCAGATGTCGGGCGCTGACTGGAAGACCGAGAAGTTGCAGTAGTAGATGGCCGACAGATCACGATCGAGATGCGTGAGCTCTTCGGGGACGAACTTCAGCCGCTTGAGCGTGTGGTGGATCTTCTCGCAGCAGTTCCAGAACATCTTCTCGACTTGCGAGCGCTCGCGCAGCGAGAGGTAGCCGTACTTGAAAAGGCTCTGCGCCTCTTCTTTGGCCTGGCTGGCGTCGTGATAGCTTTCCTGCACGTTTTTGGGCTGAATGCCGCAGTAAGTGTCGTAAAGCTCGCGCAAGAGGCGGTTGGCGTCGGCCTTGGGCTCCGCAGGCTGCGGGAAGCGCACCTGGTTTTCGCCCACGACCTCGAACACCAACACAGAGTGATGCGCCGCCACCGCGCGCCCGCTCTCGCTGACCAGCGTGGGCACGGGGAGCTCGGCCTTCACGCAGGCGGCTTGGATGTGCGAGACCACGTCGGCCGCGTACTCCTCGAGCTGGTAGTTCTTGGACGCGTGAAAGTCGGTCTTCGAACCGTCGTAGTCGACGGCCAGGCCGCCGCCGACGTCGAGGTAGCCCATCTTGCAGCCCATCTTCGCCAGCTCGACGTAGATGTTCGACGCCTCCTGCATGGCGTTCTTGATCGGGATGATGCTGGAGATCTGGCTGCCGATGTGAAAGTGCAGCAGCTGCAGCGTGTCGAGCATGTTGCGCGCGGTCAGGCGATCGACGACTTCGATCATTTCCGACGTCGTGAGGCCGAACTTGGCGCGCTCGCCCGCGGAGTCCTTCCAGCGGCCGACGCCCTTGGTCGTCAGTTTGGCGCGCACGCCCAAGAGCGGGCGAATGCCCAGCTTTTCGGAGGCTTTGAAGACCAGGTCGATCTCTTCCAGGCGCTCGAGCACGATGATGACGGTCTTGTCGAACTTCTGCGCGACCAGCGCGGTCTCGATGTACTTCGAATCCTTGTAGCCGTTGCAGATGATGAGCCCGCCGACGTCTTGCATGGCGGCCAGCGCGATCAAAAGCTCGGGCTTGGAGCCTGCTTCGAGACCGAAGCTGTACGGGCGACCCGCTTCCACGATCTCCTCTACGAGGTGGCGCTGCTGGTTCACCTTGACCGGGTACACGCCGCGGTAGATGCCGGGGTATTCGTACTCAGTGATGGCTTTGAGGAAGGCTTCGTTGATGCGCTTGATGCGATCGGCAACGATGTCGGAGAAGCGAATCAACAACGGCAGGTCGAGGCCGCGCGCTTTCAGCTCTTGCGTGAGCTCGAACAAATTGATGACGCGCTCCGGACGATCCGGATTCGGACGCACCTCGACGTGGCCACGCGCGTTGACGTGAAAGTAGGGCGCACCCCAACCGTGGATTTGGTAACGGGCGGCGCCGCGCTCGGCGGTCCACTCGGCGTTGCCGTTTGGATCAGCGCCGTTGCTCGGCCTCTTGGACTCGGTCACAGCGTCGGGAGGGGCCGGCGAAAAGCTCACGTTCGACATCTTGGAATTTCGGTCGGGAATATACTGCGCATCGCCTCGCATGACGCGCGGAAAATGCGTATTGGGGTGGTGGCGCTTGGCGGCGCGCGACGCGGCCTATCCCCAGAAGTGGTGCGGCAGCGCGGCGCGCCGCCACAGCGACAGAAAGTCCATGGAAAACGCGACCGTGATGTGCACCAGGAAGCCGGCGTAGATGCTGCGCGTGCGCATGGCGAGCGAGCCCAGCACGATGCCGGCGACGATTGCGCCGTTCGCCTCCAGGTATGGCTTGCCGTAGTGGATCATGCAGTAGGGCACGGCCATGACGAACACCGCGCCCGCGCCGAAGTTGCGCCGAAGCGCGCCCAATATCCACCCGCGGAAGAACATCTCCAGCGCAAAGAACTGGCAGAAGTAGATCGCCTCCCACACCAGAAAGTCGAACCAGCTGCGACTGCTCAGCTTGTAGAACGGGTAATAGGTGCCGAAATCGGGCTGGGCGGAGACGATCAGCATCGCCGGCACCACCACGGCCAGGCACAAACCGTAGATCCACAGGTGGCTGAAGAAGCCCTTGGTGCGCAGGCCCATGTCCAGCAGGCTGTCTTTGGGGAAAAGCAGCTTCCACAGGGGCAGCGGAATCAACACGTAGCCCAAAACGCGCGCAAACACCCACCAGCCGTAGCTGTACAGGTCGTCGTACTTCTCGATCTTGATGAAGCGCCAGCCGCCAGCCTGGAGCTCGGTCAGCCAGGGGCGAAGTTGCGTGTCGTAGATGCCCCGCCCGCCGTAGTACTCCTGGAGCGTCAGCACGATGGCCACGATGGAAAGGCAGGCCACGGGGCGCCGGTAGTCGTAGTCGCTGGGCTGCCCCTCGAGCCGCAGCCGGTGCGCCTCGGCGTCCAGCTCTTCCCAGGTGGACTTGAAAAAGTGCTTCACCAGGAACCACAGCCCGATCAAAATCGGAATGGGCAGCAGCGCCTTGATGGGCGGGTGCTCCAACAACGCACTGAACCAGGACACCACCTTGAGCCGCGAGAGCGGCAAGGGCAAACCGGCTTCCGGCGCCAGCAGAGCAGCAAGAAGGGGAGTCATGCTCAGCTGGCGGCGCGTTTCAGGCGGGCGAGCGAGAGCTCGCGCCCCAGCACACAGAGCACGTCGAAGATGGGCGGGCTGGCGCTCCGCCCGGTGACGGCCACGCGCAACGGCTGAGCCACGTCCTTCAGCTGCAGCCCTTGCCCCTCGACCCAGGCCCGAAACGCGGTTTCCAGCGGCTCCGGCTGCCAGACGGCTTGACCTTCGAACAAGGCGGCCAGGGCGGCGAGGCGCGGCTTGCTCTCCGGCGTCAGGAACTTGCTCACCGCCTTCTCGTCCGGCTCGGGTGGCTCACGGAAATAGAAGTCGAGGTCGTTGGCGGCGTCGACCAGGGTGCGGGCGCGCTCCCGGATGCCCGGGATGGCCTGGCGAAGCAGGTTGTCATCCACGTGGGTCAGGCCGCGCGCCGCCAAGAACGGCTTGGTCCAGGCCACGTACTCGTCGAGCGAGGTGAGCGCAGGCTGCTTGAGGTGCTCGAAGGCCACGTCGGCGTACTTTTTGGCGTCGAATTTGCCGTCGCCTTTGCCCACGCGCTCCCAGTCGAACGAATCGATCAGCTCTTGGCGACTGAAGATCTCCTTGTCGCCGAAGGACCAGCCGAAGCGAACCAGGTAGTTGAGCACCGCGGCCGGGGTGTAGCCCTTGTCTTTGTATTCTTGGACCGAGACGGAAGCGTGGCGTTTGCTCAACTTTTCGCCGTTGGGCGCCAGCATCATCGGCAAGTGCGCGAACTCGGGCGGCTGCCAGCCAAAGGCTTGGTACAGCAGCACTTGCTGCGGCGTATTGCCGATGTGATCGCGCCCGCGCGCCACGAACGAGATTTGCATCTCGTGGTCGTCGATGGCCGCGGCCAAGTTGTACAGCGGGTAGCCGTCCGTGCGCATCAACACGAAGTCTTGCTGAGCGGCGTTGGGCGTGCTGATGACGCCGAAGACTTTGTCGTTGAAGTCGGTCACGCCCTCGCTGGGGGACTTGAAGCGCACGACGTACGGCAAGCTCGGTTGATCGGTGCGGTTGCGGCAGGTGCCGGGGTAGCGGAACGCCGCCTTCGGATCCTTCGCTTTGAGGGCTTCGCGCTGCGCGTCGAGCTCCTCCTTGGTGCAGTAGCAGCGGTAGGCTTTGCCTTCACTGATCAGCTTGTCGAGCGAGGCCCGATAGAGCGCCTTGCGCTCGCTCTGAAAGTACGATCCGAAGTCGCCACCCACCTCGGGGCCCTCGTCCCAATCCAGGCCGAGCCAGGTCATGGCATCCAGGATGGCGCGCACGCTTTCGATGCTGCTGCGGTCCTGGTCGGTGTCCTCGACGCGCAAAATGAACTTGCCGCCCGTCTTTCTGGCCCAGAGCCAGTTGAACAAGGCGGTGCGGACGCCTCCGATGTGGAGGTAGCCGCTGGGGGAGGGTGCAAAGCGAAGCCGGGGCTTCATGGGGGCTTGCCGCTACCACGCGGACGCGGAGCGAGCGAGATTTTCAAGGTAGTTAGCCTGGGCGGCGGGCCCACGCCGCCCAGGTACTTCGCAAGGGCGGCGGCCCCACGCCGCCCAGGTACTTCGCAAGGGCGGCGGCCCCACGCCGCCCAGGTACTTCGCAAGGGCGGCGGCCCCACGCCGCCCAGGTACTTCGCAAGGGCGGCGGCCCCACGCCGCCCAGGTACTTCGCAAGGGCGGCGGCCCCACGCCGCCCAGGTACTTCGCAAGGGCGGCGGGCTCACCCCGCCCAAAAACCCGCACGGAGCCTTGCGGTGTGAAAAACCTGCTGCTAGAAACGCGGCCCCTTATCGGCCCGGCCCATTTGTCGGTGGGGCTTAGCCCCACCTGGGTCAGGCGCCGTCTCTGGAGCAGTCATGAAGAAGTCCCCCGTCACGGTCGTCAAAGAGCGTTTTCAGAGCAAAGAGAAGCTCGTGGAGGCCGTGCAGAAGCTGGCGACTGCCGACCTGTGGGTCGAGCGCCTGAACGCCGACAAGGGTCTGGCCAAGGTTTCGAACCAGAAGCTGGTCAAGCTGCACGACGTGCTGACCGACGCCAAGCAGCGCTTCGGCTCGCGCGACAAGCTGATCAGCGCCATCCTCGAGCTGAAGAAGCGCACGAAGGATGCCGCGTACAGCGCTGGCCTGAAGAAGTTTGCGCTGCCGCAGCTGCTGGACCTGCACGCCTCGGTCGAGCGCGCCAGCAAGCGCGCTGCCAAGAAGGCGGCTCCCGCGGTCAAGGCTGCCAAGAAGGCGCCCGCCGCCAAGAAGGCGCCCGTCGCGAAGAAGACGCCTTCCAAGAAGCCGCCCGCCAAGAAGTAAGGCGGCGCGTCGCGAGAAGGCCTGTCGGCTCGGAGCCTACAGGCCTTTTTCTGCGATGAAGCGGTTGGTGAAATCCGCGCTCTTTTGATACGAGCGCTCCAAGTCGGCGAGCATGCGCTTTTCGATCGCGCCGCCGACGCCGAAGATTTTGACGCTGGCTTCCGCGCGCGCTTTGCGACGGCAGCGGTTCTCGCCGTCGGCCACGGTCCAAATGTCGACCTTGACGGTGAGCTTGTCAGCAAGCTTGTTGGGGATCACGACGACCTTGTAGGTCTTGGCAGCGCGGTCGAGCACGCCGCGCTCTTCGTAGCCGATGCCCTCGCCGATCACGGCCTTGAGCGTCGCGGGCAGCTCGCCCACGTACGGAACGACTTCGACGACCCGGTGCAGCACGCCCCCGCGCTCTTCGCGCGAGACTTCGCGGCAAACGGGGAACTTCAGCTCGGTTTTGAACAGCCGGTCGTTGTATTCCTGGTCCAGAAAGATGCGGTCCCAGAAGGTCGCTTCGGAGCAGTTGAAGGTGTGCTCGATTTCGAGGGTAGCCATGGCCGGCGCACCATAGCGGAAACCGCGCCGCTCACGGCCCCGAAATCCCGATCCAGGCCTACCCGAGGAGAGCGAAACGGATCCGAACGGAGGCCTACGGACCGTCGGGCACGGGCACGGGCACGTTTACGGGCACGTAGAGAGGCGGGCGGAGGCGTATCGGACTAGCATGCGTGGCGATGGTCGATGCGGTACTGACCGAGACGCGGGCGCTGCGGGCGCACCGACCCGGTTGGGTGCGGCAGGTGGGGGTCGTGTTCCGCAAAGACTTGGCGATCGAGGCGGCCACCGGCGAAGTCACGGTGACGAGCGGGTTCTTTGCGCTGTTGGTGGTGGTCTTGGCGTCGCTGTCGTTCTTTGGCGGGCCCTTGAACGCGCGCAACGTGGCCGCGGGCACGGTGTGGCTGTCGGTGGCGTTTGCGGCCGTGTTGTCGCTGGGTAAGGCCTGGCAGCGCGAGCGAGATGAAGCGGCGCTCGATGGGCTGCTGGTGTCTCCGCTTTCTCGCAGCGCCATTTTTGCTGGCAAGGCGCTGAGCGTCTGGACGTTCTTGCTCGCGGTGTTGGTCGTCGTGCTGCCGCTGTCGCTGCTGTTCTTCTCGCTCGAAGCTTCGATGATGGGCCCCCTCTTGGTGATCGCCGCGGTGGCGACGCCTGGTGTGGCGGCTTCGGGCACGCTTTTCGGGTCGATGACGGTGCGGACCGGCGCGCGCGATCTGCTGTTGGCGGTCGTATTGTTTCCGCTGCTCGCGCCCACGCTGCTGGCGGCCGTGGCGGCCACGCGCGAGCTGTTCGGCGGCGCGCCCCTCTCCGAGCTGGGCGACTACTTGAAGCTGATGGGCGTGTTCGATCTGGTTTTCGTCGCCGGCGGGCTCAGCATGTTCGGCACGCTCGTGGAGCGTTAGTCAGCCGCGCGTTCGCGCAAACGCTTGGCGGAAACATGGGCGCCGCAAGGCCGTATCGCGGGTAGCGGTAGGACCGAGGCGTGGCAACGCCCCGTATCGTCATAGTCGGTGGTGGCTTTGGTGGCCTGAACGCCGCGCGTGCTTTCGCCGGCATGGACGTGCGGGTTACCTTGATAGATAGGCGTAACCACCACCTATTTCAGCCGCTGCTTTACCAGGTGGCCACCGCAGCGCTCAATCCGGCCGACATCGCGGTGCCGATTCGGAAAATCCTGCGTAGCCAGCGCAACGCCGAGGTGCTGCTGGCGGAAGCAAAGTCGGTCGACTTGGCCGAGAAGACGCTGACGCTCGACGACGGCACGCTCAACTACGATTACCTGATCGTGGCGACGGGCGCGCGTCACTCTTACTTCGGGCGCGACGAATGGACCGCGGCGGCGCCTGGTTTGAAGACCATCGGTGACGCACTGGAGATCCGGCGCCGCGTGCTGTCGTCCTTCGAGCTGGCCGAGCGCGAACCGGACGCCGCCAAGCGGGAGGCTTGGTTGACGTTCGTGGTCGTAGGCGCGGGGCCCACCGGGGTAGAGCTTTCGGGCGCGTTGTGCGAAATCGCCCAGCACGCGTTGGCGCGAGACTTTCGCCACATCAATCCCGCCCAGGCGCGGGTCATCCTGCTCGAAGGCTCTGAGCGCGTGTTGCCGCCCTACGCGCCCGCGCTGTCCGAGAAGGCGCGCCGACAACTGGTGGCTTTGGGGGTGGACGTGCGTACCGGTCAGAAGGTCACGAACGTCGATTTCGAAGGCGTGGACGTGGGCGACCAGCGCATTTCGGCGCGCACCGTGCTGTGGGCGGCCGGCGTGATGGGCTCGGGTTTCGGGCGGGCGCTGGGTGTTCCGCTCGACCGCGCCGGTCGTGTTCCGGTCGAGCCCGACCTTTCGCTTGCAGGTCACCCAGAAGTGTTCGTCGTCGGTGATTTGGCCTGCTTGATGGTCGGCGGCGTGCAAGTGCCCGCGGTAGCGCCCGCCGCGATGCAGCAAGCCAAGGTCGCCGCCGCCAACGTCGTCCGCTCGATCAACGGGCAGCCGCGCCAGGCCTTTCGCTACAAGAACAAGGGCTCGCTGGCGACCATTGGCCGGACCGCCGCGGTCGCTGACTTGGGCAAGCTCAAGCTGTCGGGCGTGCTGGCATGGCTGGCCTGGCTGTTCATCCACCTGATGTTTCTGGTGGGCTTTCGCAATCGCTTGTTCGTCGTGTTTCAGTGGGCGTGGTCCTTCGTTTCCTACGACCGTGGGGCGCGGCTGATCACCGGCCCGCTACGGCGCGCCGCCGATCAAGCTCGCGCGGAGCGGCCGGTTGCGGGGAGCCCGGGCTAGCCTGCAGCTTGGCCTCGCGGGCCCGCGCTGCGCTAGCTCGCGAGCCGTTCGAGCGCAGTGCAGGTGGCGGCCAAATCCGGGCCGGCAACGAACAGTCGCTCCGCGACCAAGCCGCTCGCGTCGGCGCGCGGAAAATAGCCGGCGGCGGGGTCGAAATCGACCGACGCCCCGCCCTGCACGGCCAGCTCGAAGCTGGGCGCGCCGGGGCCGTCGAACACCAACGCGTTTACCTTGATGCGGCGCGTTCCGTCTTCGGTCGTTACCTCGACGCCGCTGATGCGCTCGCGACCGATGGCGCGCACCACGCTGGAGGCTTCGAGCTCGAACAAATCGACAGCGCCTGCCAGCTGCTGGACCAGCCGAGCGGCGTAGCGCCCGCTGCCGACCAGCGCGACGCGGCTGCCCACCAGCACGTCGCTCTGCCAGGCCAGCAGCGCCGCCCGAGCCGAGAAGATACCGGGCAAGTCGTTGTTGGGAAATGCCGGGACCGCGTCGTGCCGCCCCGTTGCGAGCAGCACGGCTTGGCAGCGCAGGACTCGGGTGCGTTCGGCGCCGACGACGAGCGCGGTGATGCGCCCGCTACCGTCGTCAGGCTCGCGTGACAAGGAAAGTACGCTGCTCTCCGGCAAGAGCCGGGCGCCGGCCGCGCGCGCCGCGTCGCTGAGCGCAGCCGCTCTCTTCGGATCGAGCGCCGTCAAGGCGCCGCCCAGCGAGTGCCCGTCGTCGACCAACGTTGCGCGCGCGCCCAAGCTCGCCGCGGCCGTCAGTCCCGCGCGCCCGCCGCCCACGACCAGCACCGGCACGTCCATTCTCTCCGCGGGCGACACCGCCGGGGCGCGATCGGCGAGACGGCCCAGGCCCGCGATGCGCCTCGCAAAATTGCCGACCAGCGCGCTGATGCCAGGCACCCCGGCCATCAAGCGATGGTGGTCGATGCCTTGCGGGAACAGAAAATCGGCGGCGCTGAGTAAATCTGTCTCGCGCGTACCGAGCACGTTCTGGGTCTCCACTTGCTCGCCGCCCTGCACGACGACGCGGCATGCTGGCTGGTTCGGCAAGCCGTTGACGCGCACCAGGCAGCCCTCGCACGCTCCACGCAAGCAGTACGGCCCGCGCGGCCGATGCAACTTCGGGCTGCGCGACAGCAGCAGCCGGTCTGCCGCGATCAGCGAGAGCGCCAGCGGCTCACCACGGCGCGCCGCGATGGTCTGGCCATCGTGAGACAGCTCGACGGCGTCAGCAGGTGGGCCAAGACGTGTCGCCACGGCGGGGAGACTTGCAGACAATACCCGTAAACGGCAAGCTACAGGCTTGGATCTCCGGACCCGAACCTCGCTGTTTTGCGGCGTCCTGGGGCTCGCCATCGCGGTGTCGATTTTGCTGCGCGGGCGGCCCAATCGGCCGCGCCTGTTCTTCGCGGCGCTGGCCGGCGATACCGGGCTTTGGTACTTGGCGCAGTGGCTGTATCACAGCGGCCGAAGTGATCTGTGGGCGCGCTGGACGGCCGTGCTGGCGGTGTTCCTGCCGCAATTCGCGCTGCACCTGTTCGAGTCGATCTTGCCCGAGCCGGGGCGTCGCTCGGTGCTGCTGCGTGTTGCCAGCATCTTGGTAGTGCCCATGCTGGTGCTGGTGCTCACCGAGCACCGCCACGGCTTCGTGCGTGGGCTGGTGTTTTCTTACGTGTTCGGATTGATCGCAGCGGGGCTGTACCGGCTGGGCCGCCGTGGTGAGCGCAGTGGCTCGCGCGCCGTGCAGCGCCGCGTGCGCTTTTTGGTGTTGATCGGCGCGCTGGCGACCTGCTTCAGCTTGGCAGATTTTTTGTGGTTCGTCGGCGCGCCGCTGCCGCCGGTCAGCGCCGTCTTGAGCATCGTGTTCTTGTTCGTGCTGTCCGAGTCGCTGACGCGCGAGCGTTTGGTCGACTTGTACGACATCTTGGGCCAGCTGTTGGTGTCGACCGCGCTGGCCTTCGCGATGGGCGGTATCTTTTACGTTTTCGTGGTGCTCCTCGGTGGCTTCGACACCATGTATTTGGGCGCCATCTTGGCGGCGATCGTGATCTTGCTGTTGTTCGAGCCGCTGCGCTCCAAAGCGGAGGATTACACGCACAAGGTCTTCTTTCGCGAGCGCGTGGATCTAGAGCGCGCGGTGGCCAAGGCGCGCGGCGTGCTCGTGCACACGCTGCAGGTGGCCGAGATGCAGCAGATCGTGATTGCGGCCCTAGAAGAGTCACACCGCGCGACCGGCGCCGCCATTTACCTGCGCGATCCGCTGGGCTCCGACTTCGTGGTCGGCGCTGGTTTCGGGCCCGTAGCGCCGCCCCGCATCGAGCTGGCCTCCGCGCACCCGTTGGCCGAGCGCTTGAGCTCGGGCGGCGCGATCTTGCTGGAAGACTTGGCGCATCAGGTGTTGGAGCACCGCCGGTCGGGGCGCACGCGCGAGGCAGAAGCCGACGAACGCCTGCTCAGCTCGGCGCAGCTGCTGGGGCCTTTTCGCACCGGCGTGTGCCTGGGCATTTGGGGCGAGAAGCGTGAGCTGCTGGGCTTGCTGCTGGTGGTCGACGATCGCGTGCGCGACGCGTTCTCACCCGACGAAGGCGTCTTGCTCGAGTCGCTCGCGGTACAAATCGGCATCGTGATCGACAACTCGCGGCAGTATCGGCGGATGCAAGAGCGCGATCGCTTGGCGGCGCTCGGTCAAATGGCGGCCGGCTTGGCGCACGAGGTGAAGAACCCGCTGGGCGCCATCAAGGGCGCCGCGCAGCTTCTGGGTGACCCGGGCGAGCAACAGCAGCGCTTGGGTCCGGTAGAGCTGGAGTTCGTGGGCATCATATTGGAGGAAGTCGAGCGGCTGGACCGCGTGGTCGGCTCGGTGCTCGACTACGCTCGGCCCTCCAAGGGTGAGATGGGCGCGGTCGACTTGAACGCCGTGGTGCGCAGGACCGTAACGGTCTTGGCGTCGGACCGCGCCGAAGAGTGCGAGATCGTCACGGACCTTTCCGACGAGCTGCCGCCGGCGCGCGCCGACGCCGAGCAGTTGCGCCAGGTGCTGATCAACTTGGTGAGAAACGCCGTGCAGGCCATGGGTGGTCAAGGCACGGTGCGGGTGCGCACGGCCACCCACGCCCGAGCGCCTTCCACGATTGCGTCGGCCCCGGCCGGTGAGTGGGTCGAAGTTTCGGTCAGGGACGCCGGGCCGGGCATCGCACCTTCGGTGCTCCGGAATCTGTTCGTGCCGTTTTTCACCACCAAGGACCGCGGCACCGGCCTCGGCCTGGCCATCAGCCAACGGATGGTCGAAGAGATGGGCGGACGCATCGAAGTAGCGTCGCATTTGGGTGATGGCGCGACTTTCACCGTCCTTCTACCCGCCGCCGAGGCGCACGGGCACCGGGCCGGTCTGAGCCCAGCACCGCCGGAAGCGGGGCAGGAAGCGCCCGGCCTGCTGGCGTCCGGCGCGGCCGATCCGACTGTTCCGGTGAGAACGATTTGACCGTATCTGGCTCAAAGTCCTAAAGTTTTTGGACCCGCGCCGTCTGTACGGCGTAGACCTCTCGACTCCCTCCATGGTTCCTCGACAAGCGCAGTCCGGCCCGAGCGAGGCCAAGAACGAGCCGCGGTTCGCGCTCCGATTCATCTCCGGGAAATACCAGGGCGGCGAGTACCCGCTCGCGGAGGGTCAAGAGATCGTGATCGGCCGCTCGAGCGAGCTGGACATGGTCCTGGTCGAAGAGATGGTGTCGCGCAAACACGCGCGCATTGCGTTGGCCGACGGCACCATCAGCATCGAAGATTTGGGCTCGACCAACGGCACCTTCGTCAACGGCGAGAAGGTGCAGCAAGGCACGTTGCGCGAGGGTGACCGCGTGCTGATTGGCACCAACATTTTGAAGGTCGTGGCCGCGGCGCAGGACGAAGAAGCGCGCGCCAACCTGAAAGCCATGGCTGTCGGGCGCGTCACCGCCAAGCAGCAGCAGAGCCGCTCTTCGGAAGAGGCGCCGCGCATGGCGGGCATCTTGGAAGAGATCCCGCTGCCCGATCTGCTGCAGCTGTTCGGCACGTCTCGTAAGGCGGGCGTGTTGGTGCTGCGCTCCGCGGGCCGCGAGGGGCGCATCTACCTGAACGACGGGCGCATTCGCTTCGCCGAGTTCGAGGGCGTGCCAGGCGTACCCCCACTGAAGTGCCTGTACCGCATGCTGGGTTGGCAGACAGGCTCCTTCGCCCTCGATCCGCCGGACACGCGCGAGTTCGAAGCCGCTGTCGACGTGAGCGCCCAAGAGGTATTGATGGAGGGCTTTCGCCAGCAAGACGAGCTCGGGCAGCTGCGCAATCGGCTACCAAGCTCGGGGCGCTTGGTGCTCAAGTTGCCGCTCACCCAACACCTGCGTGAGCTCGACGACGCAGATCTCGACCTACTCGAGGCGGCGCTTGCGGCAGACGGCTTGGACGAGTTCTTGGACGCAGCGCCCGGGCCCGATCTCGAATCGGCCCAGGCGCTCCTGTCACTCGTGCAGCGCGGCTACTTGAAGCCGGCCTAGAACCTAGGGCCGCGCGGAGCTGGGGGCGGGCGCCGGCGGCTCGTCGCTAGGCGGACGAGCGGGTGCCGTGCCGGGCGCCATTCCCCCAGGCATGCCTGGCATCACGCCCGGTGCGCGACGCGACAGCTTGGGCGCGAGTGCCTTCAGCTTGCCTTGCAGGTCGGCGTCGTTTTCGGCCATCGCGGCTTCGCGCAGCGTGCGCCCCAACGCCGGCCAGACTTCTTTGCGTTTGCTCAAGCCTTCGAGCTCGGTGAAGGTCGCGGCGCGCGTCTTCAGCGGAGCAAACTGCAAAAACTGGCTCAGGTAGCGGAGCGTGGCGCGGTTGACGCGTGAGTAGGCCTGCATGACCTGCTGGTCGGGATCGAGGGGAGCGGCCTCGATGGCCTTACCCTTTCCGGCCAGCTTTTCCGCGAGAGCGGCCTTGCCGGCAGAGCCCAGCGGCCGCGTCCGCGGAAGCGTGCTGAAGCCAGCCGCTCCGGGCGGCTTGCCACCGGGCGCCGCGCTACCGGCGGGACCCGCCTTGTGCTCTGCCTGCGTCTTCTCCATGAAAGCGTTGCGCAGCTTTTCCGAAGCGGCTTCGGTGGCGAACGCCAGCTCCGCAGCAGCGTGCACCAAAACGGCTTCCGGCTCCGGCAAGGCGGCGGCCGCTTTCATGGTGACCAGCGCGGCCTGAGCGTTCTTGCACAGCTCGAGCTCTTCCGGCTTTTTCAGCAACGGGTCGCACGCAGGCAAGTCGGTCGTGTCGGACCAGCGCTTGGTCCATTCCTTCAACGCGGCCGTCAACCGTTGGCCATCCGCGTAGCGGTCGCCTTGCGGCTTCTTCTTCGCATCGGCTTCGGCCTTTTCGGCCTTTGCCTTCGGGTCCTCTTGCTTCTTTTTGCTGCAGCCGGTGACGCCACCCGCCACGCACGTGGCCAACGCAACCGCCCCCGCGCCAGCCAACCAAGATTTATACGACCAATATGCCACTAGTACACTCCTCGCAAACTCGGGCCGTAGAACCCGAAGGCCCCCGATACCTCTTGCATGAAATCCAAGAGCCCCTGGTAATTCTTCACGCGGTTTACGAAGCGTGGAGACTTGACCACGGGCTGCCCGTCAGGGGTTTTCGCATAAGTGACCTCGCCGGTCACGGGGTCCACGCTCGTAATTTCGTAGGCTGCCTGGGTCAGCGTGTTCATCCAGTCGAGCACGCGGGCGCCAATGCCGCGGTCGACGTCCCGGCCGTCCAGCTTTTCGTAGCCGTAGCGGTGGGCCACGTAGCTGAGGCCGCTGAGCGGATCGGTCCAGGCCGCCTGATTGTCGGAGAAGGGCGGTGAATTGGTACCAATGCGGAAGATCCGCATCATGTCGATCCAATCCTCTTTGTAGCTCTCGGGCAGGTTGACGAGCGCCGAGAAGATCAAGAACTTCTGCACCTCGAAGCCGACTTCCGGATCGATGGGCAACGACTGGGCAGGCGCGCTCTCGTCAATCGGATTCTCGGTCGTGTACTCCTTGCAGATGAGCGAACCGGAGCGTCGCCAGCACACCTCCGGGCCGTCCTTCGGCCAGAACGAGCGGTAGCCCATGCCGGCGCTCGGGCTCATGTCGTCTTGAACCACGGCTTCTCCGCCCCGTGTTTCGACGCGCCAGCCGAGTGACGTGGCGTCTTCGGTGAGGGCGGCCGCGATCAGCCGTCGCACGCCGTCTGGGAAGATGGTGGCGAGGCTGATGTTGCGATAGCGCCCGTCCACGAAGTCGTCGCGGCTGGTGCTGATGAAGCGATCTTCGCAGTCGGTCAGCATGTCAGCGACGATGGTCTTGTCGTAGTAGGAGCCCACCCACGCGTCGTACTGAGTGGCGTAGTAGCCCTTCGTGCGATCGAGCTGGTTGAACAACGGTCGCCCGCCGAACAACAAATCGGTCCCGATGCCCTGCGAGCCGTCCGGCACCGACATGAGGATGCCGCCGGTCTGCGGAGCGTCGTTCACGAACAGCTGCTGATCGGTGGAGCGGAAGACCTGAAAAGCGCCCGGCGCATCCACGTTTCGCGGGTCGAAGCCGCCGTCCAAAAAGTGCCCGCCGGTGGTCGGCCGCGTCAACATGCGGGTAAAGTGGTCGAGCACCATCGAGGTCGCGATGGCGTTCGACTTCAGCATGCCGTCGTTTTGCGTCGTGGTGTCCAGCAGGTTCGTGGCGCTGAACAGCTCCGAGTACAGACCAAACCCTTTGCTGATCTCTTTCAGCTTGGCGTTGTAGCGGGTGTAGCCGCGCATGAACGCCGTCTTCAAGCTGAAGAAGGAGCGATTGCGCCGGTAGTTGTCCCACAGGTGCGCGTCCTCGAAGCTGTTGATCATGAAGTTGGCGACTTCGTACGCGTCGGCGCCGTTGTCGTCGCGCAACACGGCGAGGTTGCCGATGTCGGCGTACTCGTCGGAGCCGAACATGTACGGGCGGCGCACGCGGCCGCGCGAGTCGAACTTGCGCGGGTCGCCGCCGAAGGCACCGAAGGCCTGCTGGAAGCCAGGCGCGTCGAGTTGCAGCTCCGAGTACGAGACGTAGTCGTTGGGCAAACCGTCGCACTGCGTGCCGTTGACGATGTGTCCGTCGAACACCGGGCTGTACTGGCCGTCGCGATCAGCGTCCCAGCCAGCGGGCGGGGAAGAGTCGGCCTCGCGGCAGTTGCGCACCAAGTTGAGCTTCTGGGCCAGCTTCGAGTAGTGGAAAAAGCCTGCGTTGTCGCGGTACCAAGGGCCGCCGATGCCGCCGAAGCTGGTGTCGATCAGGTCGCTGATGATCCGGCCGTTGTTGGTGCAGGCGCGTACCCCGTTCTTCCCAGGGGGGCAGCTCACGCTGGGGTCGTCCACCACGTCGGTCACGTCACCGTAACCGAAGCGAATGGCCGCGCGGTCGTAGGCGCCGATACCCACGGCTTCCTGAGTGAGGTCACCCGGATAGTCCATGACCGAGGTGTGCTCCCACATCCACAACAAGCCTTTGCGCTCCGGCTGGGTGACAGGATCGCGCCAGCGCGGGCCGATGCAGGAGGAGCCGTCGTCGGTGGGCTCCTCGCAGTATTTGGTCTCGCTGCCGTCTTGCGTGCGCAGCTGCCAGTACTGAGGGTGGAAATTGACGGCGTCGAAGCTGCTGGTGAAAACGTGCCGCAGCCCCATGGAGTGGCCGAGCTCGTGCAAGATGACGCCGAAGGTCAGGTGGCGACGCAGGTAGTCGTGCCACTTCTGGTTGCGGTTCATCACGTCCGTGCTGCTCGCGTTGTCGGGCAGCGGGAACTTCTGCGCCATGATCTGCGCCCAGTCGTCGACGCTGATCGGCTCGGGGGCGCTGACCATGCAGTGGCCGTCTTGGGCCATCTGATTCTCGCGCAAGCGGTCGAGCTCTGCCTTGAAGGCCACCGCGTTGCCGCGCAGCGGAGAAGCCATATCCAAGGTCGCGCTGGACGGCGGCGTCGCCGGATTCACGCCGCCCAACCGCAGGTAAGGACTCGTGGTCAGCTTGGTTTCGATCGCGGTATCGCGGGCTTGCAGCAGGCGCGCGCGCGCGCCCGCGTTGCCGGTACCCAGCGCCCCTTCACCGAATTTGCTCCTGGCCTGGTCACTGGCCCAGTCGATCAGATCCCTCTGCCGTAGATCTGGCAGGGTCTTGATCGAGGGCTCGGTCTGCAGGCTGCGATCGATGCCGGCCATGCGTCGACCGACCTGCGCGTCGTCCAACAACGGCGAGCTGATCAGGCGGGGAGCCGCGTTGGGTGCGCGTGTACCAGCCGTCAGGTAGTCGTTCAGGTAGCGGCCGCTCGAGACGTCGTCGTTGCTGATCTCGCCCAGGTACCAGCGCATCTGATCGACGGCCAGCTGCGTGCGTACGTCGGTGACCGCGTTCCAGATGTTGACGCTGGCAGCCACCACCTCGCCGGTGAGCGGGTCGATGGCGTCGGCCAGGATGCCCCAGGGCGAAGGCACCTGCGGGTTCTGGATGACGTTGGTGATGTTGTAGCGGAGGTCACCCGTGCGCGCGGTCAAGCCCACGGGGCCGCACTCGTCGGCGTCGGCCTCTACCACCGGGTTGTGGCAGAACACGAACACGTTTTGCGGCTCGTGCTCGATGATGTCCTCCTTGGCTTCGCTGGTCGGAAACTTGGCGCGGCAAGCCTGGATTTCCTCGTCGCTTTGGCTCGGCCCGGTCTGCGACACCCGTAGGCATTCGGTGTAGCGCGCAGTCAAGACTGCGTGCCGCAGCGCGACGTCCCACTGACCGACGGCGTCGCGTACGCTTTCCCACAGCGTCGGATCGCTATCGAGGCCGTAATAGAAGGGCGTGGTGCGGATCTTGCGCTGGCTGTAGGGCATCGTGCAGGCGTGCACGAACTTGTCGCAGCGTGAGCCGCCGCCCACCGAGTCGCACTCGTCGGCGGTGCCCGTCACGTTGGGGTTGGGCGTGTCGCGATCGGCGTCGGCGCCGGGGGGCGTGGTCGCCTCGGTGTTGCAGGCGACCAAGTTGCCGTCGGCTGCGCGCGCGTGCGACGCCTGCCAGATGTTGTGACGCGAGGCGAAGCGGTGCCAATCTTCGTCGACGATGCCGTAGTTGCGCTGGTAGCCGCGTCGCTCGGCGGTCGTGAACATGCCGAACATGTCCATGCGCGTGCCGTCCCAGTCGACGGGCTGGTAGTCGCGGTCTTCCACCTTGCGGAACGACAGACGAATCTTCACCTCGACCGGGTTGCAGTCCGCGATCGGGGCGCCACCGGTCAGCACGTCGGGCGAGAAGAAGCAGGCCGGGAATGAGCCGAAGGGCGTCTCCAAAATCTGCGGCTTGACGTAAACCTTGTTGGTGATGTCGAAATAGCCGGTTTTGGCCTCGAAAACCGGGGCGTCGGGGTCGCTGGGGTCTTTGACCGAGTAAGCTACGGGCTCGTAGACCAGCGGTTCGTCGGCGAAGATTTTCAGGGCCGCCAGCGTGTCCAGGTCGTAAGCGGTCGTGATCAGGTTCTGCGACCAGTCGACGCGCATGAAGTCGCGCTCGTACCAGGGGCGGTCGGTGTCGTTCTCGACCACGACGTTGAGATCTTCACCCGTCTGCGGGTTGTAGTCGCGGCGCACGTCGAAATGCTTTTCGATCAAGAAAGCGGCGGCGATTTGACCCGTCTTGGTCTCGTCGATGCCGTTGCCAGTCGCGCCCTCGATGCGTTCGTAGGCCAAGCGGGCGATCAGCTTGTCTTCGGTGATCTCCCATTTGATGCGGGCCGTGGTCTGCGCGTAGCTCGCCGTGAACAGGCCACTCTGCGAGGCGCCGTAGTCCACGTCGGCCACGGTTGGCCGGTAATAAAACTGCGGATCGTCGGCGTCGTCGGTCAGCGAGGCGCCGACGAAAAAGCTTTTCTGTAACGCCTCTGGTTGGACCCGGTTGATCGGAGCGCGTTCACTCGCGCAACCGTTCAGCAACGCCAACAAAGAAAATGCCACGGACCAGCGGACGCTTCGGGTCATGCGGGGGCTCCTCGCGCGCGGCGCCCGCGTTTGCGGGGTGGCCGAGCCGCGTGAAGCTTACCCCGAAGCATTCGACGGGGCCCTCATGATTTCCTCTCGGATTAAAGGAAATTATGGCTCGAGGCGCACTTCTACGGCGCGGGCGTGGGCGTCCAGGCCCTCGACGCGCGCGAAAGCGGCGATGCTAGCCGCCTGCGCCGCGAGCGCGCTCGGTTCGTAGGTGATGAGCGAGGTCCGCGAAAGAAAGTGGTAAACACCGAGGGGTGAGCCGTAGCGCACGGCGCCGCCCGTGGGCAGCACGTGCGAGGGACCAGCCACGTAGTCGCCTGCGGCCTCGGGTGTCATGGGCCCGACGAAGATCGCACCCGCGCGCAGGATGCCGCGCGCCACTTCGGCGGGAGCTTCGGTGTGAACAGCTACGTGCTCGGCGGCCACCTGCGTCGCGACTCGCGCGAGCTCGGCCCGGTCGTGGACCACCAGCGCCAGCCCGTTGGCGGCGAGCGACGCCTCGGCGATGGCGCGGCGAGGCAGATCTGCCAGCTGCCGTGTCAACTCTGCGCGCACCTTGTCGACGAACGACTCGCTCCGGCACAAAAGTAGCGCGTAGGCGGCTTCGTCGTGCTCGGCCTGCGACAGCAAGTCCGCCGCGACCCAGCGCGGGTTGGCTTGGTCGTCGGCGACCACCAGAATTTCGCTGGGCCCCGCCAGGCTGTCGATGTCGACCTCGCCGAACACCAAGCGCTTGGCTGCGGTCACGTACAGGTTGCCCGGGCCGACGATCTTGTCGACGCGCGGCACGCTCTCGGTGCCGTAGGCGAGCGCCGCGATGGCCTGCGCTCCGCCCGCGTCCAAAATTGCCGTCACACCCGCCAAGTGCGCCGCGGCTCGCACCTCGACGCTGACCTGCGGGCAAGCCAGAATCACTTCTTCGACGCCGGCGACTCGCGCCGGAATCGCCGTCATCAGCACGCTGGACGGGTAGTTGGCCTTGCCGCCGGGCGCGTACACGCCAGCGCTTCTGACCGGCAACACGCGGCTTTCCAGCGTGATGCCTTGTTCGGCGTACGAGAACCCGAGCAGGTGCTTCTTTTGCTCCTCGTGGTAGCGGCGCACGCGCGTCGCCGAAAGCTCGAGCGCTTGGCGCACGAGCGGGGGCAACGATTCGAAAGCGCGCGCGCCGTCGTAGTCCCTCCGCAAGAGCTGCGCCGGACGGCGGCGCTCCAGTTTTTCGACCTGGCGCAGAACCGCGGCGTCGCCGTGGCTGCGCACGTCCGCCAAGATGTCTTTCACCACCGGCTCGACGCGTTCGAGATCGCTCTCGCCGCGTCGAGTGAGGCGCGTCAGGGTTGCCGCAAAGTCCGAGCTTTGCGCGTCGACGGAACGGTAGGTAAGGGTCATGTCCAGTGTCCGGCCTTGACGGCGGCCGGGTCGTACTCGCGAATCTTGGGGCCTAGCGCCTCGCGGAAGACTTGCTCGTCGTCCACGTCCAAGCCGCGGTCGGGAAAGCCTTTTGCGACTTCCATGCCGATCGCCAAAATACGTAGGAACATGGCGAAACTGGAGGCGCACAGCCGCGGCTTCCAGATTTCGGTGCCGTTCATGGCGGTGTACACGTGACAGTCGCCTTCGGCGTCGGCCGTGGCGGTGTCGAGAAAGTACGGATCGCCGAGGAGCGTGCTGTGGCCGATGATGATCCAAGTGGCGCGCCAGCCGTTGGGGCCGGTTTGGCCCTGGGCGCGCGCTTGTCCGTCCTCTTGCAGCGCGAAGCCGTGCTGCTCTTCCGCCAGCTTGGCGGAGGAGATGAGACGCACGCGCTCGGCGGGCGTGGCGGTCTCCAGGTCGACTGGATCACAGGCGAGCAAGAACTCGCGGAAGCGGCGGGGGATGCGCAGCTTGGCGCGCAGCGCCTCGACCAGGGAGGGCTCCGCCTTGCCGTATTGCACCGGCACTCGGCGACGCTCGAAGGAGTTTCGTAGCGCTGAAATCGACTCAGCCAGATCGCTGTCCACGGCTTTTCGGCACCCTATTTAAAGCGTAACGCCCTGTTCTTACTTGCTCTTTCGGCTAACGCAAGCTCTCTCGTCCACCCCTCGAAAAGCAAAGCTTTTTGAGCCTGGTTTACCCCGCAACGGCGTGTCGCTCTAGAAGGTGTAGCGCAAGGCCAGCCCGCTGAGCCAGGTCATGGGAGGCTGGCTGCTGCGCTCGCGCTTGAGCGCCCGGGGGTAGTTGCGGACGCCGCCGTGCAGAGCGAGCGCCAGATGCGGGTTGATTTGATACCACTCCAGGCCGAGCTCGGCGCTCTGGTAGAAGCCCAGCTCATCGGCGTGAGGGTAACCGTAGAGCTCCAGAACGTCTTCGGTCGCGCGCCCACCGCCCAGGCTGCCTTGGAGGTAGACGCCGAAGCGCTCGGTCGGCTTGACGGTGAGGCGGAAGCCAGCGCCCACGTTCCAGAAGGCGAACGAGCGCGGCGGCGGCGGCGGGTGCGCGTAGGACGTGCTGGCGACGAATAGGTCCGACTCGGCGAAAACCATCAGCCAACGCAGCGGCTCGAACCCCAGGCGCAAGCCGAACCAAGGCGCCGCAGGCGTGATGTTCTTCAGGTGCCCCAATTGGCCCATCACGCCGATGCTGGATTCGAGCACGAAGCCGTGCTTGCGCGGCGGGGGCGGAGGCGCTGCCAGCTCGTCGTCTTCGCCGCCCTGCGAGCCCTGGGACTTGGGCATGGCGCGAGAGTCGAGCCAGGCGTCGATCTCCTCGGGCGTGAGCTGACGCTCCTTTGGCGGCGCTTCGGCGGCGCTCGCCAGCTCGCCAACGAGGAGCATGCTGACTCCGCACGCGAGGGCTGCCAGTGGGCGCGCGCCACGGAACGAAGCTGAAAACCGCATGCAGCCCCCGAACCTAGCCGGATACGCCCGCGCGTGTCTCGGGCTTTTCACCGAGAACGAGCGCGAAACAACAGGAAGGCGGGAAGACGGGAAGGCCAGAACGAGATTGCTGTTCTCTCGATTCTCAGTCCGTCATGAAGTCCGTGCGGGTGGCGAGGGTGACCAAAGGTAGGCCGGCGGCGCGGATGGTCTCGGCGCCACCCTCGAGCCTGTCGACCAGCGCCACGATGCCGACCACCTGAGCGCCCGCTTCTTTCAGCGATTCGACGGCTTTTAGACTGGAGCCCCCGGTCGTGACGACGTCTTCGAGCAGCGCCACCTTCAGGCCTGGCTTCAGCGATTTGTCGCCTTCCACGAGCTTGGTGGTGCCGTGGTCCTTCTTGGCCTTGCGCACGTACAAGGCGTTCAGAGGGCGGCCGCGTTGAAAGCTGACCAGCGAGACGGCGCTGGCGAGCGGACAGCCGCCCAGCTCCACGCCACCGACGGCCTCGCACTCGGGCAACTGCGCCAGCAGGTCGAAGATCAGCTCGCCGATCAGGGCGTGGCCTTCGGCGGTGAGCATCGTCTGCTTACAGTCGATGAAGAAATCGCTCTCGCGCCCGGAAGCGAGCGTTACGCGGCGTCGCTCGAAGCTGCGCTCGGCGAGAAGTTCAATCAAACGGGCCCGCTTGGACGTGTCGGTCACTCGTCTCGGTCTTTCTTTTTCTTGCCCTTGGCCCCCTTGCCCAGCGAGGGCAGCACGGGCGGCGGGGGCCGGCGCTCTGGCTCTGTGGCGCGCGCGGCAGGAGCGGCGACGGCCAACGGCGGGGCCACGGGCCTCGGCTCTACCTTGGCGACTGGCTTGGCCACGAAGGGCGCGGACTTCAAGGCGGGCGGCGCGGGCTTCGCAACGGGTGCGGACGCGACGCGCTTGTTTGGCGCGGGTGCGGGCTCGCCCTCGGTGCGCACGCTGCCACGGACCAGCGCGCCATTGGCGATGCCAAGGCGCGGCGCGCTGAGATCACCCACGACCCTGGCCCCGCGCTCGAGCAGCACGGCTTCGCTGCCGCGCAGATCGCCCTGCACCGAGCCTGCAACGCTGATTCGGGCGGCGACGATAGCGCCCAACACGGCGCCGCCTTCGGCCACCGCGACGTCGCCGGTCGTGGTCACGTCGCCCTCGACGCGCCCGTAGATCTCGAGCGAGCCTTCGCCCTCGAGGTTGCCGCGCACCACCGTGCCGGCGCCAATAATCGAGCTCTGGCTCATGCTCAAACCTCCATGTCCACGGCACCCTTGAACGAGGCGCCGTCGGCGATGGTGAAACGTGCCGCCTTGACGTCACCGACTAGGCGCCCGCCGGCTTGAATGTCGACGCGCTCGGGCGCGGTGACGTCGCCGGTGACCTGGCCCGCGATGCTGACGCTTTGGCCAGCCACGTCCGCCTGCACGACGCTGGCAGGGCCGATCGACACTGCGTCCGACGACGTGAGCTTGCCGCGCAAGTTGCCTTGAACGACGACCTCTTCGTCACTGGTGATGTCGCCTTCGACGCTCAGCCCTTCTCCGATGACCGTGCCTGCCATGCTGTTGCTCGTTCTCTACTTTCCGGAAGATTTCAGCGGCGCACGGCCTTCGAGCCTGCGTCCGCGGGACCTAGGTCCAAATCGAAGTCGTTGACCAGCCGCACCGAGACGCGCGAGCCGGGCTCAATCGAGATTTCGGAGCCACGCAGGTCGCCGCGAACCACGGCGCCTTCGCGGATAGCCACGGGGCCGCTCGCCACCACGTCACCCAGCAGCGTCCCCGAAATGTCGAGAGACGCGGCCGTGACGTTGCCCTCGACGTTGCCGGCCGCGCTGATCTCGGCGTCGCCGCTGATTTGGATGTCGCCGCGCACCTTGCCTTCGATGCGCAGCGAGCCTTCACCGGACACCCGGCCCGTCACCCTGGTGGCTGGGCCGAGAACGCTGACTTCGGAGCTGAGGCGGGGCATGCGTGGGGCGCAGAAGCTAGTCTTTCCGGCGCGGCAGGGCTAGGCCTGTCGCTGCTTTGCGCCGTTTTTCGCCGCCAGCTTTGGCCGTGGCCGTTGCGCGGCGCAACGTGCAGATTTTCGGCTGTGAACGGCTAGCTCAGCCGCTGCCAAAGGCGCGCGCCTTGGCGGCGTCCAGCACTTCCAGCGACCGGGGCACGGAGCGCATCAGCGCGCGGGCGTAGAAGCGCAGCTGCTCGGCTTCAGGCAAGTCGCCTTCGCGGCCGCGGGTAGCGGCGTACAACAGAACGGCGGCTGCCACGCTAACGTTGAAGCTCTCGACGAACCCGCGCATCGGGATGCGTACGGATTGTTTGGCCCCTTCGTGGAGCGCATCGCGGATGCCATCGTGCTCGTTGCCGAGGATCAACGCCACGCGCGGCAGGCTGGCGAGGTCTTCGGGCGCCAGGTTGCCTTCCGGGTGGGTCGCCACGGTGGTGAAGCCTTGCTCGTGCAGCGCGTGGAGCGCGAGCTCGGGCGTGCGATGTGGCACGACCTCGATCCAACGTTCGGCCCCTTTGGCGACGGTGCGGCCCACCGCAAAGTCTTCTTCACGTGGCACCAGGTGGACGCGCGGGATGCCGAAGCCGTCGCACGACCGCAAGACGGCCGCGGCGTTGTGCGGGTCGTGCGGCGCGTCCATCAGTACCGTCACGCTGCCAATGCGTCCGCGCGCCACCGCCCAAAACCGCGCGCGACGGTCGTCCAGCGCGAGCGGTTCGAGCGTCTCGATCACGCTCTCGGGCGTCCAGCCCGCCGGCCATGGGTCGACGGTCCAAATGCCTTCCGCCGGTACGAGAAGGTCCGGTTGGCGTTTCATGGTCGCATCATTCTGGGATTTTGCTGGTCGATCTGGCTGAAAAAGGGGGAGCGGAGGGCGGAAAGGGCCGCGAGCCTTTGCGCGAATCAGAACCGGCATTATGTTGCCAGCTGCTCGTTTTTCTCCCCAGGGAGCAACCATGGCATCCGAAAAAGTTCAAGTGTTCAACGACCTCAACTTCGACCAAGAGGTCGTCAATTCCAGCGTCCCCGTGCTGGTCGACTTCACCGCCACTTGGTGCGGCCCCTGCAAAGCGCTCGCTCCCATCATCGATCAAATCGCTGGTGACTTGGACGGCAAGGTGAAGGTCGGCAAGCTCGACGTCGACGACTCGCCCATTACGGCTGGCAAGTTCGGCGTTCGTGGCGTTCCCACCATCATGGTGTTCAAGAACGGCCAGCGCGCGGCCCAGCACGTGGGACTCACCACCAAGGCCAAGCTGCTCGAGCTCGTGAACGGCTGAAGTGCGAAGCTTGCGCCAGAGTAGGCGGTCGGCGTTCGACGCTGCTCTGGCGCTGGCCTCCGTAGCGGTCCTCGGCGTCGCGTGCCGAGGCAATGAAGGGCGCCCCGCCGAAAGGCCGCGCCCTTCGCTCGTTTCCGAGGTCTCGGCCATGCCGGCGTTGGTGACGCCGGCCGTTTGGCGTTACCACCCGCCGCAACCGGCGCGCATCAACGCGGAGCTCGAGCTGCCGTCGGGCGAACGTGTGCTCGCAGGGCGCCGCGGCGAGCGCTGGCTGGTTTCGAAGCCGCCCGCCGCCCTCTCGGCGGCGTCGGTGCTGGCGCCGGAAGATCTCGTCGGTATCCTCAAGGCGCCTGCCGGCGGCTTCATCTTCGTGGGCGCCAGCGGCGTGAGCTACGAGGCCCGTTCGCCGATTGCGCCGTTTTTTCGCTCCAGCGCGCCGCTCGAGCCGCTTTCCAGCGTCACCAGCTCGGGTTCCGCCATCGTCGGCATTCGGCGAGATCGCGGGCTGCTTCGCAGCGAAGACGGCGGCGCGACTTGGAAGGCCGTGGGCCCGAGCGGCCCCAAGTTCGTCAGCGTGCTGCTCGGCGAAGGCGGGCGGGGGCTGGCGTTGGCCGTCCCGGAAGCTTTGTACGAGACGCACGACGGCGGGCAGAGCTTCGCGCCGATCGTCACGCCCACGGTGGGTGCGTTCGGGTTGGAGCGTCTGCCGGATCGCAGTCACGGCGTTATCTCGCCGCTCGGCATGTTTCGCTACCGCAGCGGCGCCAACCCGGCGCTCGAAAATCTCAAGAGCGTTGCCGTCAGCGCCTCGTTGGAGCTGAAGGCGCCACGTGGGCCTGATGCCGGGGCGCTGAGCGAAGGCCGCGCCGTGACGACCGCGGGATCGTACTTCGAGCTGGGCATGCGCGACAAAGCCGCTTGGCAACTCACGTCAGGCCCCCTGGCGGGGCCGCTCACCTCGCGTGACTTACCCGAGCTTGCCCCATGCAAGGCGGTGCGCTTGGCGGCGTTCGAGCGCTCGCTGCGCATCGCTTGCTTTCACGCCGGCGCGGAGGCCGCGACGCAAGCCATCGACCTTTGGTCGAGCGTCGACGCGGGGCACACCCTGCGCGCGGAAGGCGCTGTTTTGGACGGCAACTTGGCCAGCTTTCGCATGGCGCTCGGCGAAGGCGATACCCTACTGTTGGCCGGCGTTTGCTCGACCTATCACGCGGGCGCCGGTTGTGCGCCGCAGGGCATTGCTCGCCGCGCGCCCTCCGCCAAAAAGGCCAAAAGCGGGCTGGAGCTGAGCGCCGCCGCGACGCCTTCGCTCGCCGACACGGCCCTCGCGCTGGCATTCTCGCTCGACGGCCGCGTCGCGTACGCGGTGGGGCGGCGCACCAAAGGCGGCGTGCTGGCCGTGTTCGTCTCGCGTGATGGTGGCCGCAACTTCGAGGCTCAAGATTTGAGCTTGCCGACCGGTGACGGCTCGGATGGCGACGAACGCTGGGAGGGCAACGTGTCGGGGGTCCGCATCGACGCGCTCGTACCCGCCGAGGACGGCAGCGTGGGCTTGGCGGTCTCGCGCTACCGTTCACGCGTGTGGCTGGTCTTGGACGAAGCCGGGCGCGTGCTGTCGGTGGCGCGCCCGCCCGATCCGCGCGCCTTGCTCGCGGTCGCGGGCAGTCGCGCGCTTTCGGTGTCCACGGCTACGAACGAGGTTTGGGAATCGCTCGACGGCGGTTCCAGCTTCCAGAGCCTTGGTCGCCTGCCGATTGACCTGTGCGTCAACGACAACAACTGTGAGGTGCCGCTGGCCTGCGCGCCGAGCGGTTGCGCCATTGGCGGGGACATTTCGCGCTTGGGTTGGGGCGGACAAGCCGAAGACGACTCGTGGCAGCCGCCGCCGTTGGCTTCGGCGCCGGTGGACTACTCGGTGCCGCGCCTGAAGACGCCCATCAGCTGCAGCCTCGACAGCTCGCCGTGGCAGTCCTTGGAAGGCGCCAGCGAGTTTCCGACGGCGTTTCAAGCCGCCATCGGCAAAGCCGCCTGGTTCGCGTCTGGTATGGATCCGGCGCGCGCGGCGGCTTGGGCGTTCGTGGCCTCGTCGGGCAGCAAGCCGCGCGTCGAGCGCGAGGTCTTGTTGGCGCCGAGCGAACGAGGGCGAGCATTCGCGCTTTCGGTCTCCGATCAAGTCGAGGGTGTAGCAGCGGTCCGCTACCTGATTCCCGATGGCTCGGCCACCACCCATTTGACGGGCGTCGAGCTGGGCTGGATCAACTTGTTCGAAGGCCGTACCCGGCGCGTTGCGGTGGGGGACGGCGGGGCCTACGCGCCGGGCGATTTTGGGCGTGGTTCGCGTGGGCAGCAAGAGGCAGATCCTGCGCTGCTCAGCATCGCGGAGGGCGGCTTGTATTTACGCCTGCACCACGCCCCCGCCGACAACCAGCCCACGCTGTTTTTCGACGGCCAGCGCGTGGAAACCGTACCTGCCGTCACGTGGCCGACGGTCGGCGTACGCGGCACTCATTCGGAAATGGCGCATGTCGACGGTGAGCACGTGCCGCTGTTGCTGGTGGGGCGGGGCAGTGGCGTGGTTCGCGCTTCGCTGCGCGGTGGTCAGCAAGAGCTGGAAGCCTTCGCCAACGGCGCGCTGGACCCCGCGCGTTTTGGGCTGACCCAAAGCTCCAACATCGCCTACTCGGGGCTGCGCGCCGGGCAGGTGATCGAGACTTTCGACAGCGCGTCGGCGCGAGCCGAGGCCAAGTTGTTCCTGTTCCGGGCGAAGGGCGCCGTGCTCGACCCGCCCATCGACGTACCGACGCAGCTTGCGCTAGGCGAGAAGGTCGAGCGCTGCTCGGCAAACGTGGAGGCTGCGACCCCGCGCATCGTGGCGGCGCCTTACCCGGGCACCCGGCATCCGGTGATCGTGAGTGACGGCGGTGACGCGCCACAGGCGTTCCTCACTTCCTACGCCGTCATGCACGGCACGCCGTCGACGCCGTGCGTCTCGACCTTCGACGGAGAACCAGTAGCGAGCGACGGCGCGGCCACCCCGACGACTCGCGTACTGCTGCCGCTCGGTGATCTCGCCCACGCTTACCTGTTCCGCGCCGGCGTGCAGGGCGTGGAGGTGCGGCTCGAGTATCACCTGATCAGCTGCAAGCTCGATCCGGCTGCAGAAGTCCCGCCCGAGCTATACCGAGCGCCCGGCGCGCTCGTGCCCCGCGTCCGTTAGCAACGGGCGCGGCGCGCGCAGCAAGCGCCGCGCGATCAGCCCGAGAATCAACACGGCATGCCAGGGCCTAACGCCGCTGCGCTCGTCGGCGTAGACGGGGCGCACCGTTACTTCAGCCACGCGCAGGCCCTGCTCGGCCGCCAGCAGCAAGACGTCGTTCGGGTAGCCGAAGCCGGGCCAAATGTCGTCCAGCGGCAGCGCGCACAAAGCATGTCGGCTGGCGGCCGTGAAACCGCACTGGCAGTCGTCCACGTCGAGCCCGCTGGCCACGCGCGTGACGAACGACAGCACCTTGCCCGCCAAGCGGCGCGGCCAGGGCATATTGCGGCTCTCGCGCGAGCGGAAGCGGTTGCCTTTCACGTAGTCGGCGCGCCCAGCGATGACGGGCGCTAGTACGGCCGGTAAATCTGCCGGATCCATCTGCGCGTCGCCTGCCATGACCGCGACCACGTCCGCGTGCTCTTCGAGCGCAGCGCGGTAGCCGGTGACGATGGCGGCGCCGACGCCTCGGTTGGTGGCGTGGCGAATCACACGCACTCGCTCGTCGCCCAAGGCTTGCGCCGCGCGCGACGTATCATCGGGGCTGCCGTCGTCGACCACGTAGATGGCGTCCACGAAGGGGGGCAGCGTCGAGAGGCTGAGGCCAATCAGCCGCGCCTCGCAAAAGGCTGGCAGCACCACGGCGATGCGTTTGGCTTCGAGCACCGAAGCTCCGGTAACATCGAAAGCCCCGCTTTTGAAGCCAATACGCCCGGTCCTGGGCAAAAGCGCGCCGCCTCATCCAGAAGCGTGCGGAAATTCGTGCTACGCGGGGCACACGTTTCCGTGAACGAAGCCGCTCCCACCGAGACTAAATCCGCCTGGTTTCGTCGGCGTCGCCTGATGCTCGCGCTGGTGGGCGTGGCCGTCGTGGTGGCGGCGCGCGTGGCCTACGCCTACCTGTCTTTTCCGAGCGACCGCACGCCAGAAGGCGCGTACCTGCGCGTCGCCATTGCCGTGAATCGCGGCCGCGCCGAAGACTTTTTTGCGTACACCGAAACCCGCGCCCAACACGCTGCCTACACGATTCGCGATTTCCGCAAGAAGGCGCGCGAACGTGTGCTGTCCGCCTACCCGGAGCCCGAGCGTAGCCGGCTCGCTCAAGAATACGCCGCCGAGGCGAACGCACCCGACGGCGCCGACATCTTCGCGCTGTACGCCAAGCGCTACGGCTGGGTCGCGCGCCTGCGCCGTGATCTGTCCGGCGTAAAAAAGGTCGAAGTGTCGGGCGACCGCGCCACCGTCGAAACCGCCCACGGCACCCGCTACCCGTTCCGTCGCCGCGAAAACGGCATCTGGGGCCTCACGCTGTTCACGCCACTACTCGACGCCGAAGCCGAGCGCGCCGCGCGCGATTTTTCGGTGATCGACAAAGCCGCTGCCGACTACGCGCGCGCGCCGGGGGCGGCGCCGGTTTCGTCGGCGGGCAAGTAGGTGGGCCTGTTTCGTCGCCCAGCTGGGTGGCCAACGGCTGCTGCCTCAACGAGCTCGGCGCGCTTGAGTTCGCGAGTCCACCATGCAAAGCCATCCCCCTTAGGGCGTCGGGCATGATCTTCAACTCCTTAGCGTTCGTAGCCTTCTTCGCCGTCGTCTGCGTGATTCAGTACCTGCCAATTTCCTGGCGTACAGCCAAGCTGCTGCTGCTAGTCGCCAGCTATGCCTTCTACGCGGCGTGGTATCCGATAACTATTGGCCTCCTGTGGTTGAGTACGTTGTTCGACTGGCAGGTCGCGCACCGCATCGAGCGAGCCCCGACCCGTGGCCAGAAGCGGACGCTCATGTTGCTGAGCGTCGCGCTCAATCTGTCGTTGCTTTCACTGTTCAAGTACGCGGACTTTGCGGTGACGAACGTCAACGCACTGCTCCAGCTGCTCGGGTCGGCGGTGCAATTCGACCCGCCTTCATTGCCATTGCCGGTTGGCATCTCGTTTTACACGTTCATGTCGCTGGCGTTCGTGATTGACGTGTACCGCGGCGTTCAAAGAGCGGGCTCGTCCTTACTGGACTTCGCGCTGTTCCTGACGTTTTACCCACACCTGGTGGCAGGCCCCATCGTGCGCGCCCAAGACTTTCTGCCGCAGTGCGAGGTGCGTCGACGCGCGAGCCTGCAAGACTTTTGCTGGGGGCTGGCGCTGCTCGTCCTGGGCTTGTTCGAGAAGGTGGTGTTGGCCGACGCCTGGTTCGGCCCAATCGCCGATCGCGTGTTTGCGGCGGGAGCCAGTGGCGTTGCCACCAAGGACGCCTGGCTGGGCTTGCTCAGCTTTTCTTGTCAGATTTTCTGTGATTTCGCGGGCTACTCCACCTGCGCGATTGGCGCTGCGGCCTGTATCGGCTTCCGTCTGCCACAGAATTTCCGCGCTCCTTACGCGGCGCTCGGACTCAGCGATTTTTGGCGCCGGTGGCACATCAGCCTCTCGTCGTGGCTGCGGGACTACCTTTACGTCAGCCTCGGCGGCAATCGTCATGGCCGCGCGCGCACGATCATGAGCCTGATGTTGACGATGTTGATCGGCGGCTTGTGGCACGGCCCGTCATGGACCTTCGTCATTTGGGGTGGGTTGCACGGCACTTTTCTCGTCGGTGAGCGGGTCGTCAAAGCACTACTGCGAAGTCTGAACATTTCGAGCGGCCGGGGGATGCGTGGTGTCGGCTATGTAGTTACGCTCGCGCTGGTGTGCTGGGCTTGGGTATTCTTCCGAGCCACGGACGTGCAGGGAGCGCTACACATGACTAGTGCTCTGCTAGGCGCTTCGAATGTCAAGTCGATGCTCGTGCTGCGCACAGAGATGGCCCTAGTCTTGGCGGCAGCTGCAGGCCTGTTCACGGCGCATTTCTTGACGCGTAACACGACGCTCGAAAACCTGGCCGAGCGCACCCCGAGCTGGCTCCTCGCAGGTTGCCTCGGAATCATGACCGTGGCTATCGTCACCATGTCGGGACAAGACCGTGCCTTCATCTACTTCCAATTCTGAAGTTGGCTCCAGTGCGCTGGTTCCCCGGCGCAGCGTAGTTCGGGCGGTCGGTGTGGCCGGAGCGAGCGCCGTTGCTGCGCTCGGCGGGCTCGAGGTGTTCTGGCGACGCCGCCAGTTCAAGCCGGAAATAAACGATTCAGTCGAGTTGTGGTGCGCGGAGCGCACGCGAGCCGTGACGGAGCAGCAGGTGCTGGCCATCGTCGGCTCGTCGCGAATGCAGTTCGGTATTGATCCGCGGGCGTTGGGTCACGCGATACCTAGCAAGAACGTCGTGCACTTGGCCATCAAGGGCGTCCCGGCACTACCGGTGTTGCGGAGCCTTGCCGCCGATCCCGCGTTTGGTGGCAGCGTGCTGTGCGAGGTGACTCCACAACAGTTCTTTGCTGAGGAGCGGCGGGACTTCGAGGCCGTGCAGTGGTTGAAGTTCTATGAGAATCGTCCCTGGGTGTCGCCGATCGAGGGGCGACTACGGCTGGCAGCGCAGCAACTCAGCGCCGAGCTGCAACCCACGCTCGAGCTGCGCAGCGTGGCCATGTCGTTTCTGGCCGGCGGAGGTATGCCGAAGCCTCCTTACTTGCGACTACGCGCCGATCGGTTCATGCAAGCCCACTACTCTTGGGTAGATGCGAAGCGCTTCCGGCCGGCGCTAGTGGCGCGCGCACGCAAAGAAGCGCAAGTACCCAGCGAGTCAGCGCTGGGCGCCTTGTTCGAGCGGCTCCGCGGCTACCGCCGAGCGCTTATGGAGCGAGGGGGTAACATCATCTTCGTTCGCATGATTTCGAGTGGTCCCGTGCGTGAGCTCGAAGATCAGCTCTTCCCTCGCGAGCGATATTGGGATCGACTGCTGGCCGAAGTCGGAGCGCCGGGCATCTATTTCGACGAAGTTCCTGGCGCCAAAGGCATCGAATGCCCCGACGCCTCGCACCTCGACGTACGCGACGCGACGCGCTTTTCAGAGTCGCTAGGCCAGTTGCTACATCAGCGGCAGCTCGCCTGAGTCAGGGAACCAAGACTTCGAACGCCACCGAGTAGTTCCAATGGTTGGCAAAGGCGTCGAGTGGGTAGACACCGCTTGGCCCCTGCCAGGCTTCGGACAGCGTCAACGTCAAGCTATCCGCAGCAACGGAAGCGACGGTCGTGTCGTTGGAAAGGGCATTGTCGACCCCTGCGGCTAAGATACGATCGCGCGGACTGCGCTTACTGAACGGCGCACCGTCCTGGCGGGCGACCACAGTGCTGCCGTTGCTCAGCACACAGTCAATCGTTTCGGCGTTCAGATCCAAGAATGGATCGGAGTCGTGTAGCTGCCCCATGCGGCCCGTCGGTACCCCGCCGCTCCATGCCACAGCGTCTTGCGACATGGCGTAGCGCACGTAAAGCGGCGCAAGCTCCGTCGTGTTGGGCAGCCGGGCGAGCTTGATCTGCACGCTATTGCCCGATATGGCCACGTCGCTGATCGGCACCTCACCCAAGGCGTCCTCGGCTTCGAAGCCCCTCCCATTTGCCCAGGCAGTATGGTTGGTGAGGTGGGGAAAGCCCAGTGTCTCGTCCCAGGCCAATGGTGGTACCGGTACGTAAAAGTCGAGAGTGATGATGTCCTGCTCACGCGATACGCTGACGGGTTGCAGCGGTTGCCACGCTTTGCCGAGTACGATCGCCTCGTGAAACACCTGGGCGTACTTGGCTCCCATGCGCTCGTACTGCAGTGCCGAAAGATGCAAATGGTCCAGGTTGTGCGCGTACTGGTAGCGCGGCCCCGAACAGATGATCTTGTCCGGATGTTCGTTGCACGCCGCCAACTGCGCCAGCGTGGAGAGTGGGCGTCCATCGCGATTCGCCACCGTCTGCTGACTGACGATCATGGGAATGCTGCCCGCCTGACCGGTGATGGCTTTCACATCGGTCTCGTAGTCCGCCTGCAGCTGCACGAGGCGGTCTTCGTAGATAGCGCTAGCTGCATCGGCCTCACCGTGGGTAAGCACCACGGCAGCAACGCGATAAGTCGCACCAGCTTCTGCCGCGAGGCGCGAGATCGCTGCCACCTCGAAAAGCGACGCGGCGTACGAGTTGGACGTGCCGTCTTTCTTGATGCCGTTCATTCCGGTGGCTGACCGTCCTGTTTCGATGTGCACGGTGACCAGGTCCTTTCCCAGGTCCCGAAGGCTGAGCCAGCTCAGCTGGCTGCCCATCATCGTGTGGTAGCTTTCTCCGTAGATATTGGTGGGGTAAGGCTGAGAACAGCAGGTCGCCGTCGGAGTCCGAAGCGGTTCGACGAGCGGAACGATGCTGAGCTCCGGGTCGTTGGGGTCGAGCGGCCAGGTGGTCTCGTGGGCGCCCAGCGATAGCTTGAGATTTGCGTACGGCTGGGTCGTCGCGACGATCGGATTGGCGCCCACGCCGACCGAGAGGCTTTGACCAGTACCGAGCACACCCACCCATTCGCCGCCCGCGAGCGCACCGCCTTCACCTCCTGCAGCCCCGCTACCGCCAATCGGACCGGTGCCGGCGCCAGCCGCGCCGGGAACGCCGGCGCTTCCCATGCCGCCGTCCGTCCAGGGTTGGCCGGCCTGTGCCTCTCCGCCCTGAGACATGCCGGCTTGTGGCATGCCCGCGGAGCCCCCGCTGACGCTGCCGGCGCTCGCTCCCGCAGTTCCGTTCGCCCCGGCATGAGCAACGCCGCCGCTCCCAGCGCCGCTGCTCACGCCTGCTCGCGCGCCCTCGCCGCCGCGGCCGCCTTCGGCCACGGCACCAGCGTTGGCCGGCGAGCTGCCGTCTTCGGCACCACCTTCACCCGCCGTGTTGTGCCCAACAGACTTCGAGCCGTTGCCGTCGTCACCACAGGCCGGCGCACATGCCACGAAGGTCCCGAGCGCGAGCCAAGCGCAACGACGAAGCGTCAACCGCCGAAGCTCAACAGGTGCAGCAAGCAAGGACCTCAAGATGCCTCGAAACCTCCAGCGTAGCACGCACTCCAGTCCGTCGACACGCTCAGCGCGGCGTTCGCGTCTTCACGTCGGCGTAGGCTTGCCCGGAGGGTTTGCCGGGCTCGACGGGCAGGCCTTGTTTGCTCCAGCCGGGTACGACGCGGCCGAAGGCGTCGCGTGAGCCGTCCCAGCCGGCGGACATCTCGGTGAGCTCGCTAAAGCCGGCTTGGGCCAGTTGTTCGGCGGCGCGCTTGGAGCGGCCGCCCGCCTTGCAGCCGACGACTAGCTTTTCGGTGGGACCGAACGCCTGCTGCATGACCGACATGAACTCCGGGTTGGGGGTCATGCCGCCCGGGCCTTGGTGCAGGAGCGGGACGTTCAGGGCGCCGGGCACGTGACCGGCCTCGAACTCCGGCTCGCTGCGGACATCGACGTACACATAGCCTTCCGCCAACAGCGCGGCGGCTTCTTCCGGGGAAACGCTTCGAATTGCCACGCTGAAGCCGTAACACCAGCGCCCCTTGCCTGCAAAGAGGTGCTAAACCGAGTTTTTGACCACGAGCCACGAAAACCTCGTCCGTTTGATTCCCCTCGGAGGTCTGGGGGAAATTGGCATGAATTGCCTGGTGGTCGAGGACCGCGGCCGCTCGGTCATCGTCGACTGCGGCGCTGCCTTCCCGGAAGACGACCTGGGCGTCGACATCATCCACCCGGATTTCGACTACGTGCTGCAGAACCGCGACCAGCTGAGCGGTGTATTTCTGACCCACGGTCACGAAGACCACATCGGCGCGCTGCCCTACCTGCTGGCAGAGCTGGAGGTCCCGGTGTGGGGGCCGCCGCATGCGCTGGGCATGGCAAAGAAGCGCTTGTTGGAGCACGGCTTCGGCCCCAACGAGCTCGACTTTCGGGTGGCCATGCCAGGCCAAAGCTACAGCGTGGGCCCTTTCGAGATCGAGCCCGTGCGGGTCGCGCACTCCATCGTCGAGGCCAGCGCGCTGGCTATCCGCACCTCGCAAGGCGTGGTGTTCCACAGCGGTGACTTCAACTTCGATCCCGATCCGCCCGATGGCGAGCCCACGGACGAAGCGCGCATTCGCGCGCTGGGTGACGAAGGCATTGGCCTGTTGCTCAGCGACAGCACGAACATCGACGTGCCCGAGCGGGCCGGGTCCGAGCGCAGCGTCGGCGCGGTGTTGGAGCAGCTGATCGAAGCGGCGCCCGCGCGCGTGGTCGTGGCGCTGTTCGCCAGCAACATTCAGCGGCTGATCTTGCTGGGGGAGATCGCTCGCCGCACGGGGCGCAAGCTCTGCTTATTGGGTCGCAGCTTGGACGCGCAAGTCACGGTGGCCAAAGAGATCAAAAGGCTCAATTGGCTGAGCGATCTGTTGGTGTCGGCCGAAGACGTCCGCGAAATGAACCGCGAGCGCGTGCTGATCTTGGCCGGCGGCACCCAGGCGGAGCGGCTCTCGGCCATGCGTCGGCTGGCAGACGGGGTGCACCCCATGCTCAGCCTGCAAGAGGGCGATACCGTGATTCTGTCGAGCCGCGTGATTCCCGGCAACGACCGTCCGGTGATCGCGATGATCAACGCCATGCATCGGCGGGGTCTCACGGTGCACACGCGCATCACGGTGCCGGGTGTACACACCAGCGGGCACGCCGGGCGCTCCGAGCAAAGGCGCATGTTGGAGCTCACGCGGCCGCGTTGCTTCATGCCCGTACACGGCACGCTGCACCATTTGCTGCGTCACGCCGAGCTGGGGCGTTCGCTGGGTGTCGCCGAGACCATCGTGGTCGAAAACGGCAGCGTCGTCGGCTTCGACGGCGAACGCGCCAGCAAAGTCGACGCGGTTCGCAGCGGGCGCATTCCCATCGCCATCGGTGGCGAGCCGCTTTCCGGCGAGAACCTGCACCGGCGACAAGAGCTCGCGCGCCTGGGCATCGCTACGGTCGCGCTGGCGTTGTCCGGCAAAAAGCTGCTCGGCCCGCCGGTGGTCTCGACGCGCGGCGTGCCCAACGTCGACGGCGACGGGCCGGCCCTTCGAAGCCTGGCGCTGGAAGCGGCGCGCGCTGTCGAGCAGTTCCGCGAAGGCCGCGGGCTCGAGCTCGGGGAGCACGTGCGCCGCAGCGTTCGCCGCAAAATCGAGGACCTATCCGGCACCCGGCCGGTGGTCGAGGTCTCGCTCGTACGCGCCGACTGAGCTTCTTTATAGCTCGATGGCGCTGCTGCCGAGATCGCGCTCGCAGGTAATGCACTTCTTGGGCACGGCGTCTTTCAGGTAGACCTGCGCGCAGTTGGGGCAGAGGCGCGCGTCGCGTTCGAAAGCGATGGGCTTGTCGGTGGCGGCGCAGTGGCGGCCCGTGACCTGCACGCCCTCCAAGAGTACCAGCTCGCCGTCCAAGTCCTTCGGCTCGGGCAAGCCGGCAAGCTCGCTCTTCTTGACGTTCATTGCGTCGGGCACGCGGCGGGTGCCCTCGGCCAAAATCCACGCCACCGCCTTGGGATGCGCGGCGACCGGAATGCTGAAGGTGGTGCTCTTGCCCTTGATGACCAGCTGCTTGCCGGCGATCTCGACCGTTTCCAGATCACACCACGCCAGGCGCGTCAGCTCGGTGCCGCGCTCGAGCGCGATGCCGGCGTCGCCGATGCGCACCGGTACGGCGCCAGCGTCGCCGAACCACAGCGACGCGCCCAGCCCGAGCGCGCCCGCGCCGAACAGGTAAGGCGAGTACGCATGGGGCAACTCACTGATCCATTGCCCCCAAACGCCAGCACCCGCGGCCAGCGCGCCCAGCATGCCGCCAGCGACAGCGGCGTTCGACGAGTAGGTCTGCTCGGGACTGAAGCGGCGCTCTTTGCGCTCGCGCTTGGCTTTTTTCTTCTTCTTGGTCTCGGACATTTGCGGCGGCGCAGCCTAAATCAACCTGGCACGAGCTGGCAAACCGTCTGGCGCCTGCAAATGCTCGGCGTTCTGAGGGCCTCCCAGCGTCTTCGTGCCAAACGTGAGACTCTTTGGGCGTGTCGTCGCGCTCTCGGGGCCGATTTCTGCTGTTTGTGGCGCCGCTCTCGGCGGTCGTCGTGGTCGTGCTCGGGGTGGTGTCGGGGGGTGAAAGACCCTTTCGGAGCGCGCGCGTCTATTCGGGGCCGACGCAGGGCCTAACCGAGCTGAGTCTACGGGTGGAGTTGGGCGAGCGGAACCGCGTGATCGAAGCGCCGGTGACCGATACGCCGTTCAACGTGGTGGTCGTGGAGGGCGGGCAGCCCGTCGCGAGCGCGCGCGGTCGGACCGACGCGCTCGGCAGCGCCGAAGTTCTGGTGCGCCTGCCCAGGCCGCGGGACTCCGCGTTGGAGCTGTGGGTCGAGCCGCTAGGGCACGACGGGGCGAAGCTGGCTCGCGGTCTCGTGCTGGGTAGCACGCAAGCCTTTCGCGCCGCGACGGGGCGCCGCGGCGGCTTTCAACGCGGTCGACGCGGCGGCGAGCTAGAGCTCGGGCTCGCGCCGGCGCGCGGAGTGTTGGTCACGGCGCAGGGCACGCTGGACGACGAGCTGGTGCTGCAGGCGCAGCGTGCCGGCGCTCCAGTCCCCAACGCTCGCATGACGGTGAAGCTCGAAGGCGGAGAGCCGGCCGAAAGCCAGGTGCGCACCGACGAGCGAGGCTTGGCACGAGTGCGGGTCCGGCCCAGCGAGGCTACGTTGCGGGTGGCTGTGGCGGCGACAGCCGAGGGCGTTGGTGATGGAACCCTAGCGGCTCGCTTGGACGTGGTGCAGGGTGCGATTCGTGTCACCCGCGAGGGTGATGTGCTGAAGCTCGAAGGCAGCGGCGCCGCCAATCACGCGTACTTGGGCTTCTTCGACGAAAACCGGCGCTACCTGGGCGCGCAGGCAGAGCTTACTCCAGCGGCGGATGGGCGATTGGTCGGCAGCTTGCCGTGGCCTGCGGGACTGCCACCGATTGCTGGCGCGACCGAGCTATGGGTCGTCGCCTCCAGTCAGGGTGACCTGGCCAGTCCATCGGCGGTAGGTTGGCGGATCGCGGGTCCCGACGTGCCCGATCCGCGGACGTTCGACGCGCGCGAGCTGCTCTTGCTCGACGGGGCACCAGCGGCGCGACTGCGCGAGCAGCGTCGAGCAAGCCGCATCCGCTGGGTCACCGCCTGCTATGCCAGCCTGACGTTTCTGCTGACCTTGCTGCTGTTCGTGCGCCGGGTGAGGCAAGCGGATCGAGCCATCGAAGAGCATCTGTCGCGCGCCGGCATCGCGGACTCGGCGTCGAGCATCGCGCCATCAGCGAAGGGGCGAGCGATCTTGGCAGCCGCCTGCATTGGGCTCGGCTTCGTGGTGTTGGCGCTGTTCGCGCTCATGAAGGAGTGAATGTGTCAGTTCGCCGTGCGCAGCCACTTCGGGTCTAGGCGCGGTTTGGCGGCGCGCAGCCCCGGCCGAGCGCGCGTGTCGGCGCCCGGCAAGAAGCAGCGTTGACCCAGCATGGCCGCAAAGCGTTCACGGAGCGGAGCAGGAAAGTTCGCCAAGCAGGCGGCCGCGAAATCCTGATCGTGCTCGGCACGGGCCAACAGGCGCGCCACCCGAGGTCCGTAGGTCCGCTCGCAAACCTCGCAAATGGCGGCATCGTCGGGCCCGATTCGACCACACAGGCCGCAACTGTGGGCGGGGGGGCTGGGCGGAGAACGATCCATCGAAATCGGCCAATACTCGGCCGAACCGTCAGCGGCCCAGTTTTCGGGAGATCGTTGCCCCGCCTGGTGCGTACGGGCTGAGATGAGCTTGCCCCAGCTGTCTTCGCGCCGCCTGGCCCTGATTTCCGGATTTGCGCTGTTGGCCGTGGTTGGCGGGGTCTCGGTGTGCGACGCCGAGAGCCCGTGGCGCCGCCGCGTCGCGCCGCCAGCGCCGCCGCCCTATCGCATCTCGCTGGAAGACCTCGCTGGCTCGGCTTTGCCCACCTTTCGCCAGGCTGGCACGACGTACGTGCTGGGCGAGCCTGGCGAGCGTTATAACATTCGCGTCCAGAACCCAACGGCCGAGCGCATCGAGGTGGTGCTCACGGTGGACGGGCGTGACGCCATCAGCGGCGACGTGGGTGACTACGTGGCGCAGCGTGGCTACTTGATCGAGCCATGGGGCTCGCTGCTGGTCGAAGGCTTTCGGCGCAGCTTGGATGAGGTGGCCGCGTTTCGTTTCACCGGGCGAGGCGGCAGCTATTCGGCGCGGCGCGGTACCCCGCAGCACGTGGGCGTGATTGGCCTGGCGGTGTTTCCCGAAAAATTGCGCCCGCCGGCGCCGGTTTGGCGGCCTCGTCGCCGCCCGCTGCCCGAGAGCGAATACCGCGCGCCTTCCCCCAGCGAGTCGCGCCGGGGAGATGCCGCCGACGATGCGCCCCGCGCTGGTGGCTCGCCGTCGAGCCCTCGCATGGAGGCTTACAAGGACGACGATGCGCCCCGCAAACGCAAGAGCGCCGAGGCACCCCGAGCCGGCTCGGCAGGGCCCAGCAACATCGGCACCGAATACGGTGAGAGCGAGAGCAGCAGCGTCGTAGAAGTGTCGTTCGAGCGCCGGTCGCCGACACACCCGGCGGTGGTGCTCAGGCTCCGTTACGACGACTACGACGGCCTCGAGGCTCGCGGCATCGACCTTTCATCGCTCGGCTACGCCTACCGCTACGAGCCCGAACCCCAGCCTTTTCCGTACAGCCAAAGCCGCTTCGCGCCGCCGCCGCGCTGACGGTCGACAGCTGGTAGGCCCTGGGCGCGCGTTGGGATCTAGGCGCGGCCTACAACGCCCAGCGCCTTCGTGCGCTCGTGGCATCCAGTTGTGCTCGACTACTGGCAGCTCAGGTTGGTTCGTTTGGAACCATGGGTATCCCGCGTGCGGTTATGCTCACTCGCTGGCGACGTGTGGCTCTAACGTCAACCGAGCGTATGGCGAAACCACGGGGCATAGCCGCGGGCCGGACCAGATTGGTGAAAACGCCATCTTCAACAGCGCGAATGATGTGTCGCCCGCGCATAGCGGTGGGCCCGCATACTCCCCCAACTACCCAGACAGCGCGGGTGGGCCGTATTTGCTAGTGTTGAGACGAACGAGATGTGCGCGAAGTGCGACGCAACAGAAGCCGCCAGCGCTGACGACAAGACGTATTGAATGATGTCACGCCGCATGACCTCGACGCTCGCGGGCCTCATTATCGACAAGAAGGCGCTCTACCCTTGAATCTGCCCCGCTCAGGCACAGTTTATTGTCTGGTTGGGATGCTGTTGGCGTTGGGGTGTGGCCAGAGGCGAGGCGACGACACTCACGGTGACGATGGTGCCGCTGGGGCGGCCGCCTATGCCAACAACGGCGGCGCAGGTGGCATGGCCGCGTCGGACGCAGGCCCCTGCGACGCGGCGAATGCATTTCCGATCTTCGGCAAGACCTACGACTTTGAACGGGACTGCATCGATACCGAGCAACCGGTGGAAGGCGTAGCCTGTTCGCTGCAGCCGCAGGAGGGGGACGACCCCTACTACTCGGACGGTTTCACTTGCTTGGAGAGCAAGGTAGATGGCACCCGCGTGTGGGTTTTCGCCTTCAATCGGGTGGGATTTAAGTCGTCGCTGTGGGCGCGATGTTCGGACGCTCCTCTCATCGCACCCAAGGGTTGCTACGCGGCCGATTGCCCCTCGGCACCTCGCTCAACCTGCTCGCTCGCAGAAACGCGGGCTATGTTCGCGTGCGGTCCAACCAGCGAGTATGACGAACAGTGCTGTGGCCGCCCCGATTGCAAAACGGACGAAGACTGCGGCGACAACGAAGCGTGCGTCTCCTTCGAAACGCTTGGCCAATGGTATTGCTGGGACAATCCGGGAAATATCTGCGACTGCGGTGGGCCGTTTGGAGGAGCGGCGCGGCTCAAGTGCATGGCGAAGTGATTGGCAAGGAACGATGCGCCGTCCGTGCTCCCGAATGTTACACGTAGGACATCGCGTCGTGCCGGCCACAGCGCCCGAAACCATTCAGGAAATTTAGTCACGCGCGTAAGCTTGATTTCGCGCGGGCGATGGTCCTCGGTGCAGCTGTGCAGTCAGTTGCTAAGCCGCCGGGGCCCATCCGCTTCGTTCGTGGCCACCGTCGGGATCTGTGTGCCATGCAGGCGTTCGGCCCCACCGAAAAGCTAGTCGTCGGCTGCAAGGCGGGCGGCCGCTCCAAGCGCGCCGCCGAACAACTGGCCCAAGCCGGCTTTAGCGAGCTCACCGAGATGTCCGCCGGCTGGGACGGCTCACGCGACGCCTTCGGCCGCGTCGTACCCGGCTGGAGCAAACAAGGCCTGCCCGTCGAGCCCGGCAAACCCTCCGGGCAAGCCTACGCGGACGTGAAGCAACGCTCGCCGCGCTAACCCCAGTGGTCGGGCAGGGCTTGGAGCAACCGTTCCGTGGCCGGACGGCGTGTCAAGAAATTGGTCGCGCGCTTCAGCCTGGGGAACACGTCCAACGCGCTCAGCGCTCCACGGTGCATACGATGGGCTAGGTGAGCTCGAGCCGAAGGGGCCACCAGCGTAGCTTGGCGGGTGGAAACTACTGTGGGTCGCCAGCGGGTCTTGGACACGTCGTTGCCGGGTGACAGATGCACGGAGTTGAGCCCATTGGCGATGGCGTATCGGATTGCCTCGGCGACCGTCGTGGTCATGACGCCAAACTGCCCATATTCGGGATCGTAGCCAGAAAAGTACTTTCCAGCACATTGGGATCCTAAGCTTAGAATTCCACGTGGACAAGTTGTCGCGGCCGCTTCTATAGTGTCACCTAAATACTAGTGACTCCAGCGTAACTGGACTGGCCACAGTTAGGCCGCAAATGTAATCACACTGGCTCACCTTCGGGTGGGCCTTTCTGCGTTCGCGAGTGGACCCGATAAGCTCATGGAGCGGCGTAACCGTCGCACAGGAAGGACAGAGAAAGCGCGGATCTGGGAAGTGACGGACAGAACGGTCAGGACCTGGATTGGGGAGGCGGTTGCCGCCGCTGCTGCTGACGGTGTGACGTTCTCTGTTCCGGTCACACCACATACGTTCCGCCATTCCTATGCGATGCACATGCTGTATGCCGGTATACCGCTGAAAGTTCTGCAAAGCCTGATGGGACATAAGTCCATCAGTTCAACGGAAGTCTACACGAAGGTTTTTGCGCTGGATGTGGCTGCCCGGCACCGGGTGCAGTTTGCGATGCCGGAGTCTGATGCGGTTGCGATGCTGAAACAATTATCCTGAGAATAAATGCCTTGGCCTTTATATGGAAATGTGGAACTGAGTGGATATGCTGTTTTTGTCTGTTAAACAGAGAAGCTGGCTGTTATCCACTGAGAAGCGAACGAAACAGTCGGGAAAATCTCCCATTATCGTAGAGATCCGCATTATTAATCTCAGGAGCCTGTGTAGCGTTTATAGGAAGTAGTGTTCTGTCATGATGCCTGCAAGCGGTAACGAAAACGATTTGAATATGCCTTCAGGAACAATAGAAATCTTCGTGCGGTGTTACGTTGAAGTGGAGCGGATTATGTCAGCAATGGACAGAACAACCTAATGAACACAGAACCATGATGTGGTCTGTCCTTTTACAGCCAGTAGTGCTCGCCGCAGTCGAGCGACAGGGCGAAGCCCTCGGCTGGTTGCCCTCGCCGCTGGGCTGGCGGCCGTCTATGGCCCTGCAAACGCGCCAGAAACGCCGTCGAAGCCGTGTGCGAGACACCGCGGCCGGCCGCCGGCGTTGTGGATACCTCGCGGAAAACTTGGCCCTCACTGACAGATGAGGGGCGGACGTTGACACTTGAGGGGCCGACTCACCCGGCGCGGCGTTGACAGATGAGGGGCAGGCTCGATTTCGGCCGGCGACGTGGAGCTGGCCAGCCTCGCAAATCGGCGAAAACGCCTGATTTTACGCGAGTTTCCCACAGATGATGTGGACAAGCCTGGGGATAAGTGCCCTGCGGTATTGACACTTGAGGGGCGCGACTACTGACAGATGAGGGGCGCGATCCTTGACACTTGAGGGGCAGAGTGCTGACAGATGAGGGGCGCACCTATTGACATTTGAGGGGCTGTCCACAGGCAGAAAATCCAGCATTTGCAAGGGTTTCCGCCCGTTTTTCGGCCACCGCTAACCTGTCTTTTAACCTGCTTTTAAACCAATATTTATAAACCTTGTTTTTAACCAGGGCTGCGCCCTGTGCGCGTGACCGCGCACGCCGAAGGGGGGTGCCCCCCCTTCTCGAACCCTCCCGGTCGAGTGAGCGAGGAAGCACCAGGGAACAGCACTTATATATTCTGCTTACACACGATGCCTGAAAAAACTTCCCTTGGGGTTATCCACTTATCCACGGGGATATTTTTATAATTATTTTTTTTATAGTTTTTAGATCTTCTTTTTTAGAGCGCCTTGTAGGCCTTTATCCATGCTGGTTCTAGAGAAGGTGTTGTGACAAATTGCCCTTTCAGTGTGACAAATCACCCTCAAATGACAGTCCTGTCTGTGACAAATTGCCCTTAACCCTGTGACAAATTGCCCTCAGAAGAAGCTGTTTTTTCACAAAGTTATCCCTGCTTATTGACTCTTTTTTATTTAGTGTGACAATCTAAAAACTTGTCACACTTCACATGGATCTGTCATGGCGGAAACAGCGGTTATCAATCACAAGAAACGTAAAAATAGCCCGCGAATCGTCCAGTCAAACGACCTCACTGAGGCGGCATATAGTCTCTCCCGGGATCAAAAACGTATGCTGTATCTGTTCGTTGACCAGATCAGAAAATCTGATGGCACCCTACAGGAACATGACGGTATCTGCGAGATCCATGTTGCTAAATATGCTGAAATATTCGGATTGACCTCTGCGGAAGCCAGTAAGGATATACGGCAGGCATTGAAGAGTTTCGCGGGGAAGGAAGTGGTTTTTTATCGCCCTGAAGAGGATGCCGGCGATGAAAAAGGCTATGAATCTTTTCCTTGGTTTATCAAACGTGCGCACAGTCCATCCAGAGGGCTTTACAGTGTACATATCAACCCATATCTCATTCCCTTCTTTATCGGGTTACAGAACCGGTTTACGCAGTTTCGGCTTAGTGAAACAAAAGAAATCACCAATCCGTATGCCATGCGTTTATACGAATCCCTGTGTCAGTATCGTAAGCCGGATGGCTCAGGCATCGTCTCTCTGAAAATCGACTGGATCATAGAGCGTTACCAGCTGCCTCAAAGTTACCAGCGTATGCCTGACTTCCGCCGCCGCTTCCTGCAGGTCTGTGTTAATGAGATCAACAGCAGAACTCCAATGCGCCTCTCATACATTGAGAAAAAGAAAGGCCGCCAGACGACTCATATCGTATTTTCCTTCCGCGATATCACTTCCATGACGACAGGATAGTCTGAGGGTTATCTGTCACAGATTTGAGGGTGGTTCGTCACATTTGTTCTGACCTACTGAGGGTAATTTGTCACAGTTTTGCTGTTTCCTTCAGCCTGCATGGATTTTCTCATACTTTTTGAACTGTAATTTTTAAGGAAGCCAAATTTGAGGGCAGTTTGTCACAGTTGATTTCCTTCTCTTTCCCTTCGTCATGTGACTTGATATCGGGGGTTAGTTCGTCATCATTGATGAGGGTTGATTATCACAGTTTATTACTCTGAATTGGCTATCCGCGTGTGTACCTCTACCTGGAGTTTTTCCCACGGTGGATATTTCTTCTTGCGCTGAGCGTAAGAGCTATCTGACAGAACAGTTCTTCTTTGCTTCCTCGCCAGTTCGCTCGCTATGCTCGGTTACACGGCTGCGGCGAGCGCTAGTGATAATAAGTGACTGAGGTATGTGCTCTTCTTATCTCCTTTTGTAGTGTTGCTCTTATTTTAAACAACTTTGCGGTTTTTTGATGACTTTGCGATTTTGTTGTTGCTTTGCAGTAAATTGCAAGATTTAATAAAAAAACGCAAAGCAATGATTAAAGGATGTTCAGAATGAAACTCATGGAAACACTTAACCAGTGCATAAACGCTGGTCATGAAATGACGAAGGCTATCGCCATTGCACAGTTTAATGATGACAGCCCGGAAGCGAGGAAAATAACCCGGCGCTGGAGAATAGGTGAAGCAGCGGATTTAGTTGGGGTTTCTTCTCAGGCTATCAGAGATGCCGAGAAAGCAGGGCGACTACCGCACCCGGATATGGAAATTCGAGGACGGGTTGAGCAACGTGTTGGTTATACAATTGAACAAATTAATCATATGCGTGATGTGTTTGGTACGCGATTGCGACGTGCTGAAGACGTATTTCCACCGGTGATCGGGGTTGCTGCCCATAAAGGAGGCGTTTACAAAACCTCAGTTTCTGTTCATCTTGCTCAGGATCTGGCTCTGAAGGGGCTACGTGTTTTGCTCGTGGAAGGTAACGACCCCCAGGGAACAGCCTCAATGTATCACGGATGGGTACCAGATCTTCATATTCATGCAGAAGACACTCTCCTGCCTTTCTATCTTGGGGAAAAGGACGATGTCACTTATGCAATAAAGCCCACTTGCTGGCCGGGGCTTGACATTATTCCTTCCTGTCTGGCTCTGCACCGTATTGAAACTGAGTTAATGGGCAAATTTGATGAAGGTAAACTGCCCACCGATCCACACCTGATGCTCCGACTGGCCATTGAAACTGTTGCTCATGACTATGATGTCATAGTTATTGACAGCGCGCCTAACCTGGGTATCGGCACGATTAATGTCGTATGTGCTGGGGAAAG